>Ga0187809_10001320_pt1 | contig 11771 bp, 9 predicted proteins | sample NC_wetland_sal_i_8_FD_132415 | JGI IMG/M metagenome (GOLD analysis project Ga0187809, IMG submission 132415) | Wetland sediment microbial communities from Neuse River Estuary, North Carolina, USA - ASW_4 | ecosystem: Environmental > Aquatic > Freshwater > Wetlands > Sediment | place: USA: North... | reverse complement strand
TGCACCTGTCGGACGTGCAGCGCGCGCTGATGATGCTGCCCGTCGACCAGCGCGAGGCGCTGATCCTTATCGGCGCAGGGCAATTATCCTATGAGGAAGGCGCCGACATCTGCGGCGTCGCGGTCGGCACGATGAAAAGCCGCGTCTCGCGCGCCCGGGCCGCCTTGCAGACGATCCTCGACGGCGGCGAGATGCCGCTGCGCAGCGAAGACCCGCTGCCCCCGAGCGAAGCCTTCGCGACGATCATGGGCAGCGTCGACCAACTGACAGGCGGGGGACCCTCGCCGGATTGACGGCGCCTGCGTGGCGGTTTGGGAGTGGACGACGCACTTTACTCGCGAATTGCCCTCAATGTGGACGCGGTAGACCGAAAATGTCTCGTTCCAGTCCGTCGGGAAACTTTTCGCGCAAGATTTTTGTGCCACCAAGTTTTTGGACAAGCGCTCGCGCCGCGACGTTATCATCATTCATGTGGGTCTCGACCAAGTCCCAACCCAGCATATCATATCCAAATGCAATGGCTGCACGCGAAGCCTCCAGCGCATAGCCGTTTCGGCGGGCCGATGGAACAATCCACCACGTCAGCTCCGATCTCGGATAGCCTTCAGGCCACCAAAGTCCGCACCCGCCGATCATTAATCCACTCGCGCGCTCTACAACCGACCAGCGGCCATATCCACGCAGTGACCAATGGCCCAAGTCCGTTGCAAGCACACGCCAGGCGCGGTCCGCTTCCATCGGCCCCCCGTAGAAGTGCGATGCCGCGGCATCTGCAAAGAAATCACGATAAACCGGGAAATCCTCGCTTCTCGGACCTCGCAGATCGAGATGTTCTGTTTTCAGGGTGGGGATATGCTCGTGGATTGTCATAACGAGCTGCAGCTTATGACGAACCTCAACTTGCGGGTAAACTTCCGAGAATGGTCGTTTGCCGGATTGCCGGCACATCGGAAGCGAAGGGCTTAGAGGGCGGTTCGGTCTGGAGCGCCGCCCCTCGAGCCGTTCCTCCGACCCAGAGGCCAACGAAGCCTTATGCCGCGAGTTGGGGGGTGAAGAGCAGGCTCTGGCTGATCGCGGCGCGGACCATGTTCTGGCGGAAGGGCTTGGAGATCAGGAAGGTCGGCTCGACGCGGTTGCCGGTGAGCAGGCGTTCGGGAAAGGCGGTGATGAAGATCGCCGGGACGGGGGCGATCGCCAAAATGTCCTGTACCGCGTCGATCCCCGACGATCCGTCGGCAAGCTGGATGTCGGCGAGGACTAGGCCGGCCTCGGTGCGTTCGAACGCCGCGACCGCATCGTCGTGCGTTGTCGCGATTCCGGCGACCTCGTGGCCGAGTTCGCGGACGATCTGTTCAAGCTCCATCGCGATCAGCGGCTCGTCCTCGATAATCAGGACCGAGGTGCGCGATTCGCGGTCGAGGTCGCCGACCGCTTCGGCGAGCAGCGTTTCCACGGTGGGGATGTCGGTGCCGGTGATCGCCGCGGCCTCGTCGGCCGAGAAGCCTTCGAGCGCGGTAAGGAGGAGGATCTGACGGCCGAGAGGGGTGATCCGGCGCAGCCGGTCGTTCGCGGCGCGTAGCACCGGGTCGAGTTCGGCGTCGCTGCCTTCGCCATCGTCGATATAGGCGCTTTCCCAGATGCGGTGAAAGCTGCGGTAGAGGTCGATACGCGTATCGGGACAGGTGCGAAATTCCTGGGGCGCCGCGACGATGACTTCCAGCGTGGTGTGGACGAAATTGTCGCCATGTCGCTGACTGCCCGTGAGCGCGCGCGCATAGCGGCGCAGGAACGGCAGATGGCCACGGATTTCTTCGCCCAAGCTCATGCAGGAACCTCCCTCTTTGAACCGATCATACGCGCCCCGCGGAGGCAGGTTCCCGCATTGAGGCAAAAAAGCACCCCCATTTTCTGCAACCACCACGCGCCTGATGCGTAGAGTCTGCCGGGACGCTACCGGATCGCCGCGTAAGTAGCAGAAAGATGGTCTTTTTCTTGCGCGCTCATTCACAAGCTTTTGCAGGGACCAGATTCATGGCACAGCGCCCCACCACGGCAATCGATGCGACGGCATCGAGCGAGGGCGCTTCGGAGAAGAGCGCGGCGGGAAAAGACGGAGGGCGGGCTTTGGCCGACGGGGGCGACGAAGGGGGTTCGAGGGACATGCGCGAGCGCGAACGCCGCCGACTCGAAACGCTTCGCGAATACCGGATATTGGACACCGCGCCCGAACCGGCGTTCGACCGCGTCACCAAACTTGCCGCCGACTTGTTCGACACCCCGATCGCGCTCGTGTCGCTGGTCGACGATTGCCGGCAATGGTTCAAATCCTCCTATGGCCTCGACGTCCCCGAAACGCCGCGCGAGATCAGCTTTTGCGAAAAGGTGGTGAAGAGCGAGCGGCCGATGATTATCGCCGACACGCTGGAGGACACCCGATTTCGCAGCAATCCGCTCGTCACCGGCGAGCCGCTGATCCGGTTTTATGCCGGTGTGCCGCTGCGCGCCTATAATGGCGCGGTACTGGGGACTTTGTGCATCATCGACCGGCGGCCGCGCGTCGATTTTGCGGACCGCGAGCGCGAACGGCTCGAGGATCTGGCGGCGATCATCATGGCCGAGGCAGACCTGCGGCGCACCGTGATGGAGCGCGACGAGGCACGGCACATGCTGGAACGCGCGCTCGACTTTTCGTGCATTGCGACCTGGCAGTTCGACCCGCGCACCGACGAGCTCAAATGGCGCGGGGCCACCGCCGAGCTATGGGGCGCCGATTTCGAAACCGCATTGAGGACCGGCGAGGGGTTTTTCGCGCGCGTCCATCCCGAGGATCGCGACGCGGTGCGCCGCGTGCTCTATGCCTCTGTCGACAGCGGCGCGCCCTATTCGATGGAGTACCGCATCGACCATCCCGAACGCGGTGTGCGCTGGATCGCGGCGCGCGGGGACTGGGATGTGCGCCGCGACGATGCCATTCTGACCGGGATCAGCGCCGACATTACCGAACAGAAGAGCCGTCAGGAAAATGCGACGCTGCTGATGCGCGAGCTGCACCACCGGATGCGCAACCTGTTCGCGACGGTCGGCGCAATCATTTCGCTCACCAAAAATTCGGCACGCGATGTCGACGATTATGTCGAGCGGATCAGCAGCCGGCTCGACGCGCTTAACCGTGCGCAGAACGTCCTGCTCGGCGCGAATTTTATGACCGGATCGATACACGCGCTGATGCGCGAGGTCGAAGCCGCCTTTCCGCGCGTGCGCTGGTCGGGCCCCGACCTGCTGCTGCCCGAAAATGCGCTGGTGGCGATGGCGCTGCTGTTCAACGAACTGGCAACCAATGCGGTCAAGCATGGCGCGTTGACCGGCGCGCGAGGGCAGGTCGATGTCAGCTGGAGCCAAGACCCCGAAGGCAGCGAGCCGCGCCTGTTCCGGCTCGACTGGACCGAAAGCGGCGGCGATGCGCCGATCGGTCCGCCCGACCGCACCAGCTTTGGCACGCTGCTGATGGAACGCAGCGTCCGGAACAATCTGGGGGGCACGATTACGCGGCACTGGAACCCCGAGGGCCTGCGCGTCGAGATCGCGCTGCCCGCCAAATGGCGCGAAGCCTGAAACGCGACGAGGCGATTTGTTCCTTAAATGTTCTCGTGTTAAACGGGTGGCATGTCGGGAAAATCGATTCTGCAAAAGCTCGCGATCCTCGCCGATGCGGCGAAATATGATGCCTCCTGCGCCTCCTCGGGAACGGTGCGGCGCGATTCGACCGCGACCAAGGGCATCGGATCGACCGAAGGCATGGGCATATGCCACAGCTATGCGCCGGACGGCCGCTGCATTTCGCTACTCAAAATCCTGCTGACCAATTTCTGCGTTTATGACTGCCGCTTCTGCATCAACCGGGCGTCGAGCAATGTCGCGCGCGCGCGTTTCGATCCGCGGGAGGTCGTGCGGCTGACGCTCGATTTCTACAAGCGCAACTATATCGAGGGGCTGTTCCTGTCGTCGGGGATCATCCGGTCCGAAGATTATACGATGGAGCAGCTGGTCGAGGTCGCGCGGCTGCTGCGCGAGGAGCATCGCTTTCAGGGCTATATCCATTTGAAGACGATCGCGGGCGCCGATCCCGCGCTGATCGCGCTTGCCGGCATCTATGCCGACCGGCTGTCGACCAATGTCGAACTGCCGACCGAGGCAGGACTGGCGAGCTTTGCGCCCGAAAAGAAGCCCGGCGTCATCCGCAAGACGATGGCATCGGTGCGCACGCGCGAGGCCGACGTCCTCGACGCCGCGAAGGGGCGGCTGATCGGCAAGGCACCGCCGCCGCGCTTTGCGCCTGCCGGGCAGTCGACGCAGATGATCGTCGGCGCCGACGGCGCGCGCGACGACGACATTCTGCACGCGGCGACGAACCTCTATTCGGGCTATCGGCTGCGCCGCGTCTATTATTCGGCCTATAGCCCCATTCCCGACGCGAGCAGCGACCTGCCCCCCGTGCGCCCGCCGCTGCTGCGTGAGCACCGCCTGTATCAGGCGGACTGGCTGCTGCGCTTCTATGGCTTCGAGCGCGCCGAAATCATGGCGGGCGGGCGCTGCGGCATGCTCGACCTGGCGATCGATCCCAAGCTTGCGTGGGCGCTTCAGCAGCGCGAGAGCTTTCCCGTCGACATCAACCGGGCGCCGCGCGAACTGCTGCTCCGCGTGCCCGGTCTTGGCACGCGCGCGGTCGACCGCATCGTGGCGGCGCGGCGGCTGGGCAAGGTGCGGCTCGGCGACCTCGCCAAGCTGACGGCGTCGGTCAAAAAGCTGCTGCCCTTCATCGTCACGCCCGACTGGCGGCCGGGCAAGCTCACCGACAGCGCCGACCTGCGCGCCCGCTTCGCGCCGCCCGCGGAACAACTGACGCTGGCGCTGTGAGGGAGGTCGTCCTCGAAACGCCCGGCGATTTCGGCGAATGGCGCCGCGCCGCGCGCAGCCTGCTGGCGGACGGGATTGCGCCCGAGGACATCAGCTGGCGCGGCGGCGGCGAGGGCGCATCGCTGTTCGGCGAGGCCGCAGCGGTACCACCGCCGTCCGGCGCGCTCAGCCTGCCGCGCGAACTGGTTGCGATCGCCGAGCGGGTGATCTGTTACCGCGATGCTGCGGTGTCCGCACGTCTTTACCGTGTGCTTTGGCGCGCGTTGCAAGACCGTCGGCTGCTTGAACGGCGCACCGACGCCGATGTCGACTGGCTGATGAAGGCCGACAAGGCGATCCGCCGCGATGTTCACAAGATGCACGCCTTCGTGCGGTTCCGGCGGCTGGGCGAGGATGGCGAGCGCGAGCGCTTCGCCGCGTGGTTCGAGCCGGCGCACCGCATCCTGCGGCTGACCGCCCCCTTTTTCCAGCGCCGCTTCACCGGCATGGACTGGGCGATCGTAACCCCCGACGCGCGTGCGATCTGGGAGGACGAGGCGCTGCGTTACGGTCCCGGCGGGACGCGGGACGAAGTGCCGGAGAGCGATGTGGTCGAGGATCAGTGGCGCACCTATTATGGCGCGATCTTCAACCCCGCGCGCGTCAAGATCGCCGCGATGCGCGCCGAAATGCCGAAAAAATATTGGCACAACCTGCCCGAGGCGCAGGATATCGCGCCGTTGCTGGCAGGCGCCGAGGCGCGCGTGGAACGGATGCGCGCGGTGGCCGTTTCGGCTGCGAATGCGCGAACGGAGAAATGGCGCAAACGCGTGACCGACGACGACGCCTCCACCGAAGCCCTCGATACGCTCGACACGATCGCACGTGCGCTCGATCGCTGCACGCGCTGTCCGCTCTATTGCGACGCGACGCAGGCGGTCGCGGGCGAGGGACCGGCGACGGCGCGGATCATGCTGGTCGGCGAACAGCCCGGCGATCAGGAGGATTTGCAGGGACGGCCCTTCGTCGGCCCGGCAGGGCAGGTGCTGAACGAAGCGCTCGACGAAGCGGGCATGGACCGGCGGCGGCTGTTTCTGACCAACGCGGTCAAACATTTCAAATTCGAACCGCGCGGCAAGCGAAGGCTGCACCAGAATCCGACGGCTGCCGAGATCGATATCTGCCGCTGGTGGCTCGACAAGGAGCGCGCGCTGGTCCGGCCCGACGTGATCGTGACGCTGGGCGGCAGCGCGCTGCGAGGGGTGACGGGGCGAAGCGCGACGATCGCGTCGATGCGCGGGTCGGTGCATGACCTGGAGGACGGCACGAAGCTGATCGCGACGGTCCATCCGTCGTTCCTGCTCCGCCTGCCCGACCGCGAACGCGCGGCGAAGGAGCGCGACATGTTCGTCGCCGACCTGATCCGCGCGCGAAAGCTGGCTGTCTGATGCCCGGCGCTAGCTGGATCGAGCCGCACCCGAGCGGTATCTATGTGAAGCCCGCTGACTTGTGGATCGATCCGTCGCGCCCCGTTGCGCGCGCAGCGGTCACCCACGGCCACGCCGATCATGCGCGCAGCGGGCATGGCGCGGTCTTCGCGACGCCGGAGACGCTCGCGATCATGGTGCTGCGCTATGGCGTCGATGCCGAGGCGACCCACAATCAGGCCTTTGCCTATGGCGACGGGTTCGAGCGCGGCGGGGTGCGGTTCAGCTTCCATCCCGCCGGCCATGTGCTCGGCAGCGCGCAGATATTGATGGAGTATCGCGGCGAGCGGATCGTCGTCACCGGCGATTACAAGCGCCGCGCCGACCCGACCTGCGCACCGTTCGAGGTGGTGCCGTGCGATATCTTCGTGACCGAGGCGACCTTTGGCCTGCCGGTGTTCCGGCACCCGCCGACTGGGGACGAGATCGCCAAGCTGATCGGCGCGGTGCGTGCCGAGCCCGACCGCGCGATACTCGTCGGCGCCTATGCGCTCGGCAAGGCGCAGCGGGTGATCGCCGAACTGCGCGGCGCGGGCTGGGATGCGCCGATCTATATTCACGGCGCGCTCGAACGTATGTGCGCGCTCTATGCTGCGCACGGCGTCGATCTGGGCGAATTGCGGCTGGTATCCGAAACCGACAAGGCGGCGATGGCGGGGCAGATCGTCATTGCCCCGCCGTCTGCGCTCAACGACCGCTGGTCGCGGCGGCTCCCCGATCCCGTCACCGCGATGGCGTCGGGCTGGATGCGGGTGCGCCAGCGCGCGCGGCAACGGATGGTCGAACTGCCGCTCGTCATCTCCGACCATGCCGACTGGGACGAACTGACGGCCACGATCGCCGAAGTGAACCCCAAGGAGAGCTGGATCACCCACGGCAGCGAGGACGGCCTCTTGCGCTGGTGCGAACTCACCCAGCGCAAGGCGCGCGCGCTGCACCTCGTCGGCCGCGACCTGGAGGAGGAAGTGTGAAGCGCTTCGCCGCCCTGATCGACCGGCTGATCTACACGCGCTCGCGCAACAGCAAGCTGGCGTTGATCGTCGATTATCTGAAGCATACGCCCGATCCCGATCGCGGCTGGGCGCTCGCGGCGTTGACCGAGGCGCTCGACTTTTCGGCGGTGAAGGCGGGGACGGTGCGGACGCTGCTCGCGACGCGCGTGGATGAAGAGCTGTTCCGGCTGTCGCGACATTTTGTTGGCGATACGGCGGAGACGGCGGCGCTGTTGTGGCCCGATGCGCCCGGCAAGAGTGCGGATCTCAGCATATCCGAAGCCGTCGATGCGCTGGCCGCCGCAAGCCGCAGCGATGCGCCCGCGGTCGTCGCCGCATTGCTCGACCGGCTCGACGCCGACGGGCGTTATGCGCTGCTCAAACTGGCCTTGGGCGGAATGCGCGTCGGGGTGTCGGCGCGGCTCGCGAAGCAGGCGTTCGCGCAGGCGTTCGGGGTGCCGGTCGACGATGTCGAGGAGCTATGGCACGCGATCCCGCCGCCCTATGCGCCGCTGTTCGCCTGGGGTGAGGGACGGGCGCCGCGTCCCGACCTTGCCGACGTCGCCTTTTTCCGGCCCTTCATGCTCGCGCACCCGCTCGAGGAAGAGGTTGTCGACCTCGCCGACTTCGCCGCCGAATGGAAGTGGGACGGCATCCGCGTCCAGATCGTCCATGCCGCCGGCGCGACGCGTATTTACAGCCGCGGCGGCGAGGAGATCAGCAGTGCTTTCCCCGAACTGGTCGCGGCCTTCGATCGGGAGGCGGTGATCGACGGCGAGTTGCTGGTGCGCGGCGAGGTTCAGGGCGGCCCAGAAACACAGGGTGGGGCGGCGAGTTTCAATGCGCTGCAACAGCGGCTCGGGCGCAAGACCGTCTCGAAAAAGATGCTCGCCGATTATCCGGCTTTCGTGCGCGTCTATGACCTGCTGGCCGTTGCCGGCGACGATCTGCGCGGGCTGCCGTGGTCCGAACGGCGGCGCCAACTGGAGGCCTTCGTGCCGCGGCTGGCCGCCAGCCATTTCGACCTGTCGCCGCTGATCGCGGCGGCGGATTTCAATGCGCTCGCCGATCTGCGCGCCGGAGCGCGCGACGCCGCGATCGAAGGAGTGATGCTCAAGCGGCGCGATGCCCCCTATGTCGCCGGGCGGCGGGCGGGGCTGTGGTATAAATGGAAGCGCGATCCGCTGAGCGCCGATTGCGTGATGATGTATGCGCAGCGCGGCAACGGGCGCCGCGCCAGCTTCTATTCGGATTATACCTTCGGCTGCTGGACCGAGACGGGCGAATTGCTGCCGGTGGGCAAGGCCTATTCGGGCTTCACCGACGAGGAGCTGAAGTGGCTCGACAAGTTCGTGCGCGACAACACGGTCGATCGCTTCGGCCCGGTCCGCGAGGTCGAAAAGACGCTGGTGCTCGAGGTCGCCTTCGATTCGATCCACGCATCGAAGCGCCACAAATCGGGGCTGGCGATGCGTTTCCCGCGCATCGCGCGCATCCGGCGCGACAAGCCGGCGGAGGAAGCCGACCGGATCGCGACGCTGCGCGGCATGGTGACGTAAAAATAACGCCAGAATTCGTCGTCACGGGGTTGCAACTCGCGTCAAACATACCGAGTTACACCCCCGAACACCAAAAAAGGAGACTGCCATGACAATCGCTTTTCCGCCGCTGCCCTATGCCGAGGACGCGCTGGCGCCGCATATTTCGGCCGACACGCTCGCGACGCATCATGGCAAGCATCACAAGGCCTATGTCGACAAGACCAATGCCGCGATCGAAGGCACCGACCTCGCCGGCAAGAGCCTGGAAGAAATCATCCACCATGCCGAAGGGTCGGGCAACAAGGGGCTGTTCAACAACAGCGCCCAGTCGTGGAACCACGCTTTCTACTGGAACTGCCTGTCACCGACCAAGACCGCCCCGTCGGGCGATCTCGCCGCGGCGATCGACCGCGACTTTGGGTCGCTCGACGATCTCAAGAAGAAGCTGAAGGACACGGCGGTCAACCATTTCGCCTCGGGCTGGGCGTGGCTGGTCGCCAAGGACGGCAATCTGTCGGTCACCGACACGCATGACGCCGGCACCGAAGTGACCGCGGGTATCAAGCCGCTGCTCGTCATCGACGTGTGGGAACATGCCTATTACATCGACCGCAAGAATCTGCGTCCGGCCTACGTCGACGCGGTGGTCGACGAGCTGCTCAACTGGGATTTCGCCGCTGAGAATCTGGCGCGCGACGGTGCTTGGACTTATCCGGCGTAATTTCCTGTCAAAGAAAAGGCCGTGCGTCCCCGCGAATGCGGGGACCCATCTCCGGTCGGTGCTATTTTTCGCCCACGGATGATGGACCCCCGCCTTCGCGGGGGGACACGGCTTTAGACGTCAAGGCATTGGCTTCTGTCATAAGACTATTTCCTCGCCTATAGGCGCGGCATGACGATCAGCCTCTTCGAACTTTTCAAAATCGGTGTCGGGCCATCGAGCTCGCATACTGTCGGACCGATGGTTGCGGCGCTGCGCTTCACCGTCTGGCTCGACGAACGCGGCCTGCTCGGCAAGGCGGCGCATGTCGAGGCCGATCTCTATGGCTCGCTTGCGCTGACGGGGAAGGGGCACGCGGCCGATACCGCAGTGGTCGCCGGGCTGGCGGGCGAAATCCCGGCCGAAACCAGCCTCGCCGCGATCAAGGCGCATTGGGACCGCGCCGAGAATGAGGGCTTTCTTTATCTGCTCGGCCGCCAGCGCGTCCGCTTTCAGCCGGCGCGCGACCTGCATTTCCAGATGAAGCAGCGCCAGCCTTTTCATAGCAACGCCTTGAGCTTCACCGTGCGCGATGGTGACGGAGAGATACTGGCCAAGCGCATGTATTTCTCGATCGGCGGCGGTTTCGTCGTCGACGAGGAGGAGGCGGGGCGCAATAGCCGCGGGACCGAGGACGAAGTGGCGCTGCCTTTCGCCTTCACCTCGGGCGCCGACCTCCTCAACATGGGCGCGGCGTCGGGCAAGAGTTTCGCCGAAATGATGCTCGACAACGAGCTGGTGCACCGCAGCCCCGAACAGGTCGAGGCGGGGCTCGACCAGATCGCCGCGGCGATGGACGCCTCGATCGATGCGGGCTGTTGCAGCACCGGCACGCTGCCCGGCGGCCTCAAGGTCAAGCGCCGCGCGCCGCAGATCGCCGCCGACATCCGCGAACGGCACGAAGCGAACCTGTCCGACCCGATGGCGATGATGGACTGGATCAACCTGTGGGCGATGGCGGTGAACGAGGAAAATGCCGCGGGCGGCAAGGTCGTCACCGCGCCCACCAATGGCGCGGCGGGGATCATCCCGGCGGTGATCCGCTATTACCGGCGCAGCTATCGCGGCGACGCGGCGGGGGTGCGCACCTTCCTGCTCGCCGCGGGCGCGGTCGGCGCGCTCTACAAGCGCAACGCCAGCATCTCGGGCGCCGAGGTCGGCTGCCAAGGCGAGGTCGGCGTCGCCTGCTCGATGGCCGCCGCGGGGCTGACCGCGGCGCTCGGCGGCACCAACGCGCAGGTCGAAAATGCCGCTGAGATCGGCATGGAGCACAACCTCGGCCTCACCTGCGATCCGATCGGCGGGCTGGTCCAGATCCCGTGCATCGAGCGCAACGCGATGGGCGCGATCAAGGCGATCGACGCGAGCCGCATCGCGATGATCGGCGACGGCACCCATGTCGTCAGCCTCGATACGGTGATCGCGACGATGCTGCAGACCGGCCGCGACATGCGCGATAAATATAAGGAAACGTCGAAGGGCGGGCTGGCGGTCAGTGTGGTGGAGTGTTGAGCTTTAACTGTTGGCTGCTAGCGCACTGAACCTTTTTTGCTAAAAGGCGAGATGCTCGAAAGGTCAGACTGCCCATTCCTATTGGACGTGCTTGATAGCCTTAAACGCCGTGGAAAAGCGCTCAAGCATCGTAACGCAACTCCGATAATTGAGCGCTTCATCGAGCTTCGCGATGGAAAGACCGAAGAGCGGGTGGAAGTTACATTCAAGGTGCGCAAACGGCAGATCGTGGCCCTGACGGTCTGGGGTGATTGGTGGATTTCGATCCGCGCCGCAGAGTCAATTCCGCAAGCTGGGTGGAAGTTTCAGTATACGCACTCCGGACGCTTTCTCGGCACCGAGGGCGGTCGCGATCTGGTCAAAGCGACGGAGGCTTCGCTTTCCGAGATGTACGAATTGACCGATACGACCGTCGAGCGGCTCGACCTCATCTGGAGACCATTGTTGGCCAACGGCCCGCAAGTCGCTTGATGGCGGCGGGCTGCCCCCTTGTATCTTGATAATGATGCATAAGCGCGTTTGCGGGAGGGTCCGCTAGCGGACCCTCCCGCGCCGTCTGCGAGCCCGTTGCCACCTAGGTTCTCGA
>Ga0187809_10001319_pt1 | contig 11784 bp, 10 predicted proteins | sample NC_wetland_sal_i_8_FD_132415 | JGI IMG/M metagenome (GOLD analysis project Ga0187809, IMG submission 132415) | Wetland sediment microbial communities from Neuse River Estuary, North Carolina, USA - ASW_4 | ecosystem: Environmental > Aquatic > Freshwater > Wetlands > Sediment | place: USA: North... | reverse complement strand
GGCGACCTGCGCGTCGGTCAGCGAGTCCGCGCCCCAGTCCGAGGATTGCTGCTGCTTGGACAGGTCGACGCCGATCACTTCGCGCGCCAAGTCTTTCAGACCGTGCTTGTCGGTGTAGGTGCGGGCGAGCCGAGAGGCGATCTTGGTGCAGTAGACCGGCTGCGGCATCACGTTGAAGGCCTTGGCCAGCACCGCCAGGTCGAACCGCGCGCAGTGGAACAGCTTGACGATCCCCGGGCCGGCGAGGAGCCGCTCGAGGTTCGGCGCGCGCGTCTGGCCGGCGCCGATCTGCACGACGTCGGCCGAGCCGTCACCGGGCGAGAGTTGCACGACACAGAGCCGGTCTCGATTGGGGTCGAGGCCCATGGTCTCGGTGTCGATGGCGACCGAGCCCTTGTAGGCCGAGAGGTCGGGAAGGTCGCCGCGGTGCAGGCGGATGGTCATTCAGCCGTTCCGGTGGGGTTGGCCGTGACCGGCCGCGTCCGGGTCATTTGGCGGCCGTCACGCTCATCCGCGATCACGTTCGCCAAACGTCGATTCCATGGGGCTTTTAGCGTGGTGCGGCGAACGCTGTCCAGCGCAGCGGCGCTGCCTGGCCCGGTTCACGCGGCGCACAAGAAAATGGCCCCGGACGTTGTGTCCGGGGCCGTCTCCACAAAACCCGATTTCCTGTTCCTGGAGCGTCGCGAAGTCCCGAAGAACCCGCCGCGCATCAGGAAACCGCGTCCGGGAAAACCGACGGTATCAGCCGCCGCCGCCGCCGGCATTGTTGATGCCGTCGTTGATCGCCTGGAACTTGGCGTTCAGCGTGGTGCCGAGTGTCTGGACCACGGTGATGATCGCGACGGCGATGCCGGCCGCGATCAAACCGTATTCGATGGCCGTGGCACCCGACTCGTTGTTAACGAATCGCAGTACGGTCTTCATGGGAAACCCCCTGGGTGGACGCTACTTTGACGGGAACAGTGTCGCAGTGGGTCAACCGTAGCGGGCAAACGCTTACACAGCGTAAAACCAATAGGGTAGATTTGTATCTATCGCATAAAAACCCACAACCTTAGATTACACAGATTCTATATGGAATCCAAGTAAGTGCGGCCGAAATCCGACACTTTAACCAAGCGTTAGCCATAAAATTTAATGGCCGGAAGGCGCCGGCGAGCCTTTCGGCGAGGCCGTTCGTGCCCGCGACGAGCACCCGGCACAGCCTTCGTTCGGCCCGCCAGGACGGATGCAAAAATCGCAGCCGAGCTCAGGGCCGCGCGCGCTGGCGCTGATGCCGCTCGTTGATCGCGAAGGGGATGTCGGGGAGAAGAGCGCGCAGCGGCTCAGATCACGGCGCTGCGCTAAGCGATGGTGCCCAGGAGAGGACTCGAACCTCCACGGTGTTACCCGCTAGTACCTGAAACTAGTGCGTCTACCAATTCCGCCACCTGGGCACAGGCGGCTCTAGGTATTGAGCCCGATCCGCCTTGTCAAATGAAGCATTTGCGGGCCGCGCGCGGCCTGTACAGCGCGGGTGCGATCGGGTATTTGCCGCGAAGGCCGGATTGCTTCGCCGGTTTCCCTCGTGACCCAAGCGAGAGCGGCATGAGCGCACGCAGTCCCTACGACACACTCGTCACCGTTTACGGCGGCTCCGGCTTTCTCGGCCGGCACCTCGTGCGCGCGCTCGCAAGACGCAATTACCGCATCCGCGTCGCCGTTCGCCGGCCCGACCTCGCGTTCCACCTTCAGCCGCTCGGCCGCGTCGGCCAGATCAGCCCGGTGCAAGCGAATCTGCGGAATCCCGCATCGGTCGACGCCGCGGCGCGCGGCGCCGACGTGCTGGTGAACCTCGTCGGCATCCTGTTCGAGCGCGGACGCCAGCGCTTTACCGCCGTCCACACCGAAGGCGCGGCGAATGTCGCGCGCGCCGCCAAGGCGAACGGTGCGCGCGTCGTGCACGTCTCGGCGATCGGCGCTGACGCGAACTCGACCAGCCAGTATGCGCGGTCGAAGGCCGCAGCCGAGGCGCTGGTGCGCGAAATCGTGCCCGAAGCGACGATCATGCGGCCGTCGATCATGTTCGGTCCCGAGGACAATTTCTTCAACCTGTTCGCCTCGCTCGCCCGCATGTCGCCGGCGCTGCCGCTGATCGGCGGCGGCGCGACCAAATTCCAGCCGGTCTTCGTCGGTGACGTCGCGCAGGCGATCGCCAAGGCGGTCGACGGCGAGACGCGCGCCGGCACGACCTACGAGCTCGGCGGCTCCGAGGTGCGCACGTTCCGCGAGATCCTCGAATACATCCTCAAGACCATCGAGCGGAAACGCCTGCTCGTGCCGCTGCCCTTCCCCATCGCCAAGATGCAGGCCGGCCTGATGCAGTTCATGCCGACGCCGCTTCTGACGCCGGACCAGGTCGAGCTCCTGCGCACCGACAACGTCGTGTCCGCCGAAGCGGCCAGCCAGCGCCGCACGCTCGAGGGTCTCGGCGTCGAGCCGGAGACGATCGAAGCCGTGGTGCCGTATTATCTCTGGCGCTTCCGCAAGACCGGCCAGTTCCGCACCCAGCCGACGCAGTAGAGAACGGCGCGAATGCCGGTCATCACCAACATAGAGGACCTTCGTCAGCTCGCGCGGCGCAAGGTGCCGAAGGCGCTGTTCGATTACGTCGACACCGGCTCCTACGATCAGATCAGCTATCACGCCAACTCGAGCGAGCTGAAGGCGGTGCGCTTCCGCCAGCGCGTGCTGATCGACGCCAGCGCGCGCAACCTGTCGACCACGCTGCTCGGCGAGAAAGTGTCGATGCCGGTCGCCATCGCGCCGACCGGGCTTGCCGGCCTGTTGTGCGGCGACGGCGAAATGGTGGCGGCGCGCGCCGCCGAAGATGCCGGCATCCGCTATTGCCAGTCGACCATGTCGATCTGCTCGATCGAGGATGTGCGCTCGGCGATCAAGGGGCCGTTCTGGTTTCAGCTCTACGTTTTCCGCGACCGCGGCTTCTCCGAGCAGATCCTGGCGCGCGCACAGGCCGCCGGCTGTACGGCGCTGTTCGTCACGGTCGACCTGCCGCTGCGCGGCCAGCGTCACGCCGATCTCAAGAACGGCCTCGAAGTGCCGCCGCGACTGACTTTGCGCAACGCCTTCGACATCGCCACCAAGCCGGCCTGGGCGATGAGCGTCATGCGCGGCAAGCGCAAGACGTTCGGCAACATCGCCGCCTTCCTGTCGAAGACGTCGCAGACCGGCGCGCTCGCCGCCGGCAAGTGGGCCTCGGAGAATTACGATCCGAGCCTGTCGTGGGACGACATCGCCTGGATGCGCAAGGTGTGGCCGGGCAAGCTCGTCCTCAAGGGCGTGCTCGACGCCGAGGACGCCAAGCGCGCCGCCGACTACGGCGTCGACGGCATCGTCGTCTCCAATCATGGCGGCCGCCAGCTCGACTCGTCGCCGGCGACGATCGTGGCCCTGCCGCGCATCGCCGACGCGGTCGGCGACCGCATCGAGATCCTGTTCGACGGCGGCGTCCGCTCGGGTCAGGACGTGCTGAAGGCGCTCGCGCTCGGCGCCCGCGGCTGCCTGATCGGCCGCGCGCATCTCTATGGCCTCGCGGCGATGGGCGGCGCCGGCGTCACCAAGGCGCTCAGCTTGATCGAGAGCGAATTGCGCCTGAGCATGGCGCTCACCGGCGTGCGCGACGTCGCCGAAGTGAGCCGCGACATCCTGTTCGACGACTATAGCGATCCGCGCCGCAACGGCTGAGCCGCATTGTCATCACCGGGCTTGTCCCGGTGACCTCGCTTAGGAGGGCGCAATGCCAGCCTAAGCGGGATGGCCGGGACAAGCCCGGCCATGACAGCAACGAATGCCGTGGCTCCTACAGAAAATACAGCGCGAAGATGCCGAAGCTGCCGACCACGATGCGCCACCAGGCGAACACGGCGAAGGAATGCCGCTGCACGAAGCCGAGGAACGTCTTGACAACGATCCAGCCGAAAATGAACGAGAAGATGAATCCGACCGCGATGGTCGCGATGTCGCCCGAGTGCAGGAGATCGGCGCGGCTCTTGTACGCCTCATAGGCGAAGGCGCCGACCATGGTCGGCATGGCCAGCCAGAACGAGAATTCGGCCGCGGCGCGGCGGTCGGCGCCGAACAGCATGGCGCCGACAATGGTCGCGCCGGCGCGCGACACGCCGGGGATCATCGACACGCATTGGACGAGGCCGATGGCGAGATACATCCACAACGGAAATTCGGTCGACTCGTGGAAGCGCGGCTTGAGATTGAGACGATCCACTGCGAGCAGCACGAAACCGCCGACGATCAGCGAGATGCAGACGACGCGGATATCGAACAGGGCGCTCTTGATGACCTGGTAGGCGAGTGCGCCGATCACCGCCGCCGGCAGGAAGGCGAGCAGGACGCCGATGATGAAGCGCGCCGCGGCCCATTGCGTGAACATGTGCGTGGCGAGCGCCCAGATGCGGCCGAAATAGATGGTCAGCAGCGCCAGGATCGCGCCGAGCTGGATCAGCACGGCGAACGACTTGCCGAAAGAATTGTCGCCCCAGCCGAGGACATGCTCCATCAGCAGCAGATGGCCGGTCGAGGACACCGGCAGGTATTCGGTGAAGCCCTCGACGACGCCCAGCACCGCCGCCTTGACGAGATCGATGTGCCCGGAGATGAGGGACATCACCGGCGCCTTGATGGCGTCGAAATTCATGGGGTTTCTGCTCCGGAGAGACCGAAGGGGCGGGGCCCGCGCTTGTCGCGTATAGGGAGGCGGCAAGCAAATTAAAACTCCCTTAACCCCATCGGAATTTGCGTTGCCGGAGCGCCTTCCTATAGTGCAATCAACGATTCCCGCCGTTTTCCGCGTCACCGCCCGGGCTTCATGCTGACCCTGTTCCACCATCCGCTGTCGCCGCAGTCGCGGTACGTGCGCCTGATCCTCGGCGAATACGACATCCCGCACCGGCTGGTGGAGGAACGCTTCTGGGACCGCCGCGAGGAGTTCCTGCTGCTCAATCCGGCCGGCGAAGTGCCGGTGCTGGTGGCCGAAGGCCAGCCCCCCGTGCCGGGCGCCGGCGTCATTGCCGAATTCGTCGAGGAGGTGCTGCCGCCTTCGCAGGCGGTCGACCGCCTGATGCCGCCGGCGGCGACCGATCGCGTCGAGGTGCGCCGGCTGGCCAACTGGTTCAACGACAAATTCAGCGCCGAGGTCAGCGCGCCGCTGGTGTTGGAGCGGGTGTTCAAGCGCTATATGTCGCGCGAGCAGGGTGGCGGCTCGCCAGACACCGACGCGCTGCGCGCCGCGCGCCACAATATCCGGTATCATCTGGCCTATATCGGATGGCTGGCGCGATCGCGCGACTGGCTGGCGGGCGAGCGGATGTCGCTCGCCGATCTCGCCGCCGCCGCGCATCTGTCATCGTTGGATTATCTGGGCGAAGTGCCGTGGAGCGAAGACGAGGCAGCCAAGCAGTGGTACGCGCGGGTGAAGTCGCGGCCGTCGTTCCGGCCGCTGCTCGCCGAGACGCTGGCCGGCCTGCCGCCGGCGGAGCACTACGCCGACCTGGACTTCTGAGGATTGCTGTTCCCCTCCCCCCACGAGTGAAACGAGTGGTGGGGAGGGGTCAGGGGTGGGGGGCGGACCTTTGACGCCGCAGAAGCCCCCCCACCCCGATTTGCAATCGCAGGCGATTGCAAATCGACCCTCCCCACCGCTACGCGGGGGGAGGGCGAAAGAAGGCGGCGTCGAAACTTTAAAATCGGCGCTGATCGAGCAGGCCCGCGCCGCCGGCTTCGACACAGTCGGCATTACGCGGCCCGACGCCACACCCGAAACAAAGGAACGGCTCGAGCGCTTCATCGCCGCCGGCGCGCATGGCGACATGGACTGGCTCGCCGATACTGCGGCGCGGCGCGGCTCGCCATTGTCGCTGTGGCCCGACGTGCGCTCGGTCGTCATGCTGGGGCTGAACTACGGCCCGGACGAAGACCCGCTGGCCGTGCTCGCCCAGCGCTCGAAGGCGGCGATCTCGGTCTACGCCAGGGGCGACGACTATCACGAGCTGATCAAGAAGAAGCTGAAGGAGATCGCACGCTGGCTCGTCGCGCAGGCCGGCGGCGACGTGAAGGTGTTCGTCGACACCGCCGCGGTAATGGAAAAGCCGCTTGCCGCGAGCGCCGGCCTCGGCTGGCAGGGCAAACATACAAATTTAGTATCTCGCCAATACGGGTCTTGGTTATTTCTCGGCTCGATTTTCACGACTCTCGAGCTGCCCGCCGACGCAGCGACCGAAGACAGTTGCGGCTCGTGCCGCGCCTGTCTCGACGTCTGCCCGACAGCCGCGTTCCCCGAGCCGTACCGGCTCGATGCGCGGCGCTGCATTTCGTATCTGACGATCGAGCACAAGGGGCCGATCCCGCGCGAGCTTCGTCCGCTGATGGGCAACCGCATCTATGGCTGCGACGACTGCCTCGCCGTCTGTCCGTGGAACAAGTTCGCCCAAGCGGGCCGCGAGGCGAAGCTCGCCGCGCGCGACGCTCTGCGCGCGCCCGATCTCGCCGCGCTGTCGCGGCTCGACGATGCGCAATTTCGTGCGCTGTTTTCGAAGAGCCCGGTCAAGCGCACCGGCCGCGAGCGGTTCGTACGCAATGTGCTCATCGCCATCGGCAATTCCGGCAATGCGGCGCTGGCGGCGGACGCGCGGCGCCTGCTCGACGATGCCTCGCCGCTCGTGCGCGGCGCCGCCGTGTGGGCTCTGAGCCGGCTGTTGCCGCGAAGTGAATTTGAAAAGCTGCGGCGTCACGACAGCGACGAGTCCGTCACGGCTGAATGGAACGCCGCATTCCCGTGACCGTCATGGCCGGGCTTGTCCCGGCCATCCCACTTAGGCGGGCATCCGGTAATCCGTAAATGTCCGCTTCTGACCCAAAGCGGACATACATAAGATTTGAGATGCTATCTTAGATACGCGGAAGGCAGTGCTCGCGTATCGGTTGTGAGGCACGAAGGGCGTCGGGCGATGGCATCTGATGTCGCGGAAGTATTTCTCGAGGCTCACGGTAGCCAAGCAATCGGATCAGGCCGAGAGGTCCACGCAGACGCCGATAATTGGAGTGTGTGATGGATGGATTTCTATCTCTCGCGTCAGCCAAGAACAAACTCCGAGACCGGCAGTACGAGGAAGCGACTCGGATGTTTGAGCAAATTTTAAAGAGAGACATGGGAGGTGCTGCGGAGGCAGCTTATTGTCTGGGGATCATCTATCATACCGGGAGTGGTGTCCCTAAGGACGTCGATGAGGCTGAGCGATACTACAATCTCGCGAGGCACAGCGGTCATACTATGGCGACATATCGTCTTGCTGGAATTTTCCAAAGGCGGGGTGACGCACGAAAAGCGTACGATTTTTATCGGACGATCGCTCCGATTAATCCGTCCGCTTCATATTGGGCATATCGAATGCTCGCGGAGAATGAATCACTTGATCAAGCGCAAGATGCCGGTGAAAGATATTTGAGCGCGGCTGCGGAGCAGGGGCATGTTTTGGCGCAAAGGGTCGTTGCACTAAAGTATGCTTCAGGAAAAATGGGGCTCGTGCATGTTCCTTTAGGAATTGTAATGCTCGCGAGGAACGCATTTAACATTATTATGACAGTCGCAATACGACATGATCGAATGAAATACAAATAGTGATTTGTGTTAGCCGATATTTGCTTTTGTGCCGCTCTTGGATATCGAATTGACATTCATGCTCGATGATGGAGCGGTCTCGCCGTATAGATACGGTCCCGGGACGGATACTATGCCATCCTAAGCGGGGTCACCGGGACAAGCCCGGTGACGACAGAAAAACTCAAAACTCCTTCACCGCCGCGATCAGCCGCTCCAGATCCTCCGGCCGCGACAGGCGATGATCGCCATCCTTGATCAGCGTCAGCACGACGTCGTCGCGCGACAGCCGCGTCACCAGCTCCTGCGCGTGCTGCCATGGCACGTCCGGGTCCTGCACGCCTTGCAGGATGTGCACGGGACAACCCGGCTCGATCAGCCCGCCGAGCATCAGATGCTTGCGGCCGTCCTCGATCAGGCCGCGCGTGATCGGATAGCCGCCGGCGTCGTAGTCCGACGGCCGGATCCACTCGCCCTTCTCTTCGATGTCGCGCCGGATCGCCGGTGAGAACTGCTTCCACATCAGTTCTTCGGTGAAGTCGACCGCCGGCGCGATCAGCACCATTCCCGACAAAGGCGCGGCGTCTTTCCTCTTTCGCAGTTCGCGCGCCAGCAAGAGCGCCAGCCAGCCGCCCATCGACGAGCCGATCAGCACCTGCGGCCCCTTCGCGAATTCCCGATAGACGGCGAGGCTCTCCTCGAGCCAGCGGCCGATCGTGCCGTCGCGGAAATCGCCGCTCGACTCGCCGTGGCCGGAATAGTCGAAGCGCAAACAGGCGCGACCCTCTTCATTGGCCCAGCGATCGAGCGCCTCTGCCTTGGTGCCTTTCATGTCGGACTTGAAACCGCCCAGCCAGACCAGGCCGGGGTTCTTGCCTTCGCGCACGCGCACGGCGATGGTCCGCGGAGGCGCAGGCGATTCGATGGTCAGGGATGTGAGACGGGCTTCGCTCATGCTTGAGGCCGTTTCAGCGGGGAATGCGATGGCTCCTTCTCGCCGCATCGAGGCCATGCGCGCAAGGGGGCCGGCGTGGCGGTGATCCAGCCGAACCGCGCCAAGCCGCGTTCGCTGGCCGGAGCCACCATCCTCCAGATCGTGCCGGCGCTGTCCGACGACCCGGCCGGACACGCCGCGGTCGAGATCGCGCTGGCGCTGATGCAGTCCGGCGCCCGCGCCATTATCGCGGGCGATGGCGGCCCGCTGGCCGGCGAATTGCGCGCCTTCGGCGGCGAATGGCTGCCGCTTCAGAACGACACGTGGAACCCGCTGCGCATCCGCAGGAACGCCGCGCGGCTCGCGCATCTGATCGCCGCCGAGCGCGTCGACATCGTGCACGCACAGAGCGCGGGCGCCGCCTGGAGCGCGTTGCAGGCGGTGCACCGCCAGCCCGTGTTCCTGGTGACGTCGTTTCCCGACCGCATGCCCTCCGGCCGCTGGCCGCTGCCCATGCTCAACGCTTCGCTCGCGCGCGGCGACCGCGTCATCGCGCCGTCGAGCTACGTATCGGCGGCCATGCTCGGGCGCTACGGCATCGCGCCCGAGCGCATCACCGTGATCCCGCGCGCGGTCGACACTGCGACCTTCAGTCCCGCCGCGATCTCGGGCGACCGCATCGCCGCGATGCGGCGCGTCTGGGGCCTGCTGCCCGAAATGCGCGTTGTGCTGATCGCAGGGCGCATGGCGCATCACAACGGACAGATGAGCGCGATCGACGCGGCGCGGCTGATCGTGGCGCGCGGACGCCGCGACGTCGCCTTCGTCTTTGTCGGCGAAGACCGGCTGCACATGCGATATGCGGCGAGCGTGCGCAAGCGCGCGCGCGTGCACGCCATCGACACGCTGTGCCGCTTCGTCGGCCACGTCGCGGACATGCCGGCGGCGATGGCCGTCGCCGACGTGGTCGTGGTGCCGGCGCTGCGCACGCCGCTCACCGGGCGGCTCGTCGCCGAGGCGCAGGCGGTCGGCCGCCCGGTGGTCACGACCGCGGTCGGCATGCTGCCGGAAATGGTGCTGGCCCCGCCTCGCATGCGCGAGGACCTGCGCACCGGCTGGGTGGTGCGGCCGGGCCGGTCGGGCGAGCTCGCCGGCGCGATCTCGGCCGCGCTCGCCAACAATCCCACCGCGGCCGAGGCGCTCGGCGCGCGGGCGCGGCAATTCGCCGAGTTCATGTTCTCGCCGCAGAGCGTTGCCGAAGCGATCCGCGGGGTTTATACGTCGCTCCTATCACGTGACAGTTGATGCCCGTCGGCCGCAAGGCCCCCGATCCCTACGGGCTCCGTTCCGTTGCGCCTCTGGACCTGAAGGCGCCCGTTCCGAGGATGTCGATTTGCCGATGGTGTCTGCTTCTGCATCGGGCGGCGTGCGGCAAGCTGCGCAGGGGCATTCGCACGATCCGATGCGCGTACTGATCGTCGCGCCCGCGCTCGAGGCCGGCGCTGCGGACGCCGGCGCGGTCGAACTGACGCGCATTCTCAAGCACGCCGGTCATCATGCGATCGTCGTCTCGAACGCCGGACGGCTCGTCGCCGACATCACGGCGGCGGGCGCCGAGTTCGTGCCGCTGAACGTCGCCACCGCCAGCCCGATCCGCATCCTGCGCAATGTCTTCGCGCTGCGCCGGCTCGCGCGCGACAAGCGCTGCGACTGCATCCATGCGCTCGGCCGCTCCGGCGCCTGGAGCGCGCTGATCGCGGCGCGGCTGACGCGGCTGCCCTTCCTCACCAGCTGGTACAAGGGCTTCCGCGACCAGAACCTGTTCAAGCATCTCTACAACGGCGTCATGGCGCGCGGCGACCGCGTCGTCGCGGTCAGCGAGCAACTGGCGCAGCTCGTCAACGATCGCTACGGCACGCCGTGGGAGAAACTGGTCGTCGTGCCGTGCGGCGTCGATCTCGAGCGTTTCGATCCGGAACGCATGGCGCAGGAGCGCATCGACGCGATCCGCCATGCCTGGGGCGTGACCGGCGAGACGAAGGTGATCCTGGTCGTCGGCCGCATCCTGCGCCGCAAGGGCCACCACGTCGTGGTGAAGGCGGTGGAGCGGCTCAAGAAGTCGGGCCTGAAGGACTTTCTCTGCGTGTTCGTCGGCGAGGACCGCGGCCGCACGCATTACACCGGCGAGCTCTGGGACATGGTGCTGTCGACCGGCACGATGGACGTCATCCGCATGGCTGCGCCGGTTCACGACATGCCGGCGGCCTATGCCGCCGCCTCCGTGGTGGTTTCGGCTGCGATCCAGCCGGAGGGCGTGCAGCGCGCGATCCTCGAGGCGCAGGCGATGGGGCGGCCGATGATTGTGTCCGATGTTGCCGCCGGTGCCGATGTTGTCCTGACCGCCCCCGCCGTCCCGGAAGGCCGCATTGCAGGCCTTCGCTTTCCGGCTGGCGATGACGGCCGCCTCGCCGCCACCCTGTTGCGGCTGTTCTCGATTCCGGCGCCGATGCGGGCGGCCATGGGCGCGCGCGGGCGCGACTGGGTGCTCGGCCATTTCAACGCCGACGTCGTGGCGGAGCAGACCCTGCGCCTCTACGGCGAGGCGGCCGGCCGACCGGCGGCGGCAAACGCCAAGGCTGCGGCATGACGTCTGCGGCATGAATGCCGCACCAAGTTACAATTTGATCGATAAATCGCCCTTTCCGGGGCTCTTACCGCAGGAACCGCGTTGACTTATTCGCGGTTTCTACCAATCTCTTGGGTCCCGGGGCCCCGTCAGGCGCCCCGGCTTTCGACGCAACCGATTTGTCGCAACAGCAGAGGAGTCACCAGCCATTCGTCGTCCGATGAAGTCCGCGCTGCCCGTTCAGAAGGACGGCCCGCGCATCAACGAGGAGATCCGCGTCCGCGAGGTTCAGCTGATCGATGCCACCGGGCACAATCACGGCCCGACACCAATCCAGACTGCGCTGGAAATGGCGCAGGCCGCGGGGCTCGATCTGGTCGAGATCGCCCCGAATTCCGCGCCCCCCGTCGCCAAGCTCCTGGACTACGGCAAGTACAAGTACCAGGCGCAGAAGAAGGCGGCCGAGGCCCGCAAGAAACAACACGTCGTCGAGATCAAGGAGATCAAGCTCCGGCCGATGATCGACGATCACGACTATGACGTTAAGATGCG
>Ga0187809_10001318_pt1 | contig 11785 bp, 9 predicted proteins | sample NC_wetland_sal_i_8_FD_132415 | JGI IMG/M metagenome (GOLD analysis project Ga0187809, IMG submission 132415) | Wetland sediment microbial communities from Neuse River Estuary, North Carolina, USA - ASW_4 | ecosystem: Environmental > Aquatic > Freshwater > Wetlands > Sediment | place: USA: North... | reverse complement strand
CTGCGACCTCGATCCACGATGGCATGGGTGGTGGTCTCGACGGTCGCCATGCGCGGCCGCCGCTGCGCGAAGCGTTGCGCAGGGCTGGTGCTGACACCCCGGCGCGCCGCGTCCTGCCGGGAGACAAGGACTCCCAATTTACGGCAATCTGCCGTATATTTGTCCACATGGACAACGCCGCCCCCGCAACCGCCCGCCTCGAAGCCCGCCTCCCAGCCGACGTGCACGCCCTGCTGAAGCGCGCCGCCGAGCTGCAAGGACGCACGCTTACCGACTTCGTCGTCACCGCCGCCCGCGAAGCCGCCCAGCGCGCCATCGAGGAAACCGAAATCCTCCGCCTGTCGGCGGAAGACCAGCGCCAGATCGCCGCGGCGATCCTGAACCCGCCGGAGCCCACGCCGGCCCTGCGCCGCGCCTTCGAGCGCCGCCGCGCCCTGTTCGCCGCCGAGTGAGCAGCCCGTTCCGGCTGGAGCAGCTGGGTCGCGACCACGAGCGCACGGGTTTCTGCTGCGGCGAGGATGCGCTGGATCGCTATTTCCGGACCCAGGTGACGCAGGACGTCCGCCGCCGGGTTGCCAACTGCTTCGTGGCGGTCGCGCAGGAAACCAGGGCGATTGCCGGTTTCTACACGATTGCCGCTTCCGGCCTGCCATTGCGCGACCTGCCGGAGGCGGAGGCGCGCCGCCTGCCCCGTTACCCCGCCGTGCCCGCCGTTCGCATCGGGCGGCTTGCGGTTGACCGGCGCTTTGCGGGACGCGGGATCGGGGCAGCCATGTTGGCCGATGCCGCTCGGCGGGTGATGCAGGTGCCCCCGGCGGTGTTCGCATTGCTGGTGGATGCGAAGAACGAGGCCGCGGTGCGGTTCTATGAGCACCACGGCTTCCAGCCGCTGGTCAGCGCGCCGATGACGTTGTTTCTGCCGTTGGGGACGGCGGAGAAGACGCTGCTCGGGGGAGATTGATCAGGTCGCGCATGCAGCACTCCGCGATGGCGCTGACGGAATTGCCGGACATGATCCGCGGGTTTGGGCCGGTGAAGGACGCCAACCGGGCGAAGGCGGCGGGCGGACCTGCTGGGGCGGATGGACGCGACGCCGGCAGGGCCGGAGCTGGTTTCGGCGGCTGTCGCGGCGGACGATCCAGCACACCAACGTAACGGACCATGGCGCAGTCCTTAAACCCACCCAGCAAACATGGCGAGTGAATGGGCCGCGTCGGCCGCAGCGTATACTGCGATCCACCCCGCGGAGCTCGTCACCGCACCGTCCGACTTACGTCAGCATCCTTGCGCAGCCGATCCCTCAAGAATGATGATGTGCTCTGAAGTGAGCCTCTGCAACTCGCCCTATGCCAAAGCTGATGGTCGGAGTAGCCTCAGTCTGCGCTCTTAGGCTTCGTCCGGGCTTAGATCATTGTTCACCACAGAATCAGGTTGCTTTGAAATTGTCGTTGTCAACGCAATTTCTACCATCTTTCGAAAGGCTGCGGTTATCTCTGGAGTAGAATTCTCGCCCAGCGAGCACCTCAATCGCTTAACCTCGTACAGGATGCTCTCTGATAGCTCCGATTCACCGCTCCCAAGACGCCACGTATTGTTGAAAATATCTAGCAGGATGCCGGAAGAGCGCGTGTATAATGCGCGCAACCTAGATATATGTTCAGGAGGAGATACGGCCGGATAGATGCCGTAGCGGATTGGAGCGAACGAGAGTGAGAATCTGGCATTCTCTCGATAGCCCAGATAGATTCTTGCAACTTTCCAATTTTCCTCTATGGCCGAAATTACTCTTTCATCCTTATCGGTATCAAATCGACACCCCAAGTAAACCCCCGTTATTGCTTCCTTCGGAATGGAAAGACAGCCGTCGTTAGATACATTCTCGGGTCGGGCAGTAAACCGCCATTCTTTCTCGTAGGACCAGTCCTTGGCTTTTGAAAAAAGTAGCCGGTCACGCCACTGCTCTTCCCTCCACGTCTTAAGGCCAAGGTATTCGTGTACAAAACTCTTTAAGTCCGCCGAGTCCGGGATTTCCTCGTGGTAGCGCATCACGTTAGCAGAATTGAATGCCTCAGCCAGTCTAACAGAGTCAAACTCTATAACGGCACCCCTATGCAATTCTCCATAATGAGACCACATAAGTATATTGTCGCTAGTCTCGGAAACGCAGAACACCCGCAGGTGTTTGACAAGCTCGGAGAGAACTCGCCGTTCCGTATCGTAATCCACTAGCGCAAAGTTTGAATTCTCGAACATATCGATGACACCAAACAAAGACTCCTTACTAACTACTTTGTGCCACGAACGTATAAGTAGTGAGCTTATCAAGCTAGATGCAGAAACCACATTGTCATTCCTTCCAGCAACAGCTAATGAAAAATTTTTGTTACGCCCTTCCATATGGGTAATTCGCGCTGCATTTTGTTGAACGTTCAATCCATTGTTCGGCTCGGTTTCCGAGTTTAACAGGCGCTCTGCTTCAGCTCGAAGAGTGGCCAAAAACTCCTTTCTCCCAAAGCGATAGAGAGACGGGATTTGACAATCGAAAGGATCATTGAATGACGATAGTGGGCTGCACCTCACTCTCCCCGACTCAAGTATCCTGATAAGTGTATCTTCTGTGACGTACTTGTAAAGGCGGCGAGGCAAATTAGCACCAGTTCCTTTTGGCTGCAAGCGTAGCGGCTGGTTTGAGTTCGAAGGCGTCTCTTGATGCCAAAATGGGCCAAGTGGCCCCTCCTCTCCTGGGTCAATACAGGCCCCGATCTCCGGGAAAACACCCAGGCAGAGTCCCAGCAGTCTCTCGTAGTCGTAGTTGATCTCCTTGATCATTTCAGCAGCCTCGCCCGCTTGTTCAGCTGCCCCGATTGCGGCCCCTAAGGCTTCGCTCAACTTTCCAATGACATTCTTGCCGGTAGACCACAGCGCCACGCCCTCGAACAACATTGGCTCAAACGCCGCCTCAGCCGCTGCGGCGAAGCAAAGCTCGCCGCACTTGAACGCTCGCGTTTTCCAAATGATTTTTGAATGTGATGTCCATCGACCACCCTCATGTAAATCCGAAATTTGCGACGGCTTATTGAGACCAGTACGACAAAACATTTGAGACAGCATCACACCGATGGAGTTTGACCTTTGCCATTCTTTTCTCTCATCTCCATCGGCATATTTCTCAATATATTTCTGCGCCCGCAGGGCGCTTCGAACGGCACATACAACTGCTGCCCTCAACGAAAGTTGCCGCAGATCGGGAATTGTTGGCTGATATGCCAGGAAGTCATCTTGGTTAGCGAGTTGAGTCTTGGAAGGTATTTCCATAACTTGTTCAGTCCCATTCTCGCTTCCGAGCCGATCAAACAATCCGAATGGAAACCGGCTAGGAGCAGCGTAGCGAAACCTGCACTATAATCAAACTCAGGAACTAGTCCACTCATCAACACCGACCCTTTCTATATCTCCGCCGCGAAAGGTGCCGCCATGACACAGGAACAGAGGAGTGGCGGAGCTGCTGCGCGACAAGCGACGCGCCGACCGGATCGGCAGGCTGATCAGCGAGATGCTGCGGCCGACCGCGCCGGCGTCCGATCCCCTCGCAGCGCTGATCGGGGAGGTAGGGGCCGCCGCCCACCCCGGCGGCCTGACCGAAGCGGCGGCCGACGCCGAAATCGCCGCAACCAAGGTGGACCGGTGGCTGGAGGAGAACCGGTCGGCCATGGACGCCTGGAACAACTACGCCGAACAACACGGCCTGCCGCTCGCCGAATTCCGCCAGTTCTGATGGCGCGCCTGGACGTCTATCGCAATCCCGGTCGCGCCGGCGGTTACCTACTCGACGTGCAGGCCGCCTGCTCGAGCACCTGAACACGCGCGCCGTCGTCCCCGTTGTTACCCGCCACCGCCGTCCCGGCGCCGCTTCGCGACCTCAATCCCGTGTTCGACATCGATGGCGTTCCTCATGTCATGCGGCCCCAGGCCATCGCGAGCATTCCCGCGCGGGAACTTCGGCGCCCCGTCATCTCGCTGGAACAGCCGCGCGACCGAATCACCCGGGCGCTCGACGTCATGTTCCTCGGATACTGAACCGGCCAACGCCGCGTCTGCCGCGGTCGGCTCCAGTGAGACGGCCGGCGCCTGCCTCATCCCCGCCCAGCCGTGCTACACCTCCGCCACGAAAGGTGCCGCCATGAGCCAGGAACAGAAGGCCCAGTTGCTGCGCCAGTATGCCGCCGGCGAGATCTCGTGGACCTCGCTGCGCGGACGCGGCTTCGACAACTACCGTGATGTGCTGGCCGGCCTGGGGCGGCTGCGCCTCCGCCCGCCCATCGCCCCCATGGATGGCCCCAACGTCGGGGCGCGCCGCCGAGCGCGGGCGATCATCCGAACGGCACTCCAGCAGGCACCGGGATGACGCGGCGTCTCGGGCTGCCCGTGACTGACGCGTCGCCGCTGATCACCCTCGCCGCCGCCGAAAAGGAACGCAACGTGCAAGCGCAGCGAGAGCGGCAGGGCGACGTGGAAGCGCACGCCCGGCTTCGCGGGCATCTGGCGGCTTCAGGCAGCGATACGCAACGCGGCTGATCGAATGGTCGCAAACCCAGGCGCCGCGCGTCGGGCGCAAGCGGAACTGCCACGCCCGGACAGGATCGCGACGTGGTGCGAGGCAGGCTCAGGCCCCTGCCGAAGACATCGACTGCCGATCCCAACCGCCGATCCCAGTCGGGCGGAGCGCCCTATCTACCGGCACCTCCAGCAAGTAAGGCACGTTGGCCGCGATCGCGCTGCGCAGCGCGTCCTCCACCGCGTCCGCTCGCGTCACCCGGTGCGACGCCACGCCGAAGCTCTTCGCCAGCATGGCGAAGTCCGGGCTGTACGGCGCGCGATCCGGACCTCCCGCCACCGCGTCCCGCCCACCGGCCATGCCCGCCTGGACATCGCGCACCGCGGCGTGGCCGGAATCGTTCCACACCACCCAGACCACCGGAATGTCGTACTCCACCGCGGTCGCCAGCGAATGTGTCGCCATCAGCAGCGATCCGCCGGCCACCACCGCCACGCATGGGCGGTCCGGCGCCGCCAGCCTGGCGCCGAGGATGCCGGAACTCGCGAAACCCTGCGCGGCAAAGCCCCCGGACTGCAGCAGATGCCGCGGCCGCAGCGCCTCGAACAGCTGGATCATCCAGTCGTGCGGCACGCCGGCATCGCTGGCGACGATCGCATCCTCCGGCAACGCGCGCGACAGCGCCTGCACCAGCCGCTCCGGCCGCAGCGGCACCTGGTCCGAACCGGCCATGCGGTCCTGATACGCCTGCCACGCCTGCCGGCCGCGTTGCAGACGCTCCAGCCACGCGGCCGAACTGCGGCGCGGACCGTCTGCGCGAACGTCCGCCAGCTCCGTCAATCGCACGAGGCTGGCTTTGGCGTCGCCCAGGATGCCCAGTTCCGCCGGATGGTTGCGGCCGATTTCCGCCGGGTCGAGGTCGATCTGGATCAGCCGGCCTGGCGGTCGCGCCACTGTGCCGCCATCCAGCCATGCACTGGCCGAGCGGTCGTCGAACGAAAAGCCCAGCGCCAGCATGACATCGGCGTGTTTGATCGCGTCGTTCGCGGCATGGCAGCCGGTGCAGCCGATGGTGCCAAACGCCAGCGCGTGCCGGTCGCTGATCGCGCCCTTGCCGTTCGGGCTCGTCACCACCGGAATGTCCATGCGTTCCGCGAAAATCCGCAGTTCGACACTCGCTTCCGCCAGCAGCACGCCCTGTCCGGCGATGATCACCGGCCGTTCAGCATTCAGCAGCATGTCCAGTGCGACGGCCAGCGCCGCGGTATTGCCGGGCGTGCCGCTGATGCTGCGCGGCGCGGCGTAAGGCGGGATGACGCTGGCTTGTTCAACGAACACGTTCAGCGGCACGTCCAGGTTCACCGGACCGGGGCGGCCGGACAGCATCAGCTCCCACGCCTGGCGCACCGCCAGAGGCACCATGTCGACGCGCGTGGGCTGATAGCTGCGCTTCACGTAGGGACGGATGACGGAGGGAAAATCGCCTTGATGGAAGCGGCCGGTTTCCTGGAACGGGCCGCGGTTGAACTGGCTGGTCGGCACGTTGCCGGTGATGGCGAAGAATGCCGAACTGTCCATCATTGCCGCGGCCAGCGCGGCCACCAGATTGGCGGAACCGGGGCCGCAGGAGGTGAAGGTCGCCACCGGTTCGTGCCGCACCTTGAAATAGGCATCCGCCATGTGGCCGGCGGCCTGTTCGTGATGCACGGAAATCGTGCGGATGCGGTTCTGCGCCTTGAACGCCGCATCAAGGAATCCGGCATTGCCGTGCCCGCAAAGGCCGAACAGGTACGGCACTTTCTGCCGGATCAGGAAGTCGACGATGATGTCGGCGCCGTTCATCGACACGCGCGTGCTGGCAGACATGGCGGGACGTCCTGACGTTCCTGTTCAGACCGCGTTGTCTGCGGCCCGTCCGGCGGCCGATCCGCCGAACGGTTGGGAAATGCGCTGTGTCGTGAATTGCAGCTTGGATGCCGGGTGTCCGATGCGCTCCGGTCCGCGCCGCACATTCCACGGGCGCGAATGCGTTGCCGTGGCGAACCCAGGCGAGTGGACATGCGGTCTCGGCCGCTGTCGTGCCAATGCCGCAGCCTGGCGGAGGGAACCGGGGCCTTCCGGCGTTAGGACGATGCGGAAGACGGCCGGCCTGCACCGTTGCGCGCTGTTTGCGGGTCGGCAAAACCGCCAACCGGACTGGCGTGCAACGCGGTCGATCACCTTGGCCCTTACCCGGTGCGCCGAGCGGACAAGGGTTGCAAGGCAGGCGATTGGCGGTTCGCATTCTGAAACGTGGACTCTTATTTCGGCTTTGGAGTACCGTATGCCGAAACGCCACTTCTACACAAGGCCGTTGCAGGAGAAACTTTTGGCGACGATCCGTACCGCGAACCCCGGCGACCTCGCCGTGGTACAGCGCATCGTGCATGCCGCCTACGCGCCGTACGTCGCGCGCATCGGCAAACCTCCAGGACCGATGCTGGATGACTATGCCAGCCGTATCGCTGCCGGCCAGGCCTGGGTGGCGGAACATGCGGGACGCATTGTTGGTATACTGGTCCTGGAGGATTCGTCCGACGGATTTCTGCTGGACAATGTCGCGGTCGATCCGGACTGCCAGGGCGCCGGCATTGGCCGCGCATTGATCGGTTTCGCCGAGGCGGAGGCACGCCGGCGCGGCCGGCGGGAAATCCGGCTGTACACCCACGCGCTGATGACCGAAAACCAGGCGCTGTACCGCCGGTCCGGCTATTCCCAGGTGGCCCGGGTGCAGGAGAAAGGTTTCGACCGGATCTACATGGCGAAGCCGTTGCTTTGACCTGAATCAAAGCCCTGCGCCGGCTGCCTCCGGCATCATCCGGTTTTCCACGCGACCTTTGGGGAGCCGCAGCCATGGAATACACCGATCCGGCCTGCGCCTATTGCCCATCCACCGTGCGGGCCTGCCGCGCCGGCGAAGCCGACCGCCGCGGCCCCGGCTTCTGTCCCGGCAAGGTCGCGCCGGAAACGCAGCAGCAGGCTCGCGCCGCCTATGACGATCCGGAAACCCGCCGGCTCGCCTATGAATCCGCGCTGGTGGAATCCGAAGGCTACTGCCGCTGGACCCGCGTGGAGGAGGTCGTGCACTTCGCCACGCGCATGGGCTATCGCAAGATCGGCATCGCCAACTGCATCAGCTTCGTGGACCACGCCTATGTGCTGTCCGGCATCCTGGAAAGCCACGGCTTCCAGGTCGTCTCCGTCGCCTGCAAGAACGGCAGCATCCCCAAGGAGGAACTCGGCATCAGCGACGCGGACAAGGTGCGGCCGGGCGGGTTCGAGGCGCTGTGCAATCCGGTCGCCCAGGCAGAGCTGCTCAATGCGCATGGCTGCGAGTTCAACGTGGTGATGGGCCTGTGCATCGGCCATGACAGCCTGTTCTTCAAATACGCCCAGGCCCCCACCACCGTGCTGGTCGCCAAGGATCGCGTGCTCGGCCACAACCCGGTCGCGGCGTTGCAACTGGCCGACAGCTACTACAGCCGCGTCTGGGGACCGCTGCGCCCGGCGAAGCCACCGAAGCTGCCGGCTGGCGGGCGGGCTGCATCGAAGGCCGAGGATTGAGTCGCGGGTCGACGCGCGGTTTTGGCGCGGTGCTCCGGCGCATCGCTGGCCACTTCGGCGGGCCGGTCGCGCAGCGCCGTTAAGCCCATCTTAAACCGTCGGCGCTACCACAGCGGGGCGTGCCCGTCGCTGCTGCCATCCGCGAAGCGTCAGGGCCGTTCCGACGCCGGAGGCCCGTGTGAGCTTTTCCCAGCGCCTGCCGCAGTACACGGCCAGCCTTCGCGCCGAGCGGCTGGCTGCGTGGCCCTGGACGGCCGGCGACGCCTTGCTGCGGCGTGGACTGCATCTCGCGCGTGCGCTGCAGTACCGCTGGCCCTGGTGGGGCATACAGCTGCGCCGGCTGGTGCTGCTGGTCTGGTGGACCTGCACCCTCCAGCTTGGCGCCCACGCGCGCTGCTGGCTGCGCGCGCGCCGGCTGCGCCGGCTGGCGCCCGCCTGCGCCGCACTGCCCCGGATCGACGCGGTGCAGCCTGCCGAACTGCTTCTGCCGGAGCACGACCAGCCGGTGGTGTCGGTGATCGTCCCGACTTACGGCAAGCTGGACTACACCTTGCGCTGCCTCGCCTCGATCGCCGCGCATCCGCCGGCCGCGCGCATCGAGGTGCTGGTGGTGGACGACGCCTTTCCCGGCACGGAAACCGCCTGCCTGGGGCAGGTGCGCGGCCTCCGGCTGCTGCGCAATCCGGTCAATCTGGGCTTCCTGCATTCCTGCAACAGCGCGGTTCGGCACGCGCGCGGCGACTGGCTGCTGTTCCTGAACAACGACACCCAGGTGCTGCCCGGCTGGCTGGACAGCATGCTGGCCCTGTTCCAGGCCCGCACCGACGTCGGGGCGGTGGGGTCCAAGCTGCTCTACCCGGACGGGCGCTTGCAGGAAGCCGGGGGCATCATCTGGAATGACGGCTCCGGCTGGAATTTCGGACGGCACGAGGATCCCGCCAGGCCCGAATACAACTACGTGCGGGAGGTGGACTACTGTTCCGGCGCCTCGCTGATGGTGCCGCGAAACCTGTTCCTGCAGCTGGGTGGTTTCGATCCACGCTATGCGCCGGCCTATTTCGAAGACACCGATCTGTGTTTCCGCCTGCGCGCGATGGGACTGAAGACACTGTACCAGCCGCGCTCGCAGGTGATCCACGCCGAGGGTGTGTCGCACGGCCGCGACGTCGCCGTGGGCGTGAAGGCGTTCCAGTCGGTCAACCGCCGCAGTTTCGTGCGGCTGTGGGCCGCCACACTGGCCCGGTCGCATTACCCCAACGGCACCCATGTGCTGCGTGCGCGCGAGCGGGGCAGGGAACGCGGCGTCGCGCTGGTGGTGGACCACAAGCTGCCGGAGCCGGACCGCGATGCCGGCTCGCAGGCGATCCTCGGCGTGGTGCGCACGCTGCTGGCCGAAGGCATGCTGGTGAAATTCTGGCCGCACAATTTGGCCTATGTTCCCGGTTACGCCGAGGCGCTGCAGGACATGGGCGTGGAGGTGTTCCACGGCCCGCACCAGATCCCCTTGCACGCGTGGCTGCGCGAGAACGGCGCGGAACTGGACCTGGTGGTGCTCAGCCGGCCCGACGTGGCGGAGGCGGCGCTCGACGCGGTGCGCGCATACAGCCGGGCGCGCGTCGCCTATTACGGTCACGACCTGCATTTCAGCCGGATGCGGATGCAGGCCCAACTGACCGGCGATGTCCGGCTGGCGGCCGAAGCGGACTGCATGGAGGAGCGCGAGCGCGCCATCTGGCGGCGGGTGGATGCCGCGCTGTATCTGTCGAGGGCCGAAGCCGACGCGATGCGCGCGCTGGAGCCGCGCGCCGCGGTGCATGCCGTGGTGCCGTACAGCTTCGACCGGTTTGGCGAACCGCGTGCGGCGCCGGAGCGCCGGGAGATCCTGTTCGTCGCCGGCTTCGCCCATCCACCGAACGAGGACGCGGCACGCTGGTTCGTCACGGCGGTGCTGCCGCAGGTGCGCGCGCGGGTGCCGGACGCAGTGTTGTCGATCGTGGGCTCCAGTCCCGGTCCTGGCGTGCGCCGGTTGGCCGGCCAGGCGGTTCGTGTCGTGGGCGAGGTGGACGATGCCAGCTTGCGCGACTGCTACCGGCGGGCGCGCGTCGCCGTGGTGCCGCTGCGCTGTGGCGCCGGGGTGAAGCTGAAGGTCGTCGAGGCGTTGCGCGAGGGCGTGCCGCTGGTCACGACCTCGGTGGGCGCGCAAGGCCTGCCGGGGCTGGAACGGGTCGCCTGCGTGCACGACGATGCCCTCCGCTTCGCCGATGCGGTCTGCGCGCTGCTGCAGGATGACGCAGTGTGGCAGGCGCAGTGCGCGGCACAGATCGACTACGCCGCGTCCCGCTTCAGTGCAGCCGCGCTGCGCGAGTCGCTGTGCGACGCACTGGAATTGCGCGAAAGCGTCGCGGGGCTGGCGGCGTGAGCCGGCAACCGGGGCGCGGTCTGGTCATCGGCCTGGGAGTCATGGCTTGACCCTGAGCATCACCGACGGGTGTGTCTGGCGTTGCATTCGGCAAGTAAGAATTGGAACGCAGAAAACGCAAAAAGCACGCAGATGAACGCGAATATTCCGAGCGGAGGGCTCGCATCGGGCACTTCTCCTGCTGGCCGGGGTATTCGCCGCAGCGCGTCTCGCCGGGGAGGCCCCTCCGTGGCGCTCCGTGCAGTCTCCGTGGTCTTCGTGTGAAACCCTTACAGCAGAACAAATCACACGGACCACCAGTTGCCCCCGGCACATGCGATCATGGCATGGAGTGGCCAGCCTGGTTTCCAAGCTGGCCGGCCTCCTACCTACGTCGCTTCAATCCACGTCCGGCAACCGCCTGACGAAAGCTCGGGCGTCCGGGTGATACGCACCAACAGCCGTCACCAACACGAACCGAATGCAGCCCTCGGCTACTTGTCCCGCTCGAGCACCGCCTTCACCTGGTCGAGCGGCACCGCCAGCTTGTCGATGCCCGCACGCTCCTGCTGCAGCAGCATTCCCACGCGGCTGTCGCGACTGCCCCAGCCGCGGCCAAGCGCCTCGGTGAGTTCGAGTTGCGCCAGGTTGGTCAGGCGCATCGGCACGCCGACATCGCGCGCCAGCTGGCACGCCAGCGACACGTCCTTGTGCAGCAGGCGCAAGGCGAAATCCGCCGGATCGTAGCTGCCGGTGAGGAAGTGGTCGCCGATGCGGTCGAACAGGCGGGCTCGCCCGCCGGCGCCCTGGCGGATCGCTTCCCACAGCGGCAGCGGATCGACGCCGGCCTTTACGCCCATGGTGAACACCTCGGCGATGGCGATGTTGACCGCCGCGCCGGCGGCGTTGTGCACCAGCTTGGCGATGGTTCCCGCGCCGGTCGGTCCGATATGGCGTGCGGCGTCGCCCATCGCGTCCAGCACGTCCTTGTATTTGTCGAACACCGCGCGGTCGCCGCCGACCCAGATCGCCAGCCGCCCGCTGTTCGCGCCGCGCGGCCCGCCGCTGACCGGCGCATCCAGGAACGCCACGCCCTGCTCTGCGAGTTTCGCGTGCAGCGACCGCACCACGTCGACCGCGTTGGTGGACAGGTCGAACCACGCGGCACCGCTGCGGAACCCGTCCGCCAGCCCGTCCGGGCCGCTGCCCACCGCCTGCACGTCCGCCGG
>Ga0187809_10001317_pt1 | contig 11787 bp, 4 predicted proteins | sample NC_wetland_sal_i_8_FD_132415 | JGI IMG/M metagenome (GOLD analysis project Ga0187809, IMG submission 132415) | Wetland sediment microbial communities from Neuse River Estuary, North Carolina, USA - ASW_4 | ecosystem: Environmental > Aquatic > Freshwater > Wetlands > Sediment | place: USA: North... | reverse complement strand
CACCGCGGCCATCGCGATCAAAAACGCTGCGAGGTTAACGATGCAGGACTCCATGAGAAATTGGCGGATGAGCTGGTTTTTGGTAGCCCCCGACACCTTTCGGATACCCACTTCCCGTGCACGTTCCAGTGATTTCGCCGTGGAGAGGTTGATGTAGTTCACCCATGCCAAACCGATAATGAGAAGGGCGATAATCAACAGGCCCCAGACGACCACGGCGCTGGCAGTGTTGCCGATCTCGTATTCGAAATCCGAATACAGATGCGCGCGCGACACAGGCTGCAGGTAAAACTTCTCGACGCTGCCTGAAATCCGGTTTCCCTGGAAATGCCGTTCGCTGAACGCAGCCAGTTTCGCATTGAGGCGCCTGTAATCGGCACCCTTCCTCAGCTGCACGTAATGCCAGAAATCGGATTCCGTAAAATCATAATCGGCTTCCTTGTATGCATTGGGACCGGTATAGATGGTGGAATAGGCGGTCAGAAAATCAAAGGACAGGTGTGAGTTCTCCGGGACATCGGCGCAAACCGCCGTGACCTTGTAAGGCATCGAATCCGTTTCGAATAACAGGGTCTTGCCCACGACGCGGGACAGGTCGGCCGGTGTCACCCCAAACAGCTTTTCCGCAAGTGACGCCGTAAGGATAACGTTGTAGGGGTTGTCGAGCGGCGACACCCTGTCCCCGGCGACCACCGGGTAGGAAAACATGGATAAAAAGGAATTGTCAACCGCCAGGCCGCTTTCATTGCCGATCTTCTTGCCCTGGACCGTGATGATCAACGGCCCCTCGGGTTCCACCCTGCTGTGATTCACGACTTCCGGGTAGTCGTCCTGCAAGGCTTTCCCGATCGCGGAATACGTGATCGTCCCATGCTGGACAAGTTTGCCGTCCTGGTACCGGTCATTTACAACGCGATACAGGTCATTGCCATACAGGTTGAACTGGTCAAAACTCAACTGAAAGCTTACATACTGGAGAATGAACAGGCAGGCGGCAATACCGATCGATAAACCGGCGATGTTGATGACAGTAAAGGTTTTTCGCTTCAGCAGGTTTCGCAGCGCGGTCTTAAAATAATTGTACAGCATTGCGGGGTATTTTGATGACGGATGACGATTTAAAGAGAACTTTACTCGGTACGAAGGCTCTTCACCGGGTTGGCGACGGCTGCCTTGATGGCCTGGAAACTCACGGTCACCATTGCAATCAATACCACTAGCAGAACAGCGGAAACAAACAACCCCCACCCCGGGTAAATCCGGTAGGGATAATTTTCCAACCACTTGTTTGCCACGAACCAGGACGACGGTATGGCAATTACCAACGCTATCAATACCAGTATCAAAAAGTCCCGGGACAGGATGGTGACCACCTGCTGCACCGACGCGCCGAGCACTTTACGGATGCCGATCTCGCGGGTGCGCTTTTCGGCGGAAAGCACTGAAAGGCCGAACAAACCGATGCAGGAAATAAAGATGGTGAGCACTGCCCCGAACAGCATGATCTCCTTCCATTTGGATTCAGCCTCATAATTTTTCCGGTTCTCATCATTCATAAAAGTGAAGCTGTAGGGACTGAGCGGAAAGAGTTTTTTGAATGTCTTCTGTATCACCTTCAGGCTGGCGGCCGCGCTGTTGGGTCTTATCCTGATATGGACCATCCCGAAAGGATTGCCCCTGTTCATGGTGAACAGTTCCGGCCCGATCTTCTCGTTCAGGGAGGCAAAATGATAGTCCCGCACGACGCCGATCACACTATATTTTTTGTTGTTATACCAGAAGTTGACCAGCTGGCCCAGGGGATGCTTCCAGCCCGCCTGCCTCACAAATGTTTCGTTTACCATGACGGCATCCGATGAATCCGACGGATAGGCATCAGAGAAATTCCTGCCGAGGACCAGGGGAATTTTCAGGGTCGGCAGAAAAGAGGCATCGACCGTTTCGTAGTCGAATTGAATGGTGGAATCACTGCTTAACCGGGCTACGGTGCTCCACCGCCCGGAATTGCGGGGTGCAACGCTTAGAATATTGGGATCCCTGAGCAGCTCATTTTTGAATAACAACGCGTCGTCGTGTGTCTTGAAATCATTCTGAACATTGACCAGGTCCGAGTCGTCATATCCCAGCTTTTCCGTTGTCAGGTAATTAAATTGCTTATAAATGATAATTGTGGCGATGATGAGAAAGGACGCCAGCGTAAACTGGAGAACAACCAGGCCTTTTTGCAGGTAGTTCCTGCCTGCAAGCTGGAACCGGTTGTACAGGGTCTGTACCGGGCTGTACCCCGACAGAACGAGCGCCGGATAAAAGCCGGCCAGTAGGGCCGTAATCAAAAACAGGAGCACGTATCCCGCTACCAGCTTAAAATCAAAAAGGTAGGAGAGTGCCAGGGATTTATTGGAGAGATCATTGAACAATGGTAGTAGCAGCTTTACCAGTCCCACCGCCAATGCGAAAGCCATTATGCACAACAGGAATGATTCACCCAGGAACTGGGTAAGGAGCTGCCGCCTGTTACCCCCCACTACTTTCCGGATGCCGATCTCCTTGGCGCGCTTCAATGACCGGGCAACCGTGAGGTTGATGAAGTTGATACAGGCAATGAGCAATATAAACAGGGCGATCCCGGAAAGAATGTAGGAGTACATCGGGTTACTGGCGTCCGATAGTCCGTTTTGTGCGGGCAATTCCGTGCTCATGTGCATGTCCAGGAACGGCTGCAGCCGGTAAATGCTTTTCCAGTTGTCCACGTCATCCCCGTATTTGGCTTTCAGTGAAATGATCGCATCCTTCGAATCCTCATTATAAAAACGGTTCATTTTGGACTCCACCCCGGGTAATTTGGCGGAAGGGTTCAATACGACAAAAGTGTTCAGGAAAAAATTGAACCAATTCTCGGAGTTCTGGGCATCTTCCTTCGATTCCTGTATCGGTAAAAGCATATCGAATTTGATGGAAGAGTTTTGAGGGCAACGCTTTGCGACAGCCGTTACGAGATGGGGAACAAAAACGCTGTCGTCTTTCAACAGGATGATCTTCCCGATCGCCTGCGTCGTACCGAATTGCTTTTTTGCCTGGTCCTCCGTGATCACCACGGAGGACGGCGACTTCAGGCAGGTGTGCGGATCGCCGGCAAGCAACGGAAAGGAAAATACATCGAAAAAAGAGGTATCGACGTATAGCAGGCCCTGGGCGGTGACTTCGGCACCCGTTTTCATGTTTTCAGTGCCGCTCTGTACTCGGACGAACGCCTCTATTTCCGGGACGGTCCGTGTGAAACGAGGTCCCTGCAGGTAACCCGAATTGGGGTCTTGGCGGCCCTTGTGACCATTTTTATCGACACTCTGGGTTACGATGCGATATATATGCTGCACGTTGCGATGGAAGCGGTCATAGCTGACTTCGTCCTTGACATAGAGCAGGATCAGCATGGCACACGCCAGCCCGATACCCAGGCCGGCAACATTGATAATGGCATAAATCCGGCTTCGCCGCAAATTTCGCCAGGCGATCTTGAGATAGTTCCTTAACACATCGTCTATTTTAATGGCAGCGGACTGCGCGTCCGCAGTATTCAATTGAAGCTGAGATTGATATGTCCGCCGCTGGAACTGGCGGTCACAGGAATGCCCCCGCCGTTCACGGTTCCCTCGATCCGGTCCTTTTTTACTGTCCCGCTAAAGTTTTTAAGCGAGAAATCGCGGTCCATCCCGTTTCCATATAGTTTGAGATCATACCCTTTGTCCCCGGGAATGGACAGGTTGATATGTCCCCCGGAATTGCTCACTTTGACATATTTCCCGGGGTTCGTCATCGCGATATTGATATGACCGCCGCTGGTCGACGCATCCAGGCTGCAGCTCAGGTCCTCTAGGTCAAGGCTCCCGCCGGAAGTTGACGCAACCAGTTCACCGGCCACCGTCTTTGCGCGGACCGATCCCCCGCTGGTAGCCGCATGAATATTGCCGTCCAGGCCCGAAAGATCAATGGAACCGCCGGACGTCGACAATTTTAATTGACCGTTACACTGGCTTGCGTTGATGTTCCCGCCGCTGGTGCTCAGATCGATATCGTCCCGGGAGTCCGATACACGAATGCTTCCCCCACTGGTTTCACCGCGGATTTTTCCGCTTAGGTTACCCACTTCGAGATTGCCGCCGCTGGTCTTGAAAACTTCGTCTCCCGACAACTTCGTCAGGGAGATGCTTCCCCCGCTGGTGGCGAGATCTGTCCCCGTGTTTTCAGGAACATATATCTTGAATGATATGTTAAGAGCGTTCTTCCAGTCGGAAAAATGGTGTTTCGGGAGTGCCGAGACGCTGAGCTCACCCCCTTGAACACTCACCGTAAAATCATAGTCGGCGCCGATCCGTTGAGCGATTTCATCACGGGAGAGGCTGCGGCGATGGCCGTTGGATGACACGTATACTTCGAGGCGCGCGTCCTGATCGTGACCTCCCGATACTTCAATGTTGCCTCCCGAGGTTTTGGCTATGACCTTGCTCACATGGTCTGCCGAGAGTGATCGCGAAAGGTATACGGTTTCCTGGGCGCGTAACGGCGTCGTGATCCATAAGACGAACACGATAGCGATGAATCGGTACATTCGGTTTTATTTTATGAATTCAGATGCGTGGTCGAGGAGGGACGTTTTTTCAGCAGGCCTGAGCCGGCCGAAGCTCCATTTTCCCGTCCTGTTTCTGAAGTAAAAAACCGATCAACCGCTGTACCAAGGACCTATACTGTTGAAAAACAACCTGCTATAAAACGACCCGCAAACGAGAGTGTTCGTATTCGGACACCCGTTTCAAAAAACCGGACAGTTGGAACGAAACCACCGACGAGCGCGACCCGATGGCTGCGTTTATTCCGTTCGCAGTGACTTGATGGGATTGGCGGCTGCGGCCCTGATTGCCTGGAAGCTGATCGTGATAACGGCGATCGCTGCGGCGGCCACGCCGGCGAGTGCAAATACCGGAACGCCGATCCGGATCCTATATGCATAACCCTGTAGCCACCAGTTCATGGCGAACCAGGTAACCGGGGCTGCGATCACGAATGCGATCAAGACCAGGGCCAGGAACTCCCTGGAGACGAGCACCAGCACCTGGCGTACCGATGCTCCCAGCACTTTTCTGATGCCGATCTCCTTGGTGCGTTGCTCGATGACGAATGCGGTTAACCCGAAAAGTCCCAGGGCGGCAATGATCACGGCGAGCAGTGCAAAGGAAGAAAAAATGTCACGCGTCCTTATCTCGCTCACGTACAGGGAGGCAAATTTCTCATCCAGGAAAGTGTAAGTCAGCGGGCCCTGGGGGGAAAAACTGTCCCAGTATTTTTTAAGGTCGTTTAGAAATCCGGGAATGTCGGCAGCGTTCACCTTGATGAGAAATCCTCCATGGTTATTGCCTAGCATCAGCAGAAGCGGCGCCACGGCCTGTTTGGCAGAGGCATAATTGAAGTCATGTACGACCCCGATCACCCGGAATTGTTCTTGTCCCGAACGTACGATGGTTCTGCCCACCGGGTCCACATGGCTCCACCCTAGTTCCTTTACCGCTGCTTCATTGATCACGACACCCTCTGCGGAATCCGTCGGGAAGTCCCTGGAAAAAAACCGGCCTTCTTTCATCGACAGGCCCAGGGTTGCGAGGTAATCGTAATCGACGTGGTAGATGTTTCCATGAATCTCCTGGCCATTACCATGTTCATTCCTGGGATAGATTTCCGTGCCATCCATGAAGGGGCTGCCGGGTACCGCGCGGGATATGCTGACGTCCGCGACACGGCTGTCCTGCAGCAAACGGTTGCGGAACGCGTCCTGCTGGTTGCCCAGCAGTCTTCCATCCGCAATGTTCAGGACCTGGCTTCCGTTAAAGCCCAGCTTTTTATCCTGCATATAATACAGTTGTTTTGATACAATAATCGTGGCGATGATCAGGGAGGTAGAAACCATAAACTGGAATACGATCAGACCACTTCGAAGGAGATTTCTTCTCCTGGCGACCACACTTCCCTTTAATACCCGGGCGGGGCTGAAAGCGGACAGGTAAAAGGACGGGTAAATGCCTGAAAGGACACCGACGGCCACTACCACGCCGCCCAGAGAAAGCAGGAATCTCCAGTCAAAAAGGTCGCCGGTATGGATATTTTTTCCTGACAGCTGATCAAAGTAAGGCAGCAGCAGCATCGAAAAACAAAATGCCAGGATCATGGCGCAAGCGGTTAGCACGATGGATTCACTCAGGAACTGACCAACCAGCTGCGCGCGCGCCGAACCCAGTACCTTCCTGATCCCCACTTCGCGGGCGCGTTTTGCCGCGCGCGCCGTGGACAGGTTGGTAAAGTTGATGCAGGCCAGCAGCAGGATGAAAACGGCCAGAGCGGAAAATACATATACATAACGGATATCACCGTTGGGCTCAATTTCATAACGGGTATCGGAATGCAGGTGAATATCCTCCAGGGGCTGCAGGCCGAAAACGAACGTGTTCACCGATTTGCGGGCCTCCGCCAGGCTAACACCCATGTCATGCTGGATCTCCGGCACAATATGCTCTGCGACGAGCGCAGGGAATTTGCGTTCCAGGCCTTTCGCTTCCGCATTTTTCTGCAGCAGCAGGTAAGTGTACGGTCCCAGGTTGCTCCATGTCAGGTGACCCAGGTGAGACACCGCGATGCTCAAAAGCGCATCAAAATGGAAGTGGGAGTCGTCTGGTATCCGGTCAAACACGCCGGTTACCTTGAAGAGGGCATTGTGCAGGCCTACCACCAGCGACTTTCCCATGGGATCCTCCCTGCCGAAATATCTTTGTGCGAACGCGCGCGATACGACGATGCTGTTCGGCTGTTGCAACGCGTCCTTCTCACTGCCGGCGACCAGGGGAATCGAAAAGAACGTTAGAAAATTCGAGTCGACGAAAGCCATCTTGTCCTCCTTGAGCTGTACATCGCGATATTGAACAAAATCGGTGACGTTCGACAAACGGGTGAAGGATTTTACTTCGGGGAAAGCGTCTTTCATACCGGGTCCGATCGCCCAATCCACGTCGGGATAGGTGACCACTTCCCCGTTGCCCGTTACGGAAAGTGTAACACGGTATATGTCGCGGGCGTGCGCCGGGTAGCGGTCGTAGTTCAATTCACTGTACACAAAAAGTGTGATCAGCATGAAACAGCACAGGCCGATCGCCAGTCCGAAAATATTGATAAAGGAAAATCCTTTATTTTTCACCAGGTTGCGGATCGCCGTCTTCAGATAGTTTCTAATCATGATATGCTTATTGAGGTGCCCGGGACAAGGGTCCGTTTCGCACAAATTACCAATTCAAAATACGCATCCGGGTGTCAATCGGTGCGGAGACTCCTGGAAGGATTGGCCATGGCCGCACGGATCGACTGGACACTCACGGTGGCCAGGGTGATCAGCAAAGCGATCAGCCCCGCGGATGCGAGGATCCACCAGGACACATGGGTCCGGTACTCATAGTGTTCCAGCCAGCGGGTCATCAGGAACGAGGCGACAGGGGCTGCCACCAGGAAAGCGGTCATCACCAGCAGGAAAAACTCTTTCGACAGCAGTCGCCAAAGACCGAACACGGACGCACCGAGCACTTTTCTGATGCCGATTTCCTTCGTGCGCCTTTCCACGACGAAGGAGGCCAGCCCGAACAGGCCGAGGCAGCTGATACAGACCGCGAGCGCTGCAAAGATCGCGGCGAGCTGGCCCGTTTGTTCTTCGTCGCTGAATTTCCGTGCATACGCTTCGTCTGTAAAATGATAGTCGAAAGGCTGGCCGGGATTATATTTCTTGAACACTGCCCCGATCTGCGCAAGGGCGTCCTGCGTACTGCGGGCGGGGTCGATCCGGATATTGACGACTTCCTCCGGATTGTGGCTCAACGTGAAGATAGTGCGCGTGGCTGGCCGATAGGGCGATTCCATGACCATGTCATCTACCACCCCGATGATGTGAAAAGGTTTCCCGTCTTCCCGTATGATCTCCCCAACAGGGTTCTTCAGGTTCATGAATTTTACCGCCGCCTGGTTCACAATGAACGCGGAGGAATCCGACGGGAAGTCCGGGGAAAAATCGCGCCCGGCCGTGATATGCCAACCCACCGTTTTTCCGAAATCTCCCGAAACATATACCAGCCCGAAATCGCCCTTCGTCACCGATCCTTTCCACTGAAAGCCCCCATCGAACTCGTACAGGGCGGTCGTGGGACTCGAGGATTCCGCCATATCCCGGATCACGCCGTCATTTTTCAGCTCTGTCCTGATCGCCTCAAAATGTTGGTGGATTTCCTCTGTGACGACCGGAACGGTGATCAGTCCCTCGCGGGTATAGCCTACGGGACGCCCCTTTGCATACTGCACCTGGCGGAACACCACCAGGGTGCCGATGATCAGGATCACGGAAGCCGTGAATTGAATCACCACGAGCACTTTCCTTGGGATCGACGCAAACCGGCCGCTGCGCATCGCGCCACGCAGGACCCTGACAGGCCGGAAAGACGAAAGGTAAAACGCCGGGTAGATCCCTGCAACCAGCCCCGTGATGGCGGCGAACCCTATCAACGCCGCCCAGAAACCCGGACGGCTCCAGGGAATGGACATCTGCTTGGTAGCAATGTCGTTAAAGTAAGGTAGTGAGAGCACAACCAGGACTAATGACAACGCTAGCGCCAGGAAAGTCACTAGCAGGGATTCAAAAAGAAACTGTCCCACCAGTTGGGAACGCATTGAACCGACTGATTTACGTATGCCGACCTCGCGTGCCCGCAGTGCAGACCGTGCAGTGCTCAGGTTTACAAAATTGATGCACGCCAGCAACAGCACGAAAAAGCCGATGATCCCAAACAGCCACACATACTCAATTTTGCCACCGGTGTTGACGCCATTGTGAAAGGCGGCATACAAATGCCATTTTCGCATAGGCTGAAGAAATACGGCCGGCTTGTGCTGTGCATCTTCTGCTGAAATCTTTTTCAGCTTGATGTCCCGGATGCTCGCGGAGACGCGGTCTATATCGACGTGATCGGCCAGCTGCACATACGCCTGGAAGGAATTGTTCCGCCACGGATTGGTGCTCTTTTCCAGCCAGTCCGTATGGTCGATGAACAATTTCCAGGGAGCGATAAACGTCACATCGCTGAATTCACAGTTCCCGGGAAAGTCCGAATAGATTCCTGTCACCGAGACGTTGTATTTATCATCGATTTTAACGGTTTTGCCCATCGGGTCGGCCCCGCCAAACAGGGCCCTGGCCGTCGATACGGACAATAGCAGGGAATGATACCCGTTAAGGGCATCCCGGTTCCCCGAGACCAGTTTCAGCGACAACATATTGATTACGGACGGCTCAAAGAAGTTACCGGTTTTCTCGATCACCTTATCTCCATATGACAGGATATGACCGTCCGTCCAGGAGGCCATCGTGACATTTTTGAAATCCGCTCCATACTCTTTTTTAAGTTCATCCCCGATCAGGTACGGCATCGATTGCTGCGTGCCGATCTCGCCGTCGAAGGTCTGGTGCTGCATGACCTGGGCAATCCTGCCGTAGTTGGGGAAATTCCAATTGTAGGAGACCTCATCGTAGATCCAAAGCGCGATGATCAGCGTAACGGCGATGCCGAGGGCCAGGCCCGTAAGATTGATCAGCGATTGCCCGCGGTACTTTACAAAATTCCGCCATGCGGATTTAAGATAATTTTTCAGCATGTCCTAGTTTTTAATTTAACAGGTCCGGTCATTCCTGCCGGCTACCAGCCGTTTATTCTGTCCTCAGGCTCTTGACCGGGTTGGCAAGGGCGGCCCGGATGGCCTGGAAACTTACCGTCAACAGTGTGATCACGAGCGCACCCATCCCTGACGCCAGGAAGATCCACAATGAAATTTCCGTCCGGTAATCGTATTGATGCAACCAGCTATGCAGGTAATACCATGCAAGCGGTATGGCAATAAAGCATGAGATGATCACCAGCAGCGCGAACTCGCCGGAAAGCATTTTCCAGAGGTTGTAGGTCGTGGCGCCGAGCACCTTACGGATACCGATCTCCTTTTTGCGTTGTTCCGCGACGAAGGAGGCCAGCCCGAAGAGCCCGAGGCAGGAGATAAAGATCGCCAGGATGGTAAAGAAAGTGGCCAGGTTGCCGATGCGTTCTTCGTCGGCAAATTTCTTTGCGTAGTCTTCGTCATTGAATGTGAAATCAAAAGGTGCGCCCGGGTTAAATTTCTTGAACACCGCCTGGATCTTGTCCAGGGCAGCTTTTACGGGCACCCCCGTCTTGATGGCGACCGTGATGACATTGGCCCAGTCAGGGTTATACAAAAAGACTGTTGGAGTAACCGGTTTATAAGGATCTTCCATGATCATATCCTTTACCACGCCGATGACGGTGTAGTTCTTATCATTGAATCGGATGGTCTGCCCGACAATATCGCGTTTCATGCCCACCTGCTTGACCGCGGACTCATTGAGGATCATGCTGAGACTATCGGTCGCGAAGGCACGGGAAAAGTCCCTCCCCTCCTTGATGTGCCACCCGATGGTCCGGCCGAAGTCGTCGGTCACAGCTATCGTACCGAACGCCGGCAACGAGTTGGGATCCATTCCCTGCCAACTGAAGCCGATCTGGTTGGACCAAACTCCGGTCGTGGGACTGGAGGATTCCGCCATATCATCTACGACGCCCGTGGCCAGCAGGTCACCCCGAATGGCGTCATAGTGTCCGTATAGATCCGGGGTTGACATGTTGATCGTCAACAATCCTTCGTTCCTGTAGTTGACGGGGCGGTTTTTGGCGAATTCGATCTGTTTGAACACAATGATGGTCCCGATGATCAGGGCGATGGAGAAACTGAACTGGATCACCACGAGTATCTTGCGCGGCAACGAGGCAAACCGGCCTACCCGGAAAGTTCCCTTCAGTACCTTGACCGGTTCGAACCGTGATAAATAAAGCGCCGGATAACTGCCGGCGATCAATCCGGTGATGATGGTAAAGGCGATCGCAATTCCCCAGAAAAGGGCACTGCCCCATGGCAGGCTGACATCCTTATCCGCCAGTTTATTAAAAATGGGCAGGAGCAGCAACACAAACAAAATGGCAAAAACAAAAGAGATCAGCGCCACCAGCACCGATTCGCTGAGGAACTGGCGGATCAGTTGGGAACGTACCGATCCTACGGTCTTGCGGATCCCGACCTCCTTGGCGCGTTTTTCACTACGGGCTGTAGACAGGTTCATAAAATTGATACACGCGAGCAGCAGCACAAAAATTCCAATAATCAGGAAGAGCCATACGAACTGGATGCGGCCGCCCGTTGCCTTCCCGTCCTTGAAATCACTGTACAGCCTCCATTTGTTCATGGGGAAAAGGACGGCCTGTTCCCTGCCGTCTGTCTTTTCATTCTTGTGCACCATCACGACATCCTTTATTTTTTCCGTTTCCCGGTCCATATCAATATGATCGGCCACCTGTACATACGCCTGCCAGGAGTGATTGTTCCATTGCGTAGCCGCATCCTTCAACCATTGCTCGGTAGTGATGTATTTTTTCCAGGGCAGCAACAACTTGGTATCGCGAAAGTTGCTATTTTCCGGGAAGTCACTGAAGACACCTGCCACCTTGTAATTTTCCTTGTTGTCGAGCTTGATCATTTTATCCACCGGGTTGGTGGTGCCGAACAGGGTCTTTGCCAGGGAAGCGTTGATCAGGATGGTGGAAGGATCCGAAAGGGCATTGGGATTCCCGGCTTTCATTTTCAATGTGAACATTT
>Ga0187809_10001316_pt1 | contig 11789 bp, 11 predicted proteins | sample NC_wetland_sal_i_8_FD_132415 | JGI IMG/M metagenome (GOLD analysis project Ga0187809, IMG submission 132415) | Wetland sediment microbial communities from Neuse River Estuary, North Carolina, USA - ASW_4 | ecosystem: Environmental > Aquatic > Freshwater > Wetlands > Sediment | place: USA: North... | reverse complement strand
TCGTCGAGGGAGCCGAATTTGCGCATCAGCGTGGCCGCGATCTTCGGTCCGATGCCGGGGACGCCCGGGATGTTGTCGCAGACGTCGCCGGTGAGCGCCAGGAAATCGGCGAACCCCTCCGGAGCCACGCCGAAGCAGCGCTCGACGTCACGGTAGCCCAGCTGCACGCGGGCGCCGTAGTCCCACAGCAGATCGCCATCGCGCACCAGCTGCGCCAGATCCTTGTCGCGGGTGATGAACGCCGAGCGGATGCCTTCGGCGCGCATCAGGCACGACAGGGTGCCGATGATGTCGTCGGCCTCGAAATCCGGATCGACGAAGGCGGCGAGCCCGAGGTGGCGGCAGAGCTCGCGGCAGTAGTCGAACTGGCGCGCGATGCCGGCCGGTGGCGGCTCGCGATTCGCCTTGTACGCCGGATAAATCCTGTTGCGGTAGGACGTAGCCAGCCGCCGATCGAAGGCGACGCCGATGTAGCGCGGTCGCACCCGCTCCATCAGATCGCCGAGGAAGCGGGCGAAGCCGAAGACCGCATGCACCGGATTGCCGTCGCCGTCGACCATGTCCGGCAGCCGGGAGTGATACGCGCGAAAGACGTAGACCGACGCGTCGATGAGGAAGATCACGGCGTCCCCATCCCCGTCCGCAACCGACGGCGCATCAACTCAGCCAGCGCTGGATGCGGTCGTGCAGCGGGCTCGAGCGCGGGAAGTGCGCCAACAGGTACTGCATCTGGTCGGCGAGCACGCGCCGGCCCTTGAGGAAGATGTATTCGGCGTAGGTCGGGGTGAACGGCACCGCGATGAGCTGCATCTTCGCCTGCTCCGGGGTGCGCGAGGCCTTCTGATTGTTGCAGCGCCGGCACGCGGTCACCACATTGGTCCAGACGTCAATGCCGCCCTGGCTGAACGGGCGGATGTGGTCGCGCGACAGCTCGCGCGAGGGGAACCGCAGCCCGCAGTACATGCAGAGATAGGCATCCCGGCGGAACAGCGTCTGGTTGTTGAGCGGCGGCACGTAATCATGGCGCGTATTGCCCGGATTACCGGTATGGCCGACGGTGGCGACAATGGAATTGATCTCCAGCATCGTGCGGCGTCCGGTGAGGGCGTTCACCCCGCCGTAGAGCTCGAAGAGGGGCGAGCCGCAGGTATAGGCCACCTGCTCCTGATGATAGAGGCGGGCCGCCTCCTTGTAGTCGATCCATTCGAGAGGCATGCCGGCGACGTCCGTCCGCAGGACGAGTTGGGAAAGCCCGCGCGCCGTCCCGGCGGGGACGATCCGCAGGTCGCCCGCGAGACCGTGGTCGGCCCGTTCGAGGTCTATGCCCATCATGACGGGTGTAAGATACGGCAAGATTGTGCGAATATTCAACATCCCACGCCCGGGAACCCCCAAAAGAGGGCCATAGATGCCGGTAACGATAGGCGCGCTCCGCGAGAGCGCGCCGCGCGAGACGCGTGTCAGTTTGGTCCCCGAGGTGGCCGAGAAGCTGGTCCAGAGCGGGGCCCGGGTGCTTCTCGAGCGCGGCGCCGGCAGCGGCGCTCAGTTCCCCGATGCGGCCTACCGCGGCGTGGAATGGGCCGATTCGGCCGCCGCCGTGCTCGAGCGATCCGAGGTGCTGCTGACGGTCCAGCCGCTGCCCCTCGAGCGCATCGCGGCGCTGAAGCCTGGCGCCGTGCTCATCGGCTTCCTGCAGCCGTACGCGCGGCCCGAGGAGGTCAAGGCGCTCAAGGAGCGGCGCATCACGAGCTTCTCGATGGAGCTGGTGCCGCGCATCTCGCGCGCGCAGTCGATGGATGCCCTGTCGTCGCAGGCCGCGATCGCAGGGTACAAGGCGGTGCTGATCGCCGCCAATCACCTGCAGAAGTTCCTGCCCATGCTCACCACCGCCGCCGGGACGATCCGCCCGGCACAGGTCCTCGTCATCGGCGCCGGCGTCGCGGGCCTGCAGGCGATCGCGACGGCCAGGCGCCTCGGAGCGGTCGTGGAAGCCTACGACGTCCGCGGTGCCACCCGCGAGCAGGTGAAGTCGCTCGGCGCCAGATTCGTCGAGACCGGCGTCAGCGCCGAGGGCGCCGGCGGCTACGCGCGCGAGCTGACGGAAGAGGAGAAGCGCAAGCAGCAGGAAGTGCTGGAGGCGCGCATCGCCGTCGCGGATGCGGTCGTCAGCACGGCGGCCGTTCCCGGCCGGCCGGCGCCGAAGATCATCCCGCGCGGCGCCGTGGAGCGCATGCGCCCGGGCTCGGTCGTGGTCGACATCGCCGCCGAGCAGGGCGGCAACTGCGAGCTTACGCGCGCCGGCGAGGTGGTAACGCACCAGGGCGTGAAGATCATCGGCGCGGTGGGCCTCGCCAGCGAGCTCGCCTACAACGCGAGCGAGATGTACGCCCGCAACCTGCTCAACTTTCTCAGGCCCGCCATCCGCGACGGCGAGCTGGCGATCGACTGGAGCGACGAGGTCTTCGCCCAGGCCTGCCTGACGCACGCCGGCGAGATCAAACACGAGCCCACCCGTCGAGCGATAGAAGGTTGAAAGCAAACGAGCAAGCGGCCCAGGGCCGCTCCCTGGGCCGCGGGAACGAATCAGTTCCTGGGCCGGCCGCTCGAAGCGCCGCAGGCGACTTCGAGCCATTCTACAAAGGTCAACCCGCATGACCGGAATCGTAGCGCTGTACATCTTCATGCTCGCCGCCTTCACCGGCTACGAGGTGATCGCCAGGGTGCCGGTGATCCTGCACACCCCGCTCATGTCCGGCTCCAACTTCGTGCACGGCATCGTGCTGGTGGGCGCGATGGTGGCGCTGGGCAACGCGCACACGCCGCTCGAGAAGACGATCGGTTTCCTCGGCGTGCTGCTCGCCGCCGGCAATGCCATGGGCGGCTACGTCGTCACCGAGCGGATGCTCGAGATGTTCAAATCGAGCCGGGCCGGCCGCCCGCGCCCGGGAGCGCACTAGATGTCCGCCGCGCCGGCAGCCTCGCTGCTCGGGACGGACACTCTGATCCAGGCGAGCTACTTCGTCACCGCGGTGCTCTTCATCGTGGGACTGAAGCGGATGAGCTCGCCGGTCACCGCGCGCAGCGGCATCCTCTGGGCCGGAGCCGGCATGCTGGTGGCGACGCTCGTCACCTTCGCGTACCCCGGCATGAGCAACTATCCGCTCATCGGCGCCGCCATCGTGCTCGGCGCGGCGCTCGCCTGGTGGACCGGCAAGCGGGTCGCCATGACCAACATGCCGCAGATGATCGCGCTCTACAACGGCATGGGCGGCGGCGCGGCGGCGGCCATCGCCGCCGTGGAGCTCTACCGCGGGGGCACCGAGGGCTACGGCGCCGCCACGCTGGCGGTGGTCGGCGGGCTGATCGGCGCCGTGTCCTTCAGCGGCAGCGCGATCGCCTTCGGCAAGCTTCAGGGTCTGATCAAGCGCAGCTTCCGCTTCCGCGGCCAGCAGGCCCTCAACATCCTGCTGCTGGCGGCGGCGCTGCTGCATGCCGTGCTGCTCGCGGGGCACTTCAACGACTCCCCGCACGTCGTCACCGGGCTCTTCGTCTTCGCACTGATCCTCGGCGTCAGCATGACCCTGCCGATCGGGGGCGCGGACATGCCGGTGGTGATCTCGCTCTACAACGCGCTGACCGGCCTCGCCGTCGGTCTCGACGGCTTCGTGATGCACAACGCGGCCATGATCGTGGCCGGCACCGTGGTCGGCGCGGCCGGCACCCTGCTGACGCAGCTCATGGCCAAGGCGATGAACCGCTCCCTCGGCAACGTGCTCTTCTCCGGCTTCGGGGACACGGGCGCGGGCCCGGTCGGCAGCGTGACCGGAAGCCTGAAGCCCATCGAGGCCTCCGACGTCGGCGTGATGCTCGCCTTCGCGCAGAAGGTGATCGTGGTGCCGGGCTATGGCATGGCCGTGGCGCAGGCGCAGCACAAGATCTGGGAGCTCTGCCAGCTGCTCATCGACCGCGGCGTGACGGTACGGTTCGCAATCCACCCGGTCGCCGGCCGCATGCCCGGGCACATGAACGTGCTGCTGGCGGAAGCCGGAGTGCCGTACGATCTGATCGCCGATCTGGATGAGATCAACGCCGAATTCGAGACCGCGGACGTGGCGCTCATCATCGGCGCCAACGACGTCGTCAATCCTGTGGCGCGCACGGAGAAGTCCAGCCCCATCTACGGCATGCCGATCCTCAACGCCGACCGGGCCAGGAACGTCATCGTGATCAAGCGCGGCCAGGGGGCGGGGTTCTCGGGCATCGAGAATGCGCTCTTCTATCTCGACAACACGCGGATGCTCTATGGCGATGCGCAGAAGGCCGGCGCGGAGCTGATCCAGGCGGTCAAGGCCGCCGGCTGAGGAGGAAATTACCCCGTGAGGAACGTGCTGCGAACCGGACTGGTCCTGGCGGCTCTGGCCGCGCTCCCCTGCCACGCTCAGGGCACGGCCGCCGCTACCCCGCCGGCCATCCGGGCGCTGCGCGCTCATATCGCCTCGACGCCGGAGATGATCGTGGCACGGGCGCCCGCCTCCGCGTGGCGCGCGCTCGACCCGCACGACACGCTGTACGTGACGCTGCCCCAGGGCCGCCTGGTGATCGAGCTGGCGCCGCAGTTCGCGCCGCACGCCGTGGCCAACATCGAGTCGCTGACGCGGCAAGGCTTCTTCAATGGGCTGCCCCTCTTCCGAGTGCAGGACAACGGCGTGGTGGAATGGGGCGATCCCACCGGACGGAAGTCCGTCGGCACGGCCAGGCGCAGGGTGCCCGCGGAGTTCGAGCGGCCGGCGCGCGACCTGCCGTTCATGCCCCTGCCGGATCCAGACACGTACGCGCCGCAGGTCGGGTTCTCCGGTGGCTTCCCCTCGGCCCGCGATCCGGTGTTCGGCCGGGCCTGGCTGGTCAACTGCTACGGCATGGTGGGCGTCGCGCGGGGTGACAACGTGGACAGCGGCGGTGGCACGGCGCTCTACGCCGTCATCGGCGGACCGCAGCGGCAGCTCGACCGCAACACGACGCTGATCGGCCGTGTGGTCGAGGGCATGCCGCTGCTCGCCTCGCTGCCGCGCGGTAATGGCCCCCTCGGCGTCTACCGTGATCGCGATCGCTGGGTGCGCATCGAGTCGGCCCGGATCGCCTCGGACCTGCCGCCCGCGAAGCGCCTGCCGCTCGAGGTGCTGCGCACCGACACGCCGACCTTCACCGAGTACGTGGCGGCGCTGCGCGATCGCCGCGGGCCCTGGTTCAAGGTGCCGGCCGGCCGCGTGGGGGTGTGCGCGATTCCCATCCCTGTCAGATCGCCCGCGGGGGATTGAGCGGCGCCGCCGACCGCGGGACCGCTCAGGGCCGAGGGGGCGCGCGCAGCGGGTGGAACCGCGGCATGCGCGGCATCTGACGCTCGCGCGGCATCCGCATCATTTGATGCTGACGCCACTCCTGCGCCCGCTGCAGCATCTGCCGGCGCTGCGCCGGCGTCGCCTGCTGCCACTGGCGGCGGAGCATCCGGCGCCGCCACGGCGGCAGGCGCTGGAACTGGCGATACCCGCGGCGAATGGCCGCCTGCTGCTGCGGCGGCAAGGATTTGAATTTCCGCCAGCGGCGGCGGATCGTCTGGCGCTGCTCCGGGGTGAGCCGGCGCCATTGACGGAAGCGCTGACGCGCCATCGAGCGCTGCTGGGGAGTCATGTCGAGCCAGCGCCGACTGCCGCGCGCGAGCGCCTGCTGGCGCGCCGCGGGCAGCGACTGCCACTGCCCCGCCAGCGGCGCGAGCAGTCGCTGCTGCCGTGGCGAGAGGCTGGACCAGGTCACTGGAGGGGGTGTCGCCCGGGCGGCCGCGGCCGGCGCCGCCGTGGCGCCGGCGGTGGGCGTCTGCGCCAGGACGCACGCCGGCGTCGCCGCCAGCAGCAGCGCGAGCATCAGCGCCTTGCGCTCTTGGATCATCGTCTCGTCACCTTCCGCCGCCCGGTTTCGCGCCGGCCGCCGCCGGACTCGCCGGCTTGGGCTTTACGGGCGCCGGGGGCGCCTCAGAGACCTTCGCCGCCTTGCCGATGGGGACCTGCGCCAGGTACGCGAGCCAGCTGCCATCATCGGGCTGCGTCGAATCCGTGGCGGGATCGACGCTACCCAGGAATTCCAACAATCCCTCGTCCGGCGGATCCGCGCCTTGCTTCGGCGGCGCGCCGGCGCGACCCACAGCGCTCCCGGCCGCCAGCGCCGCCGTCACGACCACGATGCCGATGCTCCGTTTGACCCGCATCTCAGCCGCTGTTCGTGTCCCCGCCGCGGCCGGCACCGGACCCCTTGTCCGGGCCGTCGGATCCCGCGGGAGGACTCTTGTCGGACTGCGCCATCGCCCACTCGTAGAACTGGCCATCGCCGCTTTGCAGGAGGCCCATCCCGTCCCGGTCGGCGAGCAGGTCCAGATCCTCGACGGTGGCGTGGCTCGCCTCGGCGGCCGGATAGGGCTGGTGCGCACGGGGCCAGAGCAGCACGGCCACCAGCACCCCCGCGGCCACCGCTCCCGCGGCGGGCATCCACAGCAGGCGCCGTCCGCCCCGGGTCGTCAGGCGACGCAGCAGATTCCCGCGACCCGGCCGCACTGCCTCGGCAAGCGCCGCATGCCGCGCCTGGTTCAGACGCGAGCGCGCATGCCCGCTGACGCGCTGCACGCTGTCCTGCAGCAGTGCCTGCAGCTGACGCTCGAAGCCGGTGGTGCCGTTCAGGTCACGGCTCATGATGCAGGTCCCCCAACGTCGCGCGCAGCGTCTGCAGCGCGCGAAAATAGTGTGTCTTGACGCTGCCCTCCGAGCAGCCCATCGCCAGCGCCGTCTGCGCCACGTCGAGCCCCTCCAGCGTGCGCAGCATGAACGCCTGCTGCTGCCGCCGGGGCAGCGCCTCGAGCGCCTGCTGCAGCGCCGCCATGCTCTCGTCGATCTCCAGCCGCCGCACCGGCAGAGGCTCGTCGCTCGCCGCCCCCGCGATCGGATCCGGCTCCTCCTCATCGGGGTCCGGCCGAAACGGCAGCCAGGACATCACCCGGTTGCGCACCGTGCGCCGGCGCTGCATGTCCCGGATGCGGTTCTCCAGGATGCGGTAGAAGAGCGGTGGCCACTCCTGCGCGGGCCGCTCCGAGTAGGCGCGGGCGAGCTGCAGCATGGCATCCTGCACGGCATCCAGCGCGTCGTCCTCGTGGCGCAGCGCCGTCTGCGCGATCCTGAAGGCGCGGACCTCCACCCCGGCCAGGAACTGGCTGAGCGCTCTGCGGCGGGCATTGCTGGAGGAATCCGACAGGTCCACGTCGCCGTGAGAGGCAGCCGGCATGCTATAAGGCGGCGCGAGCGTAGCAAACTCTGGCATGACAGGTACAACGCGGTTGCGATGGATCCGGTTGACGGCGGCGGTCAGCGCGTAAGCGGCTGATTCGACAAGATATGAGTTCCGCCCCCCTGGTCCGCGTGGCGCTTCCCACGCCGTTGCGGCGCCTGTTCGACTATCGCGTGGCGCCGGCCGGCGATGCCATCGAGCCCGGCACGCGCGTGCGGGTGCCCTTCGGGCGGCGGACCCTGATCGGCATTGTGGTGGAGGCGGCCACCGCCTCGGAGCTTCCCGAGGCGCGCATCAAGCCAGTGCTCGGCCGCCTCGACCCGCGGCCGGTCTTCGACGCCGCGACCCTCGGCCTGCTGCGGTGGGCGGCCGACTATTACCACCACCCGATCGGCGAGGTGCTGGCGACGGCGCTGCCGAAGCCGCTGCGCCTGGGTGCCCCACTCGAGCCCATCGAGGAGCGTTGGCTGGCGACGGCGGCAGGCCGCGACGCCTGGATGCGCGGGGAGCCGCGGCGCGCACCGCGCCAGCGGGAGCTGCTGGAAGCCCTGACGGCGCGGGACGCGACGCCGGAGGAGGCCGGGCCGGAAGGCGGACCGGAGGGACTCTCGGCCGCAGACCTCGATGCGGCACTCGGCTCCTGGCGTGATGCGGCGCGCGCGCTCGGCGCCCGCGGCTGGCTCACCACGCGGCGGACGAGCCCGAACCCCGCGGCGCCGCCCGCGGCGCCGGTGGCGGTCGGCGCCGGGCCGGAGTCGAACGAGGAGCAGCGCGCCGCGATCGAGACGATCTGCGGCTCGCTCGGGCGCTTCGACGGGTTCGTGCTGCACGGCGTCACGGGTAGCGGCAAGACCGAGGTCTACCTGCGCGTCGTCGAGCGCGTGCTGCGGCTGGGACGCGCCGCGCTGGTGCTGGTGCCCGAGATCGGACTCACCCCGCAGCTCGTCGGCCGCTTTCGCCAGCGCTTCGCGGTACCGATGGCGGTGCTGCATTCGGCGCTCGGCGAGCAGGAGAGGCTGCTCGCCTGGCGCGAGGCGTTCGCGGGCCGCGCGCGCATCGTGCTCGGCACCCGCTCCGCTGTGTTCGCCCCCGTCCGGGATCTCGGCGTCATCGTCGTCGACGAGGAGCACGATGCGTCCTTCAAGCAGCACGAAGGCGGCTTTCGCTATTCCGCACGCGATCTGGCCGTGGTGCGCGGATCCCGCGCCAACGCGCCCGTGGTGCTGGGGTCGGCGACGCCGGCGCTGGAAACCCTGCACAACGTCGCAACATCGCGTTACACGCGCCTGGCGCTGACCCGCAGGGCCGCCGATGCCGCGCCGCCTCGCATCTCGCTGCTCGACCTGCGCTCGAGCGCCATGCGCGCCGGCATCTCCACCCCCGCCGTGCAGGCGATCGAGCGCCACCTCGGGACCGGCGGCCAGGTGCTCGTGTTCCTCAACCGGCGCGGCTACGCGCCGACGCTGCTCTGCACCGCCTGCGGCTGGATCGCGCCCTGCCGCGACTGCGATGCGCGGCTGACCGTGCATCTGGCCACCGGCCGCCTGCGCTGCCACCACTGCGGCGCCGACAGCGCGCTGCCGGAACGCTGTCCGCAGTGCGGATTCGCGGTCAAGCCGGTCGGTCAGGGCACGGAGCGGATCGAGGAGACGCTGGCGACGCTCTTTCCGGACGTCGCCTGCCTCAGGCTGGATCGCGACGTGATCCGGCGCCGCGGCGACATGGAGGAGGCGATGCGCCGCATGGCCTGCGGCGAAGCGCGCATCCTCGTCGGCACCCAGATGGTCACCAAGGGACACGACTTTCCCAACGTCACCCTCGTCGTCGTGCTCAACGCGGATCAGGGCTTCTTCAGCACCGACTTCCGCGCGCCCGAGCGCCTGGCGCAGACCATCGTGCAGGTCGCCGGCCGCGCCGGGCGCGGCCAGAAGGCCGGCGAGGTGCTGATTCAGACGGAATTCCCGCACCATCCGCTGCTCCTGAGCCTGCTGGCGGAGGGCTACGACGGTTTCGCGCGTGCCGCGCTCGCCGAGCGCAGCCAGGCCGCGTGGCCACCCTTCAGCCGGCTGGCGGCCGTGCGCGACTCCGCCGCGACCGCCGAGGAGGCGGTGGCGTTTCTCGCCGCGGCGCGCAGCGCAGGCGAGGCGCTGCGCCAGGCCGCGGACAGCGGCGCCGGCGCGCGGGCCGTGCGGCTCCTCGGGCCGGCTCCCGCCGCCATGGCCAAGCGCGCCGGCCGCCACCACGCGCAGCTGCTGGTCGAGAGCGCGGACCGGGCGGCGCTGCATCGCTTCCTCGACGCCTGGCTGCCCGTGCTGGAGGCGCTGCCGAGCGCCCGTCGGGTGCGCTGGGCGCTCGACGTCGATCCGATCGAGATCTTTTGACAGCGCCAGGTCAAGGATTGGATCGAAGTGGCGGTGGGCGGGTAAAATTCCGCGCTCTTCATTTCGGGACTCTCACCTCATTGAAACAGGACATCGAGCAGCTCCTCGCGAGCGCGGTCGATTCGCTCGTCGGCAGCGTGCTGCGCGAGCCGCCCGCGCCCGGCGCGCTCGTCATCGAGCGCACGCGCGATCCCCAGCACGGGGACTTCGCCACCAATGCCGCGATGCGGCTGGCGAAGGCCGCCGGCTGCAAGCCGCGGGAGCTGGCGCAGCGGATCATCGCCGCCTTGCCGGCGAGCCCGCTGGTGGCGCGCACGGAGATCGCCGGCGCCGGCTTCATCAATTTCTTCCTGACGCCGGCCGCCTACGGCAGCGAGCTGGCCGCGATCCATGAGCGTGGCGAGCGCTACGGCGAGAGTCATCTCGGCCGGGGCGAGCGGGTGCTGCTCGAGTTCGTGTCCGCCAATCCGACTGGCCCTCTGCACGTGGGCCACGGACGCCAGGCGGCGTACGGCGCCACGCTGGCCAACATCCTGTCGGCGGTGGGCTTCGACGTCACCCGCGAGTACTACATCAACGACGCCGGACGGCAGGTCGACATCCTGGCGGTCAGCGCCTGGATACGCTATCTGGAGGCCTGCGGGGAATCGCTGCCGTTCCCGGAGAACGGCTATCGGGGCGAATACGTGCGCGGCCTGGCGCAGAGCCTGCTGACGGCCGCGGGGCAGCAGCTGCGCCATCCGGCCGCCGCCGTGCTCGACGGCCTGCCGGCGGACGCGCCCACGGGAGACAAGGAGGCTTACATCGACGCGCTGATCGCGCGCGCGCGCGGCCTCATCGGGGCCGACGGGTTCGAGCGGGTGCTGGAGCTGTCGCTGACGCGGATGCTGGCCGACATTCGCGAGGACCTCGGGCAGTTCGGCGTGACCTTCGATCGCTGGTACTCGGAGCGGGCGCTGGAGAGAAGCGGCGCCATCGAGCGGGCGCTCGAGCGGCTGCAGCGCGAGTCGCGCCTCTACGCCAAGGACGGGGCGACCTGGTTCCGCGCCACGGAATTCGGCGACGAGAAGGATCGGGTGGTCGTGCGCGAGAACGGGCAGAGGACCTACTTCGCCTCCGACATCGCGTACCACCTGGAAAAGCGCGAGCGCGGCTTCCAGCGCCTGATCGACGTGCTCGGCGCCGACCATCACGGTTACATCGCCCGCGTGCGCGCGGGCCTCACCGCCATGGGCGAGCCCGGCGAGTGCCTCGAGGTCAACCTGATCCAGTTCGTGAGCCTCTTTCGCGGCGGCGAGAAGGTGCCCATGGGCAAGCGCGAGGCGCAGTTCGTGACGCTGCGGCAGCTGCGCGAGGAGGTCGGCAACGACGCCTGCCGGCTCTTCTACCTGATGCGCAGCCACGACCAGCCGCTCGACTTCGACCTCGAGCTCGCCAAGTCGCGCACCAACGAGAACCCGGTGTATTACATCCAGTACGCTCACGCGCGCGTCGCGAGCGTCATGAAGCAGCTCGCGGCGCGCGGCCTCGCCTTCGACCGCGACGCCGGGCTCGCCGGCGTGCCGCTGCTGACGGGCGCGCACGAGCAGGCGGCGCTGAGCGCCGTGGTGCGCTATCCGGAGGTGCTGGAGCAGGCGGCGCTGAATCGCGGGCCGCACGCCATCGTGCATTACCTGCGCGAGCTGGCCAACACACTGCACACTTACTACAACGCGGAGCAGTTCATCGTCGACGACCCCGCACTGCGCAATGCCCGCCTGGCACTGGTGCTCGCCGTGCAGCAGGTGATCCGCAACGGCCTGACCCTGCTCGGCGTCTCCGCGCCGGAAAGCATGTAAGCTCCGCAGCATGCCCCGGCTGACCACGCGCGATTACAAGCGCACCTCCCGCAGCTCGAGCGCCTCGAGGACGCGATGGTGCGCGAGACCGTTCGTGTTGTACGCGAGACGCAGCACGTTCGAACGCAGACGCCGCGCGTCAGGGATGAGCGCCGGTGTCCGCCGCGGGCTCGCCCGGCTTCGCGGACGGAGCGATCTCGTTCTGCGTCGCACCATGGGCGGCCGGTTCCGCGCTCGTCGAACTCGG
>Ga0187809_10001315_pt1 | contig 11790 bp, 9 predicted proteins | sample NC_wetland_sal_i_8_FD_132415 | JGI IMG/M metagenome (GOLD analysis project Ga0187809, IMG submission 132415) | Wetland sediment microbial communities from Neuse River Estuary, North Carolina, USA - ASW_4 | ecosystem: Environmental > Aquatic > Freshwater > Wetlands > Sediment | place: USA: North... | reverse complement strand
CGGCGGCGCTGCCCATGCTGCCGAAGGAAACGGTGGCCCGCGTCGCCGGCAACTACGCCAGCTTCGATGCCGGCCGCGGCTGCCCGTTCCAGTGCAGCTTCTGCACCATCATCAACGTGCAGGGCCGCGTCTCCCGCCGGCGCACCGCGGACGACGTGGAAGCGATCGTGCGGTACAACGCCGAACGCGGCATCCAGAGCTTCTTCATCACCGACGATAATTTCGCGCGCAACAAGGATTGGGAGGCGATTTTCGACCGGCTGATCGCGTTGCGGGAACAGCACGGGTTCAGCCTCAAGCTGACCATCCAGGTGGATACGCTGTGCCATCGCATTCCGCGCTTCATCGACAAGGCCGGGCGCGCCGGCGTGGTGCGTGTGTTCATCGGCCTGGAATCGATCAATCCGGAAAGCCTGCTTGCCGCCAAGAAGAAGCAGAACCGCATCACCGAATATCGCGACATGCTGTTGGCCTGGAAGCGCATCCGCGCCGTGATCTGGGCCGGCTACATCATCGGCTTCCCCGGCGATACGCCGGCAACGGTGATGCGCGATATCCGCATCATCCAGCACGAACTGCCGATCGATTTCCTCGAGTTCTTCGTTCTGACTCCACTGCCCGGCTCGGAGGATCACCAGAAACTGGCGCTTGCCGGTACTGCAATGGATGCCGACCTCAACCGCTACGACACGTTCCACGTGGTCACGGCGCACCCTACCATGCGGCGGGAGGAGTGGGAACACACGTACTGGGCGGCATGGCGTGCCTATTACACGTTCGAGCACATGTGCACGCTGATGCGCCGCGCTGCCGCGACGCGCATTTCCCTTGGCAAGATGCTCAGCATGCTGCTGAGCTTTTGGGGCCTGAGCCTGGTTGAAGGCACGCATCCGTTGGAAGGCGGCTATTTCCGCCGCAAGGTGCGCACCGAGCGGCGTCCCGGATTGCCGATCGTCCCCGCATGGCGATTCTGGCCAAGCTTCGCGGTGGAAGTGGCGACAAAGCATGCGCGCATCGGCGCCATGGCGGTTCGCCTGCTGCTGGTGCGGCATCGCCTGAAGCGCGACAAGACGGCGCGGGATTACCGCGATCTGGCGCTGACGCCGGTCGGAGACGAGGCGTTGGAGATGCTGACGGTGACCGAGGCCGCACGCACCGCGGCCCGCGCCAGGCTGCGGCCGCGGGCGATGGCCGGATAAGCGGGCGCGTTGCCGTTCCGCGGGAGCAGGCCCGGCGGAACACCCGGCGGAACACTTCTCCCGCTCTGCGGGGTTGGGCTGCGAGGCGCGGGGCGAGGTGACACGGGTGAGGGCGGCTCACACGTAGCTTCGTGATGAACCGCCCTCTCCCGGCTCGCTGCGTTCGCCGACCTCTCCCGCAAGCGGGAGAGGTGAGGCACGATAAACGGGCGAGGTGGGGGCCTGGAGGGACGAGGAAGGGATCGGATGAGGCCGCCCGTGCTCCGGCCACGGCACGGTCTGTGCAACCGGGTCGTGGCTTCCGGCAGGATGCGCTAAGCCGCGTGCATCAGGTCCAGCGCTTCCTCGAAGATCTCCATGTTCTTGCCGAAGGAGATCGCCGCCGCCTGGCAGCCGCACACCAGGTGCATCCAGCGCCACGGCTCACGCGTGTTGGCGAACTCTTCCACGATCGCCTGGTGGTGTTTGAAGGCGTGCATCTCGGTGAAATTGTCGTGGCAAACGATTTCGCCAAGCCGCTGCATCAGCACCTGCGGGTCATAGCGCAGATCGACGTATTGCTGCGCCAGGTTCACGGTGATCTTCACCTCCGGCACCGCGCGCATGCGGCCGAGATTGGTCACGGTGGACCAGTCGGTCGGCGGCTGCTGGTAGATGCTCTGGGTGATTGCCTCCAGCAGGTCTTCCTGGCTGTGGTGCGGCAGCTTCGCCACCGCCTCCGGATCCGGTTGCGGCGCCGGTTCCATGCGGTACTGGGTGGACTTCACCTCCGGCCCGGTGTGCCACAGCAGCAGTACGCCGAGTTTGTTGCGCAGGCTGAGGCCGTCGAGACGCAGCAGCCAGCGGCGGACATTGGCGCTGGTGTGCAGGTGCACGTCCATCGGATTGCCGGTCAGCGACCGCAGGAACAGGCCGGCGGCGCCGATCGACAGTGCCTCGCCGGCGCCTTCCAGCGACAGCCCATTGGCCAACGCTTCCGCCAGCAGTACGGGGATTTCGTTGTACGAACTGCAGCCGCGGATCGCTTCGCCGATGCGGCCAATCTCGGACGTTTCGTCGTCGCCGCTGCGCTGGCGCAGGATACGGGTCAGCAACCCGTGCTTCTCGATCAGCGCGTCCACTTCCGGTACCGAGCGTTGCGTCGGGAAACGCGCCACGTAGCGCACCGCCGGGCGCATCAACACCTGCATATGCTCCCAGCCGAGGTACGCCTCCATCGCGCGCCACGTGTAGGCCGGGAACAGGAAGTAGTGGTCGTCCAGCGAATTCTTCGGGATGGCGACACTCATCAGCAGGTCGAACGCCTCGATCGGCTTCACGTGCTGCCAGAGCCAGAGGAACAGGTGGTCGGCCTTGTTGCTCTCGCCGCGGCTGCATGCCTTCAGGAAGGCTTCCTTGGCGGCTTCGATGCCGCTCGCGGTGGCCACCTCGCCGGATCCGTCTGCGGCCAGGTCCTCCGTGCGGCCTGCGCCGGCGCTGGCGTCCAGCGGCTCGAATTCCAGCAGCGCGAAGGGCGCGGTGACCGGGTCGTGCACGTGCTTGTTGGACAGCGCAACGTGCTGCAGCACCGGCAGGAACTTGTCCTCGCCCTGCATCCGGTCCACCAGTTTGGAGATCGCGTACAATCCAGCCAGCGGATGCAGCGGCCCACCGTGATGGCCAGGGGGCAGATCGGCCGAACGTGTCACCGCAAGTGCGGAAGCCGTCAGCATGGTCTGGATCGGCGTGCCACCTCGCAGTTTCTCCAGGGTGCGATCGACAATTTCGCTGCGAGGGGTCTCCTCGATGAACTGTACAAGCGGTTCGATCGACTCTGGATAGCGAATGCGTTGCGGCATGGTGGACTCTCCCGTGCTGCGGTCAGATTCCGACCGCTGGTTTTGTTCTCTCCGTGCATGCGGCGCCGGGGCGGCGCGAAGTTTGCGGAAGCGGCAGTACCCTATAATGGCTGCACAACTTTGAGCAGCATCGTCATATGTGGAGGCCGGGGTGTCAATCGCGCTCAGGGCCGGCCGGCCGCAACCCATTGGCGGTACTCCGCCAGCGCCTGCTCCCCCGGCGGATAGAAGTCGCCCACCGAAGCGCCGGCGTCGATCTTGCGCCGCACCCACGCTTCCATCTGCTCCTGCTCCTCGCCGGCCTGCGCAACGGTGTCGGCCAGATGGCGTGGAATCACCACCACGCCGTCTGCGTCGGCCACCACGATGTCGCCGGGCAGCACCAGCACGCCGCCGCAACCGATCGGCTGCTGCACATCCGCCGCCAGCAGCGACGCGAAGCTCGGCGGCGCCGCATGGCCACGGCAGAACACCGGCAGGTTCATCTGCTGCACCGGCTCGATATCGCGCATTCCGCCATCCGCCACCACGCCGGCGACGCCACGCACCACCAGCCGGGCGATCAGGATGTCGCCGAGCGCGCCGCTGGTGGGGTCACTGTTCATGTCGAAAACGAAGACGCTCCCGGCCGGCGCGGCATCGATTGCTGGCTGCAGCGGGTTCGGGGCAGGGCGCTTGCCACCCATCGACAGGTCCTCACGCATCGGCACGTAGCGGACGGTGAAGGCCGGGCCGACGAATTTGCAGTGGCGTGGGTCAACCGGCCGAACGCCGGGGATCGCGCGGGTGCGCATCCCGTGATTCTTCAGCAGCTGCGTGGTGATGGTGGCAGTACTGACGCGGTGCAGCCGGTCCAGGGTGTCCGAGGCGAGCGTTACATCGTCCTGTTGCATGGTGGTCTCTTTGCGTGGTGCATGTCATGGCCAGGGCATTCATCCAGCCGTTCATTCCGCCATCGGGTCAGGCATTCTCCTTGCACCAGCGGGCGATCTGCTCGTGCGTGGCGAACCAGCACCGGCCGCGCGCCTTCATGTGCTTGATCAGCCGCTCCAGCACCGGCATGCGCGAACGGTGGCCGGTGATGTGCGGATGCATGGTCAGCAGGAACAACCCGCCTTCCTCCCACGCGCCATCGAATTCCGCGGTGAAGATCTCCCCCACCGCAGAGGGCGGCGTGTAGGGGCGCAGCGCGGAGAAGCGGAGGAAATTGTAGTATACCGCGTCGTCGCGGATCCATTCCGGCGGCAGTTCGACGATACCGGTTGCCTCGCCGTTATCCGTCAACTCGTACGGATCGTCGTCCGCCATGAGCGAGCTGTCGTACAGCAAACCAAGTTCGCGAATGATGTCCATGGTATTGACGGAGAAATCCCAGCTCGCCGTGCGCATACCTACCGGATCGCGGCCCGCGATCTTCGCCAGGGCGTCGCGCGCGCGGAACGTCAGGTCGCGTTCCGCTTCGCGCGGAAGTGTGGTGTTGGCTTCATGGATCCAGGAATGGATGCCGATCTCGTGTCCGTCATCGGCGATTGCCCGCACCTCCTCTGGATAAAGCAGGGCCGAGACGGCGGGGTAGAAAAACGTGGCGGGGATCGATTCGCGCTCCAGCAGGCGGCGAATGCGCGGAGTGGCCTGGCGGTTGCCGTATTGCCCCTGGCTGATGCGCATCGGGCTTTCGTCGTTGTCGCGCAGCGGGATGGTTTCGTGGTCCGCATCGAAGCTGATCGCCACAGCGCACCGCGCATCATGCGGCCAGGATTTCGGCCGCAGGCTGCGTCCGGCGCGGGCTCGGCCGACGATCTTGCGCCACGTGGCGTCCGGCCATTGCCAGGGTTCACCGTCAGGGTGCTTGCTGGTGCCGGTCATTGGTGTCTCCCTTTCCTCAAGCTTGCTGACAATGCTGCGCCCGTCCGCCGCGATTGGGAATGGCGATCCGGGGGCAGGGTGGCCTGCCGCGGTCGTCCGGGGGAACGAAGCGGTAGAATCGCCAGCGGCAAGGGCTGGCAGGAAACAATTGCCCGCGCAGCGCCGGCCCCGTATTTTGTCGCCCGCCGGACGGTTTCCCTGCTCAGCGCAAAGGAAGGCGGCGCGGCCCACGTTCTGCACCGGAGTAGCATGTCCAACACTAGCCTGCGGATCGCCGCCGTAATCCCGCTTTATAACGGTGCCGCATATATCCGCGCCGCCCTGGAAAGTGTGCTGTCACAGACCCTGATGCCGTCGGAAATCATTGTGGTGAACGACGGCTCGACCGATGACGGGCCTGCCATCGTCGAGGCGATGACCAGTCAGCATCCGATCACGCTGTTGCACAAGGAGAACGGCGGGCAGTCCTCCGCCCGAAATCGCGGCATCGCTCATTCGACCGCGGATCTGATCGCGCTGCTCGACCAGGATGACGTCTGGTACCCGAATCACCTTGAACGCATGGCACTGTATTTCCGCCGGCCGCGGATTCCGGAACTGGGATGGGTTTACAGCAACCTCGACGAGATCGACGAAGCCGGCAATATCGTGGTGCGTGGCATCCTGAACAACGTGAGGACGGCGCATCCGAAGCGCGACCTGTTCGATTGTATCGCACACGACATGTTCATCCTTCCCTCGGCGACGCTGATGTCGCGCCGGGCCTTCGACGCGGTGGGGGGGTTCGACGAGCGCCTTTCAGGCTTCGAGGACGACGACCTTTTCCTGCGCATGTTCCGTAAGGGGTTCGACAACATCTACATCGAGCGCGCGCTGTCGCAGTGGCGCATTTTTGGCACGAGCGCCTCGTTCTCACCGCGCATGCGGCGCAGTCGGATGGTCTTCTTTCGCAAGCTGGTCGAAACCTGCCCGGACGATCCCCTGCGCGACCGCTATCCGGTAATGCAGTACATCGCGCCGCGATTCTTCCCCTGGCTGGTGCGGGAATACACCGATGCGGTCAGCCGCGGCGACCGTGCGGCGATCAGCGCCGCCTGTGACGACCTGCAATATGCCGCCTCGCTGCACAATCCTCGCGTCCGCATGCTGATGAAGCTGGGACTGCCGCTCATGCGGCAACCGGGTCTCGCGATCGCCTGCCTGCCGCTGATCGGCTCGGTGCGGCCCATGCTACGACGGGTTCTGCGTTGACCGTCTGTGTTGTCCGGAGTACCGGGGCAGGGGCCGAGGTCACTTTGACGCCGAACGCCGGCCGCCGGCCTTGTCGAAGCGGCTCAGCAGGTCGGCAGGGGCCTCGCATCCGCTGACTGCCCCGGCCCGTTCCAGTTCATCTGCTCCATAACCACCGGACAGCAGCCCGACGCGGCGGCAGCATCGTGCCGCCAGCATGTCCCATACGCTGTCGCGGATCCATGCGAAACCACGCGGTGGCGGCGACAGGGCGGGAAACGAATCAACAGGCTCCCCGTCGTCGTGATTCGTGCCACGCCGATCCGGCAGAAGCACACGGGGACGCTGCTGCGGGTACAGGAAGGAAGCAAGCGATTGGAACCACGGATGAACACGGATGAACACGGATGGTACTGAGCGGATCGTCGTGGAATCGCGTGCTTTTGTTCAACTGGAAAACAGTAATTTTTGCCTTCGGCGGAAGTACGCACGATCGGGCGGATCCCGCGGCACCATCCCTGTTCATCCGTGTTCATCGGTGGTTCCAAATTCTTCTTTTTCAGAACATGACTTTCCGCGTGATGGTTCGCTTAACGGCATCCGCCACGACAGCCGTTGCTCGAAGTCGCCAGGCGCGATCACAGTGGAATCTCAGGTTTCGGGCTCAATCGAGCGACCGAAACCATCCGGGTGGTTCGTCGTGTACTTGCCTGCTTTCGTTCAGCTGGGAAATGCGCCGCTCGCGGATCAACCCGGTCGGCTATGGCGCTAAATGCTCAGGTCCAGCAAGTTGTAGTCCCTGATTGCCTGTTTTGCCGCTGCATCCCAGTGCCAGGTCTTTCCCGCATGCGGGGCATAGAGGTACGGCGTCTCCTCCGGATAGCGCTGCCGCCTTGCATCGATCGCGTAGCCGATCATCCTCGCGCGCCTTTCGATGCGTTCGGCGTCATAGACCGCAGCGGCGTTATGTACGCCGCCGCCCTGAACGCCCAGCACCGACCGCCTGCGGTGGAAGCCGAAGTTCAATGTAATTCGCCAGTCCTTGCTGGTGTTGGCGAACGAGCCGTGAACCGCCTGCCGGTTGGTGATCGCCACATCGCCCGGCTTGCACACGATCGGCACCGCGTCAGGCAGCCGTTCGGTGCCCGCCGCCGCCACCATGGCCTTGATGTCCGCCTTGCCGCGCTTGTGCGAGCCAGGCACCACCCAGACGCCGTTGGCAGGCGTGCAGCCGTACAGCTGTGCCATGAAGTTGAAGCCGTGCGAGCCCTCGTCCCAGTCCGGGCTGTTCCAGTGCGTCAGCCCGTCCTGATGCCAGGCGACGGAGGCGCCGCGGCCGGGTTCCTTGATGAACAGCGCTTCGTTGAACGGCACGAAGTCGTCGCCATTCACCGCGGCGGCCACCGCCAGCAGCTTCGGATGGCCGTAGACCCGCAGATGCGTTTCGGAGAATTGCAGCGAGCCGAGGATCAGATAGACGATCTCCTTCGGCGCGTCGGCGGCGGCCTGGGGCTCGAACATCTTCACCGGGTGCCGGCCGCCCGCCAAGCTGGTGCCACCGAAGGGGTCGCCGAGTGGCTTGGACCAGAACAAGGTGGGCGCTTGCAGGTCGGCGCCGAGGGCGGGGCGGCCCTGCGCATCGACGGCGGCGCCCTTCTCCGCCGGCAGGCGCGCCAGGACATTGTTCCGGATGTCGGCTTCGATGTCGGCCAGTTCCGCGGCGGGGAGCACGCCTTCGAACACATAGAAACCGCAGCGCCAGTAGGCGTCCAGGATGTCGGGATGGACCTTGCCATCCGCGGTGAAGCGGATCGGGCCACGATTGCCCAGGGCGAAGGCATTTTGTTCGCCTTGTGCCAAATAGGCCCGCATGGCCGCTTCCTCGGAACCGTAATCGACGGCCACTGGAGCGTTCATGGCGTATCCTCCTCCGCGTTGGGTGCTGCCGTGGCGGCAAGCCTTATCCATCTGGCCCGCAAGTGACAATCTGTTCGCCCTGCGCGTGATACCCGGACCTGGCCCGGGGCCCAGGTGTTCCGATAATGCCGGCGACGGCAGGGGCGCACCGTCGGCATTGAGACTGGAATGGACCCATGCTGCTGATCTTCGGGCTTGGCTATAGCGGGCGCGCGGTTGCCGCCCTGGCGCGGACCCACGGGTTCGTGGTGCGTGGCACCCTGCGCGACGCCTCGAGCGAGGGGATCGCATTCGATCAGGCCGGGGAGGCCCTGGCGGGTGCAACCCACCTGCTGTCCACCGTGCCGCCGGATGCCGCCGCCGATCCAGTGCTGGCTCGCTACGCCGAAGCTATCGCCACTGCACCGCGTCTGCGCTGGATCGGCTACCTGTCCAGCACCGTGGTCTATGGCGATCGCGCCGGCGGCTGGGTCGATGAGGACACACCGCCCGCCCCGAGCCAGGAACGCGGGCACCGGCGGCTGGCAGCGGAACAGGCCTGGTCGCGCTTCGCTGATCGCCGTGCGGTGGATATTTTCCGGCTCGCCGGCATTTACGGGCCGGGCCGTTCCGCGCTGGACGACCTGCAGGCCGGCCGCGTACGGCGGATCTCCAAACCGGGTCACGCCTTTGGCCGCATCCACCGGGACGACATCGCCGGTGCCGTCGTGGCGGCAATGCAGCAGGCACGTCCGTCCGGCACCCGCGTGCTCAACCTGAACGACGACGAACCCGCCGAAACCAGCGCGGTGATTGCGGAGGCCGCCGCTCTGCTGGGCATGCCGCTGCCGGCCGAAATGCCCTTCGATCGGGCATATGCCGACATGAGTCCGATCGCGCGCAGCTTCTGGGCGGAGAACCGCAAGGTGGCGAGCCGCAAGACGCAGCGGGCATTGGGGATCGCCTGGCGTTACCCGAGCTATCGCGAGGGATTACGCGCCATCCTGCGCGAGCAGCGGTCGCAGGAGCCGGTGTAGCAGCGCAAGATCCTGCTTCCGGGACAGGCGGTGGTCGCCGTCCTTCACCAGCGTCACCTGTACGTCGGCTCCGGTGATCTGTTCGGCGATACTCAGCGCCATCTCCCAGGGCACGTCCGGGTCCGCCTGCCCATGCAGCAGCCGCACCGGGCACGCGAGTGCAATCGGGCCGGTCAGCAGCAGGTGGTTGCGGCCATCTTCGATCAGCCCGCGTGTCACCGGCGTGGGGTCGCCGTACTGGCTTGGCAGGTGCAGCACGCCGGCCTGCATCAGCCTGGCGCGTTGCTCGAAGCTGAAGGCAGGCCACATCAGCGCCTCGGTGAAATCGGGTGCGGCGGCGATGCCAACCAGCGCGGCCGTGCGCTGCGGGCGGGCGAGGGCGGTCAGCAGGGCAATCCAGCCACCCATGGAGGAACCAACCAGCACAAGCGGGCCATCGGTCAGCCAGTCGATCGCGCACAGCGCGTCGGCGGCCCAGGTGCCGATGGTGCCGTCCTCGAATTTTCCGCCGCTGGCGCCGTGGCCCGAATAGTCGAACCGCAGCATCGCCTGGCCGCGTTCGGCACAGAAGGCGGCCAGGCTGGTGGCCTTGTCGCCGGTCATGTCACTGCGGAAGCCGGGCAGGAACACCACCGCCGGAAAGGTGCCCTCGGTCTTGATCCAGGCGAGTTCCACGCCGTCGCCGCGGTCCAGACGTCCGTTGGTCTGCATGTAGGGTGCCTATGCTCGCGCGATGCGCCGGTTGCCCCGGACCGGTGCCTCGCATCATTGGTGTGTGTTGGCTCGACCGGGCTCTGGTCGCGGCAGGACTCAATGCGGCGCCGGGGCGCCTGGCTGCGATTGCAGCGTGCCATGCTGCGACCATGCGATGGCATCGTCCAGCCGGTCGTCGCCCCAAAAGATCTCGTTGCCGACCGCAAAGGTTGGCGACCCGAAGATGCCCAGCGCGCGCGCGGAGTCCGTGGCCGCCTTCAGGGCGTTGGCAATGCGTTCGCTGCGCGCTTCGCGGATCACCCGGTCAGGATCCTGGCCTGCTTCGCGCAGGCTGTCGGACAGGTTCGGGTCCTTGCCCGGCTCGAGTCCCATCTGGAACCAGCGCCGGTACGTTGCCATGGTGTAGGCGGCGCACCAGCCCTCCTCGGCGGCGACGACGGCGACCTGATTGGCGAATTCCAGTTGCGTCAGGGGGTAGGGCGCGGGCGTGCGGATGGGGATGCCGTATTTTCCGGCGCGCCGTTCAATGTCCCGCCACATGTATGCGCTCTTCACCGGCTTGCCGACGAAGGGGCGATTGTTCTGCTCGACCATGATCTCGCGCGCATTGAACGGACGCCAGTTGAAGCGGATTCCGGAGCTTGCCTCGACCGATTGCAACCGCATGACGGACAGGTAGGAGTACGTGCTGCCAATCAGGAACCAAAAGTCGATCTGCCGGCCTGCTGTCATTGTCTGTACCTCCCTTTCCGGCCTCGTCATTCTCGCTCATCTGCGGGATTCGGCGCGAGCGCGCCGACAGTGCTGATTCGCTCCTGCGTCCCGAGCATCATCCCAGTTCGAAAAACCGGATTACCACCTGCCTGGCCTGCCGCTCTCCGGTCGCGACAAAGATGCTGTCCGCCAGCCAGCCATGCGGCCCGGGGGCGACACTGAAACTCGGCGTGGCGCGGAAGTAGTACAGCGACGGATCGACGATCTCCCCGGCGGTCAGCCGCGCCAGCACCTCCGGCGGTGCCCGGCGCAGGCCGCGATTTACGACGGAGATCAGCGTGCCGTCGGTTGCCCGAAGCGTGTAGCGCGCCACAAGCTCAACCGTGCCGTCGCTGCGTACCAACTGCCAGTCGGCGCCGCCGGGAACGACCTCACCTTGCAGCCGCGGGCCTTCGACGCGGCCGCCGGTGATCGGGATCACCCGCCGCCGGCCGGCGGTGGTCTCGCCGATTTCCTGCGCCGCGCCGATATCCACGTAGGCGACGAACACGAAGCGCAGGAGTGGGGGAGACGGGTCGGACATGGCGGTTTGCTCCAGGATCAACGGCGCAGTTGAAAGGCGCACAATGACAGCACCATGAGGGCGCCGCCGACCAGTTGCATTTCGCTTGTCACTTCTCCCAGCAGGGTGAAGCTGAAGGCGCTGGACAGCACCGGCTCCGTATTCAGCAGCACTGCCGTGCGGAACGCGCCGACGCGTGCGGTAGAGATGAAGATCAGCAGCGTTGACACCGTGGTAGCGACGCTCATGCCGCCGAAGCCGAACCAGCCGCTGGTGACCAGCGGCGGATGGAAGCTGCCGGTGATCGCCGTGGCCACGACGAACAGCACGGCGGAGGGGAACAGCGTGTACCAGGTGGTCAGCCGCGCATCGGTGCCGCCCAGCTTGGCACGAATCAGCAGCAGCGAGACGGTGCGGCAGATCGAGCCGCCGAACGCACCGATCAGTCCGAGCGGCGCCAGCACGTCGGGTTGGGTGCCCAGCATCAGCGCCAGGCCGCAGAACGCGGCCAGTGCGCAGGCGAAGCTCTGCCAGCCCAGACGTTCTAAACGGAACGCCGCGGCGGCGATGCCGGTGAGCAGCGGATAGATGAAGTACGCCAGAATGGCGATGGACAGCGGCAACAGCTGGATCGCCAGCAGCAGACCGAAAACGTTCCCGGCATAGAGTAAGCCGATGACGATAGCCCAGGAGCGCGTGCGTGGTGCCAGGTGCGCACGGGGCGGTTTCACGCG
>Ga0187809_10001314_pt1 | contig 11790 bp, 11 predicted proteins | sample NC_wetland_sal_i_8_FD_132415 | JGI IMG/M metagenome (GOLD analysis project Ga0187809, IMG submission 132415) | Wetland sediment microbial communities from Neuse River Estuary, North Carolina, USA - ASW_4 | ecosystem: Environmental > Aquatic > Freshwater > Wetlands > Sediment | place: USA: North... | reverse complement strand
GCCGGTGATCTATCTCTATCTCGACCGCTTCGACCGTATGCTCAAGCGCCGCCTCGAGCCGCAGGTCGAGGAGGTCGAGGCCTATCCGGACAAGCCGGCCGTTGCGGCCGAGTAAGCGCGCGGCATGGCGCGCCGCCTGATCTCGACCGGATCGCCGTTCGAAAAGACGGCCGGTTACAGCCGCGCCGTGGTCGACGGCGATTTCTGCTTCGTCGCCGGCACGACCGGTTACGACTACACGACCATGACGATGCCGGCCGATGTCGCGGCGCAGGCCGAGAACTGCTTCCGCACCATCGCCGCGGCGCTCGCCGAGGCGGGCTTCACGCTCGCCGATGCCGTGCGCGCGACTTACTACGTCACCGATCGCGGCGATGCCGATGCGGTGCTCAAAGTCGCCGGCCGCCACTTCAGCGACATCCGCCCGGCCGCCACATTGCTCGTCGTCGCCGGCCTCCTGAAGCCGGAGATGAAGGTCGAGATCGAGGTCACGGCGAAGCGCCGGACCTGAGGCAGTCACGACGTCTTCACGTCCAGCGTCGCCAGCACGGCCGGATCGGCCACGGCTTCCAGCCCGGCGATCCTGTCGCCATCGAAGGTCAGCCGCATCGCGATCCGCAACTGGCCGCCGAAGGCGACGGCGACGCCGACGGCGCCGTCGATGAGTGCTGTCTTCGCCGCCTGCGCACGGCCCTTGAACAGGGCGGCGACCGGTTCGGCGCCGCGGATCTCGCCGACATTGCCCATGCGCGAAGCGACCGCATCGGGAACGAACACGACGTTCGGATCGAGCACGCGCAGGAGGCCGGCCATGTCGCCGTCGCGCGAGGCGGCGAGGAAGGCTTCGACGATCTCGCGGCGTCGCGCGACATCGGCGGCGGCCTCCGCGTCCGGCTGCACGCCCTTGATACGGCGGCGGGCGCGGCTGGCGAGTTGGCGCGCGGCATCAGGCGAGCGACCGACGATCGGCGCGATCTCCTCGAACGGCAGGTCGAACATGTCGTGCAGGACGAAGGCGACGCGTTCGGCCGGCTTGAGCGTGTCGAGCACGACGAGGAGCGCGACGCCGATCGAGTCGGCGAGCATGGCTTCCTGATCGGTCGGCTCGGAGACGGGCTCGGGCGTCGCCGGGCCGATCGGCTCTTCGCGCCGGACCTTGCGTGCGCGCAACGCGTCGAGGCAGATGCGCGCGACCACCGTGGTCAGCCAGCCGCCGAGATTGTCGATGGTGCCCGCGTCGGAACGGGCGAGCCGCACCCAGGCCTCCTGCACGGCGTCTTCCGCCTCGGCGGTCGAGCCCAGCATGCGATAGGCGACCGCGCGCAGGCGGCCGCGATGGGCCCGGAACGTCTCGGCCAGAAATTTCTCGTCAGTCATCGGTCACGTCTCCGATCGGTGCTCCGTCATGGCCCTATGACGAAGGACGCGCCGCCAATGTGACAGCACATGGGCCAGTCCCGCGTCGCAAGTTCCACGACGAAAAGGAGATGATCCATGTTGCAAGCACGTATGAAAAATCCGGCCCTGGTGCTGCCCGAGGCGGCGGCGCTGTTGCAGACGCTGAACGGCGTCGTGCACAAGGCGGGCGTCCCGGCGAAGACCCTCGGGCTCGTGCACCTGCGCACCAGCCAGATCAACGGCTGCGGCCCTTGCATCGATTTCGGGATCAAGCATGCCAAGAAGGACGGTGAGACGGACGAACGCCTGCACACCGTCGCCGCCTGGCGCGAGGCGCCTTATTTCGACGAGGCCGAGCGCGCGGCGCTCGATCTGGCGGAATCGGTGACGCGCATGTCCGACCGCGGCGATCCGGTGCCGGACCCGGTGTGGGAGGCGGCGGCCAGGCATTACGACGAGAAAGGACTGGCGGCGCTGGTTCTGTCGGTCGGGCTGACCAACCTGTTCAACCGCGTCAATGTGACGGTGCGCCAGCCGGCGGGAGTGGCCTGGTAGGCGTGATCGGCGCGGAGAGGCGCGATAACGAACATGCCCGGGGAGCGGCCCCGGGCATGTTCGCGAACTCGAGTGGTGCGTGGCGGATCCGCGCCTAGAGCGCGAAACTGGTGCCGCAGCCGCAGGACGCCTTCGCCTGCGGGTTCTTCACCTTGAACGAGGCGCCGATCAGGTCCTCGACGAAATCGATCTCAGAGCCGGCCATGAAGCCGACCGAGACGGGATCGATCAGCACCACGGCGCCGTCGCCGCCAAGGACGAGGTCGTCATCGGCCTTGGCGCGCTCCATGTCGAACTTGTACTGGAAGCCCGAGCAGCCGCCGCCCTCGACCGAGACGCGCAGCATGGTGCCGGCGGGCTCGGCCTTGAGGATCTCGCCGATGCGGGCGAGCGCCCGGTCGCTGACTGTGACGTTCTCGGTCATGGCCGATGGGCATCCTATTGGCATCTTCGGTCACAATTAGTTAAGTGCGCCGGCCGGCAAAATCAACGTGAGGCCGGCGAGGGCAGAAATGGCCATTTCCACTCCCGTGGCGCGGGCGCCGTTCGCCGCCGATCCCCTGACCAGCCGCGGCCGCCGTTTTGCCGAGCCGGAAAGCCGCTCGCGCAACGATTTCCGCCGCGACTGCGACCGGATCATCCATTCCGCCGCGTTCCGCCGTCTCGCGCACAAGACGCAGGTCTTCGTCTACCACGAGGGCGACCATTACCGCACGCGGCTGACCCATACGCTGGAAGTGGTACAGATCGCGCGGTCGCTCGCGCGCGCTCTCGGGCTCGACGAAGACCTCGCCGAATGCCTGGCGCTGGCGCACGACCTCGGCCATTCGCCGTTCGGGCATGCCGGCGAGCGCGCGCTTGACGCCTGCGCCGCGGCCTATGGCGGCTTCGATCACAATGCGCAGGCGCTGCGCCTCGTCACCGATCTCGAGCGACGCTACGCGCATTTCGACGGGCTCAACCTCACCTGGGAAACGCTCGAGGGCCTCGTCAAGCACAACGGCCCGCTGCTCACGCGCGAGGGCAAGCCGACCGCCCGCTATGCCGCGCACGGCGTGCCGGGCCCGATACTCTCTTACGACCGGGTGCAGCCGCTGGAGCTTGCGTCCTTCGCCAGCGCCGAGGCGCAGGTGGCGGCGATCGCCGACGACATCGCCTATGACGCGCACGACATCGACGACGGATTGCGCGCCGAACTGTTTACGCTCGACGACATCGCCACAGTGCCGCTGATCGGCGAGATTGTGGCCGAGATCGAACGGCAGTCGCCCAACCTCGAGCCGCAGCGGCGCGTGCACGAGCTCGTGCGCCGCGTCATCACGCGCATGATCGAGGAGGTGACGGCGGAGAGCCTGCGCCGCCTTGCGGCGCTCATGCCGCAGTCGGCGAGCAATGTTCGCGCGGCGTCGGACGCGGTGATCGCCTTCTCGCCGGCGATGGCGGCGGCCGACAAGGCAATCAAGGGCTTCCTCTATCCGCGCATGTACCGCTCGACGCGGGTAATGGCGGTGATGGGCGAAGCCGAGCAGGTCGTGCGCGATCTCTATGCGCATTTCGCGGCGCAGCCGGACGACCTGCCGGCGGAATGGGGCGAGGGGCTCACCGATGAGGCGACGCGCGCGCGGCGCATCGCCGACTACATCGCCGGCATGACCGACCGCTACGCGCTGGTCGAGCATGCGCGGCTGTTTCCGGCGACGCCGGAGCTGCGCTAGGCGGCCGGAACGAGGTGACGCCTCGATGCTTTTCGCATCAACATGCGCTGTGTCCTGGCCATATTGTTGACCTTCCCCATGATGCTTGCCGCGCGCGCCGACGACGCGCCGCGGCAATCGCTGTGCCTGATGCTGGAATCGGCGGCCAGCGCCAACAAGCTGCCGCTCGCTTTCCTGGTCCGGATCATCTGGCGCGAGAGCCGCTTCGATCCGAACGCCGTCGGCCCGAAGACGCGCAGCGGCGACCGCGCCGAGGGCATCGCCCAGTTCATGCCCGGCACCGCGGCCGAGCGCGATCTCGCCGATCCGTTCGACCCCGTCCAGGCACTGCCGAAGGCGGCCGCCTATCTCGCCGCTTTGCGCGACGAGTTCGGCAATCTCGGCCTTGCCGCCGCGGCCTACAATGCCGGGCCTGCGCGCGTGCACGGCTGGCTCGACGGCGCGCGTACGATGCCGGCCGAGACGCGCGCCTATGTGCGCGCCGTGACGAGCCGCGCGGTCGACGACTGGAAGCAGGCCGGTGCGGTCGACATCGTCGCGCCGAAAGCCGATTGCGGAGCGCTCGTCGCCAGCCTGCGAAGCGGTCCGGGCGAGTTCCTCTACGATCTCGAACGGCGCGTCGCGTCCGCGATCGGCAAGCCCTGGGGCATCGAACTCGCGGCCGGCTTCTCGCGCGAGCGCGTCCTGTCCGTCTACGCGAAGCTGATGGGTCGGCTGACGGACCTCATCGGCTCGCATGATCCGATCGTCACCGGGCACGTGCTCCGCTCGCGCGGCACGCGGCCGCTTTACCAGGCGCGCATCGGCGTGGAGACTCGTCTTGCGGCCAACGACCTCTGCGGCCGCATCCGGCGCGCCGGTATTGCTTGCGCGGTGCTGCGCAATCGTCGGTGACCGGGGTGTCGTCCAGCCGACGGAACTTTTACCCGCGACAGATTGGCCGGCGTTTTCGATGAGCGCTGCTTTCGGAGGGGGCGACTGTCGCGTACTCTGACGGTTCAATGGTTACGGGGTAGGGGATGCAGAACGCAGCGATCGCGGACGCGATCGGGCCGGCGGCCGTCGACCGGGTCGACGAGCTGAGCGCGCTCTATCGGCTGACCGATCGTCTTTACCGCGCGAAATCCGCCGAGGACGTCTACGACGCGGCGCTCGACGCCATTCTGGCCACGCTCGGCTGCGCGCGTGCATCGATCCTCCTGTTCAACGACGATGGCGTCATGGACTTCGTCGCCTGGCGCGGCCTGTCGGAGCACTACCGCACGGCGCTGCGCGGCCATTCGCCGTGGAAGCCCGGCGACCGCGATCCGGAGCCGATCTTCGTCTCCGATATCGCGGCGACCGACGAAGCCGAGACCGTCAACGCGACCATCGCCGCCGAGGGCATCCATGCGCTCGGCTTCGTTCCGCTGGTGGCGAACGGCGTCACCGTCGGCAAGTTCATGACCTATTATCCCGAGCCGCGGCGTTTCGCGCAGCACGAGATCGAGCTCGCGGTGACGATCGCGCGTCAGGTCGGCTTCAGCATCGAGCGCATGCGCGCAGACGGCGCGCGCCGCGCCGTCGAGGCGGAGTTGCGCGAATCCGAGGAACGCTTCCGGCTCATGTCGGAGCACGCGCCGGTCATGATCTGGATGAGCGACGCGCAGGGCGGCTGCCTGCATTTGAACCGCATGCTGCGCGAGTTCTGGGGCGTCGCCGAGGACAAGCTCGCATCGTTCAACTGGCAGGACACGATGCATCCGGAGGACGCCGCCGCGATCACCGGCGAGATCGTCGGCGCGTTACAGCGGCGAATGAGTGTGACGATTGTCGGCCGCTACAGGAGCGTGCTCGACGATGATTTTCACGTGCTGGAGACGCATGCGCGGCCGCGTTTTTCCGCGAGCGGCGAATTCCTCGGCATGATCGGCGTCAACATCGACATCAGCGAGCGCCAGCGCGCCGATGCGCAACGCGAGTTGCTGCTCGCCGAGCTCAATCATCGGGTCAAGAACACGCTCGCCGTGGTGCAGAGCCTGGCGCACCAGACGTTCCGCAACGTCGACGCGCCCGAGGCGAAAGGCGCGTTCGAGGGACGGCTGCTCGCGCTCGCGGCTGCGCACAATCTGCTCACCCAGTCGAACTGGGAGAGCGCGGCGATGGCCGACGTCGCTTCGGACACGCTTCAGGCCGAGGGCGTCAATCGCGACCGCGTCGTGCTGTCGGGACCGCGCGTACTGTTGGCACCGCGCGCGGCGCTCGCAATCGCGATGGCTCTGCACGAGCTTGGCACCAATGCGCTCAAATACGGCGCGCTGTCGAACGAGACCGGCCGCGTGCGTCTCGCCTGGAGCGTCGCGGATGGCCCGCCGCGCATGCTGCGGCTCGAATGGCGCGAGGAGGGCGGTCCGCCGGTCGCGGCTCCGACGCGCCGCGGCTTCGGCTCGGTGCTGCTCGAGAGGAGCCTCGCGCACGACCTCGACGGCAAGGTGACGAGCGACTTCCACAGCGACGGCCTTGTCTGCGTGATCGAGCCGCCGTTGACCGAACGGCCGGCCATGCCGTTCCGCCCGTCCTAAGCGGCGAAGACCTCGCCGATGAGGCGGCCGACCGCGGCATGCACCGCGTTGCGCTCGGCCGGAGTGCCTTTGCTCCCGGTGAGATAGACGGCGGCGAACAGCGGTTTGCGGTGCGGCGGGCGAATGATGGCCACGACATTGGCGGTGCCGTTGTCGCCGGTGCCGGTCTTGTCGCCGATGCCCCAATCTTTCGGCAGGCCGGCGCGCAGCCGCGCATCCGCGACCTTGTCGCCGATCATCCAGTCCTCGAGCTGGCGGGCGGAAGCGGCGCTCAGCACTCCCTTCGTCAGCACGGTCTCGAGCGTGTGCGCGATCGCCGCCGGTGTCGTGGTGTCGCGAAGGTCGCTGGGGATCGCGGTGTTGAGCGTCGGCTCGGTGCGGTCGAGCCGCGTGACCTTGTCGCCGACCGAACGCGCATAGCGGGTGAAGCCGGCCGGGCCGCCGACCTCGGCGAGGATCAGGTTGGCGGCCGTGTTGTCGCTCCACTGGATGGCCGCGGCGCAGAGGTCGCCGAGCCGCATGCGGCCATCGGCGACGTGCTTCTTCGTCTCGGGCGCGTATTCGAGGAGGTCCTTCTCGCCATAGGCGATCTCCTTGTCGAGCCGCAGTTCGCCGGCATCGACTTTTTTCAGCACCGCCGCCGCGGTGAGAAACTTGAACGTGCTGCACATCGCAAAGCGCTCGGTCGCCCGGTGGGCAAGTTCGGCGCCGGAGCCGCTGTCGCGCACGAAGACGCCGAGGCGTCCGCCGGCCTTGCGCTCGAGCGCGGCAATGCGGCGTTCGGCGGCGTGCAGCGTCTCGCGCTTTCCGGCCGCCAGCGCGGGCGCAAAGGGCAGGGTGGCGGCGGCGAGGAGCAGGGTGCGGCGGGCAAGCGGCATGGGGCATTCCTTGGCATTTCCAAACGCCCGCCAGAGGCCATTGCAATCCGGGCAATCCTTGGGCGGCGCTTTGACTCTCCACGGGATTTCCACTACCCGCTCCCGTCATGTCCAGCCCCGCTTCGCCCACCCCGCAGCACCTTTTTGCCGACATGCTGGCGCGCGTGCGCGCCGCCGTCGCGCCGCTCGCGCCGGGCGCCGACCTGTCGCGCGTGATCGTCGAGCCGCCGAAGGATCCGACGCATGGCGACATGGCGACCAATGCTGCCATGGTGCTCGCGAAGGACGCGGGCAAAAAGCCGCGCGAGCTCGCCGATGCGATCGCCGCGGCGCTGGCCGCCGACGAGACCGTGGTCAAGGCCGACATTGCCGGGCCCGGATTCATCAACCTGACGCTCAAGCCCGACGTCTGGGGCGAGGAGCTGCGCACCGTCATCGCCGCCGGCACCGAATATGGCCGCAGCCGCGCCGGCGCGAACGAGAAGGTCAACGTCGAATACGTCTCGGCCAACCCGACCGGGCCGATGCATGTCGGCCATGGCCGCGGCGCGGTGTTCGGCGACGCGCTCGCCAATCTCTTGGCCTTCGCCGGCTACGACGTGACGCGCGAATACTACATCAACGATGCCGGCGCGCAGGTCGACGTGCTCGCGCGCTCCGCCTTCCTGCGCTATCGCGAGGCGCTCGGCGAGGATATCGGCGCGATCCCGGAGGGCCTGTACCCGGGCGATTATCTCAAGCCGGTCGGTGCGCGGCTCGCCGCGGACCATGGGCCGAAGCTGACGGCGATGAGCGAGGCGCAATGGCTGCCGCTCGTGCGCGCCGCGTCGATCGCCATGATGCTGGAGATGATCCGCGACGATCTCGGCGCGCTCAACATCCGCTTCGACGTCTATTTCTCCGAACGCTCGCTGATCGAAGGCAACGATCAGGTCGGCGCCACGATCGAGGCGCTGCGCAAGAGCGGCGAAGTCTACGAAGGCCGCCTGCCGCCGCCCAAGGGCGGCAATCTCGAGGATTGGGAAGACCGCGAGCAGACGCTGTTCCGCTCGACCGCGTTCGGCGACGACGTCGACAGGCCGCTCAAGAAGTCGGACGGCAGCTACACTTATTTCGCCTCCGACATCGCCTATCACAAATCGAAGGTCGAACGCGGCTTCGCCAACCTGATCGACGTCTGGGGCGCCGATCACGGCGGCTACATCAAGCGCATGCAGGCCGCGGTGAAGGCGGTCAGCGCCGGCAAGGCCAGGCTCGACGTCAAATTGGTCCAGCTCGTGCGCCTCCTGCGCGCGGGCGAGCCGGTGAAGATGTCGAAGCGGGCGGGCGAGTTCGTCACCTTGCGCGAGGTGGTCGACGAGGTCGGCCGCGACGCGGTGCGCTTCGACATGCTGTTCCGCAAGAACGATGCGGTGCTCGATTTCGACCTCGCCAAGGTGATCGAGGCCTCGCGCGACAATCCGGTGTTCTACGTCCAGTACGGTCACGCCCGCGGTGAATCGATCTTCCGCAATGCGCGGGCCGAGATGCCGGAACTGCCGGCGTCAGTCGCCGAGCGCCGCGAATGGCTCGCGGGCGCGCCGGTCCATATGCTGAAGGACGAGGGCGAGCTGTCAATTCTCAGGCGGATCGCCCTTTACCCGCGCCTGATCGAGGCGGCCGCGGCGGCGCATGAGCCGCACCGGGTCGCCTTCTATCTCTATGAACTGGCAAGCGAGTTCCACGCGCAATGGACCCGCGGAAAGGACTTGCCTCATTTACGCTTCATTATCCAGAATGATCCACAACTGACTGCGGCGCGGCTTGCCCTGGTGCAAGGGATCGTCACCGTTCTTGCGTCCGGGCTCGCGCTTTTGGGCGTCGGGGCGCCCGACGAGATGCGATAGCCGCCGCCGCCGGACTGCCCAGGACGGGCGCAGTCGCCGCAGCAGCCCGAGTAAAGGCCGCGCTCACGAACCGGGAACCGAATGGCCGACGATCACAGTCAGCGTCCGTACCGCTCCAGCGAAACCATTGCCCGCACGGGGCAGGCGAGGAGCCCGTCATCCGCGAGCGGCAGCGATCCGCTGGCCGAGCTCGCCCGCCTGATCGGCCAGACCGACCCGTTTGGCGACCTCGGCAAGGAGCCGCGGCGCGCGCCGGCGCAGCCCGAACCGAGCCTCGACTGGACCCCGGCGCCCGCCCAGTCTTACGCGCCGCACCCCACGTCTCCGCCGGTCGCGCCCGAATTCCCGCCCCATGGCGCGCAGCATTATGCGCAGGCGCCGTCCGCCGATCTTTACGAGGTCGAGCCGGAGGTGCCGGCCTATCTGACGCAGCAGCGCCCCCCCGCCTACGACCCGCACGGCTACCAGCCGGGCGAGGCGCACGAGGACTATGACGACATTCCGCCGCCGCGGCGCCGCATCGGCGTTCTGGCGGTCGCCGGCATTCTCGCGCTCGCCGTGGTCGGCACGGCCGGCGCCTTCGGCTATCGCGCCGTGTTCGGCGGCACCGGCACGCGCATGCCGCCGCCGGTGATCAAGGCCGACACCGCGCCGAGCAAGATCGTCCCGGACAGCGCCGCCAAGGACTCCGGCAAGCTCATCACCGAGCGCGTCGGCGGCGGCGACGAGAAGATCGTCTCGCGCGAGGAGAAGCCGGTCGACATCAAGGACAAGATCGCGACGCCGGTGTTTCCGCCGGTGACGGCGACCGGCGGTCCGACCGGCTCGCAGGGTGGTCAGGCCATGGCCTCGACCGGCAACGGTGTGGTCGGCGGCGAGCCGCGCAAGGTCCACACCATCACCATCCGCCCCGACCAGCCCCAAGTGGCCGACGCGACCTCGTCCGCGCCCATGCCGCGTCCGGGCTCGCCGTTGGCTATGCCTGAGCCGCAGGCGGCCCGCGGCGCCGCAGCGCCGCCGCTTGCGCCGGCGCGCCCGCAGCAGCAGGCAGCCGCGCCTGAACCCGCCGCACCGCGCGCCGCGCCGCCCCAGCCGGCGCCTGCTCGCGCGTCCAATGCGCCGCTGTCGCTGAACCCCGATGCTGCCCCGGCGCCGGCCCCGCGCGCGCCGACCCGCACCGCCAGCACGGCCCCGACCTCGCTCGCCGCCGTGCCCTCGGCCAATCCGGCCAGTGCGGCGAGGGGCGGCTACGCCGTGCAGGTCACCTCGCAGCGCAGCGAGGGCGAGGCCCAGAGCGCCTATCATGCGCTCCAGGGCAAGTACGGCAGCGTCCTCGGCGGCAAGAGCATGTTCGTCCATAAGGTCGAGCTAGGCGCCAAGGGCACCTACTACCGGGCCATGGTCGGCCCCTTCACCTCCCAGGCGCAGGCGTCGGAACTCTGCTCCAGCCTGAAATCCGCCGGCGGTAGCTGCCTCGTCCAGAGGAATTAGCGGCCCGCGCCTTGAACTGGCGTCCGGCGCGGGCTAATCCGCGCCGATGGCTGTGCGCGCATTCATTACAGGTCTGGCCGGACTTGAGATTTCGGCCAATGAGCGCGCCTTTCTGCGCGACGCCGAGCCCTGGGGGCTCATTCTCTTCAAGCGAAACATCGACACGCCGGCGCAAGTATCTGCACTTGTTAGTTCTTTCCGAGATATGGTCGGCCGCGAGGCGCCGATCCTGATCGATCAGGAGGGCGGTCGCGTGCAGCGGCTCGCTCCACCGCACTGGCCGGCCTATCCGCCCGGCGTGCGCTACAGCGAACTCTACGACCGTGACCGGGCCTCGGGCCTGATCGCCGCGCGTCTCGGCGCCCGTCTGATCGCGTACGACCTGCGCGAGCTCGGGATCGACACCGACTGCCTGCCTTTGGCGGACGTCCCCGTGCCCGGAAGCGACAACGTCATAGGGGATCGTGCCTACGGCACCGAGCCCGCAAAGGTCGCCGCGATCGCAGGGGCCGTCGCCGAGGGCCTGCTGGCGGGCGGCGTCCTGCCGGTACTCAAGCACCTCCCGGGCCATGGCCGCGCGACGGCCGATAGCCATCTGAAGCTGCCGGTGGTCGATACCGACGGCGCCACGCTCGAGCGGACCGACTTCGCCGCGTTCAGGCCGCTTGCCGACCTGCCGCTCGGCATGACCGCACATGTTGTGTTTAGCGCCATCGACCCGGTCCAACCGGCGACAACATCGGTCACAATAGTGACTCAGGTGATTCGCGGCTTCATCGGGTTCCGGGGCCTCTTGATGAGCGACGACGTTTCGATGGGTGCCTTGTCCGGCACGCTTGCCGAGCGCAGCCGCGCTGCGCTCGCGGCCGGATGCGACATAGTGCTCCACTGCAACGGCAAGTTCGACGAGATGATGCAGGTGGCGGGCGCTTCGCCCGTACTGAGCGGCGCGGCGGCGAAGCGGGCGGATGCGGCGCTGATGCGCCGCGCAGCGCCGCAACAGTTCGATGTCGCCGAGGCGCGACGCATGTTCAACGCGCTCACCGGGCAACCGCCGGCGCAATCAATGGCGAAGGCATGAGCGAAGCGTTCGAAAACACTCTCGAGGCCGACCGCGGCGAAACCGAGCCGGCGATGATCGTCGACGTCGAGGGCTTCGATGGTCCGCTCGACCTGTTGCTGATGCTGGCGCGCCAGCAGAAGGTCGATCTCGTCAAGATCTCGATCCTTGCGCTTGCCGACCAGTATCTCGGATTCATCGAGGAGGCGCGCAAGCTGCGCCTCGAGCTCGCCGCCGATTATCTCG
>Ga0187809_10001313_pt1 | contig 11792 bp, 11 predicted proteins | sample NC_wetland_sal_i_8_FD_132415 | JGI IMG/M metagenome (GOLD analysis project Ga0187809, IMG submission 132415) | Wetland sediment microbial communities from Neuse River Estuary, North Carolina, USA - ASW_4 | ecosystem: Environmental > Aquatic > Freshwater > Wetlands > Sediment | place: USA: North... | reverse complement strand
CGGCCTGGCGTCGCGCCTGCCGCGCGAGGTCGATGCCCCAGGCGAGGCGTTCCGGATCGGCGCCCAGGGTGAACATGACGCGTTCGGCGTGCAGCGCAGCGAGCGCGATCACCTTCGGCCCGCTGGCCGCCACCTCCACCGGCACCTTGGGCGTGCCGCGGATCCAGTCGATGCGGCTGAAGGGCGGCGCGTCCGCCAGCTCCAGTTCGGACATTGGCGGCGCGGCGTCGGTGGGGATGTCGATGTCGGCGAACTCCACCGCTTCGCCGGCCAGGTAAGTTTGCAGCTGGCGCAGGTAGCGTTCGAACTGCCGCAGCCGCGCCGGCGCCCGGCCGAGATGCGCCAAGGCGGAATCGCCGCGGCCGATGCCCAGCACGGCGCGCCCGTTGGACAGTCGGTTGACGCTGACGATCGCCGCGGCGGTGGCGGCGGCGTGGCGGGTCACCGAGTTGGTGACGCCGGTGCCCAGGCCGATGCGGCTGGTCGTGGTGGCAGCCATGGCCAGCGCGACATAAGGGTCGCCGGACAGGTTCTGCGAATCCACCACCAGGAAGCCGTCCCAGCCGGCGTCTTCGATCTCCCGCGCGGTGCGGGCGCTGGCGCGCGGCGACGCGACGCCGGTGGTCCAGAGTTCCATGCTGCGCTCATTCCGTTGCCTGCGCCGGCATAGCATGGCGCGCGGGTTTGCGGATGCCCGCACGGCGGGTCTCGGTTTGACGCGCGACGCCCAAATGGGGACAGGGAACGCGCTACGCCGCGCGGGGCAGCCGAAGCGGCGTGTCGCGGAATGCCGCGCCTTCGTGGCGGAGCAGCCAGCGCTTGCGCTCCATCCCGCCGCCATACCCGGTCAGCGTTCCATCCGCGCCAATCACACGATGGCACGGCACCACCACGCTGATCGGATTGGACCCGTTGGCGGCGCCGACCGCCCGGACGGCGGTGGGACAGCCCAGCTTCATCGCCAGCCCGCCATAACTGAGCGTCTCGCCTGGCGGGATCGTGGTGAGGCCCTGCCACACCGCGCGCTGGAACGCCGTGCCGGACGTGCGCCATTCGATCTGCGCAAGGCAGCCGGCCTCGCCATCAAAGTAACGCCGCACCAGGCGCCGCAACTGGTCGGGCGCAGACCGCGGTTCGGGCGTCAGGGAGCCGTAGTGCAGGCGCAGCAGCCGGGCCATGTTCGTCTCGCGGTCGGCCCAGTCGAACGCGCGCAGGCAACCGGTTTCATCGGTGACGATCAGTGCCTCGCCGATCGGCGTCGCCATGCGATCCAGCCACAGGCGTTCAGGCAGCTCTCTGGCCATGCAGCACCTCCTCGACGGGCTTGGTTGCGGGTGATTCGGAGGCCCACAGATGCAGCGCCGCATAGGCCCGCCACGGCCGCCAGCGTTCCGCATGCGCCAGCAGCTGGGCCGGCGACGGGCGCGTGCCGTCGTGGTCGGCCATGGCGCGCAGCAGGCCGATATCCGCCACCGGAAACGCGTCCGGCTCGCGCAGCTCGCGCATGGCGATGTATTGCGCCGTCCACTCGCCGATTCCGGGCAGCGCGCGCAGTTGCGCGACGGCATCCTCCAGGGTCTGACGCGGTCCGAAAATCCCCGGATCGGCGACGACGGACGCGGCGAGGGAGGCCAATGCCGCCCGCCGGGCCTTCGGCATGCCGATCGCCGACAGATCGGTGCCGGCCAGTCGCTGCGGCGTGGGAAACACATGCGTCAGGCCCGGCTCGCAGGCAGCATCCGGCAGCGCCTCGCCATAACAGGCGACCAGTTTGCCGGCGAGCAACGTCGCCGCCGACACCGTGATCTGCTGCCCCAGGATTGCGCGCACCGCCAGTTCGAACCCGTCCCATGCGCCGGGCACGCGCAAGCCCGGCCGCGCGGCCACCAGCGGCGCAAGCACCGTGTCCTCGGCGAGATGCGCGCCGATCGCGACGGGGTCGGCGGCGAGATCGAACACGCGGCGCACCCGGGCGACGACCGCCGGCAAATGCCGCAGTTCGGCAAGGCGCACCGTGGCCTTCAGGCAGCATCCGCCGGCCGGTTCGACGACCAGCACGCCGCTGCCACCGTCAAAGGCGATGGTGCGCGCGTAGCGGTCGCGCGAGACGACCTCCACGCCGGGGATCGCCCGCATCCGCAGGAACGCCAGGATGGCATCCCAGTCGTATGGCGGCCGATAGCCGAGCTTGACCGTGACAGTACCGGCCGCGCCGGCCGGCGGCTCCGCCTTGCCGCTGCGCCGCAGCGCGCTCGGCGGCCGCTTGTACATCTGGCGAAAGGTCTCGTTGAACCGCCGGATGCTGCCGAAGCCGGACGCCGCCGCGACCTCGACCATCGGCAGGCTGGTGTCCTGGATCAGCTGCTTGGCCAGCAGGATGCGGCGTGTCTGTGCGATGGCGACCGGCGAGGCGCCGAGGTGCTGGCGGAACAGCCGCCGGAGCTGGCGTTCTCCCAGGCCGAGGCGCAGTGCCAGCGCCTCCACCCCGGCGCTGTCCAGTGCGCCCGCCTCGATCAGCCCCAGGGCGCGGGACACGCTGTTGGAGCTGCCGCGCCAGAAGGCCAGTTCGGGGGATGTTTCCGGCCGGCAGCGCAGGCAGGGGCGAAAGCCGGCCTCCTGCGCCGCCGCGGCGGTGGGAAAGAACCGCACGTTCTTCCGGTTTGGCGTCGGCGCCGGGCAGAAGGGCCGGCAGTAGATGCCGGTGGTCTTTACCGCGACGAACAGCCGGCCGTCGAACCGGCGGTCTCGGGTTTCGATCGCGCGATAACAGGCGTCATCGTCCAGGTCCATGCCGGGGACGATGGCGTACGGGGCGCGGTCTGTCTCGCGGTTTTCGGACGTCAATGGCGCTGAACGGGAGCCTGGGCGGCTCCCCGTGACGATGCGGCCAGTACACCCGTCCCGGCTGAACGAACCACCTTGGGAAATGCTCAAACGGCATCGCCACTTCCGGGAGAGGTGTACCAGTACATCCCGCCGGAAGTCCGTTGACGCCTCAGTGGCGAGACTACCGCGTCGTGGCGGGCGCAGGCCCGCCACCCCTGACTTGCCGTGGAAGACTTTGCGTGTGGAACTGGCGTGTAGCCTCGAGGCACAAGCAGCCAGTCGTGGGTGGCGGGCCTGCGCCCGCCACGACGGAATACGCTGGAAACGCGTCGTTACTTCCGGGAGGGGTGTACTAGGCCGCTCGGGTGTTGCCGAAGATGCCGCCGAGCCGCGCCAGCTTCGCCGTGTGCACGTCGGCGTCGCCGAACATCTGGTCGATCATCGTCATGCGCTTGAAGTAGTGGCCGACCTTGTATTCCTGCGTCATGCCGATGCCGCCATGCAGCTGGATCGCCTCCTGGCCGATATGCTTGCCCGAACGGCCGATCTGGATCTTCGCCGCGGAGATCGCGCGCTGGCGTTCGGTGGCGTTCTCCTCCCCGGCCGTCACGGCGGCGAACATCGCCATGCTGCGCGCGCCCTCCAACGCCACCAGCATGTCCACCGAGCGGTGCTGCAGCACCTGGAAGCTGCCGATCGGCCGGCCGAACTGCTGGCGTGTCTTCAGGTATTCCAGCGTGGTGTCGTGCATCGCCTGCATGGTGCCGACCGCTTCGGCGCACAATGCGGCGATCGCCTCGTCCACCGCATGCTCGATCGCGGGCAGGCAGTCGGTGCCGAACACGCCATCCGCCGGCACGCGCACGCCGGACAGCGTCAGTTCCGCGGCGCGCAGCCCGTCCTGCGTGGGATAGCCGCGACGGGACACGCCGCTGGCGGAGGGATCGACCAGGAACAGGCCGACGCCGCCGCGGTCGCGCTGGCTGCCGCCGGTGCGCGCGGTGACCAGGATGCGGTCGGCGCAATCGCCATGCAGCACCACGCTCTTGGCGCCGTCCAGCACATAGCCGTCGCCGTCCTTGCGGGCGGTGGTGGTGACGTTGGCCAGGTCGTAGCGGGAGTGGCGCTCGATATGGGCGAAGGCGAGCTTCATGGCGCCGGACACCACAAGCGGCACCAGCGCGGCACGCTGCGCGTCGCTGGCGGCGCGGCGCAGCAGGCCTCCGCCGAGGATCACGGTGGGGTAGTATGGCTCCAGCACCAGGCCGCGGCCGAAGGCTTCCATGACGATCATGGTCTCCACCGCGCCGCCGCCGAACCCGCCTTGCGCTTCCGGGAAGGGCAGGCCGAGCAGGCCGAGTTCGGCGAGTTGCGACCAAATGGACTGGCTCCAGCCGGCGGGTTCGGCCATGTATTTCTTGCGCTGCTCGAACTGGTACTGGTCGGCGATCAGGCGATCGACGCTGTCCTTCAGCAGGCGTTGTTCGTCCGTCAGGTCGAAGTCCATTGCGGTTCCTCCGTCATGGCCGGCGCAGGCCGACCATCCACGACTTTGTTGGGTGTGTCAGGGGCAGGACGTGGGTGGCCGGCCTCCGCCGGCCATGACGCGGTGGGTCATGACACGGTGGGGCGGCCATGACACCGCGTCAGAGTCCCAGTATCGCCTTGGCAATGATGTTGCGCTGGATCTCGTTGCTCCCGCCGTAGATCGACACCTTGCGGTAGTTGAAATACATCGGCGCCGCCTCGGTCGCGTACTCCGGGCCGATCACCGGCTCGTTGCGCCCATCGAACTCGCGCTGGAACGGCATCACGTACGGGCCCACCACCTCCATCAGCAGATCGGTCAGCTGCTGCTGGATCACCGAACCCTTCAGCTTCAGGATGGAAGAAGCCGGGTTCTGCCGGCCCTTCTCCCGCTTGCGCTCGTCCGACACCACGCGCAACTGGGTCATCTCCAGCGCCTTCAGCTCCACCTCCACGGCGGTCAGCTTCTCGCGAAAATGCGGGTCCTCGATCAGCGGCCGGTCGCCGGAGAACTCCTTCGCCGCCAGCTCCTTGATGCGTGCCACCTTGGCCTTCGACGCGCCGACCCGGGCGATGCCGGTGCGCTCGTTGCCAAGCAGGAATTTCGCGTAGTCCCAGCCCTTGTTCTCCTGGCCGATCAGGTTCTCCACGGGAACTTCGACGTTGTCGAAGAACACCTCGTTCACCTCGCGACCGCCGTCGATGGTGATGATCGGCCGCACGGTAATGCCGGGCGTCTTCATGTCCACCAGGATGAACGAAATGCCTTCCTGCTTCTTCGCCGCCGGATCGGTGCGGCACAGGCAGAAGATCCAGTCGGCGTACTGCGCCAGCGTGGTCCAGATCTTCTGGCCGTTGATAACGTATTTGTCGCCCTTGCGCTCCGCCTTGGTGCGCAGCGACGCCAGGTCGGAACCGGAGCCCGGTTCGGAGAAGCCCTGGCACCAGAAGATGTCGGCGTTGGCGGTCTTCGGCAGGAAATGCTGCTTCTGCTGCTCATTGCCGAACTGCGCGATCACCGGGCCGACCATGGTCACATTGAAGCCGATCGGCGACGGCACGTTCGCCTGCTGCATCTCATCCTGGTACAGATAGACCTGCACCGGCGACCACGCCTGGCCGCCGTATGCCACCGGCCAGTTCGGCGTCGCCCAGCCGCGGGCGTTCAGGATACGCTGGCTGGTGATCATGTCGTCGCGGGTCAGGCCCTCGCCTTCCGCCACCTTGTCGCGGATCGACTGCGGGATCTCGGTGCGGAAGAAGCGGCGCGCCTCCTCACGGAAGGCGAGTTCCTCACTGGTGAAGGCCAGGTCCATGGCGGTTCCCTCCATTCCGTGCTGAGCTACCGGTGAGTACCGGGGGGCAGGCGGCGCGTCAACGGCCACCTCTCGACGCCCTTGAGGCGCAGAGCCGCGGAGCAATCCTGCGATCCATGCGAGCCAGGCACGCCGGTGCCTGCCACCCGCATGGCGGCGGACCTTAATTTAGCAAAAGTTAATTTGATCCCGCCCGCCGGCCGGGTATCTGTTGCCAGATCGAGGAGGAAGCCGTGCACACTCGCAATCCGGTGCGCCAATGACGAGCGGCACAGCAGCGCCATGGCGTTTCCTGCCGCCTCGCCGGTCCGAACGCACCGCCGCATCCGGGGACCCGGCCTTTGTGGACGAAGAAGAACCCGAGATCGTCTACCTGCTCATGGCGCATTGCCGGGCATTGTTGCAGTTGCAACGACTGACGCCGGCGCAACGCGTCCGGCTGTCCGGATTGATTGCCGGGTATGAAGCACGTTTGTCCGGCCTCGGCGATTTTCCGTTTCCCGGGCCGGAGCAGAGATACCGCGAGCCTCCCAGCGCAGTGCAGGATCGGCGTGGATGCCTGACCGCGATCCGGCTCTACGCAGCGGCTGCAAGCCGCGCGCTGGCGACCGGCCGTCCCGAGCTGGCGCGGCAGGCACTGGCCAGGATGTCGCTCCAGGTTGACCGCGCGCAGGCACTGTTCGCTGCCGCGCGTCCTGATGCAGCGGGGTGCCCCCCGACGTGGCCACCTTGGCTTTTCCATAGCAACTGAATGGATCAACGGTCGTGAAGCACTTGCAGAGCCTGCTGGAAGCCGAAGTCCTGCAACAGGAGTTGCTCCCGTTATCCGCTCGGCTTGTCGACCTCGGCCTGGATGCGTACCTGGCGGGCTACCATGTGGCGGCCGAGCATCTGTTCCACTTGGCGGAACGAATGATGGAAGAACCGCGCGGACTGCGGTGAGCGACGCACTCGCGCGGATAACCGGGTATCGGGCGTGGCCCGCTGCGACTGACCGCTGCGTCCGTGGTCCAGCGATACGCTGCCTGGCGTCAGCCCCCGGTGGCAGTGCGGCCGGTCAGATGCAGTCGGGCTCTGCCGCCCGGGCGGACCGTCACCACCGCATTCTGCCGGTACACGCGCGCGAGCCGCATCGTCCAGGGCAGCGCCGCCAGCACCAGCACATGGTCCTCGTGCCAGCGTCCCGCGGCACCGCTCGCCGGCAGCACCGTCCGCCGCCGCAGCCGCTCAACCAGACGCTGCTGCATGCGGCGGTTCCAGCCCTCCGGCATGCGGCGGGAGAACGGGTTCCAGGCGGTGACGAACACCGCGCAACGCGCATGCTGCCGAGCCAGCAGTGCATCCATCACGGGCGAGCGGCGGCCGATCCGCACGGACGCGTCACCGGCGCGGTAGGTGGTTCGCCGGTACGCCCCCAGCAGACGTGGCGAAACGCCGCGAACGGCCGTCATGTGTCGCGCGATTCGGAGAATTCCACGTCGCGGTGCACGTGCACCGACATCAGCAGGCCGAAGCCCAGCATCACCGTCAGCAGCGCCGATCCGCCATGCGACACCAGCGGCATCGGCACGCCGCCCACCGGAATGGCGCCGGTCACCATGGCAATGTTGACGAACACGTAAAGGAAGAAGTTGCAGGAGATACCCAGTGCCACCAGCCGGCCGAACTGGTGGCGGCAGCGCACCGCGATCAGCATGCCGCCGAGGATGATCAGGCACAGCAGCCCCAGCACGGCGAGCGTGCCGATCAGGCCGAATTCCTCGCCGACGATGGTGTAGATGAAGTCGGTCTGCTTCTCCGGCAGGAAATCCAGGTGCGCCTGGGTGCCGTGCATGAAGCCCTTGCCCCACATGCCGCCGGAGCCCAGCGCGATCTTCGACTGGATGATGTTGTAGCCGGCGCCGAGGGGATCGCTTTCGGGGTGCAGGAAGGTCTCGATGCGGGCGCGCTGGTAGCCGTGCAGGTGCGTGTAGGCGATGCGGGCGATCAGCGGCACCGGCGCGGCCAGCAGCACGAACTTCCACCAGCGCACGCCGGCGGCGAAGAACACCGACGCGCCAAGCATGGCGGTGATCACCGCGGTGCCGAGGTTGGGCTCCTTCAGGATCAGGCCGACCGGGATCAGCGTGGCGATCACCGGCGGCACCAGGAACAACGGATTGCCCATCCGCTCCCACGACGCACGGTGGAACCAGGAGGCCAGCGCCAGCACCAGCGCGATCTTCATCAGCTCCGATGGCTGCATCTGCAGGCCGCCGATGTCGATCCAGCGTTGCGCGCCCTTGCCGACATGGCCGAAGCGCGCCACCGCCACCAGCAGCGTGACGCAGACGCCGTAGAACGGCCAGGCGAGCCGCTGGATTACGCGGATGTCCACCATGGCCACGCCCAACATCAACACCAGGCCCGCGGAGAAGCGCATGACGTGCCTGGTGGCGTAGGGTGCGGGGCCGCCGCCTGCACTGTACAGCGCCACGTAGCCGACGCCGGCGAGGGCGCACAGCAGCAGCACGTAGATCCAGTCCACCCGCAGCAGCTTGGTGCCGAGGTCGAGCGGCCGCTCGCGGGACAGGCGCTGCTGCATCACGGCTCGCTCCGGCGCGACCCGTCTGGAGCGGCGGCGGGCACCGCTTCCGCCACGCGCTGCGCCGGCGGCTGGGTGCGGTTGGCCGGATCGCGCGTCAGCGTCTGCATCATCAGGTCGCGGGCGATCGGTGCGGCGGCCTCGGCGCCGGCGTTGCCGTGCTCCACCACCACGGAGATCGCGTAGCGCGGCGCGTCATAGGGCGCGTAGGCGACGAACAGCGCGTTCGGCCGGTATCCCCAGGGTAGGTTGGCGCTGTTGAAGTGACCGCTGTCGCGCAAGGCGCGGGAGACGTTGCGCACCTGGGCGGAGCCTGTCTTGCCGGCCATCTCCCAGCGCGGATCGGGCAATTTGGCCAGCGGGGCGGTTCCGTGGGGCGCATTCACCACCTGCCACATGCCGTCGCGCACCACTTGCAGGTTCTTGTCCGGCACGCTCAGCGCCGGCCAGTCCTCCGGCCTGCCGCCGGGCTGCGTCACGCCCGCCATCAGCCGGGTGACGTGCGGCTGCACCGCTCGGCCGGTCGCAATGCGTGCGACATAGGTGGCGAGCTGCAGCGGCGTCACCGAGATGTAGCCCTGGCCGATGCCGCTGACGATGGTATCGCCGATATTCCACGGGTGACCCTGGGCGATCCGCCACTCCCGGGTCGGCACCAGTCCGGTGCGCTGCTCCGGCAGGTCGAATTTCGGCAGATCGACACCCAGGCCAAGCTGGTGGGACATGGCGGAGATCGGGTCGATCCCGGTGCGCCGGGCGGTCTCGTAGAAGAACACGTCGCAGCTGTTTTTCAGCCCGCCGCGCATGTCGAGCGAGCCGTGGCCGCCTTTCTTCCAGCAGTGGAAGCGCGTCTTGCCGATGTCGAGATAGCCCGGGCAGAAGATCCGGTCGGTCGGCTTGACCGCGCCGGTTGCCTGCGCGGCGAGGGCGACCGCCATCTTGAAGGTGGAACCCGGCGCATACAGCCCACGCGTCGCCTTGTTCATCAGCGGGTGCCGCGGATCGTGCATCCAGGCGTCCCATTGCGCCTGCGGCACTCCGGAATTGAACAGGCTTGGGTCGAAGGACGGATTGGTAGCCAGGGCCAGGACTTCGCCGTTGGTGCAGTCCAGCACCACCGCGCTGGCGCTCTCGTCCCCGAGCCGCTGCAGCGCCGCCTGCTGCAGTCCGGCATCGATGGTGAGGCCGACATCCTCGCCCGGTACGCCTTCCTGGCGCGACAGCTCGCGCACCACCCGGCCGACCGCGTTCACTTCGAGCTGCTCCACGCCGGCGCGGCCACGCAGCGCCTCGTCGTGGTATTTCTCCACGCCGGAGCGGCCGACGCGGATGCCCGGCAGCGACAACAGCGGGTCTTCCGCCAGGTCGTGCTCGTTGGGCGGCGCCACATAGCCGACCACGTGCGCGAGCTGCGAGCCGAGCGGATAGTCGCGCGTGCTGCCGGCATCCACCACGATACCGGGCAGGTCGGGCGCGTTCGCCTCGATGCGCGCCATCTCCTCCCAGGTGAGGTATTCGCGCACCAGCACCGGGATGAAGCTGCGGTGGCGGCGGACGTCGCGCAGGATGCGCTCCTGTTCGTGGCCGTCCAGCGGCAGGATCCGGCTGAAGGTCGCCAGGGTGGCGCGGACGTCGTCGGTCTGTTCGGAGACCAGCAGGGCGCGCCAGTTCGGCCTGTTGGCAGCCACGGGGACGCCGAACCGGTCGAGGATGCGCCCGCGCGGCGGGGCGATCAGCCGGGCGTTGATCCGGTTGTCGTTGGCCAGGGTGGCATATTTGGCGCCGTCCTCGACCTGCAGCTGGTACAGCCGGAACCCGAGGCCACCGAGCAGCGCGACCTGGCCGCCCATGAGCAGCAGGGCGCGGCGGGTGAACACGCCGCTGCGGCGGGTTTCCCGGCGCATGTCAGCGCACCCTGCTCATGCCCGCCCCGGATCGGCGATGGTGCGGTGGGCGCGCGCCAGCGGCACGGCGAGGGCGGGATACAGGGCCGCCGACAGCACCGCCTGGAACAGCGCCGGACCTGGCGGCAGCAGCCGGAAGGTCAGCAGCATGGTCATCGCCCAGGCGAGCGCCGCGGCCAGGGCGGCCACGGCGGCGAAGACCAGCCAGATCACCGCGAAGCCTTGCGGTGCCAGCCCGCGCCGACAGCGCAGCGCCAGCCCGTGCACCGTCAGCGCCGTCAGAACCCCCACGCCCAGCGGAAAGTAGCCCAGCAGATCGAGCAGCAATCCGATCGCGAACACCACGGGCGGCGGCATGGCGGCGGGCCGGAACAATGACCAGAACCAGACGCAGGTCAGCGTCACCACCGGCAGCAGTTCGGCCTGGTCGACAACGCCGAAGGGCGCCTGGCACAGCAGCATCAGCAGAATGGTGCAGTTCGCCGGGAAGGAGTGGCGCGCCGCGAGGTCCAGCCGGCGTCCCCAGCTTTGCCGCGGCCGGATCCCGGGCCGGTCTTCGCTGTAGGCCATCAGTGCGCCCGCTCCGCCACCCGGGCGGCCTCCGGCGGGACGATGCCGTTCAGGCCGTAATCGAACAGGCGGACCATCTCCAGCCGGTTCAGGTGCGCCGCGGGCACCACCTCCGGCACACCGGACGCGGTGTGCCGCACGGTGCCCACCGGCAGGTTGGCGGGGAAGACGTTGGCCTCGGCGCTGGTGACGATCCGCTCGCCTTCCTGCGGCGGGGTGCCCTCCGGCCAGTAGATCAGGCGCGGATAGGGGCCGTTGGTGCCGACCAGGATGGCGTGGGCGTGCGAGTTCTCCAGGATCACCGGGATGCGGCTGTTCATGTCGGTGATCAGCAGGACGCGTGCGGTGCGTTTGCCAACCTCGGTGACGCGGCCGACCAGCCCGGCTTCATCCAGAGCGATCTCGCCGCGACGGACGCTGTGGCGGGGGCCGAGCGCCAGCAGCACCGCCTTGGCGTATTCGCCGCCGGCGTCCGCCACGACGGGAACGGTGACGTAGGATGGCGCTTGCTGCGGGATCCAGTGCAGGTTGGCCTTCAGGCGGCGGTTCTCGGCATCCAGCGCCAGGGCGATGGACTGCCAGCGGCGAAGCTGGTCGTTCTCCGCGCGCAGCCGGGTGTTTTCCGCCCGCAGGCTCCACAGCTCCCCGGCTTCGGCGACGGCGGCGCGGACATGGGCCAGCGGCTGGGCGAGGGCGGCGTAGATCGGCACCAGCGCATCGGCCAGCGCGATGCGCGCGCGGTCGGCCAGCACGGCATCGGCCTTGCCGAGGAGCATCAGGCCGAAGGAGGCGGCCACCAGCACTGGCAGCGTGAGCCGGGCCAGCGCCTGCCGGGTCTGGACCGAGAAGCGGAGCATGGCAGTGAGCTAGCAAAAAAGTGCGCCGCCCGCATATGGTTCTTCGCGCCCCGGAGGATTGGCGGCACAAACAATATCCGTGCGCGGCCTGCCGGTCACAGGGTACAGCGATTCTAATTATGCCTTTGGCCTGAATTTCAGCCTTCCAGTGGGATTGTGGACGGGGGTTGGCGGGGGGAGGAGGGAGTCAGGGCGGCTGCGGTGGGGG
>Ga0187809_10001312_pt1 | contig 11797 bp, 23 predicted proteins | sample NC_wetland_sal_i_8_FD_132415 | JGI IMG/M metagenome (GOLD analysis project Ga0187809, IMG submission 132415) | Wetland sediment microbial communities from Neuse River Estuary, North Carolina, USA - ASW_4 | ecosystem: Environmental > Aquatic > Freshwater > Wetlands > Sediment | place: USA: North... | reverse complement strand
TCTGCAGGCTCAAGGACTTCCGCAGAATCGCGACTCGTTATGACAGGCTGGCCAGAAACTACCTGGCGTCCGTCTGCCTCATCGCTGCTATCGTGTGGTGGGTTTAATGAGTCTCCGCCCTAGTTAAGAGCCTTCCACTTCAGGCTGCGTTGAGATGGCGGACTGCGGTCCCACAATCGACCAGCGCCCAGACCGATTAAGCGTAAGCCTCCGCCGAAGCTTCCGATTACCCACATCGTCGTCTTGATCCGATGGAGATGCCGAAGGTGATGTCGTGCAAGCGGGTCATACCGCGCCAGACGACCATGTTGCCAGGAGGTGGATCATGGTTGCGGGCGAGATAGCCGCCAAGCATTGCGATTTGCATCAGGTAAGCAGCGAGCGTGGGCCGTTGGAGGCGCGGTCGCATTCGGGACGCGTCGATCCGGTCGAGCGCGGTGATCTCGGCGAAGGTGAGAACGCTGTTGGGCGCGGCGTCTGGCTTGGCGCGCGCTGACATGATGACGAAGAATATGCGCCAGCTGACCACCGCAATGAGCGCGAGGAACTTGGCCAGCCTCTCGGCGGTCTCGAGCCTCGCCTCCTCGGCACGGCAGCCGGACTTCATGACCTTGTGGAACACCTCTGCCTTCCAGCGCAGGGCGTACCAGCCGAGCTTCTCGATCGCCGCGGAGAGATCGTCGACCGGTAAATTGGTCACCAACTTCCAGTCGATTGGCTCGCGACCGGGCGGCGGATCCTCTTCGAGGGCGTGGATGTAAGTCAGAACCTGCGGACTGTAGTGCTTCTGCTTGCCCACGGGCGGCAAGGTGTTGATGGCGGCGAACTTGACCTGCAGCGAGGTCGTCTCGTCCTGATCGACTGTAAGGCGATGACGACCTGCCCAAGGCACCGCCGCAAGTTGAGCGAAGACGCGATGAGTAGGATCGTGTGAGGTGGCATTGGCAGACCGCTCGGCCAGCCTGTTCGTCTGCACTCGCACGAGGAAGCTGGTACCAAGGTCCCGCGCGGTGCAATAGAGCTCGTAGATGTCGCTCTCCCGGTCACCCACATGCACGCAGCGCTCGGGCGCGCCAACGAGCGCGATGGACTGGCGCAAGTTCTCCAGCCAGCGGTAACTCTCCTTCGTCTCGATCGGCACGCGCGTGGGATTGATGTGCCGCTTGAGCGCGAGCGTTCCCTTGAATTTCGTTCGTGTCCAGAACTTCACCGCCGTCAGACCGAGGGGGGGTGCCGGCGAGGGTGACGGCCAGGCTCGAATGCATTAGCATCCCGCACAAGGTCAGCACGTTGGGCTGCCCGGCCTTGTAGCGCCCGGCGTTGATGGTCTTGGTGAAGCCGATTTTGCCCGGCCGTGCGCGGCTGTAGATGAACTCCGTCGTGTCCTGCAGGATAAGGATCGGACCTTCGCTTGCCGCAACGCGCGCCGCGGTCGCGGCGAAATGGCCGGCGAGAACGCTATGTTCGGTCACACGCGGGTTGTCGAAGAAGCGGTAGGCCGCCTTCGCTGCCGCCCAGTCACCGCAGGCCGCCGGAATGGGCTTGCCGGGCGCAGCAGACATCTGATCCAGCAATCGTCGCAGCCGACGGGCTAGACGCTTGTCGGGAAGGGCCGCGTCAGAAAGCTCTTCCTCCTGCCAAACGGCTTCGTTGCTGCTGGTCTTGTCTCGCATCCGGGACGCCTCCGTGATTCGGCGTCACGGACAGAATCACGGCAGATTCATGCGAGGCAATAGGCCCGCCAACGATGTGGGTAATCGGAAGCCGCCGAAGGCCGCCTTGTCGGATGAGGGGCGTTGTTGATCACTGCGAGTATGGACAGTCATACTCACAGTGCTCAGGTGGCACGGCTCGAAGTGGTCGATTCAGGTCGGCGGCGCCGCTGGTCCGACGAAGAGAAGCTCAAGATCGTGCTTGAGAGCCTGGCGGTTCCGCGCCAGGTCTCGGCAACGGCTCGCCGGCACGGCATCGCGCGCTCGCAACTCCTCCAGTGGCGTCGCTTGTTTCGGCCCGAGCGGACGGAGACCGCCGAGCAGCCGACTGGCTTCGTGCCGGCCGTGGTCGTCCCGGATCGCGAGGCGACCCCGTCAACTCCGGCTGAATCGGCGGTCGCCGGCGCGATCGAGATCGAGTTTGCGAGCGGCGCCCGGATGCGGATTACGGGAACGGTCGACCCGGCCGCGCTGAAGGCGGCGGTCGAGGCGCTGACCGGCGGACGCGCGCGATGATCCCGCTGCCGGTCGGGGTGCGAGTGTGGCTCGCGACGGGGCACACGGATATGCGTAAAGGGTTTGCGAGCCTGTCGCTGCAGGTGCAGCAGATCCTGCATCGTGACCCGCTCAGCGGCCATCTGTTTTGCTTTCGTGGTCGGCGCGGCGATCTGCTGAAGGTGATCTGGCATGATGGCCAAGGCGCCTGCCTGTTCAGCAAGCGCCTGGAGCGCGGCCGGTTCCTCTGGCCATCTCCCGCCGACGGCATCGTGGCGATCTCGGCGGCGCAGCTCGGCTACCTTTTGTCCGGCATCGACTGGCGCCACCCACAGGAGACGTGGCGGCCGACGTCGGTCGGATGACGACTTTAACTTGCGGATAGCGAGGGATGTGATTCCATTATCGACGTGACCGCCCCCGAATCGCTCCCCACCGATCTCGCCGCCGCGCACGCGATGATCATCGCCGAGCGTGCCGCGCGTGAGGCTGAACACGCCGCCCGTCTCGAGGCGGAAGCCGAGCTCGCCAATGCCCGAGCCGAAGCCGCGCTGATCGCCTACTACAGGCTGGAGATCGAGAAGCTGCGTCGCCAGATTTACGGCACGCGCTCGGAACGCAAGGTGCGCTTGCTGGAGCAGATGGAGCTTCAGCTTGAAGAGCTGGAGGCCACCGCGACGGAGGACGAACTGGCGGCCGAGAAAGCGGCAGCGCAGAGACAGACGGTGCGTGCCTTCCAGCGCCAGCGGCCGTCGCGCAAGCCATTCCCTGCGCATCTGCCGCGGGAGCGGGTCGTGATCGCGGCGCCGGAGTGCTGCCCGTGCTGCGGATCGGCGCAGCTCTCCAAGCTGGGCGAGGACGTCACCGAGACGCTGGAGGTGATCCCCCGACGCTGGAAGGTGATCCAGACGGTGCGGGAGAAGTTCTCCTGCCGGGCCTGCGAGACGATCACCCAGCCGCCGGCGCCCTTCCATGTGACGCCCCGGGGCTTCGCCGGCCCCAACCTGCTGGCGATGATCCTGTTCGAGAAGTTCGGGCAGCACCAGCCGCTGAACCGGCAGAGCGAGCGCTATCAGCGCGAAGGGATCGACCTGAGCGTCTCGACGCTCGCCGACCAGGTCGGCGCCTGTACGGCCGTCCTGAAGCCGCTGCACGAACTGATCGAGGCGCATGTGCTGGCGGCCGAGCGGCTGCATGCCGACGACACGACGGTGCCGATCCTGGCCAGGGGAAAGACGGTCACCGGCCACATCTGGACGTATGTGAGAGACGACCGGCCGTTCGGCGGACGGGCGCCGCCGGCTGCGCTCTACTACGCCTCCCGCGACCGACGGCACGAGCATCCCGAGCGGCATCTGGCCCGGTTCGGCGGCATCCTGCAGGCCGATGCCTACAGCGGCTACAACACGCTCTTCGACCCGGCGCGGGTCAGCGGGCCCGCCACCTCTGCGCTGTGTTGGGCGCACGCGCGACGGCAGTTCTTCGAACTCGCCGACATCGCCGCCAATGCCCGGCGCGGCAAGCACGCGGCGGCGATCTCGCCGATCGCCCTTGAAGCCGTCAAACGCATCGACGCGCTGTTCGAGATCGAGCGCGGCATCAACGGCCTCAGCACCGAAGAGCGTCATCGCGCGCGCACCGAGCGGAGCGCGCCGCTCGTGGCGGATCTGGAGCAATGGCTTCGGCAAGAACGCGCCAAACTCTCGCGCTCCGCCTCAGTTGCCCAACCGATCGACTACATGCTCAAGCGTTGGGACGCCTTCGCGCGCTTCCTTGATGACGGCCGGATCTGCCTCACGAATAATGCGGCGGAGCGCGCGCTGCGCGGCTTTGCACTTGGCAGAAAGTCGTGGCTCTTCGCCGGCTCGGAACGCGGCGCCGATCGCGCTGCTGCAATGGTCACCCTGATCACCACGGCCAAGCTCAACGACATTGACCCGCTGGCCTGGCTGGCCGACGTGCTGGCGCGCATCGCTGACACGCCGCAATCGCGCTTGCCCGATCTGCTTCCCTGGAACTGGTCGCCGCGACACCTGCAAGCCGCCGCCTGACGTCGCTTCTTGAGCGATCAACACGTCCGCGGTCTTCGCCAGATGCTTACCCTGCGGATGACGCCTGCGATGGCGCTCGGGCTGACTGACCGGGTTTGGGCAGTGGCCGATTTGATTGAGGCGGCGCTTAAGGCCGTGCCGCCAGTCCCCACGCCGACGCCGACCGAGCGGCGGCGGTCCTTCCGGGTAATTCAGGGAGATTTGTTCGAGGATCGGTAGGCGGGGTCCGGCGGATCGCGGCTGGATGAGCCGCGATCCGTCAATTAAAACCAAGTCTGATCCTAAGGGCCTGTTCAGAAACCATGAGCCTCTGCGCCAAGAAAGAAATGTGCTCCGGCAGAACGAGGCTGTTTTCGTGCACCAGACGGTCAATCAGATCCTGTGGCATCAAAACCGTGGCGGCAAACTTATTTGCCTGGGATTCATGACGCGGCGTGATCAGGGCATTTTGGTATCTGACGGCATTGCTACTCCGATACGCAACGCTATCGCCAATGCCGGAGCCAATTAGGTCCCGATGATAAGTGTAATGTCCCAATTCATGAGCTGCGGAAAATCGGCGACGCGTCTCCGGATGCTCTGCGTTCACTATGATCCGGAAAGTATCTCCCACCGGTTCAATAAAACCAGAGTCATGAGCCGGTAGATACTCTTCCCGATAATAGATTCCGAGGTCTCGAATGATGCATTGAATTTCGACCGGAGCGGTGTGCCAATATCGCTCGATGACTTCAAAGACTGTGTCGTTCGTGTTCATTGGCCCTCCTTTCCGTATTCTTCGGCGACGGCATCAGCCTTCGTGCCTTTGCTTTGGCCAGCAAAATTCATCGCCTCTTCGACCAATCGTGGCACGGTGCTTTCAACATGGGCTTTTGCCACCTTTTCCGCTGCGGCTTCGGCCGCCCGGTGCGCCTCATCACGCAGGACAGTGAAGCCCCAAACGGCTGCCAGAGCGCCCATAAACGTCGCCACAGCGATCATTACCGCCAGCGCCGTCAGCAGGATGGTGACAAAGTCTTTGTATTCGACGACCGGCGGTCGCGCGCCAGCAAGACTGCCGTTTGTGAAGGCATACATGCTGACAATTGAAACCGCGCAAATCAGAAAGAGAGCGGTGACTTGAAGCGCCCTGATCAACATCGCGGCGGCGGTTCCACCATGAGACCGTCTATCTAGTTACCCTTCTGTTGATTCGCTACTACAAATAGTTAATTTGTCCCGTCAACTCTTGTTCCACATAGGAACACATAGCGAACAAGTCAAGCGCCAGCTAGGGCGCGACCCGGTCTCTCATTGGCCCCTTTTCAAATCTCGGCTGGTCCCTTTTGGGGCTAAAGGGGCCAGTACCGGACTATGGGGTGATGGCCCGTTTCGATCCCTGGTGGCCTGAAATGCAATCCGCGCCGAGTTCGGCAATCGCATCGCACATGGCGTCGTCAACAAAACCTATTCGGTAACGAACCTCGCGACTAAAGAGGCTTCCCGTCGCTACTCGTCGGCTCAGGTAGTAGCCGTACAGTACGACGTAGTAAGCGGCGTGCCGGCGCAGATTTCGACCAGCTATGTGGAGCGGTCGAATTTGACGCTCCGCATGTCGTCAAAGCGGTTCGCGCGGCTAAGCAACGGTTTCAGCAAGCGGCTGGATAATCACTGTGCCGCCGTGTCGTTATACGTCGCGCACTACAATCTGTGCCGCGTCCATGAAAGCCTGCGCAGCACGCCAGCCATGGCACTCGGCATCGCAGATCGGGTCTGGACAATTGCGGACCTGCTGGAAGCAGCGTTGGCCACTCAGCCCATTACGCCGATCACCACCGCGCCGGATCGACGCAAGCGGTTCCGAATTGTAGACGGCGGGCTGTCTTGAAAAGAAATGGGAGGGGAAGCCGCAGCCTCGCCCTCCCTATCTTCGATCCTAGCTAGGCTAGGTAACGTCGTACATATGCGTAACGCGGAGTCCCCTTGCAAGGTTCTGGATTTGCTTTGCTTTGCTATGGTTTATGGAACCGCTAAGCGCCAATGGCGTGTCGCACCGCAGAGCGGACCTCTGCCAAATGAGCATCGGAAATTGAGGGCGTACACCACGCACCGTTTGCCTTGACTCGGTCCAGCCTATCGTACCGCACATGGGCAATCATATTGCATTTCGCCCAATGCTGCTCTCCCGGAGTGAAGCACGCGTAGGAGTTGGCGGCAAAATGGACGTGGTATTTAGCAACCGGTTTGGGTTCGATGCTACTGACCGGAACCACAACCATTGTACCTAACGCATTGATGGTCTTAGGAGAAATCACGATCACATGGCGGTTTTTAATCATTTCAGGGGCGACGTACCCGTCAAAGTCGCACATGAGGACCATTCCGGGAACCGGAATAATCCCGAGGGTCCTTAGCGTTGGACGGGGGCTAGGGAAAGGCTTGTGCATAACCGGCTACTACTACGGCGTGACCATGGAGTCGAGTTCCCGTTTCGGGATTTGTTCCCGCCGCAACCACCAAGCTCTGCCGCCTTTCCACGCTAGATTCACCAGCCCTTCTTCCTTGGAAAGGGCCGATGAAACGTTGATTTTGGCCTTCTCCGGATCAGAAGCGATCTGTCGAAATCTCGCGATATATCCAATGATCTCCGGCGTCGTCATGGGCTGCCCCGTGTGCCGAAGAGCCTGAATCGCCAGATTGGCATACGACAAATTTGACCGGTCAAATTGATCTGGTTCGGTCGGACGTTCGCCGCCAGGTGAAGTGGCGTCTAGTGCCGCTAATGCCTCTTCAACCCTCTGAAGCGCCTTGTATTCCGGCATCTCTTCCAAGGCTCGGTCAACGGCCTTTTGAAGGGCACCGCGCGCCCCAATCAGTTGCTCTCGGACGTCCATGGCTTTTCTCCTTGGCGGAGAACATAATGGGGACAGAGTTTGCTTTCAAGTTCCAACAAGCAAATAGGGCAATTAATGCAAACGGTACTGCGGTGGCCTACTTTCCCTCCCCGGGTGGCCTATGTCGGCCAGTACCGGACTATGGGTACTGGCCCCTTTCCATGGTCGCTTGTCCCTTTTGAAATGGAAGTCGGCCCCTTTTGGCGTCTGTGCCGCTCGTCGCCAAAATGGCTATAAATCGGGCACCCTACGGAGCCCGGCCCTCCAACGGGGTAGTCGGCGACAATCCCTTGGAGCCATCGATGGCCAAGCCCCGCCTTCGCCTAGTGGATACTCAGATGCTCCATCGTCATTACCGGCCGACTAGCCCTGATCCAGTTTCAGATTCGAAAGCGCGTTTCAGCGCTGAAGTCGCGCAGTTCAAGCTTCGCCTGATGGAAACCAGGCAGATGCTCGCCGAGGTCGACGCGGCCTTGAACAAATTTGATCAGGCGCGGTGAGGCCGCCTCGGAGGCGGCCGTCGGAACGGCCCTCGATTAATGAAGCTTTTTAATGGAACTTTCAGGCCCGGCGCCTAGGGTCATATTCGCTGCAAGGAATGTAGTAATCGCAAGGAGTGTTGAAATGAGCATTTCTGCCGTGGGCGCGTCCCACGTCATGCCGAGTTCCGGCATGGAAAAAGCCGAAGGTCCCGGTCCCGATCATGATGGCGACGCCGATGATGCCAGCGCGAACCCGGCGCCGGTCCAGTCGGCGCCCGCTCCGGGCACCGGAACGCACGTCAACAAGACCGCGTGACGACAAGAGGCCGCCGGGGCGAGCGGCCTCCTCACGTCCGACGCTGCAGCGGCTTTCGCTCGGCAACACGCCAATACCGAGCCGACACGGCAGCGGAAATTCGGGCGCAAGACCCTCCTCGAAAGCGGCCACTCCATCTCCAAAAGGCGCGTTCGGCGGATTGCCCCGATGGGCGACCCTTGTTGCCGCACATGCCAGTCATGCCTCGCCAATGTCATCAACCCGGCGTAGGGTCCGCCATCACCGGCAGCGTCGCTTAGCAGGGCGCCGGTGGCTGAGAGACACGCTTGTGCTCCCGTCTGAACGGCAACACGGAGCACAGCCATGCGGTCACCCGACCGGATTCCTTATTCTTGTCCAGCCTGCATTCGCTGCGACGTCTACCTCGTGAAGCGCAACGTCGAGACCGTCGAAATCGGCGGCCGCGCGCCGGTTTACGTCCAGATCTTCGCGTGCCCCGTGTGCGAGAAATTCGCCGCGGAAGAGATCGACGTCGGACACACGCCGACCCAGGCCGCCTGACCGGCGCGATTTGATCCAGCGCAATGCGGACGCCACAGACGCCGCTCAGGCTGGCGCGTCTGCTCATCCTCCCCCATCGAGCGGCAGACATCCCTGCCCCGAAGGCCGCGTTGCCCGACGCGGCCTTCTCTTTTGCAGCGCCATCCGGCCGCAAATTGATAATCGAAGCCGGCGCCCGTCGCGCGCAGCGAGCGGCGCCGAAAGGCTGCGCCGGCGCGCGGCCGCGGCCTTGTGTCAATTCAGCCGCCGCGCCACGCAACCGTTGTCATCGCAACGACACAGTGCCTGTTTGCACGCCGATGAAAAACACCGACAGAACGGGCCTTTTCGGAGCGGCGGCCCGCTGCGTCATTCCATCACGCGAAATTTTTTCCGTTGTGCCAAGTGTCGAACGGACACGATGGGAAGCCTGTGGTTGTCTTTGCCGCAGGGCGCTGCCCGGACGCAACACGGGGGTTGCCATGGACGATCAGCACATGAAGAATTTCTGCCCGAAGTGTCACGTGCCGATGAAGCTGCGCGCATTCGAGCATGTCCAGGACCCGCGCAAGGGCGACGTTCAGGTGGATGTGTTCGAGTGCATGTTCTGCGGCCGTCTGGCGGCCGAGGCCGAGCCGCGGACGGCAGCCGCGGTGCATTGAGCGGCGACGCGACGGCCGGAAAAGGAAAAGGCCGCGCCCGTCTGCCTGGCAAGCGCGGCCTTTCGATGCCTCCCAGCACCTGACGAGGACCGGCGGGGGTTTCTGACGAGGGGGAGTCTCGTTGGGGGACGAAACCGCAGCCGCCGTCCTGTCTTCCCTATAAGACCGCAACCCGACAGACGTTCCCGAGAAAATCGGGCGCGCCGCCGCTACGGCTCCCGCAGCGCGGCTGCCGCGCGGTCGAGTTCGCTCTCGGCGAGTCTCAGATAGCTCTCGGCGACCGCGATATAGTTCGCGCGCAGGCCGGCGTCGCCGACCCGCTCGGCGATCGCCAGGCATTCGTCGGGGCGCAGACGAAAGCGCGCGATGCGCGCGTCGAGGTCGGACATGGATCAATGAACATCATCCTGCGGCCCCCGGTCGGTCCGCCGGCGGACACAGCCCCGGGTTCCGGAGCAAACAAAGATCAAGGCCTGTCCAAAGGTGCTACGTCCGGGGCCATACACAACCGCCGCTGTTTTATATAGACTTTACGGTATGGAGTTGCGCCGGGACCTCAGCACCCAATGCGCGGCCTGCGGGGGCAAGCTGGTTTTGCTTGCCGAAATCCCGCCGCGCGACAATGCGCACCCGAACGACGCGCCCCGCACCGCCTATTTCCGCTGCGAACGCTGCGCCCAGATCAAGATCGTCGAGCCCTGAGCGGCCACCCGCCCCGGGCCCGAAGCACATGTTTCTCGTGCGCCAAGTACATACTACAACCTTGACGTTCTGGTACGCGGGTATAGCATCCGCCGATGCCCTCCAGCAGAGCCCCGCGCCGGATCATGAGCTCACCGGACACCGGCCTTTCCGAGCCGATCCCCGCGCGACAACGCCTGGGCGCCACGCTGCTGTTGCTGGGCATGGCGCTGCTAACGGCCCTGTTCTGGGCCGGGGTCATTCGCCTGATCCTGAAGGCCTGAGCCGCCCGCCAGATTTTTCGGTAGCACCGCACCAATTCACTATTTGTGCCTGGTAATTGGAGGACAGCGCCGGCCGACTCGCGCCATGGCGGAGAATGACCCTCGCGCCACCCGAGCCGCCGACGCCCTGTGCCCGCTGCGGGCAGGCGCTGCGCTATCTGATCGCGATCCCGAAACGGTTCGACCAGGAGACCGGCTTCATCGTGTTTCGCTGCGAGGCCTGCAGCTACATCCAGTGGCACGCGACCCCCGCCACAGGCGGCGGCGCGCCTCCGCAAAACACCTGAGTTGCGACGGAGCGGCCGAAGCCCGATGTCGGGCGCATGGCGATACCGGACGACAATCGGGGTTCTGAAGCGGCGCTGCCCGTCTGCGGCTGCGACCGCACCGCGCTCCAGCTCGTGAGCAAGACGCCGCGCGTCGGCCCCTATCCCGAACTCAGGACGTTCCGCTGCAGCACCTGCGGCGACGTCGTCACCGTCGAAGCCGACTGAGCACCGCGGTTTCGTCAGCAAGATTACAGGGTTCTGCGATTTCAGCGCGAGCCGGACGACGTCCGCAACGCGCGCGGGCCGAATTTCCTGCGCGTCGCGGCCATGCGTCGCATAAATTTTGCGGCACTTACCCCTACGATCGATTATGAGTCGATCAAGGCGCCACATCAGATGGCGCATGACGGTCCTGGGGGAATCGATGCAGCAATACGGCATCGCCGCTTATCTTCGTAATCTCGCCGTCCGCTGCAATCACATCGCGCGCAGCTCGGGCGACCTTCAGGTGCACAAGGCGCTGGAGGCGATCAGCGCCGAGCTGGCCGACAAGGCAGAGGTACTGGAGGAGGCGTTCCGGGTGCCGCCGAAAAAGCGCTGAGCCGGCCTCCCGAACCCTCGCCCGGACGCCTTGTCCGCTTCGCAACGCCTAGCGGAAATGCTATATACGGAACCGGACTGAGGGGCGGTCCCGGGGGCAAGTGCCAGTCATGGACAGAACAGTCGCCCACCTGAACATCCAGCACTACCGCCGCCTGCTCGAGAAGGAGACGGACGAGCAACGCCGTCAGGTGCTGCAGCGTCTGCTCGCCGAGGAAGAGGCCAAGGTCGCCGACAACGCGCCGCGCGATCGCAAGCGCCGTTAGCTGGCGGCCGCTTCGTCGTCGCGACCCGACGCCTGCCAGCGCCGCCAATGGGTCGGACGCACGTCGAGCCGCTCTTTCGTCTCCGCGTTCATCCAGCCGCCGAGGATGCGCCGGCAGGCAAAGACGAGCGCGTGCGGACCGCTGGCGTCGATCACGGCCAGTTCGATGTCGCAGTCGAACGGAGCGGAGGATATGGGCTGCCACATGGCTCCATATTCCGGAACGGCGCAACGCGGCCTTTGATGTAGGTCATACCTCGCCGAATTTTGCGCGCCGCTTATTTCCACGAGCGCGCTGCGGCGCAGCCTTATGCATTGATCTGGATCAACGGCGGCCGCGCGCCGATCGCGCATCTCTGGCGGTCAATGACCTCGCGTCCCGAACCGGCCATCCGTCACTGCCCCCTCTGCGGCGTCGCCATGCAGGGCTCGCGCTCGCGCGAGGGCACGCGCGGGTTCGACCGCTTCGATTGCCAGACGTGCCACACGGTCATCGAGCTGCCGTCGCGGCCGCCGCGGGACGAGCCGCCGGCGCGCTGACCGCCGGCGAGGGAACCCTGGGCCAACGCCTGACCAGCCGTGTGGGCTATTTCACGGTTATGGCCC
>Ga0187809_10001311_pt1 | contig 11810 bp, 11 predicted proteins | sample NC_wetland_sal_i_8_FD_132415 | JGI IMG/M metagenome (GOLD analysis project Ga0187809, IMG submission 132415) | Wetland sediment microbial communities from Neuse River Estuary, North Carolina, USA - ASW_4 | ecosystem: Environmental > Aquatic > Freshwater > Wetlands > Sediment | place: USA: North... | reverse complement strand
CTGGCGGGCAGCCTCCGAAATGGCTCTGGAGCGCTGCGGTGACCAGGAGAATTGACCCTGCCCTGGTCCAGCGCCGCGAAGGCTTGACACGTACCGGGGTAGTGGCAAGCGCCGGGCCCTGCAGCGTTTCTCGAACTGGCGAATATGCGCCCGACCTGCGTCCCCACGGGAGCGATCAGATCGTGCGCTGCGAAACCGGGACGACAATGCAGCAAAAGGGCCGCCGATCAACGAGATCGACGGCCCTGCTCAATTTCAGGCAAGCTGGATCAGCCGAACGAGACGCGCACATTCGCGTCCTTGCGACGCGACCGCATCGCTCCGCCAATCAGGCCGAAGCCGAGCAGCATGAGCGCCCAGGTCGCCGGCTCGGGAACCGCGGCGGCGAGCTGGCCGACACCGCCGAGACGCACCTGACGCATGTCATGGATGCCCGTCGTCGACGGATTGGCAATAAAGCCGGCGCTGGTGAAGACTTCGCCCGCATCACCGTAAATGCCGAACCAGTTGTTGCCGTTGGTGGCAACCGACTTGGTGATCGAGGCAGTCGTGCCGTCGGAGAGAAGATAGGTGAGAAACACGCTCGTCGCTTCGTTCAGCGCGTTGCCAGGGACGGGCGAGAGATTGAAGATTGCCGATTCGAAGCCATAGCCGCTCTGAATGGTGAAAGTCAGGGCGTTAAGAAGACCGTCAACCGATTCAACGCGCGCCTGGCCATTGGCACCACCGACCAACGTCGAATCGGTGCTGCTGCTAAAGGTCAAGCCAACGCCGCCCACGCTGCCAGTGACCGTCGAACCGCTGCCGCTGTTCACAAGCACATTGCCGTCGGTGCTGACGCAGTTTGCGCTGGTGCAGATGAGGATGGCAGCGTTAGCCGGCGTTGCCGAAAAGGCGAGCGCGCCGAGGACGGCCGGAGCCACAAGTGATTTGAGTGCGAACTTCATGCCAAACGTCCCTTGAGAATTGAGATGCGCGACCCACGCGCCTTCGCTCGTCATCCGAGTCGATTTAGGCGTTCTTAACATTTTTTAGGCGCTGCAACATGATTTTTCCGGGCGCTTCGGCGCGCTGCCTGTCTCAAATTAACACATCATAAGAATCGGCTAAGTCATGCCGAAGGGCGTCGCGGCCGAGGCGAGCAATCCAAGGAGAGCACCGCGTCGAGCTGAGGCATCCCCGTACGACTGCAAGCCGGCACGGTGGCATTGATGCGACATTACCGAAGCGGGTGCCCCGCACGAAGCGGTCGGCCTATGTTCCCGCGCGCCAAACCGCGGCGCCAAAGCCACGGCCTGCCGCATCGGCGACGTCCCACCTTGCGGGACCGGAGCGAGCTTGTATCGCCACGCCCGCACCCCGCCGAGCCCGCCTTCAATCCTTGCCACCGTCACAATCCTGCTGCGGCTCGGAGCTGCCAATAAGGAAGTCTTAACCCAATCTCTCCACTCTATGATCCCAATGGCCGACCATCTTTCCCCCGATCCGAATTTCGCGAGCGAGCGCCGAAGCGCTCGCCGCAATCTCCCGCTCCTTGTTGAAGGCCGCCTTAGTGACGGCGAACGGCTCGCGGTTCAGATATACAATATCTCCGAAACCGGCCTGCTTATGGAATGCGACGCCGACCCCAAGGCCGGCGACCGGATCGAGGTGGATTTACCGCATGCCGGGCTGGTTTCAGCCAAGATCGTGTGGACGAGCGGCCTCCTCTTCGGCTGTCAGTTCCGGAAGCCGCTTTCGGCTGCGGCGTTGAGCGCCGTTCAGCTGCGCAGTGCAGCTACGCCGCATCTCGACGCGCTACCCGAAGAACGCCGCACGATTGCCCATTTCGGCGCGCGCTTGCAAAGGCTGCGTGTCCGCAAGGGCCTAAGCCAGGCCGATATCGCGGCGCATCTCGGCGTTAGCGCGCCTTCGATCTCGGGTTGGGAAAAGGGCCGCGCCCGCCCCAAGAATGCGCGCCTCGATGCACTTGCCGAACTGCTCGGCGTATCGCTCGATGAGCTGATCGACGAACCTGAACCGGAATCCATCCAGACCGTGATCGATCGCAGCCGCGAGGAGATCGCGCGTGCCGTCGGGACAAGTCCGGAAAAGGTGAAGATTAGCGTCGAGCTTTAACCAGGCGCTCGGCTTCCGCGCCTTCCGAAAGTTTGTTCGTTGCGTGGTCTGCCGCGTCGGCAGGCACCTAATCCTGCGCGCCCAATCCGCGCGCGCCATTCAGCGCGCTACTCTGCGGCTGTGATCGACCTCTGCGTTCCCATCACCAATCAAGCGCGATGCCCAATATCGCCCCCCCAATGCCCCGTTTTGGCACAGCTGCGCAGCGTGGCGAACTGATTGACTCTCCGCGCAATATTTCTTAAGTTTTGTTAATCATATTCAGGGGGAATAGACGATGCGCATCAAGACTCTGCTTTGCAGCGCGGCCCTCGCCGCAAGCTCCGTGCTTCTTGCCGCGCCAGCGTCGGCAGCGACCTCGGTCGATACAACGCAGCCCTTCACCGGTGCGTGGAGCCCGTTCGGCGACCCTGATACCTCGGCCTATGGCCAGACCTTCACCGTCGGCGCTGACAATGTCCTCGACAGCTTCTCGCTGTATCTCACCGGAGGGGTCACAAACCCGGTCGATTTCCGCGCCTATATCTACGGCTGGGACGGATCGAACGCGACCGGCGCGCAACTGTTCGCCAGCAGCCTGCAATCCTTTACCGGATCGCTCTACGACAATCCGACCGAGTTTCTTTTCTCGACCGGAGGCCTTGGCCTGACGACCGGCGCCCAATATGTCGCCTTTCTCTTCGCGGATTTCTCCGGCGCTGAGAGCACCGCATCGATGCCCTATTCGGGTAGCTTCGGCAGCGAACAGATGCCGGGGGGCGGCTTTGTCTACTATAATGCCGGCGACAATTTTGGCGCGCTGACCAGCTCGACTTGGAACAAGGCCTCAGGAGACGACGACGTCTGGTTCAAGGCGAGTTTCTCGCAAGGCGACGTGGGCGCTGTTCCCGAGCCGGCAACCTGGGCGCTTTTCCTGTTCGGCTTCTTTGCCGTCGGGGGCTTGATGCGTTCGGCGAAGCGCGAGCAGAAAGTTCGCGTAACCTACGGCTGAAGCCCTAAGGCCGCTAGCGCTGTCGGGTTCCCTGCTGACCTTCGGCAGGGAATATCGGGAAATCATATTGCCGGAAAATCCGGCCGATCTTGATGTGGGGCTATGGCGAGATGGCGCCTAATGCCCCGCATTTTCGATCGCCACATCATGCAGCGTCATCCGCGCCCCCTTGCTTGGGGCCAGCGCTAAATCGGCGGGCGCGATTGCTGGCCGCCAGGTATCCAGATCTGCAAAAATCTCTTCGGTAATCCCGTGCCCGAGTTGGCCGCGCTTCAAAGACGCGCAAATGCGGTCGCAAGCTTGAACTCTGCAAGCAAAGCATAGCGACCGTTCGCGCGAGGGGTCGTTGCGCAACGCCTGGCTATCGCCTAGCCAACGCAAGGGCGCGATAGAAAGGCGTAATCCGCCGAACTGTCCGGGCAGAAATCCGGACTATCGATCGCGGCAATGCAGCGATGCATCAGGACGCAGACTTCACCGACTATTATGAAGATATTGCGTGTCGATTGGCGCCGCGACGCCAAGGCACTTGAGACGGCCTATCGCTCACTCGCCAAAATTTATCATCCCGATCATCACGAGACGGCTGATGTCGTCAACTTGAACCAGGTGATCGAAGCCTATCGCAAGCTGCTTGATGCTGAATTGCGTGCAGAATATGATCTACTCCACAAGGCCCATCGTCCCTGGGCTGACGGCGTACAATCGGCGAGCGCCGGCCTTGATATCGGCACCCAGGCAGCACTGGACGATGCGGATGCCCAAAGCCGTATCCTGCGCGAGCTGTACAAGCGTCGCCGACAAAATGCGCAGGACGCCGGCGTCGCGCCCTTCTTCCTTCAGGAAATGCTCGGGTGCAGCGACGAGCATTTCGATTTTCATCGATGGTATCTGAAATCCAAGGGACTGATCGAGACAAACGAGCGCGGAACGCTGGCGATTACAATCGATGGGGTCGATCATGTGATCGCCACGTCGCGCACGACGGCCGCAGAACAATTACTGATTGCCCAAACGCGCGAGCGCAAGGGTGAACCAAGGCCATAATTGCCGACGTCAGTTCAGCGTCCCCTCCGCATTTCCGAAGCTGCCGACGACGCGACCGCCAGCGAGGCGGGCAACAACTCTCGATGACTTGCGAACGAGCTTCAGGCCGACCCGTCGGTGTGGCCGGCCGTCCGCTCTGCTTCGCCTATCGGTTCAGCGACACTTCAGCTCCCCGCGGTCAATGGCACGGCCCAGCAGCCCGCCGCCTGCAGCGCCGATGATCGTTCCTACGGTCCGGTCGCGCCCGCTGGCGAGCTCACGTCCCAACAATGCGCCGACCGCAGCGCCGATAATGAGACCGGTTGTTCCGTTGTCCCGTCGGCAATAATAGCGCCCATCCCGGCCGCGCCACACACGATCGCCGCGCGACAGTCTGCGCGGCTCATAATATCGTCCGTTGCTGACGTAGAGGCTGCGCTCCTTGGCACGTTTGCCATGGGCCGGCGCCCAGGGCGGAGGTTCGGCAAGAGAAGGTGTTGCCGGCGCTACCAGGCTACCGAGCAGAACTGCTGCAATAATCTTCTTCATACTTCAGCTCCCAATCGAGCAAGGCGGGTATCTGCCCCGGACGAGCCGGGCTGTGCTTCGTTGAAGCTAGTACCCGACAAACGTAAGACCGAACGCGCACGCCCGACCATTTTGCGATGGTCCTGCAACGGCCAATCCGCCGATAGGTTGCCAGCAGCCGAATGCCTTGTCCCAAGCGGCAGATGGGCACGGCGATACAAGCTGAGGCCGCGTGTTACGGTCTATCGAAAGCAGCCAGGGCCGGTCAGACGTCCCTTGAGGCTTCGCTCTGACATCGATCGTCGATGCTTTGAATGCGCCGGTGGGACGACAATCCTGACGATTTCTGGTAATTTCCTCGCCACGATATCAGCATTGAATGACCATTAGGGTGGGGGCGAAGCGGATGACGGAAAATTTTGGAGCGCTAGTAGGCTGGGCCCATCATGATGCGGGCGACAAGATCATGCTCCGGCTCGAGAGCGTCAAATCGTCAGAAGCCGCAAGAAAGCACGATCCTGATCTTAGCCGTTTTGTGATGACGAAGCAGCAAGCTGCCATTCTTGGCAATTACCTCATTCAGATTTCCGGACTGTCGCCGCATCATCATGGAAGGCGCGGATGGGCCCGGCGCCTTTTCGGCTGATGGCCCCTCGGTCTTAGCGCACTGGCTCGGTCGGGTATTGCTCACCTGTGGTTTGAATCCATTCACCCTTTCAAAGACGGCAACGGACGTCTCGGTCGCGCCATTGCCGAAAAGGCGCTAGCTCAAGGCCTCGACGCGCCGGCGATTACCGCTCTTGCGGAGATGATCCAGCGGCATCGCAAAGATTATTACACGCAACTTCAGCGAGCGAGCGTGCCGAACCGTATAGACGAGTGGCTCGACTGGTTTTTCGATATTGCCCTTGCGGCTCAACAACGCACGCTCGAGCGGGTTCACTTCCTGATTGCAAAAACCAAGCTGCTTGATCGTCTTCGCGGTCGAATCAACGTGCGACAAGAAAAGGCTCTTTTACGAATGTTCGCGGAAGGGCCGGATGGCTTCAGAGGAGGTCTGAGCGCCGCAAATTATCGTACATTAACAGGTGCGGCCACGGCCACAGCCACGCGAGACCTTGCTGAACTGGTGCTGCTAGGCGCGCTTCGAAAAGATGGGGAATTTAAGCACACGCGATATCGCCTGCGCACTTAAGGCGAGCAGGCGGACAAAGCCGACGCTCCGCCGCGAAGTAGAGCATAATGGCCTACAAAGGCTGCAGTTTGCGCGACCGCCGGCTGCGGTGTGATCCCGCCGACGCACGCCTAATCGAGGCTGCTTCCATTTGGGACCTACAGCATCGCCTCGGCAGGGCCTCCGGCACAATAGCTTCCCCACGCGTCCATCAGCCTGACGCGCGCGCCGGGCCGGCCCGGCGTACCAAGATAGGTTGTGCGCCGATAAGCCGCCTCCACGGCATCGGGTGTCTTGTGAGCCAGCGCCGCGTCTACCACCGCATCGGCGAAATCATCGTTCGCCGCCCAGTCGGTAAAGGTGGAACGGAAGCCATGGACATGGAAGGGCACCTCCATGTCGCGTAACACCTTTAGCAGGGTCATGTCGGACATCGGCTTTCCGGCCGCGCCCGGGAAAACGACATTTGTATCGGGAAGGCGAAAGGCATTCGCTTTGGCCAGCACCGCGAGAGCCGCGTCGGACAGCGGAACCATATGTGCCTTGCCCCGCTTCATGTGGTCGGCTGGTATTGTCCAGAAGCGCTCCTCAAGATCGAACTCCGCCCACGTCGCGAGCCGAACCTCCTGGCTGCGCACGCCGGTAAGGATGAGCAGTTCGAGCGCCAACCGTCCGAAAGTCGGCTTTCGCCGCAGGGTTGTGATGAAGTCGGGCAACGCGCTGTAAGGCATGGCCTTGCGATTCTCTCGCGATTTCACCTGACGGGGCAACCCTCGCCCGGCTTTCAGGCTTCCACTGCCCGACGGAGCTTCGGTAGAGCGCCAGCCTTTCGCGTTCGCATAATCGAGAACAACGCAGATACGGTTGCGGATCTGACGCGCCGTATCGGGAATCTCCTGCCAGATCGGCGACAACACCTCGATAATATCGGCGGCAGTGATTTGCCCGGTCGGAAGATCGCCCAATTTAGGAAAAGCGTAGCTCTCCAGAGCCGCGAACCACTGGCGCGCATAGATGGCGCTTTTCCAGCTGGCGGCATTCTCGCTATGATATTTGCGCGCCGCTTCGCGGAACGTCACCTTGGCGGCGGCTTCGGCCTTCCTCTCCGCCAGCACATCGCGTCCGTCGATCTTGACTGCCTTGCGAATTTCATGGGCTTTCAGCCGTGCCTCTATAAGCGGAAGCAGCTTGGCGCTGCCCAGGCCGATATCATGGCGTTTGCCGTCGCGTTGCAGCCGGAGAAGCCACGAGGCGCCTCCCCGCTTATCGACCTTCAGAAACAGCCCGTCACCGTCCTGATAGGTCCCAGGATTTCCCAATGCTGCCTTGACCGCCAAAGCTGTTAGCTTTTTCATAGGTTTAATCCAATTTTTTTCCCCCACACTTCATTTAGGGGTCGAAAAACCTTCCCCCACATTTTCCCCCAACTTTTTTTCGCGCTGCAGTGATATGGCATGGGATGCAGAGGACCGAAAAAGGGATAATACCCCAGCTTTTCTGCGGCTTCCAGCGATTTCAGGGGATGCCCTCGGACCGGAGGGTGGTGGACAGGGCTGGATTCGAACCAGCGTACGGGAAACCCGGGCAGATTTACAGTCTGCTGCCTTTAACCACTCGGCCACCTGTCCATGGGGTCCGCGTTGGGAAGCGGTCCAATGGCGAAAGGAGTCTTGCCTGTCAATGGCAGTCATGGGAAAGGCCGCCGCTATGAGACAATTTTCCCGTCATCGCCGCCCACAGGGGCAGACTCCGCGCGGTCAGGGCGTCCGTTTCTGGGGACGCCACGCCGTTCTGTCCGCGCTCGCGAACCCCGAACGTCGCGTCAAGCGAATCTGGGGGACGCGCGAAGCGCTCGGCCAGCTCGATTTGCCGCCGGTTGTTCCCATCAGTTTTGCCGACGTTGCCGACTTGGCGCGGCTCGTCGCGCGCGATGCCCCGCATCAGGGGCTGGTGATCGAGGTCGATCCGCTCGACGAGATCTATCTCGGCGATCTGTTGCAGGACGAAGTCGATGCGGAGAGCAAGCGGCCGATCGTCGTCCTCGACCAGGTCACCGATCCGCACAATATCGGCGCGGTGCTGCGCTCCGCCGCGGCTTTCGACGCCGCCGCTATCGTCACGCAGGACCGCCACAGCCCGCCCGAAAGCGGCGTGATCGCACGCTCGGCATCGGGCGCGCTCGAAACCGTGCCGTGGGTTCGCGTCGTCAATCTGTCGCGGGCGCTCGAGGAAATCGCCGAAGCGCAATATTGGCGAATCGGCCTGACGGGCGACACCGAAACGACGCTGGGAGACACGCTGGACGGCAGCAAGGTCGCGCTGGTGCTCGGGTCCGAAGGCGACGGCATGCGGCACAATGTCATGGAACATTGCGACGTGCTGGCAAAGCTCCCCATCTCGCCGCGGATGGAGAGCCTCAACATCTCGAATGCTGCGGCGATCGCGCTCTACGCGGTCGCGACGGCTGGAGCCTGAGCCCATGAGCAGTCACCCCGGCGAAGGCCGGGGTCTCAACTTCGCGTTATAGCTGAACCGTCGACGTCCCGGCCTTTGCCGGGATGACGAATGGAATCAATCCTCGGCGGCGATCCGCACCTTCAGCCCGTCGAGCGCGTCGCTGAACGGAATCTGGCACGACAGGCGCGAGGTGTCGTCGCGGTCGCTGGTCGAATCGAGCAGATCATTCTCGTCCTCGCTCATCGCCGGAAGCGCCGCGGCGTCGCCCGCCTCGACATGGACGTGGCAGGTCGCGCACGAACAGCAGCCGCCGCACAGCGCGAGCAGTTCGTCGAAACCGGCGTCGCGGATATTTTCCATCACGGTCAGGCTGGTATCGCCCTCGATTTCATGTTCGGTTCCGTCGCGCGTCACGACAATCAGCTTGGCCATGCTCGTCCCCATAGTTTCGATTCGGCAGGGCTATGTCGTGCGTTGCGTGGCAAATCAAGCGTTGCTAATGACGGCAGCCGGAACAAAAGGAGAATATCAATGGGGCTGTCGCAGGAGCAATTGAACGCCGGGATCGATGCGCTTGCGGCGCGCGAGCCCAATTTCGCGCGCGCGCTGGGCAATGCTGGCTATCCCGAACCGCGCATCCGCGAGCCCGGCTATACGACGTTGCTGCGTACCATCGTCGGCCAGCAGGTCAGCGTCGCAGCGGCAACCTCGATCTGGAACAAGCTGGAAGCGGGCTTCGGGGCGGGTTGCCCCGCCGAGGTGATGGCGGCCGCGGAGTTCGACGCCCTTCGCGCCTGCGGCCTCTCGGCGCAAAAGCAGGGCTATGCCAAAAGTCTCGCGCAACTCGTGCTCGATGGCGAGCTCGATTTCGCCGCCCTCCCTGCCGATGATGAAGAGGCGATCGCGCTGCTGACAAAGGTCAAGGGCATCGGACGCTGGTCGGCCGAAATCTATCTGCTCTTTGCCGAGGGGCGTCCCGACATCTGGCCCGCCGGCGACCTGGCGGTCCAGGAGGCCGTGGGCCGCATCCTCCGCCTCGACGCACGCCCGAGCGAGAAGCGCGTCCGCGAAATCGGCGAGGCATGGCGTCCCCACCGCGGCGCCGCCGCAATCTTCAGCTGGCATTGCTACAATATGGATGTGATTTAGCCACGCGGTCGGTCCCCCACCCTCGTCATTCCCGCGAAAGCGGGAACCGGGTAGCCGCGCCAAACAAAAAGGCCGGGCGGAGCATCCTCCACCCGGCCTTCATTGTTTCATCGCCGCAGGATCAATCCTTGGCGGCAGCCTTTTTGGCCGGAGCCTTTTTGGCAGGCGCCTTCTTGGCGGCTGCCGGCTTTTCCTCGGCATCGGCCTTGGCCGCAGCCTTCTTCGCCGGCGCCTTCTTTGCCGGAGCTTCGGCCTTTTCGGCCTTGGCTTCGTCCTTCACCGCGTCCTTCTTGGCAGCGGGCTTTTTCGCAGCCGCCTTTTTGGCGGGCTTGGCGTCATGATCATGGTCGTGGCCACAGCCCGGACCATGGACATGGTCGTCATCGGCTTCGATCGCGGCTTCCAGCTCTTCGCGGGTCACTTCGCGATCGCTGATTTCCGCCTTTTCAAACAGGAAGTCGACGACCTTGTCCTCGTACAGCGGAGCGCGAAGCTGCGCCGCCGCGAGCGCGTCCTGCTGGACATATTCGACGAAGCGCTGGCGGTCTTCGGGGCGATATTGCTGCGCCGCCTGCATGACCAGACGCTGCATCTCCTGCGCGCTGACCTGCACGCCATGCGCCTGGCCGATCTCCGAGAGGAGCAGGCCAAGGCGGACGCGGCGCACCGCGATGCTGCGATATTCGTCGCGATCCTTTTCGAGTTCGGCCTTCGCCGCTTCGGGATCGGCTTCGTGGCTCGCTTCATGTTCGAGCTGCTGCCAGATCTGTCCGAATTCGGCTTCGACCATCGTCGGCGGCACATCGAAATCGTGGCTCGCGGCGAGCTGGTCGAGCAGCTTGCGCTTCATATAGGTGCGCGTCAGGCCATTATGTTCCTGTTCGACCTGGCCCTGCATAAGCTCCTTGAGCTTTTCCAGGCTCTCGAGGCCGAGCGACTTGGCGAACTCGTCGTCGATCGCGGTCTTGGCGGGAACCTTCACTTCCTTCACCTTCACGGCGAATTCGGCGGGCTTGCCCTTCAGATTTTCGACCGGATATTCGTCGGGGAAGCTGACCTTCACGGTCTTTTCGTCACCGACCTTCACGCCGACGAGCTGATCCTCGAAACCGGGGATGAGCTGGCCCGAACCGATTTCGACCGCCATGTCTTCGCCCGTGCCGCCATCGAAGGCGACGCCATCGACGCTGCCGGCGAAGTCGATGATGACCTGATCGCCGGTCGCGGCTTTCTTGGTCTTGGGCGCCTCTTCGAAGCGCTTCATCTGCGCGGCGAATTCCTCGATCTTGGCCATCACGGCCGCATCGTCGGCCGCGACGGTCAGGCGCTCGAGCTTCAGCCCGTCGATCGACGGCGCCTCGATTTCGGGCAGCACTTCGAGCGCGACCGTCAACTCGGCGTCCTTGCCGCGTTCATAGCCGTCGTCCAGGCTGACGGCGGGCTGCAGCGCCGGACGAAGCTTTTCCTTCGTCATCAGATCGCGCACGCCGGCATCGATCGCCTTGTTCAGCGCGTCGGCCGACAGCGCTTCGCCGTGCATCTTGCGGATCAGGTTCGGCGGCACCTTGCCGGGGCGGAAGCCGGGCATGCGCACGGTCGGCGCGATCGCCTTGACTTCGTCATCGACGCGCGCGTCGATGTCCTTCGCGGTGATGGTCAGGCGATATTCGCGCTTCAGGCCTTCGTTCAGCGTTTCGACGGTCTTCATTGCCTTGGTCTTATCCTTGCTCAAAATCTCGTATCGCAAACCCGGCCCGAAAGCTGGGTTCTTCTATCCGACCTCGCTCTTACGGAAGTGGTGCGGGCGAAGGGACTCGAACCCCCACATCTTGCGATACTGGTACCTAAAACCAGCGCGTCTACCAATTCCGCCACGCCCGCATGAGCTGTCGGCCGGGTGCACGAATCCATGCGCTGTGCCGCGCACGCCCGTGCGGGCCGGGCGGGGCTATAGCAGACGCGTGGCCGAGGGCAAGGGCGGAAAGCCGCGATATTCCGTGAGCGGAACGATGAACGCGGCTATAGGTTGTTGGAGTCCAAGGAGACGATCATGACCAGCGGCACCAACAGCCTGCCTGACCCCCTTCCCAAGCCCAAGCCCGATATCATCGAGCCGCAGTCGCCGCCCGAAAGACCGGCGCAACCCACGCCACACGAAGACCCCGCGGGGCAGCCGCAGGAAATACCCGGAAGCCCCGGCGGCGGCGATATCGACGAGCCCGGCCGCGGCCCCGATGAAGCGCCGCCGCAGCACATTTAGTTTGCTAAGCGCTTGACCGTTCCCCTTCCCCGCCGCCAAGAAGGCCGCGGGAGAGAGGGCTATGAAAAAGACCATTGGGGCGTTCGCGCTTTTCGCCGCGCTGACCG
>Ga0187809_10001310_pt1 | contig 11829 bp, 10 predicted proteins | sample NC_wetland_sal_i_8_FD_132415 | JGI IMG/M metagenome (GOLD analysis project Ga0187809, IMG submission 132415) | Wetland sediment microbial communities from Neuse River Estuary, North Carolina, USA - ASW_4 | ecosystem: Environmental > Aquatic > Freshwater > Wetlands > Sediment | place: USA: North... | reverse complement strand
GGCTTCACGCAGCTCTCCGAGTCGCGCGACGCGGAGGACGTCCGCACCCTGCTGACGAGCTACTTCGACACCGCGCGCCTCGTCATCGGCCGTTACGGCGGCACCGTGGAGAAGTTCATCGGCGACGCCGTCATGGCCGTGTGGGGAGCGCCGACCGCGCGCGAGGACGACGCCGAGCGCGCCGTTCGCGCCGCGCTCGATCTCGTCGAAGCCGTCGGCGCGCTCGACGCCGGGCTGCGCGCACGCGCGGGTGTGCTCACCGGCGAGGCCGCCGTCACCCTCGGCGCGGTCGGCCAGGGAATCGTCGCGGGCGACCTCGTCAACACCGCGTCGCGCGTGCAGTCATCCGCCGAGCCGGGGACGGTGCTCGTCGGCGAGTCGACGCGGCGCGCGAGCGAGGCGTCCGTCGTCTACGAGGACGCAGGCACGTTCGAGCTGAAGGGGAAGGCCGGGCAGGTGCCGCTCTGGCGCGCGCTGCGCGTCGCCTCCGGCGTCGGCGGTCGCCGCCGCTCGGAAGGGCTCGAGCCGCCGTTCGTCGGACGCGACCGCGAGCTGCGACTCGTGAAGGAGCTCTACCACTCCTCCGCCGAGCAGGGCCGCTCGCATCTCGTCTCCGTCCTCGGCATCGCCGGCATCGGCAAGTCGCGCCTCGCGTGGGAGCTCTACAAGTACCTCGACGGTCTCACCGACCTCGCGTACTGGCATCGCGGCCGCTGCCTGTCGTACGGCGACGGCGTCACCTACTGGGCGCTCGCCGAGATGACGCGCGAACGCTTCCGCATCACCGAGGGCGAGGACGCACTGTCGGCGCGCGCGAAGCTCGCCACCGGTCTCGTCGAGTACGTGCTCGACACGGAGGAGCGGCAGTGGATCGAGCCGCGCCTCGCCCACCTGCTCGGGCTCGAGGAGGAGCGGCAGCAGCGGGAGAAGGAGGACCTCTTCGGCGCATGGCGCCTCTTCTTCGAGCGGCTGTCGGAGAGCGCCCCCGTCGTGCTCGTGTTCGAGGACGTGCAGTGGGCGGACGCGGCGCTCGTCGAGTTCGTCGAGTACCTCCTCGAGTGGTCGCGTAACCATGCGATCTACGTCGTCGCGCTCGCACGGCCGGACGTGCACGACCGCCATCCCAGCTGGCCGGCCGCGCGCAACACGACGACGCTCGCGCTCGAGCCGCTGAGCGAGGAGTCGATCGCGCAGCTGCTCGACGGGCTCGTGCCGGGACTGCCGGACGAGGCGAAGGGACGCATCCTCGCGCGCGCGGAAGGCGTGCCCCTGTACGCGGTCGAGACAGTGCGCATGCTGCTCGACCAGGGATTGCTGCGGCGCGACGGCGACGTGTACGTGCCGGCCGGCGATCTCGGCGAGCTGGCGGTGCCGGAGACGCTGCACGCGCTGGCCGCCGCGCGGCTCGACGGGCTCGCGCCGGAGGAGCGGCGCGCGCTGCAGGACGCCGCCGTCCTCGGGAAGACGTTCACGAAGCAGGGGCTCGCCGCGATCACCAGCCGGAGCGAAGGGGAGCTGGAGCCGCTGCTCGCGTTCCTCGTCCGCCGCGAGATCCTCGGACTGCAGACCGATCCGCGCTCGCCCGAGATGGGGCAGTACGGCTTCCTCCAGGATCTCCTGCGCCAGGTCGCGTACGAGACGCTCGCCAGGCCGGAGCGGAAGACGCGCCACCTCGCCGCGGCGGCCTATCTCGAGTCGACGGGCGACGAGACCGTCGAAGTGGTCGCGTCACACCTCCTGGCCGCGTACGACGCCGAGCCGGAGGAGGCGATCCGCGAGCGCGCGCGGCTCGCACTCGTGCACGCAGGCGAGCGCGCGTCCACACTCGCAGCCTCGGCAGATGCGCTGCGCTACTACGAGCAAGCGCTCGCGCTCTCCGAGGACACCGAGCTGCACGAGCGCGCGGGGCGCGCAGCGCACCTCGCCGCCCGCCTCGCCGACGCGCATGCGCACTACGAGCGCGCCATCGAGCTCTTCGAGGCCGACGGGGACGCCCGCGGCGCCGCGCGCCTGCGCTCGCGCCTCGGTTCCGTCCTCTGGAACGAGGACTTGATCCCGCAGGCGTTCGACGCCCTCCGGCGCGCGATCGACGTCCTCTCGGAGGGCGAGGAAGACGCCGACCTTGCCTACGCGATCGCAGAGCTGTCGCGTTATCTGGCTCTCTCAGGACGGCACGACGAAGCGATGCCGCTCATCGAGCGTTCGCTCCAGCTCGCGGAGGCGCTCGACCTGACCGACACGTTCGCGAACAGCCTGCTGACGCGAAGCCTCATGCTCCACTGGCAAGGGCGCACACGCGAAGCGCGTCTGCTCACGCAGCATGGGCTCGACGTCGCGCTCGCGAACGACCTCCACACCGTCGCGTTGCGCGCGGCCAACAATCTCGCCATCGAGTACGCCATCCGCGGCGACGTGCTGGGCGCGCAGGAGGTTGCCCAGCGCATGCTCGAGATCGCGACGCGCGTGGGCGACCGGCAGAACGAGCTGCGCGCACGCAGCGGCCTCTCGTGGGGCTACTACTCCCTCGGGGACTGGGAGAGGGCGGAGGCAGAGTCGCTCGCATCGAGGGATCTTCACGCGAGCGCGCTCACGCCGATCCGGATCGCCCGCGGCGACGTCGCACTCGCGCGCGAGGAGTTCGAGAAGGAGATGGCGGGGCGTCCCGAGGGATGGGACGAGCAGGCGCAGGCCCGCGCATTCGGGGCGTCGTTCGAGGCGGAGATCTTGCTCGCAGAGGACCGGGCGGCCGAGGCTCTCGCCCGCGCCGATGCGTCGCTCGCCGACGCTCCGACGATCGGCCTCCACTACTTCGGCAGCACGCTGGACATCGCGTCCGCCGCAGCCGCGAAGCTCGGGGACGAGGCGAAGCTCGTCGAGATCCTCGCGCTCGCCGAAGCGATGCCGCCCGGCCACCGCACGCCCGAGATGTACTGGGTGGCGGCGCTCACGCGTGCTCGCCTCGCCGTCGTGCGCGGTGAGGACGCAGGCAAAGACTTCCGCGAGGCGACGGAGCTCATGGGCACGCTCGAGTTCCCGTTCTTCGTTGCACGCATGCTCGTCGAGCACGGCGAATGGCTCGTCTCGATCGGGCGTGGGCGCGAGGCGGAGCCGTTGCTCGCCGAGGCGCAGGAGCTCCTCACGCCGCTGCGCGCGACGGTATGGCTCGAGCGGATCGAGCGGGCCCGGGCAGGCGCCGGCGCCGCGGTCGCCTAGAGGCGCGAGTCGCGCGAACCCGCGACCTCGATCCGGAAGCCGTCGGGATCGAGGAAGAAGGTCGCGTAGTACCCGGGGTGGTACTCCGGCCAGAAGCGCGGCGCGTGCAGCACCTCCGCGCCCGCCTCGAGGACGCGCGCGTGCACGCCGTCGACGTCCTCGTGCGACTCGACCGCGAGCGCGACGTGGTGAAGGCCGGGCGCGTAGAGGAGGAACTCCTGGTCGTCGAGGGCCTGCCGGAGGCCGAACGATCCCGAGCCCGGCGACGGGAAGCGCAGATAGTGGATCTGCTCGCCGCGCTCGCCCGGGACGAGGAACGGCTCGCTCAGCCCGACCGGCCCGAGAACGTAGGCGTAGAACGCGAGCGAGCGCGCGAGGTCGCGGCAGACGAGATCGACGTGCCCCCAGCCGACGAGCATCTAGCGAAGCGTACGCGCGAGCCTGACCGCGGCCTCACGTGTGAGCGTGCGGCCTTCGAGGCGGTACGTGATCCGGCCGCGCTGCCACACCAGCGTGTTCCCGGCATAGCGCGCCGGCAGCTGCGGCGCCACGAAGACGTGACGGCCGCCGTGCATCCAGAGCGCCGGTGTCCCCGGCGCGAGCTCGATCTCCTCGACGGCGGTCGCGCCTGCGACGAACTTCTTCAGGATCGCCGGGTCGTTCCCGGTCGCCAGCTCGCTCAGCAGCACGTTGCCCGAGAGCAGCGCCGACACGACCCGGCCGGCGCGGTAGAGCGGCACGCCGGCCGCCGCGAACTCCCGTCCGAGCAGGCGTCGCGCCTCCGCCCGCGTGGTCGGCGAGCCGAGCGATGCTCGCAGCGCGCGCTCGCGGGCAGGCGGGAGCGTCTGTACGCGCTCGACCGTGACACCGCCGAGATGGAGGAAGCGAAGGATCGCACCGCGCGACTGAGGGACGCCGAGGGCCGAGCCCACCGCGACGACGATGGCGACGGCGACCGCGAGCAGCCGCCGACGCCGGGCCGGCGCCGGCGCCCGCAGCTCGAAGGCCGGCGTCTCCGGCCACTCGATCTCGAGGCTCGCGAGCGCCCGTTCGAGCTCAGTCATAGAGCTCCCTCAGCCGGTCGAGCGCACGTGAGGTGCGCGACTTCACGGTGCCGTGCCGCAGGCCGAGCGCGACCGCCGTCTCGTGCTCGGAGAGCCCGAGCAGGTATCGACACGCGAGCACGGCCTGCGCCTCCTCGGGGAGGGCGTTGAGCGCGTCGAGCAGAGCCCGCCGATCGACGGGCTCGTCCCCGGGCATGGGCTCGCGCGAGGCGCGGAGAACGAGACGAGCCCGGCGCCCGGACGCACGCCGGCGGTTGCGTGCCTCGTTCGCGACGATTCGCAGCAACCACGGGCGAAAGGGCGAGCCGCGGCGAAAGCGTCCGAGCGCGCGCCACGCCTTGACGAGCGCGTCCTGCGTCGCGTCCTCGGCGTCGGCCGCGCTGCGCGTGATGACGTACGCAAGCCTGAAAGCGGTCTCCTCGTGCGGTCGGACCAGAGCGGCGAACGCGGCGCCGTCGCCGCGCTGAGCCTGCGAGACGAGCTCGCCCTCATCCATCGGAGCTATCTCAGCGACACCGCCCAGGTCGTCCGGTCGATCGCGCGATAGACGCTCGCGTTTGCACGCAGGACGAGCAGCCGCGAGCCTCTGACGACGAGCCGGTAGTTGTACAGCGGGTCCTGGCTTCCCTGCCAGCCGATGCCGACGCAGTGCGCGACGCCCATCACGGTGTCGAGCGCGTGCACGAACGGGTACCCGCCCGGATTCGCGTACAGCGTGTAGACCCACCGGCCGTCGGTGGTGGCGACCCGGGACGCGGGCCAGCCGTGCATCACCCACGAGGCTTGCGTCCTGTCGGCGATCCGCCCCGGGAGGAGGCGCCTCGCACGGAGGTCGTATGCGCGCACGATGTAGTGCTGGAGGTCCGTCGAGCGATGCTCGATCAGATAGAGGCGCGCGGAGTCGGGCGAGAGAGCATCGAACGCGTACGACCCGTTCAGCGTCAGGGTCTGCAGGACGTGCAGATCGCGCATGCGGACGACGACGAACCGCGTCGGCCCCTGCGAGACGCTCTGGAGGACGACGCGCGAGCGGTCGTGCGAGAGGCCGAGCCGTGCGCCGGTCGTGATGAGCGTCGGGATGCCGAACGCGCCCTTGATCGTGACCGTCCGTCCTCCGGCTGAGAGCGTCGTCGTGCCGCCGGAACCCGACACGGTGAGCGAGCCGAGCACCCCCTGCTCCCCGTACGTGCCCGGATACGCGCCGTGCGCCGCCCCCGCCAGCGAGAGCGCCGCGCCGGCCGCTGCGATGAAGGCTCTGAAGATGGTCATGTACCTCCTACACCGCCCGCCCCACGAAAGTTCCGAGGGCTAGCGACGGGTCGCGAGCCAGGCGGCCGCGTCCGCGCGGCTGCGGAACACCTCGCGCCCCGACTTCGAGCCGCCGACGTAGGCGCGGTGCTGCATCGCGTCGTCGTACGTCCTCCCCGGCGGCGCGACGATCGCGATCGCCTTCGCCGGAAACCGGTCGTCGCGCCCGGAGATGACGGCGCTGACGCTCTCGTACTCCTCCAGCGAGACGCCCGACGTGTTGAGGCCCGAGATGTCGGCGAGGATCAGCATCCCGGCCCGGTACTCGGGATGCGAGATCAGGTCCTCGACGAACGCGCGGATGCTGCGCGCGTCGAGCGCGCCCGTGAGCGTCATCGTCAGATCCTGCGGATCGCCGCCGAACTCGAGCGAGTAGTTCACCTGAGGATGTTTACCGCACGCGCGACCACCATGACAGCGAGTGCGAGGCTGATCGCAGACTGCACGAGCATCAACATCTTCGCCCATCGTGACAACGGCAACGTGTCCGTCGGGCTGAACGCAGCCGCGTTCGTAAACGAGACATATAGGTAGTCGATGAACTTCGGCTGCCAGCCGCCGGCCATCAGCTGCGGCTCGGTCTGCTGCGGGAAGAGGAAGTCGCGGTCGTGCGGCGCGCACTTCGGCCGCTCGAGCGGCCCGCCGCCGTCGAGCTGCCAGAACCAGAGACCGAACAACAGGACGTTCACGACCCACATGTGCACCGCCGCGCGCAGCAGCGGCCCCGCCGTCACGTGCGCGCCGTTCAGCAGCAGGTGGACGAGGAGGATGATCGACGCGCTGTTCGCCGCGCTGACGACCGCGATCGCGCCGAGCGAGAGGTAGCGGCGCGTGACGTGGACGCGCAGCGTCCGCTCCATCGGCAGCGTGCCCAGCAGCGCGGCGAGGAGCACGACCGTCAGCGCGGGCACGACCCAGCGCGCAGCCGCGAACGCGCCCGCCGACGTGCCCGCGATGAAGCGCCCCGGCAGATCCGCGTAGAGGGCAGCGGCACCGAGGATGGCGGCGGTCGGCCAGACCGGCGACTCGCCGATCGAGGCTTCCGCCGCCCTGTAGCGCGTCTCCACCTCCGCGAGGTTAGGGACGCCCCCGGATGGTTTCATGCGCCCGTGGGCGATCAGGGCCGGGGACGCTTCTACGTCGCGCTCGCGGCCGTCGCGTGGTCGTCGGCCGGCGTGCTCCAGCGCGAGCTGTCGGTCGACGTCGGGTCGCAGCTCGCGGGTCGGGCGCTCTTCGCCTTCCTCGGCGTGCTCCTCTACGTCGTCGCCACCGAGCGCCGCCGCACGCTGAACGCGTTCCGCGCGATCGGGCGCGGCGGCGTGCTCGTGGTCGCGCTGCTCGCGATCTCGTCGGCGTCTTTCTTTCTCGCCCTCAACCATGCTTCGGTCGCGAGCGTGCTCTTCATGCAGGCGCTCGCTCCGATCCTCGCCGCAGCGCTCGGCACGGCCCTCGGCGACCCGGTGCGGCGGAGGACGTGGATCGCGATGGCCGTCGCGGTCGCCGGCGTCGCCGTCATGGTCGGCGGCCCGGGCAGCCCCAGCCCGGCCGGGCTCGCGCTGTCGTTCGTGATGACGCTGTCGTTCGCAGCGGCGCTCGTCGCGACGCGGCACCACCGCGACGTGTCGATGGCGCCCGCGACGTGCCTGTCCCAGCTCGTCGTCCTCGCGTGCGCCGCGCCGTTCGCGTCGCCCTCCACGATCGGCGCCCGCGACCTCGTGCTGCTCGCGACGCTGGGCGTGGCGCAGATCGGGCTCGGGTTCGTGCTCCTGACGATCGGCGCGCGCCTCATCCCGGCCGGGGAGGTCGCGCTCATCACGCTGCTCGAGATCGTCCTCGGCCCGCTCTGGGTCTGGCTCGTCCTGTCGGAGCATCCGTCGACCGCCACGCTCGTCGGCGGCGCGGTCGTGCTCGCCGCCGTGCTGCTCGAGAGCGCGAACGCAGAGGTCGTCGAGGTCCCGATCTAGCCGAGCGACTCGGCGAGCAGCGTCGCCACGTCGGCGACGCGCAGCTCGGCGCCCACCTCGCGGACGCCGTCGTCGAGCATCACCGTGCAGAACGGGCACGCGACCGCGAGCGTCTCCGCACCCGTCGCCGCCGCCTCCTTCGCGCGCTCGACGTTGATCTGCGTCCCGCGCTCCTCCATCCACATGTGCGCGCCGCCGGCGCCGCAGCAGAAGGTCTTCTTGCCGCTCCGCTCCATCTCGACCGGCTGCCCGATCACGTTCAGGAGCTTCCGCGGCTGCACGCGCACGTCGTTGTGGCGCGCGAGATAGCAGGAGTCGTGGTAGGTCACGGAGCCGGCGCCCGCGACCGGCGCGAGCCGCCCCTCGTCGACGAGCTGCGCGAGCAGCTCCGTGTGGTGCAGCACCTCGTAGCTGCCGCCGAAGTCGCCGTACTCGTTCGCGAGTGTGTTGAAGCAGTGCGGGCAGCTCGCGACGATCTTCGTCACACCCTGCCCGTTCAGCGTCGCGACGTTCTGCTCCGCCTGCGCCTGGAAGACGTACTCGTTCCCCATCCGCCGCGCAGGGTCGCCCGTGCACCCCTCGCGCGGTCCGAGGATGGCGAAGTCGACGCCCGCCGCCTGCAGGAGCTTCGCCGTGGACTCGGCCGACTTCTTCGCCCGCTCGTCGAACGACGCGGCGCAGCCGACCCAGTACAGGTACTCCGGCGCGGGATCGCCCGGCTCGAGCACGCGCACGCCGAGCTCCGCCGCCCACGCCGCCCGCTCGGTCTGCGGCTTGCCCCACGGGTTGGACGCGCGCTCGACGTCGCGCAGCATCGGCTCCGCCTCCGCCGGGAAGGACGCGTCGACCATCAGCCGCGAGCGGCGCAGGTCGACGATGTGGTCGACGTGCTCGATCGAGACGGGGCATGCCTCGACGCAGGCGCCGCACGTGACGCAGTCCCAGATCATCTCCTCCGGCACGCCCGCGCCGACGATCGGCTCCGCGCTCTGCGCGAACAGCTGGTCGCGCACGCCCATGATCACGAGCTTCGGCGAGAGGATCTTCCCCGTCGCGTACGCCGGGCACGCGTCCTGGCAGCGTCCGCACTCGGTGCACGAGAACGCGTCGACGACCTCCTTGCGCGTCAGGTCGGCGATCGTCGCGACGCCGAAGCGGAGCTCGTCGTCGGGCACGTCGAAGCGGAGCGGCTCGAGCCGCCCGCGCTTCCGCGTCCGCGCCATCCACACGTTGAGGGCGGCGGTCGCGATGTGCAGATGCTTCGAGTACGGCAGGTACGCGAGGAACGCGCCGATCACGATCAGATGCGCCCACGCGAGCGCCGTGCCGCCGACGTGGTGCCAGAGCAGGAGCGTGACGACGACGGCGGCGATCATCGCGAGGATGAAGTCCGCCTCGCCGAGATGCGATCCGCGGAAGCGCTCCGGCCGCACGATCTTGCGGATGACGACCGCCGTCGCGACGCCGACGAGCACGAGCACGGCGAACGCGTCGGCGAGGTCGCGATACCAGACCGGCGTGTGGTCGCCGCCGCCGGCGACGTCGATCGCCGCGAGCACGATCGTCGGGAAGAGGACGAGGAAGCCCCAGAAGATGAACGCGTGCATCAGCCCGGGCACGAGCCGCTGCAGGAGCTTGCGCTGCCCGAGGACGATCTCCGCCTCGGCGACGGCGCGCTCCGCTTCCGTGCCCGGCCGGTCCGACGGCCGCGCCTTCCGCACGAGCCCCGTCAGGAACCACGCGCGCCGCGCGAAGATCCCGCCGCACACGAGAACGAGCACGGCGAGCCCGATCGCGCCTATCCGCGCACCCGCCTCAGCTCGGCGCTGATCGCCGGCACGACCTCGTGCAGGTCGCCGATCACCGCGTAGTCGGCGCTCGCGAAGATCGGCGCCTCCGGGTCGGTGTTGATCGCGAGGATCTTCTTCGCGCCCTTCGCGCCCGCGATGTGCTGCGTCGCGCCGCTGATGCCGCACGCGATGTACAGGTCGGCGGAGATCTTCGTCCCCGTCTGCCCCACCTGGTCGGCGTGCGGGCGCCAGCCCGCGCTCGTGACGACGCGCGAGCAGCCGACGGCGCCGCCGAGCAGGCCTGCGAGCTCCTCGATGATCGCGAAGCCCTCCGACGAGCCGACGCCGCGGCCGCCGCTGACGACCACCTTGGCGTCTCTGAGAGAGACGCCGCCCGACGACTCCTCCACGCGCTCCAGCACCTTCGGCGAGCCGTCGTCGACCGCTTCCAGCACTTCCGGATCGAACTCGGCCGGAGCGTGGACGTGCGGCGCGACGGTGAGGAGCTTCGGCGCGCCGTGCAGCCTCGCCTCCTCGACGAGGCTTCCGCCCCATCTGACGCGCGTGACGACGTCGCCGTCGATCGCGGTGACGTTGGCGGCGAACGGCTGGTCCAGCAGCGCGCCGACGTGCGCGAGCAGCTCGTTGCCGCGGTCGGACCCGGCGGCGACGATCGCTTCCGCCTCCTGCGCGGCGAGCGCCTTCGCCCACGCGGCGGGCTGGTACGCGCCGGCGAACGTCACGGCCCGCACCTCGCCGAGCGTCCGCGCGAAGCCGACCGCCTGCGCGGAGAGCTCGTCGTCCTCGACGAAGCAGACGATCACGCGACCCCCAGCGACTGCATGACCGCGACGACGGCCGCCGCGTTCTCGAGGATCTCCGCCTGCTTGCCCTGCCCTTCCGGCACGACGAGCCGCAGCTTCTCGAGCCGCTGCTCGGGCCGCGCCGGCTCGACGACCGCGAGCGGCTTCGACTTCGCGCGCAGCCGCCCGGGCACGGACGGGTAGCGCGGCAGGTTCAGCCCCTCGAGCACGGTGAGCACCGCGGGCAGCGGCGCCTCGACCACGTCGCGCGCGCCGCCGACGTCGCGCTCGCACCGAACGCGGTCGCCCTGCACCTCGATCTTCTTCAGGCCGGTGACGACCGGCAGGCCGAGCGCGTGCGCGACGCGGATGCCGACCTGGAACCCGGCCGCGTCGGCGGACTCGTTGCCGAACAGGATCAGGTCGAACGGCCCCTCGGCGCGGATCGCGTCGACGATGGCAGCGGCGGTCGACTGCGCGTCCCACTCCTCCCCGTTCGTCTTGAGCAGGATGCCGCGGTCGGCGCCGATCGCCATCTGGTCGCGCAGCTGTTCCTCCGCCTCGGCCGGGCCGAGCGTGAGCACGACGACCTCGCCGCCGATGCGCACCGCCTCCTCGACCGCACACTCCTCGTGCGGCGAGATCGTGAACCCGAGGTGCTTCGTCTCGAGCGCCTGCGCGTCGGCGGTGAGGACCATCTTCCCGCCCGTCATCGGGACGCGCTTCACACAGCAGAGGATCCTCACGAGCGGATGCGCTCGTTGTCGGGGTCGAACGGCGCGCGCGAGCCCACCACCTCGAGCGTCACGGGCAGCCGCTCGCCGAGGTACTCGACGTGGAGGTCCTCGCGCGCGTCCGGCGGCAGGTACGACATGAGGACGTACTTGCCGAGCGACGGCCCCATGCCGGCGGAGGTGACGTACGAGCGGCGGCCCTTCGCATCCGTGATCGGCGAGCCGTCCCCGCGCACGACCGGCTCGCGGCCGAGCGGGAAGCGCTCGTTCCCCTCCATCGTCAGCGTGCACAGCGTCGCGACCGGCTCCCGCTCGCGCGCCGCGACGTGCGCGGCCTTGCCGACGAAGTCCTGCTCCTTCACCTTCCACCACGCCATGTCGGCCTCGACGACGTCGTAGTCCTGGTCGAGCTCGAAGCCGAACGCGCGGTACGCCTTCTCGAGCCGGCCGGTCGTCCCGTACACGCCGATCCCGGCGGGGACGACGCCGTGCGGCTGCCCGGCCTCCCACAGCGCGTCCCACAGCTCGAGCCCGCGCTCCATCGGTGTGTACAGCTCCCAGCCGAGGTCGCCGACGTACGAGATGCGCGACGCGATCACGCCGTTGTCGAGCTCCTGCCACGTCGCGAACGGGAACGCCTCGTTCGAGACGTCGGTGCCCGTGATCGAGGAGAGGATGTCGCGGGCGCGCGGCCCCCACAGCCCGACCGTGCAGACGGAGGACGTGTGATCCTCGATGCGCGTGCCGTCGGGGCAGTGGTCGCGGAACCACTTCATGTCCGCCATCCCGTGCGCGCCGCCGGTGACGACGCGGAAGCGGTCGTCGTCCATCCGCATGATCGTGAGGTCGGACTTGAAGCCGCCGCGCGGAGCGAGGACCGGCGTGTAGACCACGCGGCCGTTCGGCACGTCCATCTGCCGCGCCGCCACCGTCTGCACGGCGTCGAGCGCGTT
>Ga0187809_10001309_pt1 | contig 11833 bp, 10 predicted proteins | sample NC_wetland_sal_i_8_FD_132415 | JGI IMG/M metagenome (GOLD analysis project Ga0187809, IMG submission 132415) | Wetland sediment microbial communities from Neuse River Estuary, North Carolina, USA - ASW_4 | ecosystem: Environmental > Aquatic > Freshwater > Wetlands > Sediment | place: USA: North... | reverse complement strand
TCGGCATCGGCTCGCTGCAGATGCTGCTCGACCGCGGCGAGCAGGTCGGCTGGTTCGGCGCCAACGAGATCTGGATCGAGGCGATCATCTCGGGCTTCGGCTTCTACTACTTCTTCGCGCACTCGCTGACGACCGACGCGCCCTTCGTGCGCTTCGAGATGTTCAAGGACCGCAACTTCGTCTCCGGCGTGGTGTTCATGGTCGTCATCGGCGTGGTGCTGTTCGGCACCATGGCGCTGGTGACGCCGTTCATGCAGAACCTGCTCGGCTACCCGATCCAGACGGCGGGCTTCCTGCTCGGCTCGCGCGGCGTCGGCACGCTGCTGACGATGATGGTCGCGCCGCGGCTGATGAAGCATATCGAAGTGCGCTGGCTCATCCTCTGCGGCCTGCTGATCACCGGCACGACGCTCTGGTTCTTCACCGGCTTTTCGCTCGACACCACGCAGTACACGATCGTCACCACGTCGATCGCGCAGGGCGTCGGCCTCGGCCTGCTGTTCGTGCCGATCACCACCGCGGCGTTCACCACGTTGCCCGGCCACCTGCGCACCGGCGGCACCGCGATCCTGACTTTGGTGCGCAACATCGGCTCATCGGTCGGCATCTCGATGGTCATTGCGCAGCTGACCAGCGAGACGACGGTCATGCATGCGCGGCTGGCCGAGGACGTGACGCCGTTCAACAACGCGCTGCAGATGCCGAACGTCAGCTCGATCCTCAACATCTCGACCGACGCCGGGCGCGCGATGCTCGACATGATCGTCACGCAGCAGGCGAACCTGATCGCCTATCTCAACGACTACAAGCTGCTGATGTACCTGACCCTGCTGGTCATCCCGCTGATCTTCATCATCGGCCGCTCGCGGCAGGCCGCGCCGGCCGGCGGTGGCCACGACGACGAACCGATCGTGATGGAGTAGGGCGGCCTAGCCGCCGAACTCCTTGCGGATCGCGGCCGAATGCGCGCCCAGCGCCGGCACGGCGCCGTAGCTGCGCTGTTCGCCGGCGAAGATTGGCGTCGGCGCCGGCGTCGCCACCGGGCCGGTCGGCGTGTCGACGGTGATGCGCCGCAGATGCGGATGCTTCGACAACAGCTCCCAGTCGTTGACGCGGCCGAAGCCGATCTCGGCCTTCGCCAGCATGTCTTCCAGTTCGGCCGCATCGTGGCTCGCGAACACGCGGGCGACGATGCCGTCGGTCTGCGGCCGGTTGGCGACGCGCTTGATGTTCGTGGCGAAGCGTTCGTCGGTGCCGAGCGAGGCGTCGCCGAGCACCTTCTCGGCGAGCACGCGCCATTCGCGGTCGTTCTGAATGGCGATGAGAATGTCGCCGTCATCGCGTGTCTTGAACACGCCGTAGGGCGAGATGGCGGCATGCGCGAGACCGATGCGCCTGAAGGGCGTGCCCCATTCGCCGTGCAGGAGCGGCACTGTCATCCATTCGGCCATGCCGTCGAACATGGAAATGGAAATCTCGGCGCCTTCGCCGGTGCGGCCGCGCGCGATGATCGCTTCGAGGATCGCCATGTAGGCGTTCAGGCCCGCGGCGATGTCGACGATCGACACGCCGACGCGCGCCGGCGCCTCCGGCCCGCCGGTCACCGAGGCGACGCCCGATTCCGCCTGGATCAGCAGGTCGTAGGCCTTGCGCTGCGCGTAAGGGCCGGTCTCGCCGTAGCCGGAGATCGAGCAGCAGATCAGCCTGGGATAGTCCTTGCGCAGCCGCGCCACGGCGAAGCCGAGCTTGGCCAGCGCCCCGGGCTTGAGGTTCTGCACGAACACATCGGCCTTCGCGAGCATGCGCTCGAGCAGCGCCTTGTCCTCGGCTCTGCCGAGGTCGAGCGTCACGGATTCCTTGCCGCGGTTGAGCCAGACGAAATGCGTGCTCTCGCCGTGCACGACATGGTCGTAGTCGCGGGCGAAGTCGCCCTCGGGGCGCTCGACCTTGACGACGCGCGCGCCGGCGTCGGCCAGCCGGCAGGTGCACTGCGGCGCGGCGACCGCCTGTTCGATGGAGACGACGAGAAGTCCGGAAAGGGGGAGGGGCATGTCTTCACCTCTCCCCGCGTGCGGGGAGAGGTCGGCTTCCGCCGCAGGCGGAAGCCGGGTGAGGGGGCGTTTCCGCCCGCAGAGATTCTGCAATCGTCTCCAGCACGCCGTCCATATTGCTCATCACGTCGTTGTTCCAGAAGCGAAGAATTCGGTATTTGTGTTCACGCAGCCATTGATCGCGAAAGGCGTCTTCCAGATTCTCCGCGTGCTGGCCGCCATCGACTTCGATAATCAACCGCCGCTCGCGGCAGACAAAATCGACAACATAACGGCCGATCGGCTCTTGCCGAACGAACTTATGGCCATCGATGGCACGTGAGCGCAATCGGTTCCAGAGGCGCGATTCGGCGGATGTTGAATCGCGACGAAGGCGGCGGGCGAGCCCGGTCCTGATGGTGTCAGCGCTCCGCATTGCTGCAACGCCCCCTCACCCGACCGCTCTCGCTGCGCTCGGCGGTCGACCTCTCCCCGCACGCGGGGAGAGGTAACCGTGCCGCGAGGTCGGAGCGAAATCAACATGATCGCCGCCCGACTAATACGACCGCGGCAAGCCCAGCACGTGCTCGGCGAGATACGACAGGATCATGTTGGTCGAGATCGGCGCCACCTGGTAGAGCCGCGTCTCGCGGAACTTGCGCTCGACATCGTACTCCTCGGCGAAGCCGAAGCCGCCGTGCGTCTGCACGCACATGTCGGCGGCGGCCCACGACGCGTCGGCGGCGAGCAGCTTCGCCATGTTCGCCTCGGCACCCATGTCCTCGTGCGCCTCGTAGCGGCGCGTCGCCTCGTGCACCATCAGTTCGGCCGCGCGCATCTGCGCGTAGGCGCGGGCGATCGGAAACTGCACGCCCTGGTTCTGGCCGATCGGCCGATCGAACAGCACGCGATCCTTGGCGTAATCGGTCGCTGTCCGGATGAACCACTTGGCGTCGCCGATGCATTCGGCGGCGATCAGGATGCGCTCGGTGTTCATGCCCGAGAGGATGTAACGGAAGCCGTTGCCTTCCTCGCCGATGAGGTTTTCCGCCTGCACGCGCAGGTCGTCGAAGAAGATCTGCGTGGTGGCGTGATTCATGATGGTGCGGATCGGCGTGATCGTCATCGACGTGCCGAGCGCCAGCCGCATGTCGACGAGGAACACCGACAGGCCGTCGGTGCGCTTCTTCACCTGGTCGCGCGGCGTGGTGCGCGCGAGCAGCAGCATCAGGTCGGAGTGCTCCGCGCGCGACGTCCAGATCTTCTGGCCGTTGATGACGTAGTGGTCGCCTTCCCTGCGCGCCGTCGTGCGCAGCGACAGCGTGTCGGTGCCGGACGTCGGCTCGGTGACGCCGAAGGCCTGCAGGCGCAGGCTGCCCTCGGCGATCTTTGGCAGATAGCGCTCCTTCTGCGCGTCGGAGCCGTGCCGCAGGATGGTGCCCATCGTGTACATCTGCGCGTGGCAGGCCGCGCCGTTGCCGCCGGAAGCGTGCACCTCCTCGAGGATTGCGGCGGCCGCGCTCACCGGCAGGCCGCTGCCGCCGTACTCTTCGGGGATCAGCGCGGCGAGATAGCCGGCCTCGGTCAGCGCGCGCACGAACGCGGTCGGATAGGCGCGCTCGCGATCCACCTGACGCCAGTATTCGCCGGGGAAGCGCGCGCACAGCGCCCGCACGCCCTCGCGAATGTCGGGGTAGGTTTCTGCGCTGGTGTGCTTCTGGACCATGACGAGTCTTTCCGCCGTCATGCCCGGCCTTGTGCCGGGCATCCACGTCTTGCTGATCCGGCCACTTGTAAAGACGTGGATGGCCGGGACAAGCCCGGCCATGACGATTACCAGATCTCCGCCCGGCCGTTATTGATTGCGATCACGTCGCGCTCCACGACGCGGCAGCGGAAGCTGGCGACGCCGCCGTCGCGCCAGATCTCGGTGCGGATCGTCTCGCCCGGAAACACCGGCGCCGAGAAGCGGCAGGCCATCGCCGTCAGCCGCGCCGGATCGTAGCCGCACAGCGTCTTCAAGAGCGCGTGGCCGGCAACGCCGAAGGTCGCGAGCCCGTGCAGGATCGGCATCGGATAGCCGCCTTCGCGGGCGAAGGCGGGGTCGGCGTGCAGCGCATTGACGTCGCCGGAGAGGCGATAGATCAGCGCCGTCTCCGGCCGCGTGGCCAGATCGCAGACGATGTCGGGCGCGCGCGCCGGGATCAGATGCGGCGCCGGCGCCTCGCGCTTGTCGCCGCCGAAGCCGCCGTCGGCGCGGCAGAAGGTGGTCTGGTTGATGGTGGCGAGCAGCGTGCCGCTCGCCTTGTCGATGATGCGGCGCTCGGAATAGATCAGCGCGCCTTTGCCTTCGCCCTTGTCGACGACGTCGAGGATGCGCACGCGGCCGATGACGGTGCCTGCGGACGTGATCGGCGTATGCACGCGCACGGCATGCTCGCCGTGCACGACATGCGTCCAGGTGATGCCGAGTTCGGGGCGCTTGAAGGTATAGGCCGAATAGCCCAGCACGACCGGGAAGGTCGGGAGAACTTTCAGGCTTTTCTCGTAGACGAAGGCGAGCTGGTTCTCGTCGGTCGGGTTTTGCCCTAGGCCGACGCCGAGCGCATAGAGGATGCAGTCCTTCGGGCCGTAGCTGTGCTCGACGTCGGGGATGTCGAGCGCGAGCAGTTTGGCGGGATCGAGCGGCATGAGGGCTTTCCGGTAGGTCTCGAACTATCAATTTGTCGTCCCCGCGAAGGCGGGGACCCATAAGCCGTGCCTTCTCGATAGGCTGCGGCGTATGGGTCCTGGGCCTCCTTCGCTTCGCTCAGTCGCCCGGGACGACAGGGCTCAAAACCACCCGCCGCCGTCGCGGCCGCGATTGGCGACGCTCGCCTCTTCGAGATCGAGCTCGTATTCGATGCGCCGCCGCGCCTCGTCGGTGATCTTGCCGTCGCGCAGGAGCTGATAGATGAAGGCGCGCTCCTCGTCGATCAGCTCCTTCTTGATCTTCGCCGACAGCCGCAGCCGCGCGAGCCCGTCGCCGAGATCGGCCGGCAGGATCTGGCGCCGGCTCTCGTTGCGCGTGCGCAGCAGCGTCATGACGTCGTCGGGAATCTCCCGGTCCGTCACCAGGTCCTCCAGCCGGTCGATGACGCGCGTCAGCGCCGCCTGACGCCCCGCCAGCTCGGCTTCGATCTCCTGCCGGTGCTCGTCGGTGCCGAGCCGCGTCAGCCCGAGCCGGCGCGCCACGACCGGCAGCATCGCACCCTGGCCGACGAGCGTGAGGATGATCACGCCGAAGGTGACGAACATGATCATCTCGCGCTCGGGAAACGGCTTGCCGGCCTCCGTGAAGTACGGGATCGCCAGCGCCGCCGCGAGCGACACGACGCCGCGCACGCCGGTGAACGACAGGAAGAACGGGAATTGCCACGGCGGCGCGGGATCGTTCCTGGCGATCGGCGGCACGATCCAGCGCGGCAGATAGGTGGCGGGGAACACCCAGACGAAACGCGCGGCGATGGCGATCGCCGTCGTCGTCGCGATGGCGATCAGGATTTCCGGCAGCGGCAAAGCGTGCGACTGATCGACCAGCATGCGCGCCTGCAGGCCGGTGAGGAGGAATACGAAGCCTTCGATCAGGTACACGATGAGGTCCCAGAAGAAGATTCCCTGCAGCCGCGTCGCCGACGAGATCAGCCGCGGACCGTTCCAACTCACCCACAGGCCGCAGGCGACGGTGGCGAGCACACCGGAGCCGCCGAGATGCTGCGGCACCCAGAACGCGACGTAGGGCGTCATGATCGACAGCGTGATCTCGACGCGCGGATCGTGCGCCCATTGCCGCAGCTTGAGGCTCACCCAGCCGACGGCGATGCCCCAGACGAGTTCGCCGGTCACGATCAGCGCGAAGGTGCCGGCGGCGCGGCTCGGCGAGAAGGCGCCGGTCACGGCCGCCGCCACGGCGAAGCGGTAGAGGATGAGGGCGGTGGCGTCGTTCGCCAGCCCTTCGCCCTCCAGCACCACGACGAGACGGCGCGGCAGGCCGAGCCGCCGCGCGATCGCCAGCGGCGCCACCGTGTCGGGCGGCGCGATGATGGCGCCGAGCACGAAAGCGGCCGGCCAGGAGAAGTCCAGCAGGTAATGCGCCGCCGCCGCGATGGCGCAGGTGGTGAAGATGACGCAGCCGAACGCGAGCAGCGTGATCGGCCGCAGATTGAAGCGGAATTCGCGCCAGCTCATCGCGACGCCGGCCGCGTAGATCAAAGGCGGCAGGATGACGAGCAGCACGATTTCCGGCGCCAGCACCACCGGCGGCAGGCCGGGGATCAGCGCCACCCCGACGCCCGCTACCACCAGCAGGATGGACGGCGCGATGTGCAGCCGCCGCGCCACCACGGCGACCAGCGCCAGCACCGCCATCATCAGCAGCACGGTCTGGAAGACGTCGGTCATCGGCGGCGTGGTCTCCGTGGCGCGATGGGCGCTGGCGCCTGCGGGTCAAGGATGGCGGAAAGAGCGCCGCAAGCAAAGTCGGAAGGCGCGTCTCAGAGCAGCCCGGAGACGATGTTGATGGTCAGCGCCAGGACGGCGACATTGAAGAAGAACGACAGTACGCCGTGCATGGTGGCGACGCGCCGCAGGCCCTTGCTGGTGATGGCGACGTCGGAGACCTGCGACGTCATGCCGATGACCAGCGAGAAATAGAAGAAGTCCCAGTAGTCCGGGTCGTCGTCGCCGGGAAAGTTGAGGCCGCCGATGATGCCGTCGCGCCGCTCGCCGTAATACTCGTGCGCGTAGTGCAGGGCGAAGATCGTGTGCACGAAGAACCACGACAGCAGGATCGTCGCGATCGTGAGTCCGATCAGCACCGCCGCCTGCTCGTGCGGCGCCTGCTTGGAGCCGCCGAGCGCGAAGATGATCGCCACCAGGCTGGCGAAGGTCGCCGCCATCGTCAGCAGCAGGATGACGAGCGCACCCTCGTCCTGTTCGGCGGCGCGGCGGCGGATGCGCGCGAGGTCGGAGCGCGCCATGGTCCAGTGGACCAGCAGCAGATAGAGCGCCACGCCGATGTCCCATCCCACCAGCAGGCGCGTGGTGAGCAGGGCGAACGGCGCCAGCGCGATGATGATCAGCCCGACCAGCGCGCCGATGATGAGCTTGGCGTGCAGGCGCATGAAACGCACCGGCAGCGGCTTCAGCGGCACGGTCGATGTCTTGGCCCTGGCCATGGCGGTGCGCGGTGGTCAGGTCCGCCGGTTGGCGATGAAGCGCGCGGCGGCGCGGAGCGTGTCGGCCTTGGCGCCGAACGGCTTCAGCACGGTCTCGGCCTCGGCCACGAGCTCGTCGAGCTTGGCGTGCGCGCCCTCGATGCCGAGCGCGGTGACGAGCGTGCCCTTGCCGGCGGCGGCGTCCTTGCCGGCCGCCTTGCCGAGGGTCGCGGTGTCGCTCTCGACGTCGAGCAGGTCGTCGGCGATCTGGAACGCCTGGCCGACGATGGCGCCGTAGCGGTCGATCGCCGCGCTCGCGCTCGCATCGGCCTGGCCGAGGATGCCGCCGGCGCGGCAGGCGAAGCGCAGCAGCGCGCCGGTCTTCATCGCCTGCAGGGTGATGATCTCGCTCTCCGAGAGCGCGCGCTTGGCCTCGAAGCGGCCTTCCGCGGCGAGGTCGAGCATCTGCCCGCCGACCATGCCGCCGATGCCGCCGGCGCGGCCGAGTTCGCGCACCAGCGCGATCCGCACCTTGGCGTCCGGGTGCACGTCCTCGCGGGCAAGGATGTCGAAGGCGAGGGTGAGGAGGGCGTCGCCGGCGAGAATGGCGGTCGCCTCGTCGTAGGCCTTGTGCAGGGTCGGGCGGCCGCGACGCAGGTCGTCATTGTCCATCGACGGCAGGTCGTCGTGCACCAGCGAATAGCAGTGCAGGCACTCGAGGGCGCAGCCGGCCAGCAGCGGGCCTTCGCCGGTGACGCCGAACAGGGCGGCGCTCTCGAGCACCAAAAAGGGGCGCAGGCGCTTGCCACCGCCGAGAACGGTGTAGCGCATGGCCTCCATCAGCCGCGGCGGGCGGAGGACCTCGTTCGGCAGCGCATCGTCGCCGAGAAGGCGTTCGAGGGCGGATTCAGCCTCGGCGGCAACGGCCGTGAGGCGGCGGGAGAAGTCGTGGTCGGGAACTGCGTCCATGGGCTCTTGTTAGCGCCATAGCCGCACCGGCGGCAATCGGCGTGTGGAAATGAGTTAATGTTCCCCGCCATGCCTCGTTCCCGTGCCAGACCCCATCGAATGAGCGTCGCTCACGACATCCTGCGCCTGCCTCGGGCCTCGCGGCCGCTGCGGGTTTTCCTGCTGGCGGTCCTCGGGCTGCTCCTGCTGCCCTACCTGCTCACCCCGCTCTACGCGGTCATGGAGCCGTTCTCGACCGTGATGATGTGGCGGCGTTTCGCCGGCGAGCCGGTGGTGCGCACATACGTCCCGCTCTCGCGCATCTCGCCGAACCTGCAGCTTGCGGTCATCATCGCGGAGGACGGGCGCTTCTGCGAGCATTGGGGGGTCGATTTCCAGGGCATCCAGGCGGCGATCGACAGCGCCGACAACATCGAGGACATGCGCGGGGGGTCGACCATCACGCAGCAGGTCGCCAAGAACCTGTTCCTCTGGAACTCGCGCAGCTACGTCCGCAAGGCGCTGGAATTCCCGCTGGCGCTGTGGATCGATCTCATCCTGTCCAAGCGGCGGATCCTGGAAATCTACCTGAACGTGGCGGAATGGGGCCCGAGCGGCCAGTTCGGGGTCGAGGCGGGGTCGGAATACGCCTTCCACAAGCCGGCCAGCGACCTCAGCCGGTATCAGGCGGCACTGCTCGCCTCGGTCCTGCCCAACCCGCACGACCGCAGCGCCCGCCGCCCCGGGCCGGGCCTGAGGCGGCTGGCCGGCCTTTATGAGGCCCGCTCCGGCCGTTCACCCGAGGTGGCCGCCTGCGTCCGCAGGCGGTGACGTCTTCACTTTGCCCCGCATGCGGGGAGAGAGAACGCCGAGCGAGCCGCAATGCAGAGCGTGTTCCCTCCCCCCTTGTGGGGGAGGGTTAGGGGGGGGGTGGCAACGGTGGAAGCACTGCGCCTCGCTATCACCCCCACCCCCAACCCCTCCCCACAAGGGGGAGGGGAGCGCGATGTGCCGGGGGGCGAGTCCGCCTCTGCTCAATCGAGTTGGCTCTAGCCTTACGTCGCCCCTTCCACTATAAGCCCGCCCAAACCGGCATGACGGACGCTGATACGGCGGTTCCGCGCCGGACGCGCTATTTCTGGAGTTAGACGATGGCTGTTCCGAAGCGAAAAACCTCGCCCTCGCGCCGCGGCATGCGCCGTTCGGCCGACGCGCTCAAGCGCCCGACCTACATCGAAGACAAGGATTCGGGCGAGCTCCGCCGTCCGCACCACATCGACCTGAAGACCGGCATGTACAAAGGCCGTCAGGTCCTGAAGGTGAAGACCGAGGCCTGAAGCGGCCCCGCACGCGGAGGAAAGCTCGCATGTACCTGCTCGGCTTTCCTCTGCTGCTGATCACCTTCGCCGTCTACAACATCGTCGCCTTCCTGATGCCGGGCGTCGCCTGGACCGGCACGCTGTTCAGCGTGCACATGGTCTCGGGCGCCGACTGGGCGATGTCGGCCAGCGATCTGCTGGTCGCGCTCGCCATCCTGCTGCTCGCCGGCGAGGTCGTGAAGTCGACCCGCGTCGGCACGCGCACGATCGTCGACCACAGCCTGTCGCTGGTGCTCTTCCTGGCGATGCTGGTCGAATTCCTGCTGGTGAAGGCGACCGCCACCGGCACCTTCTTCATCCTGCTCGTCATCAGCTTCGTCGACGTGATCGCCGGCTTCGCCGTCACGCTGCGCTCGGCGCAGCGCGATCTCACCGTCGAGGGCGTCGGCGGGCACCTCCCGACCTGACCCTCTTTTTCAATTCCGGATCTGCCATGAGCCGCGACTTCCAGCTTCCCGGTCGCTCGCCGGTCATTGCCATGAACGGCATGGCCGCGACGTCCCATCCTCTCGCCACCCTGGCTGCGGTCGACATCTTGCGCGACGGCGGCACGGCCGCGGATGCAGCGGTCGCGGCGGTCGCCACGCTCTGCGTGGTCGAGCCGCACATGACCGGCATCGGCGGCGACTGCTACGCGCTGGTGGCGAAGCCCGACAGGCCGGTGTGGGGCTACAACGGCTCCGGCCGCTCCGGCGCGAAGGCGTCGTACGACGCGCTGCGCGAGCAGGGGATGCGCGCGATCGGCAACTCGATCCACGCCGTCACCGTGCCGGGCTCGATCGAGGCGTGGGAGCAGATCCTGAAGGCGCATGGCCGCTTCGACCTCGACCGGTGCCTGCGCGCCGCGATCGGCTACGCCGAAAGCGGTTTTCCGATCGCCGCGCGCGTCGCCTGGGACTGGCAGCGGCAGGTCGGCAAGCTCGCGGCAGATGCCGGGGCGTCGAAGCATTACCTGTTCGACGGCAGGGCGCCGCAGGAAGGCGACGTGATCCGCTTCCCGGCCCTCGCGGAAACGCTGAAGGCGATTGCCGCCAAAGGCGCGAAGGGCTTCTACGAAGGCGCGGTTGGCGCCGAGATGGCGGCGACGGTCGCCGCGCGCGGCTCGTTTCTGACCGAGGAGGATTTTTCCGGGCATCGCGGCGACGTCGTCACGCCGATCTCGACCAGCTATCGCGGCGTCGATCTCATCGAGATTCCGCCGAACGGGCAGGGGCTCACCGCGCTGGTGATGCTCAACATCCTCGAGAACTTCGATCTCAAATCGCTCGACCCGGTCGGGCCGGAACGCTTCCATCTGGTGCTCGAAGCGGCGCGCATCGGCTACGCCGTGCGCGACACGCATCTCGCCGACGCCGACCACATGCGCACGCCAGTTTCTGCGCTCACCGACAAGGCCTGGGGCAAGAAGCTCGCCGCGCTGATCGACATGAACAAGCGCAGCGACCTGCCGGCGGCGCCGGCGCCCGGCAGCAATACGGTCTATCTGACGGTGGTCGACAAGGACCGAACCGCGGTCTCGTTCATCAACTCGCTGTTCTCGAGCTTCGGCACCGGCATCTGCACCGAGAAGTCGGGCGTGCTACTGACCAATCGCGGCGCCTGCTTCACGCTTCATCCGGATCATCCGAACACGTTCGGACCCGGCAAGCGGCCGATGCACACGATCATCCCGGCGCTGGCGATGAAAAACGGCAGGTGCGACATGAGCTTCGGCGTCATGGGCGCGCACTATCAGCCGATGGGCCACGTGCAGATCATGATGAACATGCTCGACTACGGCATGGACGTCCAACAAGCGATCGATTGCCCGCGCTTCTTCTGGGAAGGCGACAGGGTCGAGGTCGAGAGCGGCACGCCGCAAGCGACCATCGACGGTTTGCGCGCGCGCGGGCACGACGTAGTGCTGTGCGATCAGCCCTGGGGCGGCGCGCAGACCATCAAGATCGACTGGGAGCGCGGCGTGCTCATTGCTGGCTCCGAGCCGCGCAAGGACGGCTGTGCGCTGGGGTATTAGCCGGCGCATCCTTCGTCGACGCTGCATTGATGCTCCGTTCGTCCCCGCGAAAGCGGGGACCCAGCCCTGACTCAGCGCTGGATTCCCCGCTTTCGCCGGAATGAACAGATGAGGTGGCGCGCTCGGCGGCTGATTTCTAACGAACCATTCCTGCCACCGCGCGATAGGCCGCCAGCGCCTCGGCGGGCTCGGCCCGGCGCCGGGCGCGCGTTTGCGGCGCCTGCGCGTTCGTCGCAATGAGATGGGCGAGGAAGGCGGCATCTCCGC
>Ga0187809_10001308_pt1 | contig 11860 bp, 10 predicted proteins | sample NC_wetland_sal_i_8_FD_132415 | JGI IMG/M metagenome (GOLD analysis project Ga0187809, IMG submission 132415) | Wetland sediment microbial communities from Neuse River Estuary, North Carolina, USA - ASW_4 | ecosystem: Environmental > Aquatic > Freshwater > Wetlands > Sediment | place: USA: North... | reverse complement strand
TTGAACTTCACCGAGCGCGGGTTCGGTGTGCGCGGCGCTTTGGGCGTCTCCGACCGCGGTCACACCGCGGCGTCGCAACTAAGGCCGGACGACGTGGACTGGGAGCGGCTGTTCGGAGAGTTCGGGGTGCGCTGGTTTCACACCGGCGGCATCTACGCCGGCTTGTCGGCGACCACGCCGGACGTCGTCGAGGCCGCGATGGCCGCGGCGCGCAAGCACGGCACGGTCGTGTCTTATGACCTGAACTACCGGCCCAGTTTGTGGAAGGCCGTCGGCGGTTCGGCGCGGGCGCAAGAGGTCAACAAGCGGCTGGCGTCGTACGTCGACGTGATGATCGGCAACGAGGAGGACTTCACCGCCTGCCTGGGGTTGGCCGTCCCCGGCGCGGACGAGCTCTTGACCGTGCTGCCGATCGAGGGTTTCAAGTCGATGATCTCCGCCGCCGCGACCGCGTTTCCGAATTTCCAGGTGATCGCGACGACGTTGCGGTCGGTGAAAAGCGCGACCCGCAACGACTGGGGCGGGATCGCGTGGTCCGCCGGAGAAGGTTTCGCCGAGGCGACCGCGCGCGCGGACGTCGAGATCCTTGACCGGGTCGGCGGCGGCGACTCGTTCGCCTCAGGGCTGATTTACGGCTTGCTGCAAGGAATGCCGCTGGCCACCGCGGTTGAGTACGGCGCCGCGCACGGCGCGCTCGCCATGACGACAGCCGGCGACACCTCGACCGCGCGGTTGGCCGAAGTCGAGGCGCTGGTCAAAGGAGCAGGCGCGCGCGTCCAACGATGACACCCGGCCGGGCTGCGGTCGCGGCGCCAGTCTGAGGCCCGGTTTAACAGTCCTCTGCGCGATCGGCCGTGTGGTTGATGGAGGCTGACGCGCGCGGTCAAGATCGCGTGTCGGTCGTGACACGGCGCGCGGGCCAGCGTCTTCGTGGACGAACGAGTCTCAGTCAATATTGACGAACGTGCGTACTCTTCGGCAGACTACGGTCACACCGGACGATCTCGAATGCACTCGGGCGGCCGCAGATAGGACGAAGGGGACAAGTAATGACCATCGCGGATTTGGCCGTCGTGGGCGGCACCGTGGCCACCGACTACGGCATCTTTCAGGCGAATCTTGCTGCCCGCGATGGAAAGATCGTGCTGATCGACGAGCCGGGCAATCCCATTCCGAACGCGCGTCGGGTCATTGACGCGCATGGATTGATCGTCGCTCCAGGTGGGATCGACCCACACACTCATTTCCAAGAACCCGGGCCCTACGACTATCGCGAAGACTTCGAAACAGGAACAAAGAGCTGCGCCGCGGGGGGCGTGACCACGACGCTTGAACACCCGCTGAGCGTGCCGCCGGTGCGCGACGCAGAGACGTTCATGGCCAAGCGCACGGTAGCCGAGCAGAAGAGCGTGATTGACTTCGGCCTATGGGGAGGTCTGTTGCCAGAAACGGCTGATTCTTTGGAGGCGATGCATGCGTTAGGTGCCGTTGCTTTCAAGGGCTTCATGCTTGAGTCCGGCGAAGACTACCCCTGGGTTGACGACGGCTACTTGATGTCTGGGCTACAGAGCGCCCGGAGCCTCGACGCGATTATCGGCGTGCATGCGGAGAGCGAGGCCCTCGCCGCACACGAGGCAGAAAGGCTTAGGGCAGCTGGGCGCGAAGACGGTCGCGCAATTGCTGAGAGCCGGAGCCCGTTTTCCGAGTACGAAGCGATGGCGCGGGCGATTCTCATGGCGAAGGAGACAGGGTCTCGACTGCACATCGTCCATGTGAGCATCGCCGACGGTGTTGACTTGGTTCAACGCGCCCGCGCGGAAGGCGTTCGGGTCACTGCTGAAACCTGTGCCCACTATCTGCACTTCGATTGGACCGCGCTCGACAAACATGGCGCGTACGCAAAATGCAAGCCTCCACTTCGCGCACCCGAGAACATTGATGCGATGTGGGGCCATGTTTTGGCCGGCCGTCTCGACTTCATCGCCTCCGATCACGCCCCATACACGCCCGCCGAGAAAGGTCGTGGCATCTGGGATGCCCCGTGGGGAATGACGGGTGCTCAGACCATGATTCCAATCCTTATCAGCGACGGCCTTGTCGACCGCGGATGGGACTTGGAAGCATTCGTGCGATTCACATCAACGAACGCGGCACGAACGTTCGGGATCTATCCACGCAAGGGCACCATCCGCGTTGGGTCAGACTGCGACCTGATGCTGATTGACCTCGACTCAAGCTGGACCGTGAGCTCCGCAGACCTGTTCAGCAAGCAAAAGTGGTCGCTGCTCGAGGGCGAGACGCTCAAAGGGCGCGTCAGCCACACGATAGTGCGCGGGCAGGTCGTGTACGAGGGCGGCGAGATCAGTGTCGCGCCAGGTTACGGTCAGTTCATCAATCCCCGGGTCATCTCCGGGTCGGCCGATCGGCAGGGCTGATGGAGAGCAAGCGCTATCTCCAGTTCGACCGGCTGTTCCAAGCGAACGGTCGGCCAGCAATTGCTGGCGGGATACTCGAGATCCAGGGCAGCCGAATCACCAAAGTGGGTAGTCCAGCCGACTTCGCCGAAGAACTCGCGGACCCTGGTGTGAATGTCGAAGTTCACGCTGGTGCGACCGCGGTGCCTGGCCTCGTCGACGCACATTGCCATATCACACTCTCGGGTGACAGCCGAACGTACGAGGACCAAATCCGCGACCCAGACGAGATGCTGACTCTGGTCGCGGTACACAACATGGGTCTGCACCTCTCCCGCGGTGTGACGACGCTCCGCGACAACGGCGCGCGCAACCGCACCGCATTCGTCGTTCGCGAGGCCGTCCAGCGCGGGTACATCGCAGGTCCGCGGCTGCTGCTCAGTGGACGTCCGGTCACGCACAGCGGCGGGCACTTCCACTGGTGTAACGGTGTAGCGGACGGTGAAGAGGCGATCCGGAGGGCGGTGCGTCTGCTCGTGTCCGAAGGTGCCGATCACATCAAGCTCATGGCATCGGGTGGGGGCACGGGCGGCAATATCCCGTACCTGCCTTCGTACGACGCCCGCGAGTTGCGGGTGGCGGTCGAGACAGCACACTCGCTCGACCGGCCGACGACAGCACACTGTCGTGCGACAAGCTCGATGCTGAACGCGATAGCCGCTGGCCTTGACTGCATCGAACACGGCGAGTTCCTTATCCCGGGCCCAATGAAGGACTATGGCTCCGGCATCGCCTCTGCTGGTGTCATGCAGTACGACCGAGCAGTGGCAGGACGCCTTGTCGAATCGGGCATTTACCTTAGCTTCACGATTCAAGCAGGGGGGTACGACACACTCCTACGTCTGCGGCGCCAGGAAGCACAGGGTGCGGCGTTGGACGGCACGCAGCGTGCGCAAGTCAGCATGTTGGCAGAGTTCTTCGAAGGAAAGCAGGAAATTCTCGCTTCCCTGGTCGGAGACGGCATGTTGCCGCGCCTGGTCATCAGCAGTGACGCGGGCCCGTTCGATGTCGCGTTCGGAACCCTGCAGTACGGACTAGAGCTTGCGGTCGAGGCCGGGCTGTCACCGACCGACGCGATTGTCGCAGCAACGCGAACAGCCGCTGAAGCATGCTCGGTCGGTGCCGAAGTCGGGACTCTCGAGGTCGGTAAAGAAGCCGACATTCTTGTCGTTGCCGGCGACCCCACAAAGGAAATCAGCGACCTGCGCAACGTGCTCGCCGTGTATTTGGGTGGGGCACGTGTGCAGGGCCTGTCGGTCCAACTCGAACGGACCAAGGCGACGCGCGGCGACACGGTGCCCAATGTTCTCATCACCGCAGGGGCGTGCTGAGAAAGCCGAAGTGCCGACTCAAGACATCGACGTTCTAAACCCACGGAGGCAGTGCATGCAACGACGCGTCCTCAACGCGACCCGGTCAGCGAAGAACACGGCGGCGGTGTCGCCCGGCGTCCGCGTCGGCGAGTTCCTGTATACGTCCGGTCTCGGCCCACAAGACCCGGTGACCGGCGCGACGGAGGGCGACATCGTGGCCCAGACACGAGTAACCCTCGAAAAGATCAGCAGTGTTCTCTACGACGGCGGACTTGAGCTTGCCGATGTGGTCAAAGTAACCGTCCACCTGCAAGACATCGGCGACTTCGCGGCATTCGATGCGACGTATCGCGAGTTCTTCTCTGAGCCGTATCCAGCACGCACGACCGTGGAGTCAGGGCTGCTCGGCATTCTCGTTGAAATCGACGTGGTCGCGTGCGCAAGCTCTCCGGAGTGAGGCAGCCGCGGGGTCTTCGCGGCACTCCCGTGACAATCGTGGACGGCCGGCGAAGGGAGCCGTGTTGAATCGGAGCGGTAGTGACGGTGCTCTCGCCCAGCTGGGATTGGAGCAGCTGCGCTCAAACGGACTACCGTCCTCCGGGAAGACATTTCCCGATGGCGAACAGTACAGGGTCGAGATCGCCAGCGTCGAAGACGAGCTATGTCTGTCCACCGTGATCGAGGCCGCGGCCGAGTACGAAGTCCCGGTGTGCCGCGTCTCCCAAGGTAGCGGTGTGACGCTTCTGGACGACACTGAGATCGACCGCATGGTGCATGCCGCCGCTCAAGCCGGGATTGAGCTTAGTCTGTTCGCGCGTCCGAATGCCTCGTGGACAGATTCAGCAATGTCGCGGGCGCCGGCTGGGGCAGTCATTGCTGCATCGGCTCACGGCTTAGACGAGCTGACAGGCGCGCTTGACGAAATCAAACGCGCGGCAGATCTCGGCGTACGCAGCGTGCTCATCGCAGACCTCGGGGTGTTGTCCGCCTTCGGCCAGCTGCGGGAATCTGGCTGGCTTCCCTTCGATATGAAGGCGAAGACGTCGGTGATGCTGCCCACCGCCAACCCGCTGGCCGCCGCGTCCTGGTAGATCTCGGCGCAGACACCCTCAATCTGCCTACGGACATGCCGCTCCACGAGGTTGCGAACATTCGCGCCGCCGTCGACGTGCCACTCGACATCTACATCGAGGCACCAGATAATCTCGGCGGAATGATGCGCTACCACCAACTACCCGAGCTAGTCGAGGTCGCCGCCCCGGTGTACATCAAGTTCGGGTTGCGCAACGCACCCGATGTATACCCGGCCGGATCGCACATCTCGGCGACAGCAGCGACGTTGTGCCGAGAACGAACTCGGCGAGCCCGGGTGGCATTGGACGTGTTGAAACGCGCGCAGACACCGTCGTCAGGCGGCGTACCGGGCGCGGCCGGCCTAGCGCTTCCACGGCCGCAAACGTCGCGTCCACGATGCCCGCGGGACACTGCACGAGTGGCGTCATCGCAGCAGGCCTCACACGTACCGCTCGGCGGCGACGTGCAGTCGCCGGACCTATGACATCTCCCGCCGAAATGAGCGCCGGAACTCCGCATCGGACCATGCGAGGAGTCGCTGAAATAGTTCTCTCTTGTCTTCCGAAGCGTAGGTTTGTGCCTCCTGAACCAGATGCAGAAGATGGTCGCTCATCAGCCGCGCGGCGGCCTCCTCCTTTCCCGCCTCAATCGCATCAACGATCGCGGTGTGCTCCTCGATCGCCGACATCTCCGCTTGATGCGCATCAACGATGACGTTGAGCAGCGCCTCGAGCCGATCGGTTTGGGGCCCGAGAATCACGTCCGTAAGTGCGATCAGCACGCGATTTCGTGACGTGGCCGCAACTGCACGGTGGAAGTCCATTGCGATCTGGTAGGAGTAATCACCGGCTCGAAGTTGCGCTTCGTGACTCGCGACGAGTTGGCGCAACCGCGCAACCCCGTCCGGCGAGAACTGGAGCGCCGCACTGCGTGCGGACTCGACCTCCACTGCTCGCCGCGCCGTCAGCAGGTCCACGAGATCCCCGGCGGTGTGCACGTCGACAGCCTGGCGAATCAGGCGATCGACCTCGAGGCTCGTCTGCTTTCTCGATAGGCGTCGGTGACCCTCAGGCGACAGCGTTCGTCCATGAGCGCCGATCGCGACGGTAAGGCCCTCCGCATCGAGCTGTCGCAGGAGCCTGCTCACCGTGGACTCGCTCACCAGGTGTCCCTTGCTCTGCAATATCCGACTAATCTGGCGCGCGCCGACCGGCACTGTGTCGGAGCCGAGGATCGCAAGAAGCTCAAGCCTGATCTCCTCAGGATTGCGCATGGTTCCCCCTCTAATGCTGGGTAGGCGTCAGGTCAGTGTTGGACTTGGTCGGCCCCGGGGGCGATCATCGTTGACAGAGCTTAGAGCGTGTCCTACCGGCGGAGAGTGATCGACACGTCTTATCCTTGACGCGGACGGCAGGCCTGAATCGCTACCGCGTGCTCGTCCCCCCTTTGGAACGAGCCCATCCTTGGCAGCCATCAAAGCGCCGCTCTCGCTGCGGCGTAGCTTGCTAAGCGTCGAACGCATGCCGGCGACGTTAGGGCACTTCGTTCAACGATGAACTCAGGGGCTCGGCCGCAGCTCACTCGTATCACGGAGGCAATGGCCGCGCCACCGCAGTTGCGAGCCATCTCATCGTTCCAACACAAAGAGTGTGGAGTGAGGATGACTTGCGGCAAGTCGAGCAGGGCTGAACGCGAGTCGAGGGGTTCGGACTCGAACACGTCGAGCGCGGCCCCGCGCAGCTCACCGGACCGCAACGCGTTCGCCAGTGCCGCCTCGTCGACAACCGGCCCTCTGCTAACGTTGACCAGGTAGCTGGTCGCCTTCATAAGGCTCAGCTCGACTTTGCCGATCAGGTGGAACGTCGTCTTGGTCAAAGGACACAGCAGCACGACGAAGTCCGACTCTTCTAGCAGCGTTCGGAGGTCAACGGCGCACGCATCCGAAGCGGCTTCCGGCAGCGGTCCGCTCGTTAGGCGGGGATCCGTAGCGAGCAGGCGGACCGACAATGGCTCGAGCAGCCGGGCCACCTCTCGCCCTATGTTGCCGTAGCCAACAAGGCCCACGGTGGCGCCCGTTAACGACCTTCCCATCATGTTGAGCCGATCCTGCCACCGTCCGCTTCTCGTGAGGTGGTCTTTGTCGAGCAGACGATGTGCCAACGCGAGAAGCAGGCACAGCACCGAAGATGCCACTGGCCGACGTACGCCGTCGGGCGTGTTGGTCACGAGAATGCCGTTCGCGGTGCATGCCTCCACGTCGACGTTGTCGTATCCCACGCCGAAGCGCGCGATCACCGCAAGCCTCGGTGTTTCGGCGACAGTGCGAGCGGTGATTCGCGGACCATTGACTAACAGCGCGTCGTAGTCGGCGACGTCGGCGGCCGTCAACTCCGTCGCGTCAGCCGCAAGGAACTCCCAGTCGATCCACGGCGCCGCCTCGAACGCTTCCAGCCCGATGTCACCCCACCCGACCGTCACGCCATCTGGGGCGAGAAAGTCGCGCGTCACCCCGACCCTGAACCTGGGGGATGCGCTCGCACAGTCGGTCATGGTGCTCCAATTTCATTGGGTTCAGCCGCCTTGATGGGCCTCGTCGGCAGGCGTGCTCATCGGCCGCCAATCTAGCACCCGTCCGCCAGAAGCGGCTGTCAACCGTCATAATCGGGCGACGACCGTCAGAGCGTCCGACGTCATGCCGGCATGACTCCTGGCATGACTCCTACCCGCGGCCCGCCTGCGTGCTCGCGGCAAAAACCACGCCCAGCATGACGTGGTACACGCGTGCGCTGCGGCACAGGGGTCCGTAACTCATCCGATATGTTCAGGCCTTCCAATTCCGGTGCCCGTCTGCCAGCATCGATGGACCACGGTCAAGAGTGACTGATCCCCCAACGCGTACTAGTGGAGTGAAGGGACTTGATCGACCAGATGTCACAGCAGCACAGCCTTGGTAACGCTCAGCTAGACGGACAGTACGCGGCGGCCGGGTTCGGCGGACGGGTCGGCTGGGGCGAACGCCCGGCATTGCTGATCATCGACCTCGCGCGGGCGTGGACGGACCCGAACGACCAGATGGGCACCGACCTGTCTGCAGTCACCCGTGCCGTCTGCGATCTGCTGGATGTCTTCCGCAGCAAGAACTTGCCACGCTACTTCACGACCATGGCCTACGACCCCTCGCTTCGGGACCTGAGCCGGGTAGCGCGCGCGAAGACGCCGCACCTCAAGCAGATGGTGCGAGGAAGCGCCGCCGTGCAGCTGATCCCGGAATTGCGGCGCCAAGCAGATGAACCGCTTATCGAGAAGCCCGGCCCGTCCGCATTTTGGGGAACCAACCTCGCCGCGCTTCTCAACTCCGATCGTGTGGACACGCTTGTCGTCACTGGCTGTAGCACGAGCGGGTGCATCCGCGGCACAGCTGAAAGCGGGTTCAACCGCGCTTTGCACGTGATCTTGCCCGCCGAGGCGATCGGCGACCGGTCGCAGACGGCACACGAGGCCAGCCTCTTCGACATGAATAACCGATACGGCGACGTCATGCCGCTGGAGAGGGTACTTGACGAGCTAGTTCGTTTCTGAACCGCAGTATTTCAGCACCGCCGCAACGCATTCATCCGACCATCGTGTCCACGTTTCGAGGAGCGTTCACAATGAATCGACCGGTCGATAACCTGAACGAGATCGTCGACAGCTTCAATCAGGGCGGATTGAGCAGACGCCGCTTCCTGACGCATGCGATGGCTATCGGCCTATCCGGGGTCGCAGCGACAAGCTTGCTTGGTGCGTGTAGCTCGTCTGGATCGCCGAGCAAGGGCGGCACCTCGGGTACACCTGCTGGCGAAACCGCGTCCGCCGGCGGTAGCGCGTCTGGCAAACGACTCAAGGCGGCACTCGTGACGCCCCAAAAGACCGGCGACCTGGGGCCCGTCGACGCGATGGTGGCTGGACTCAAGAAGGGCGGCACCGACTTCAACTTCGAGACCCAGGTCGTTGAGGTAGTGCAGGGAGAGTACCTCGACGCGGCCCAGAGCCTTGCGACGAAGGGTTACGACCTGATTCTCGGCGCGTTCCCTCCGCTGACGGACACCCTGGTGTCGCTCGCGCCGAAATATAAGGACAAATACTTCGCAAACATTATTGGCCAGGTCACGGACACGATCCCCAATCTAAAGGCAGTCTGGGAGAACGGAAGCGACAACTGCTTCCTGATCTCCGCGCTCGCCGCTCTCTACACCAAATCCGGCAAGATCGGGGCGGTGATGAACACCAGAAACCCAGAGCTAGACCGCTTCCTGGCGGGTTACAGCCAGGGTTACAAGCTCACAAACAAGAATGCGAAGTTCAGCTTCAATCTCGTCGGCGGACAGAATCCGTTCGAGGATCCGTCAAGCGGGAACCGTCTTGCCAACCTGCTCCACGAGCAAGGTGCTGACGTGATCTTCCCATCGGGCGGCCAGACCACCCAGGGCGTCTTGCAGGCGGCCGCTCAAAGTAACGGCGGATTTGTTGCGACCGGTATGGACACCGATCAGTGCTTGAAACACCCGGATTCGACTCTTGCCTCCGCGCGGATCTACGAGGGTTCGATGGTCTATTCGGTCATGCAGGAGGTGCGGAACGGCAAGTTCGCACCGGGGACATCCCAGCTCGGCATCATCGACGATGGTGACGATATCTGCACATTCGACGACAGTAAGCCGGAGGGGCACCTGGACCCGCAGACCGGCCACAAGCTCGGACCTGCGATGGCGCCGGAGCTGCGAGCCATGTTGTGGGACCTGCGCTCGAAGATCCGGTCGGGAGAACTGAAGATCTCACAGGACGTAACCGGGATCAGCTAAATGGTAGCTTCGGTGGGAGCGGACACGTCGTCGGTACCGGTGCTCGAATTGCAAGGAATCACCAAGCGCTTCGGGTCAATGGTTGCGAACGACGACGTGTCCCTTCAGGTCAATCGTGGTGAGCTTCACGCGGTTGTGGGCGAGAACGGTGCCGGGAAATCGACTTTGATGAAGATTGTGGCTGGCGTCATGGACGCGGATGCCGGCCAAATTCTCGTCGACGGCCAGGTCGCCCACATAAGTAGCCCTCACGACGCCGCGCGCGCTGGTATCGGGATGGTACATCAACACTTTTCCCTTGTGCCTTCCCTCTCTATCGCGGAGAACATCTACCTCGGCGCGCTTCCCAGGCGTGCCGGTGTCGTCCGGCGTAAGCAGATGCTCCGCGACGTTGCTGAAATGGCGGCTACCTACGGTCTTGAGATCCCGCGGTCAGGCCGTCTCGGCGACTTCGGGGTCGGCGTTCAGCAGCGAGTCGAGATCCTGAAAGCGCTCTTGTCCGGGTCGAAGGTCTTGATCCTCGACGAGCCGACGGCGGTCCTCACTCCGCAAGAAAGCGACCATCTGTTCGAAGCGCTCAAGGCTCTACAGATGAAGGGCCATACCGTCATCCTGATCACGCATAAGCTTCGCGAGGTTTTTGTGGCCGCAAACCGAGTCACGGTCATGCGCGATGGCCGGGCTTTTGAGACCACCGACGTCTCAGCCGCGACGGAGTCGCAACTGATCCGGATGATGGTCGGGCGTGAGGTGAAACTGGGCCGTGTCCACCGGGCGCCACGGCAGGACGCAGCGACGGTTCTGCGTGTCGAGCAGCTGGCCTGCCGCAACAACCGCAAGCTGCAAGCGCTCCACGACATATCGCTCGCTGTGCAAACCGGCGAGATCGTGGGCATCGCCGGAGTCGAGGGTAACGGCCAGGAAGAGCTGTGTGAGGCGATCGCCGGCCTGCGCGCTATCGAATCCGGCCGTATTACCGTGCTCGACAAGGACGTGACGGGTGAGCACACGGCTGCGAAGCGGCGCGCCTGCGGGGTGACATACATCCCTGCGGATCGCATGCTGCGCGGCGTGGCGCCAGGCGCATCGATCCGAGACAACCTGATCATGGGTAGGCACCGCGAATCGCCGATCGCGGAGCGTGGCCGCTTGCGACCTGCCGCGATCACGGAACTCGGTGAAGCAATCGTCAAGAGTTTCAACGTCAGTAGGGGCAGCCTCGGCCGCCCGATCGCATCGCTTTCCGGCGGCAATATCCAAAAGATCGTCACGGGTCGCGAGCTAGCCGCCCGCAGCCCGGTCCTCGTGGCGTCGAACCCGACGAGAGGCGTTGATATCGGGGCCGCCGAGATGATCCATAGCGCCTTACGCGAGGCTCGCGCTGCAGGGGTCGCGATCCTGCTGGTGTCGTCGGAGCTTGATGAGGTGAAATCGCTCAGCGATCGGATCTTCGTCATGTCCAAGGGACAACTCCATGGCCCCTGGCCGCCAGACGTCACTGATGAGCAACTCGGTGTCGCGATGACCGGCGGCGCCGAGTCGGTCCCGGCTCCTGTGGCGGGAATTGCGCAGGCGCGGCAGTCATGACACAAGAGATGGTCCGGCCGACCGAGGTTGCTGCCGAGTCTCACCGATCACGACTACGGACATCGGTGTCCCGCGGCGCAGCCGCAAGTGTGCGGCCACTTTCCGCGATCGTCATCAGCCTCCTCATCTTCGCTGTGGTCTTGGAACTCGTCGGTTACGACGCGCTCCAGATCTATAAGTCGCTCGTGCTCGGATCAATTGGCAGTGCCAACGCGATCGGTTCGACCCTGCGATGGGCGACACCGTTGACCCTCTCCGGCCTCGCCGTTGCACTGCCGTTGCGTGCCGGACTGTTCAATGTCGGCGTCGAGGGCCAGCTGTACCTCGGGGGCTTCGTTTCTGCCATGATCGGCCTGCACCTGAGCGCGCCAGCGTTTGTTGCGCAACCGCTGGCACTTGTTCTCGCCGCGCTCGTTGGGGCCGTATGGGCCGCCATTCCAGCGGTCCTTCTGATCTTCACGGGCGCCACCGAGATCGTCACCACCATCATGCTGAGCGCGATTTCGGTCGGCGTCGTTGATTATCTGGTGAACAATCATTTCCGAGATCCGTCATCTGCGGCAGCCGTTAT
>Ga0187809_10001306_pt1 | contig 11865 bp, 14 predicted proteins | sample NC_wetland_sal_i_8_FD_132415 | JGI IMG/M metagenome (GOLD analysis project Ga0187809, IMG submission 132415) | Wetland sediment microbial communities from Neuse River Estuary, North Carolina, USA - ASW_4 | ecosystem: Environmental > Aquatic > Freshwater > Wetlands > Sediment | place: USA: North... | reverse complement strand
CGTGCACATCATCGGCGTGTCTTCGCTCGCGGCCGCGCATCTGACGCTCGTTCCCGAGCTGAAAGCGGAGCTCGCCAAGCAGGGCCGCGGCGACATTATGATCGTGGTCGGCGGCGTGGTGCCGCCGCAGGATTATGATGCGCTCAAATCGGCCGGCGCCGAGGCGATCTTCCCGCCCGGCACGGTGATCGCCGAGGCGGCGGAAAAGCTGCTCAAGACGCTCAACCACCGGCTCGGCCACGACCAGCGGGCGGCGGAGTGATTTTCACTCCCTCTCGCACATGATAAGATGATCCTATGACTGCCGCCATCGAGCTCACACGGGAGCGCATCCTCGACGCGCTCAAGCGCCTCGAGCCCGCCTTGCGCTCCAAAGGAGTCGCGCATTTGGCGATCTTCGGATCGCGGGCGCGCGGCGACAATCGCCCGGACAGCGATCTTGATGTGCTGGTGGACGTCGTATCCACAACGAGCCGCAACGAACTGTTCGTTGCCTTCGATGCCAAGGACCTGATCAGCGCCGAACTCGGGCTGCAAGTCGACGCGATATTGCGCGGCCAACTCGCACCGCGGGTGGCTGGACGCGCCGCAGACGATATCACCGAGGTCTTCTGATCGTGCCGCCGACCTTGGGCGACAGGCTGGAACACATCCTCGGTGCAATTGCCGGAATCGAGCAGCTACTGACGTCGAAGACTGAAGCCGATATCGCAGCCGACAGAATACTGTCCCTGGCATTCGAAAGGCAGCTCGAAATTATCTGTGAAGCGTCCCGTCATGTGCCGGCCGACATCAGGAAGACCGAAACGACCATCGACTGGGCTGCGATGGTCAACCTCGGCAATCTGCTGCGGCACGCCTATCATCTGACCGATCTGCATATTCTGTTTCGAATCGCGAAGAGCGATCTGCCGCCGCTGAAAGCCTTCGTCGAACGCATCCTTGCCGAAGAACACCCCAAATAATGCGCCCGGTCTGAACGGATCGAACATTTCGACCTGGCGGCGGCGACAATGCCTTCCGGAGAAACCCCGATGCACCTGCCCATGACCATCATCGACATCTCGATGCCGCTCGACAACGAGACGGTCGTCGATCCGCCGATCATGCGGCCGCAGATCAAATACGTCTCCAACAAGGAGAACGCCGAGGTGATGTGCGCGATGTTCCCCGGCCTCAAAGCGTCGGACCTGCCCGGCGGCGAAGGCTGGGCGTGGGAGATCATCACGCTGACCACGCACAACGGCACGCATATGGACGCGCCGTATCACTTCCACTCGGTGGACAAGCAGGGCCAGCCGATGATGACCATCGACGAGGCGCCGCTCGACTGGTTCCTGCGACCGGGCGTGAAGCTCGACTTCCGCAGTCTGCCGGACGGCCACGTCGTCACCGCCGCCGAAGTCGAGGCCGAGCTTTCGCGCATCGAGCACACGCTCAAGCCGCTCGACATCGTCCTGGTCAACACGAGGACCAGCGAGATGCTCGGCACGGACCGGTACATGTCGACCGGCATCGGCATGGGCCGCGAGGCGACGCTCTATCTCACCGAGCGCGGCGTGCGCGTCGTCGGCATCGACGCCTGGGGCTGGGACGCGCCGTTCGTGCACACCGCGAAGCGGTTCGCGGAGACGAAAGACCCCTCGATCATCTGGGAAGGCCACTACGCCGGCATCGACGTGCCGTATTGCCAGATGGAAAAGCTGTACAATCTGGAGAAACTGCCGGCGACCGGGTTCACCGTCGCGTGCTTTCCCTGCAAGATCAAGGCGGCGTCCGGCGGCTGGGTGCGCGCCGTGGCGATGCTGGACTGACGGCGGCGAGCGAGGGCGCGCAGACCAGCCGCGGCTTCCCAACCTGACGGACGCGACCTATAGCTCTGGCAGCGATGGCCCAGCACACAACGACACCGCCCCGCAAGCCGGCATCGGCTGACGCCCTCGCCGCCGGCATCCGCGCCGGCGACCGCGCCAGCCTCGCGCGCGCCATCACCCTGATCGAGAGCAAGCGCGCGGACCACCGCAACGACGCTCATCGTCTCGTGCAGGCGCTGTTGCCGTCGACCGGCAAGGCGGTGCGGCTCGGCATCACCGGCGCGCCCGGCGCGGGCAAGTCGACCACCATCGACGCGCTCGGCACGTACCTCACTGGCAAGGACCACAAGGTCGCGGTGCTGGCGGTCGATCCGTCGTCGTCGCGCAGCGGCGGCTCGATCCTCGGCGACAAGACGCGCATGGCCCGCCTCGCCGTCGACCCCGAAGCCTTCATCCGCCCCTCGCCTGCCTCCGGCACGCTCGGCGGCGTCGCCGCCAGGACGCGCGAGACGATGCTGTTGTGCGAGGCGGCCGGCTACGACGTAGTCATCGTCGAGACGGTCGGCGTCGGCCAGTCGGAGACGGCGGTCGCCGACATGACCGACTTCTTCCTGCTCTTGATGGTCGCCGGAACCGGCGACGAATTGCAGGGGCTGAAGAAAGGCGTGGTCGAGCTCGCCGACATGATCGCCGTCAACAAGGCGGACGGCGACAACGTCGAGCGCGCCAAGCTCGCCGCCGCCGACTTCCGCGGCGCGCTCAACATTCTCACGCCGGCTTCCGCGAGCTGGTCGCCGCCGGTCATCACATACTCGGCGCTCACCGGCCACGGCGTCGCCGAATTGTGGGCGCAGGTCGTCAAGCACAAGGACTCGCTCGGCGGCACGGGCGAGCTCGCGGCGCGCCGCCGCGCGCAGCAGGTCAAACGGATGTGGACCATGCTCGAGGAGCGGCTGACCGCGCGGCTGCGCAGCGATGCCGCCGTGCGCGCGAAGCTCAAAAGCGCCGAAGCCGCGGTCGCCGCCGGCACGCTCGCACCGACATTGGCGGTCGAGGAGATCGCGGGGTTGTTGAAGATATAGAGCGGCCGTGCCGTAACCCACGCTGTCATGGCCGGGCTCGTCCCGGCCATCCCGCTCAGGCGGGCAATGTGCCTTCCTAATCGGGGTCACCGGGACAAGCCCGGTGACGACAATCGGCAAGGCAGGCGCTACATGAGACATCGCATGCCCACCATCCTCATCACCGGCTTCGGCCCCTTCCCCGGCGCTCCGGTCAATCCGACCACGCCGCTGGTGCGCCACCTCGCGAAACTGCGTCGGCCCGGGCTCGGCGACGTGCGCCTCGTCGGCCACGTCTTCACCACCAGCTATGCCGCGGTCGACCGCGATCTGCCGCGGCTCATCGCGCGGCACAAACCCGACGCCCTGCTGATGTTCGGCGTCGCCACACGCGAGCGGCGCATCCGCATCGAGACGCGCGCGCGCAATGCGCTGGCGCTGCTGCCCGATGCGACGAACGCGTCGCTGCGCCGCAACGCCATCCTGCCCGGCGGCCCGGCATCGCGGCGCATGCCGATGCCGGCGGCGCGCCTGCTCGCGGCGGCGAAAGGCACGCGCGTCCCCGCTTATCTGTCGCGCGACGCCGGGCGCTATCTCTGCAACTACATCTGCTGGCGCGGCGCCGAAGCGGTGACCGCTGAAGGCCCGCGCCTCGCCGCCTTCGTGCACGTGCCGCCGGTTCCCCGCACCCGCCGGCGCAAAAGCCAAATCCAACGCCTCACCGCCGCCGACCTCGCCCGCGCCGCCGAGGCCGTCCTGATGGCCATGGTCGCGGCAGCACGGCGTTAACCTGCCGGCGGCACAATGCCGCCCATGCCGCTCGACCGCCGCGCTCTGCTCACCGGTTCCGCCGTTGCCGCCGTCGTGCCGGCGGCCGCCACCGCCGCGCCTCCAGCGCAAGGCTTCGAAGCCGTGCAGTTCGGCGTCCGCCCCGGCGCTCCGGACGACCAGACGGCGCGGCTGCAGCGGGCCATCGACGCGGCGGCGCGCGCCCGCCGGCCGCTGACGCTTGCCCCCGGCCATTACCGCGCCGGCGCCCTGCGCCTGCCCGCCGGCGCGCAGATCGTCGGCGTGCGCGGCGCCACGCATCTCACCCTGACGCACGGCCCGTCGCTCCTGTCCTGCGACGGCGGCGAGGACATCACGCTCTCCGGCCTCACGCTCGACGGCGGCAAGCTACCGCTGCCGGCGAACCACGGCCTCGTGCATCTGGCGCAGGTGAAGCGCCTGCGCATTGCCGACTGCGTCATCGCCAATGCCGGCGGCAACGCCATCGCGCTCGAAGGCTGCGACGGCATCGTCGAGGCCAACACGCTCACCGACACCGCCGACAACGCGCTCTTCTGCAACGACAGCCGCGGGCTCGTCATTCGCGGCAATGTGCTGCGCGGCGCCGGCAACGGCGGCATCCGCGTCTGGCAGAGCACCAAGGGCGACGACGGCAGCATCGTCGCCGACAACACCATCGAGGACATCGGCGCGCGCGCCGGCGGCACCGGGCAGAACGGCAACGGCGTCAACGTCTTCCGCGCGGCGAACGTCATCGTGCGCAACAACGTCATCAGACGCTGCGCCTTTTCCGCGGTACGCGGCAACGCCGCGTCGAACCTGCAGATCCTCGGCAACACCTGCGGCGCCATCGGCGAGGTCGCGCTTTACGCCGAGTTCGATTTCGAGGGCGCGGTCATCGCCAACAACACGGTCGACGGCGCCGCGCTCGGTGTCGTCTGCACCAATTTCAACGACGGCGGCCGCCTCGCCGTCGTGCAGGGCAATCTCATCCGCCGCCTGACGCCGCGCCGGCCGCAGGGCGGCCCCGACGCCGCCGGCGTCGGCATCGCGGTCGAGGCAGACGCCGCCGTCACCGGCAACGTCATCGAGGACGCGCCGTCGATGGGCATCAGCGTCGGCGCCGGCAAGTACATGCGCGACGTCAGCGTCAGCGGCAACGTCGTGCGCCGCGCCGCCGTGGGCATCGGCGTGTCGGTCACCCCCGGCGCCGGCGGCGCCGCCGTCACCGGCAACATGATCGCCGACTGCCCCGCCGCCATCGCCGGCATGGAATGGGACAAGGTCGCGAGCGCCGATCTCGTCCGCGACGCCGCGCGCTATCCGCAGGTCACCGTCGCCGGCAACCAGGTGCGGTGAGCCTGTCATTTCGGACGCCGCGCCAGCGGCGATCCGGACTCCAGACGTGCGGGCACTGCGCCATTGGCTGGATTCCGGGTTCGCTCGCTGGCGCTCGCGCCCCGGAATGACGAGGGTACCCCGCCCTGTTTCGGGCGAAAACGCTCCCTATGTTAGCGTTTCACCCATGACGCCACGCCCGCGTGTCCGCACCGTCCTGATGCTGCTGATCCTCCTCGTTTTCTTCGCGCCGATCCTCGCGCGCGCCGCTTTGTTCATGGCGAGTGACGCGCCGCGCTCCTGGCGCGACGCCGACTGGTCGAGCGCCGGCCTGTTGCCGCGCGCGAGCGCCGACACGCGCGCCCGCCTCATCGTCTTCACCGGCACGGCCGGCGCCTGGAAGGGCGTCTTCGCCGTGCACAGCTGGGTCGTGTTCAAGCGCGCCGGCGACACGCGCTGGACCCGCTACGACGTGGTCGGCTGGGGCGCGCCGGTGCGCACCAACAACTGGCCGGTCGACGGCCGCTGGTACGGCGCGATGCCGACCGCCATCGCCGACGTCTCGGGCGCGGAGGCGGAACGGCTTATCCCGCGTGTCGAGGCCGCCGTCGCCGACTACAGGTTCGCGCAGGCCGGCGACTACCGCGTCTGGCCGGGGCCGAACTCGAACTCCTTCGTCGCCGCGGTGCTGCGCGCCGTGCCGGAACTCGGCGTCGCATTGCCGCCGAACGCGGTCGGCCGCGACTGGCGCTCCGGCGTCTATGCCGGCCTCACCGACAGCCGCACCGGCGTCGAGCTCAACGCCGGCGGGTTCGTGTCGCTGAAGATCGGCTGGGTCGAGGGCATCGAGATCAACCTGCTCGGCCTCGTCGCCGGCCTCGACCTGCGTCATCCGGGCATCAAGCTGCCCGGCTACGGCCGCATCGGCGTGCCCGCGCCCGTGCAGACCGCGCTGGCGCGCTAGTCACGCCGATTTGTTTCGGCATGCCTGCAGGCGTGGCACAATGGCCGCGCCGACCAAGGACGATGCCATGCGTGACACGCTGCCGCTGCTCGATGCGATCCCCTTTCCCGCGCTGACGCGCGGGCGCCTCGACACGCTGCAGGTCAATGTCGGCTATCGCTGCAACCAGTCCTGCGTGCACTGCCACGTCAATGCCGGGCCGAACCGCACCGAGGCGATGAGCGGCGACGTCGCCGATCTCGTGCTTGCCGTGCTCGCCCGCCGCAGCATCGCGACCCTCGACATCACCGGCGGCGCGCCGGAGCTCAATCCGCACTTCCGCCGGCTGGTGCGCGGCGCGCGCGCCCTCGGCGTGCAGGTGATGGACCGCTGCAATCTCACCATCCTGTCCGAGCCCGGCCAGGAGGACCTCGCGGATTTCCTCGCGTCCGAGCGCGTCGAGATCGTCGCCTCGATGCCGTGTTATCTCATCGACAATGTCGACCGCCAGCGCGGCAAGGGCGTGTTCGACCGCTCCATCGCCGGCCTCAAGCGCCTCAACGCGCTCGGCTACGGCCGCGACGCCGGCCTCGTGCTCAACCTCGTCTACAATCCGCAAGGCCCGTCGCTGCCGCCGCCGCAGGCGGCGCTCGAGGCCGACTACAGGCGCATCCTCGGCGAGCAACACGGCGTCGTCTTCGACAACCTGTTCGTGCTCGCCAACATGCCGGTCCAGCGTTTCGGCTCGATGCTGGTGAGCAAAGACGAGTTCGAAAGCTACCTGCAACTGCTCCAGGACGCGCATCTCGACGCCAATCTCGCCGGCGTCATGTGCCGCAACCTCGTCTCGGTCGACTGGCGCGGCTTTCTCTACGACTGCGACTTCAACCAGATGCTCGATCTGCCGCTGGCGCGCGGCGCCAAGCCGCGCCTCCACCTGTCCGACCTGCTGACCGACGCCATCGACGGCAACAGCATCCGCGTCGCCGGCCATTGTTTCGGCTGCACCGCCGGCCAGGGCTCGAGCTGCGGCGGCGCGCTCAAGGAAGCCGCGGAATGACGCTGTCGATCGTCATGCCGGTGCTGAACGAGGCGGCGGGCATCGCTGCCGCGCTCGAGGCGCTGGCGCCGCTGCGCGCCCGCGGCGCCGAGATCATCGTCGTCGACGGTGGCTCCAGCGATGGCACGCCGGAGGCCGCAGCCCCCCTCGCCGACCGCGTACTGACGGCGCCGCGCGGCCGCGCCGCGCAGATGAACGCCGGCGCTGCGGCGGCGCACGGCGACGTGCTGCTGTTCCTGCATGCCGACACGCGCCTGCCGGAGGACGCCGACATTCTGATCCGCGACGCGCTCGCGCGGTCCACGAAAGTCTGGGGCCGCTTCGACGTGCGCTTCACCGACGGCGCGCTGCCGCTCGTCGCCGCCATGATGAACCTGCGCTCGCGTGCGACCGGCATCGCCACCGGCGATCAGGCTATGTTCGTCACCTGCGACGCCTTCGTCCGCGCCGGCGGCTTCCCCGCCATCGCGCTGATGGAAGACGTCGCGCTGTCGGCGCGGCTGAAGCGGCTGTCGCGCCCGCTGTGTCTCGCCGCCCGCGTCGAAACCTCGCCGCGGCGCTGGCAGACGAACGGCGCGCTGCGCACGATCCTGCTGATGTGGCGCCTGCGGCTCGCGTTCTTCCTCGGCGCCGATCCCAGGCGGCTCGCCCGCGCCTACGGCTATGCTGCCGACTGACATCGCCATCCTCGCCAGGGCGCCGGTGCCCGGCTTCGCCAAGACGCGGCTCATCCCGGCGATCGGCGCGCATGCCGCCGCCGTGCTGCAGGAGCGCCTGACCGAGCGCACCGTCGCCACCACCCAGGACGCCGCGCTCGGCGACGTCACGCTCTGGTGCGCGCCCGGTACGACGAATCGCAGCTTCGTCGAACTCGGCGTCGCATTGCGTCCGCAGCCTGACGGCGATCTCGGCGCCCGCATGCTGGCGGCGTTCGGGACGCGGCCGACGCTCGTCATCGGCACCGACTGCCCGGCGTTGACGCCGGCGCACCTGCGCGCGGCGGCGCAGGCGCTCGCAACGTGCGAGGTGGTGCTGATTCCGGCGGAGGATGGCGGCTACGTGCTGATCGGCGCACGCGCGCCGCATCCCGGCCTGTTCGGCGGCATGACCTGGGGCACGGCTACCGTGCTCGGCGACACGCGAAGCCGCATCGCCGCCCTCGGCCTGACCTCACGCGAATTGCCGGCGCTCTGGGACGTCGACACCGAGGACGACCTCGCGCGCATGGAGCGCGCGTATCCCGAACTGGCGCTGTAGCCCGGCTTCCGCCGGCCCTCGCCTATTTGTAATCCGGGTGAATCGTCGTGGTGGGATGCCCGCTGTCGAACGGGATCTGGCCGGCCATGCACTGCTCGTTCCAGTCGGGCAGCTCGCCCTGCTCCACATGCATGCCGCGGACCCAGCCGAGCCGGAAGCAGTCGCTGAAGCTCGGCCTGGCGCTCACCGGCCTCGCCTCACCCTCGGCAAACGCAGGCGCAACAATCACCATCGACAATAGGGAAGCCAGCATCAGAAGACGCATCGTCCTGTCCTCGCAGTTTTGAGAAAACCCCAACCACGAAGGAAACGAGCGGCGCCGCCGGTCCCGGCGTTAAAGCGACTGCACGGGACATAACCGGCCGGTATTGATAAAACCGGCAACAAAGTGGTAATTTTGTAAAATCGGCAATGCAAATGGCCGGATCGCAAGCGACCGGCGGCATGAACAAGTCGTAAATTTCTGCAAATTGATAGTCCGGCAGTCGCCGGACCGGCTGCCGGTCCGGCGCGAAGCCGATGACATATGCACAAATTGATAAACGCGAAGCGCCCTAGCCCTTTGCGGCGGGCGCCCACAGCTTCGGGCCGGCCCGCAGGTATTGCGGCGGCCGCTTGACGTCGGCGCCGAGCGCCTTGGCGGCGTGCCAGCCCCAATGCGGGTCGTCGAGGAAGCCGCGGCCGAGCGCCACCATGTCGGCCTCGCCTTTCCCCACCACCGCCTCGGCCTGCTCCGGCGTCACGATCAGCCCCACCGCGCGCGTGGCGATGCCGGCCTCGCGCTTCACGCGCGCCGCCAGCGCGACGTTATAGCCCTTCTCCGGCGGGTTATGGATGCCACCGGCGACGCCGCCCGACGACACGCAGAGGAAGTCGAGCCCTTCGGCCTTCAGCGCGCTGGCGATGTTCACCGCATCGTCCGGCGTCAGGCCGCCCTCGCGCCAGTCGCTGCCGGTGATGCGGGCGCCGAGCGGCACGTCCTTCGGCACCGCGGCGCGCACCGCCTTCGCCACCGACAGCGGGAAGCGCATGCGGTTCTCGAACGAGCCGCCGCACTGGTCGGTGCGCTTGTTCGACAGAGGCGACATGAAGCCGTGCAGCAGATAGCCGTGCGCCATGTGCAGCTCGACGGAGTCGAAACCGGCGTTCAGCGCGCGCTTTGCCGAATTGACGAAGGCGTCGCGCACGCGGTCCATGTCGGCGTCGGTCGCCTCGCGCGGCGTGTGCCAGCCGTCGCCGAACGGGATGGCCGAGGCGGCGATGGCCTGCCACGGATCCTCGCCCGCCTGCAGCGCGCCGCCGCCCTCCCACGGCTTCTGCGCCGAGGCCTTGCGGCCGGCATGCGCGATCTGGATGCCGAACTTCGCCTGGCCGGCGCGCCGCGCCTGGTACAGCACCCGGGCGAGCGCCGCCTCGTTGGCGTCGGAATAGAGGCCGAGGCAGCCATGCGTGATGCGGCCGTGGCGCTCGACATGCGTCGCCTCGACCACCACCAGCGCCGCCCCCGAATTGGCCAGCATGCCGAGATGCATCAGGTGCCAGTCGTTGGCGCAGCCGTCGTCGGCCGAATACTGGCACATCGGCGAGACGACGATGCGGTTCGACAAATCGAGACCGGCAAGCCGGATCGGCGAGAACAAAGCACTGGTCATGTCAAGGGATCCCGGAAGGAGCGCCGCCGAAAGGCGGTCAGCGCTGCTGGATGGACTTCAGGTAGGCGATGATGGCACCGACCTGGTCGGCGTCAAACTGGAATTCCGGCATGTCGGGATGCCCGGACAGGATACCCTCGCCCAGCGCCTCCTCGAGCGATTCCACCGGATAGCGCTGGCCGAGCACACGGAACGGCGGCGCCGCCTTGTCCGGGCTGTCGCCGGTGCGGCCGATGGCGTGGCAACGGGCGCAGTCCTTCTGCAGCAGTTGTTCGCCGAGCTTGAGGTCGCCCTCGTCGGCCTTGAGCGGCCACGACCAGGCGACGAGCGGGGCGATGGCGGCGAACGCAGCCAGCCTCAGGCGGCGGGCCGCAGCAGGCTTTTGCGCGGCCTCTCGGGGATATGCCGCGCCACCCGCCGCAGCACTTTCACCACCTTGATCGCGTCGAGCATCCGCACGACGAACTGGTCCTGCGTCCGGAAGTACAGGGTCCAGCGGCCACTGCGATAGAGCTCGTCGTAATAGGCGAGCCGACGCTCGGCCAGATCCAGCCATTTGCGGGTGACCCTCTCCAGTCGCAGCGCGTTGTCGCCTGCCGGCATACGTGATCCGTCGCGAGCGCCGGCCAAGACGCGTCGATCGCGAAGGATCGGCGGACGCCGGCAAGAAACCCCAGACGCCACCACAGATTTGGACTGATTCTTTTGTGTAGAACGATTCGCGCGCATTGCAAAGCGGCGGACCGCTTTGCGGCCCGCGCGCTCGCTTCGGCAACCTGCTGAAGTCAGGGCTGAATCGCAGCCGGCGCCGGCTTGTTGATTCGGTAGAGCTGGAAGTTCGTGCCGTCCTGCACCAGCGTCATGTGCTTGGGATCGGGATTGTCGGCGTCGGTGTCCGTGAACAAAAGATACACGTAATCATAATGTTGCGACCAGTCGTCCCAGTAGTGCGGACCGTTGGGCGCGGGCTTGTCGGCAGCCAGCAGCAGCCGCGCGGTGCTCGGCGGCGTGCCGTCCTCCGTATCCACGATCGAGCGATAGGCCGGGCGCACGTGCATGATCTGCTTGCCCTTCACCGTGAAGGCGGTCGTCACCAGCGCCGAGCGCTCGATGATCGCCTGGCAGGCGAGATGCACCAGCGCGTAGTCGTCGACGCTGTCGCCGGCGTCGGCCTTGGCGTAGGCGACCAGCACCCGCGAGCCGGGCTTGATGCGCTTGATCGAGGCGCGGAACTCGCTGGTCGAGGTGGACAGGCTCGCCCACGCGGTGTCGACCTCGATCACGCGCACCAGCAAGAGCGCCACCAGCACGGTCAGGAAGCCGCGCCGCACGATGCGGTGGCGCAGGTCCATGTCCATGCAGGCGATCAGCATGAAGACGAAGGCGATGGGCAGCCGCTGGTCGCCCATATAGGTGGCGAACAGCACCCGCGGCATCGCCAGGTAGACGGCGGCGCTGACCACGAGCACGACCCAAAACAGCGGGTGCACGCGCATCAGGCGGTGACGGATCGCCCACACCGCCCCGGCGATCAGCGTCGCCAGCAGGCCGAGCGCGACGATGTCGGAGTAGCACTGGATGACGTAAATGAGGCCGTCGATCTTGCCGAGCCGCTCCCAGTAGTACTGGTCGGCGAGGCCCATGGTGGGGCTCGCGAGCAGGAGCGGCAGCGTCGGCAGGAACGGAATGCCGGTGGCGCAGAAGTCCACGAGCCGCATCGGCAGCGGCTCGCGCCGTCGCAGCCACAGGCGGTGCGACTCGATGGCCAGCAGGCCGACGCCGTACACGCCGAGCGCGGACAGATGGCAGAAGTAGAGCGCCATCACGAACACCGTCGAGACGCCGAGCCGCGCGGCCCAGTGCCGCTCGCGCAACACGACCCACGCCGCCATCGCCCACAGCGCCAGGCCGATGCCGAACATGAAGTTGGTCAGGCCGACCAGGAAGACGT
>Ga0187809_10001305_pt1 | contig 11867 bp, 8 predicted proteins | sample NC_wetland_sal_i_8_FD_132415 | JGI IMG/M metagenome (GOLD analysis project Ga0187809, IMG submission 132415) | Wetland sediment microbial communities from Neuse River Estuary, North Carolina, USA - ASW_4 | ecosystem: Environmental > Aquatic > Freshwater > Wetlands > Sediment | place: USA: North... | reverse complement strand
GTGGCCGAGGCCGCGCACGCCAGCGGAACCCACTACTTCGACCTGACCGAGGACGTGCCGACGACCAACCGGGTGCTGGAGCTGGCCGCCGAGGGCGCCCAGCGGGTGTACGCCCCGCAGTGCGGCCTGGCCCCGGGCTTGATCGGGATCGTCGGCGCATCGCTGACCCGGCACTTCGACACGCTGCGCTCGATCGAGCTCAAGGTCGGTGCCCTCCCCCGGCACCCGGCCGGCCTGCTCGGTTACGCGTTCAACTGGTCGGCCGAGGGTGTGGTCAACGAATACCTCAACGATTGCGAGGTCCTGCGCTCCGGTCACCGGCAGATGGTGCCGGCCATGACCGAACTCGAGCGGGTGGTCATCGGCGGCATCGAACTCGAGGCGTCGCTGACCTCGGGCGGTCTGGGCACCATGTGCGAGACGTTCGCCGGCCGGGTCCAGCGCCTGGACTACAAGACGATGCGCTACCCCGGCCACTTCGAGCTGATGCGATTCTTCTTCGACGAGCTCGGCCTGCGCGACCGCCGCGAGCTGGCCGGCGAGCTCTTGGTCGAGGCCAAGCCCCCGGTCGACGACGACGTGGTCTACCTGCACGCCGCGGTCGAGGGCAGCAACAGCGACGGCCACAGCTACCGCAAGCAGTACGTGCGGGCCTACCAGCCGCTGGAGATCAACGGCCGGCTGTGGCGCGCCATCTCCTGGACGACCGCCGCCTCGGCCGCCGCCGTGGTCGAGCTCGTGGCCGACGGCCGGCTGCCCCAGTCCGGCTTCATCAAGCAGGAGGAGATCGCCTTCGCCGACCTGCTCTCGACCAAGAACGGCGCGTTGTTCGGCGACCTCGGAAAGGTGTGATGGCAATGCTGAATCACGACGAAATAGCAGCCCGGACCAAGCAGATCCTGGGCCGGCTCGGCGTCGGTGACGTATTCGTCGAGAACGGCGAGCTGACTTGCCGGTCGCCGATCACCGGCGGCGAGCTGGGCCGGCTCGACGCCACCCCGGTGGCCGCGGTGTCCGACATCGTCGGGCAGGCCGCGGCCGCGTTCGAGCAGTGGCGCCAGACTCCGGCGCCGGTTCGCGGTCAGCTGGTCCGCGAGCTGGGCGAGTTGCTGCGTGAGCACAAGGAAGATCTCGGTGCGCTGGTCTCCATCGAAGCCGGCAAGATCACGTCCGAGGGCCTGGGCGAGGTCCAGGAGATGATCGACATCTGCGATCTGGCCGTCGGCCAGTCCCGGCAGCTGTTCGGTCGCACCATCGCCACCGAACGCCCCGGGCACCGGATGATGGAGCAGTGGCACCCGCTGGGCGTCGTCGCCGTCATCTCGGCGTTCAACTTCCCGGTTGCGGTGTGGTCGTGGAACACCGCGATCGCGCTCATCTGCGGTGACCCGGTGGTCTGGAAGCCGTCGGACAAGACGCCGCTGACCGCGCTGGCCTGCCAGTCCCTGCTCAGCCAGGCGGCAGCTCGGGTCGGCGCGCCGCAGCAGGTGTGCCAGCTGGTGCTGGGCCGGGCCGAGGTTGGCCAGGCCCTGGTGGACGACCCCCGGATCGCCCTGGTCTCGGCCACCGGGTCGACCCGGATGGGTCGCGAGGTCGCGCCCCGGGTTGCTGGTCGGTTCGGCAAGCTGCTGCTGGAACTGGGCGGCAACAACGCCGCCATCGTCGCCCCCAGCGCCGACCTGGACCTGGCCGTGCGAGGCATCGTTTTCTCCGCCGCCGGAACTGCCGGGCAGCGCTGCACCTCGCTGCGCCGAGTCATCGTGCATAGCTCGATCGCCGATGAGCTGGTCGAGGCGCTGCGCGGCGCCTACGCCAGCCTGCCGATCGGCTCGCCGCTGGCCGACGGCACGCTGGTCGGTCCGCTGATCGACGCCGCCGCCTTCGAAGGCTTCACCAAGGCCCTGGCCGCGGCCGAGGCTGACGGTGGCACCCGGGTTGCCGGCGGCGAGCGGGTGTTGGCCGACGAGGCCGGTGACGCCTTCTACGTCCAGCCGGCCATCGTCCGGATGCCGGCCCAGACCGACATCGTCAAGGCCGAGACGTTCGCGCCGATCCTGTACGTGCTGACCTATGACGACTTCTCCGAAGCGCTGCGTGTGCACAATGAGGTCAGCCAGGGGCTCAGCTCGTCGATCTTCACCCTGAACGTGCGCGAGGCCGAGCAGTTCATCGCCGCCGGCGGTTCGGACTGCGGTATCGCCAACGTCAACATCGGACCCTCCGGGGCCGAGATCGGCGGCGCGTTCGGCGGCGAGAAGGACACCGGTGGCGGGCGCGAGTCTGGCTCCGATGCCTGGAAGGCCTACATGCGCCGTAGCACCAACACGGTCAACTACTCGACCGAATTGCCTTTGGCCCAAGGCGTGAAGTTCGTCTGATCGATCGGCTCCCGGCGGTCCGGTTCCGGAGCTCTCGGGGCCGGGCCGCCGCGGAGGCACTGCGGTCCGGTTCCGGAGCTCTCGGGGCCGGGCCGTCAGGCTAAGCCGGTCAGAGGCCGACCCGGCGGGCGGCCAGTTCGATCCGATCGTCGGTCGCCACCGCGGCCAGCCGGAGGTAGCCGGCCGACTGCGGGCCGTAGAACTCCCCGGGTGAGCCGACTATGCCGGCCTGCTCGGCCAACCGGCGGGCCAGGGCCCAGGCGTCATCGTCCGGGCAGCGAAACCACAGGTAGAACGCGCCGGCCGGAAGCTCGGCCTCGATGCCCAGCACCGCCAGGATCTGGATCAGCCTCTGCATCCGGGCCAGGTAGCGGCGGCGCTGCTGGGCGACGTGCTCGTCGTCGCCCAGGGCCACCACCGCCGCGGCCTGGACCGGTCCGGGTGGCATCAGCCCGGCGTGCTTGCGCACCTCGCGCAGGTAGTGGACCAATTCCGGGTCCCCGGCGTAGAAGCCGATCCGGGCGCCGGCGAAATTGTCCCGCTTGGACAGCGAGTGCAGGGCCAGCAACCCTTGGGTGCCGGCCTGCAGAATGGTGGTCGGCGGGCCGGCGTAGCTGAACTCGGCGTAGCACTCGTCCGAAAGCACGGGCACCCCGCGGCGACGGCCCCACGCGGCGTAGGCCGGCAGCTCGGACAGCTCCCCGGTGGGGTTTCCGGGCGAGTTCACCCAGAGGCACAAAGCCCGTTCGGCGTCGGCCGGGTCGATCTCGGACAGCTCGCGATAGGGCACCGCCCGGACCCCGGCCAGGGTGGCACCCATCTCGTAGGTCGGGTAGCTGATGGCCGGATAGAGCACGGTGTCCCGGTCCGGGGTGCGCAGCTTGAGGTACTGCGGGATCGAGGCCACGAACTCCTTGGAGCCGACGCAGGCCGCCACCTCGGTGCCGGCGTCGACCTCGGCCCCCAGCCGGCGCCGGATCCAGTCCGCCGCGGCCCGGCGGAATTCCGGCGTGCCGATCGAAGGCGGGTAGGAACGGGCCCGGGCCGGGTCGGCCAACGCTGCGGTGACAGCCGGCGGCGGCTGATCGACCGGCGTGCCGATGGACAGGTCGATCGCTCCGCCCTCGTGCTTGCCGGCCAGGTCGCTGATCTCGTCCAGCCGCTCGTACGGGTACGGCGGCGGGGAAAAGCCTTGGCTCACCTCTGCTCCCCTCCGGTTCCGTCGCTCGGCAGCCGATCCGCGAGCAGCTCGGCCAGGTGCCGGCCGGTGCGTTCGGACAGCTGCTCCAGCTGGGTTCGGCAGGAGAAACCGTCGGCCAGGACCACGGTATCTGGTGCCGCGGCCCGCACGGCCGGTAACAGGACCTGCTCGGCCACGGCGACCGAAACCTCATAATGGCCGCGCTCGACGCCGAAGTTGCCGGCCAGGCCGCAGCAGCCGCCGAGGGTGGTGAGGTTGGCCCCGGCCGAATCGAGCAGGGCGCGATCGGCGTCGAAGCCGAGCACGGCGTGCTGGTGGCAGTGCGGCTGGGCCAGCGCCGCCACATCGCTGAGATCCGGCGGGTGCCAGCCCGCCTCGGTCAGCAGTTCGGCCAGCGTGCGGACCCGCGCCGGCAGGGCCTGCGCCCGCGGATCGTCGGGCAGCAGCTCGGCGATATCGGAACGAAGCACCGCGGTGCACGACGGCTCCAGGCCGACGACCGGGATCCCCGGCGCCACCGCGGAATCCACTGCCGACAGCGTGCGTCGCAGCTGGCGCCGGGCACCGTCGAGCTGGCCGGTGCTGATCCAGGTCAGGCCGCAGCACACCGACCGCTCGGGGATCCGGACCGAGAAGCCGGCGGCCTCCAGCACCCGCACCGCCGCGACGCCGACTTGCGGGCTGAACGCGTTGGTGAACGTGTCCAGCCAGAGCAGCACCGGCTCACCGGCCGCGACCGGGTGCTGGGCGAACCAGCGCCGGAACGGCTGCTCGGCGAACTGCGGCAACGGGCGGCGGGAATCCACCCCGGCCAGCCGTTTGGCCAGCGCGGCCAAGGAGCGCTGCCGCAGCGGGGCGTTGGCCAGGGCCGGCGCCCGGGTGGCGAGCCGGGACCAGCGAGGCAGCCAACCGAGGGCGTAGTGCGCGGCCGGGCGCGGCCGGCCCCGAAACCGCTGGTACAGGTACTCCGACTTGTAGGTGGCCATGTCCACGCCGGCCGGGCAATCCGAGCCGCAACCCCGGCAGGACAGGCACAGGTCCAGCGCCTCGGCAACCTCGGGCGAGCGCCAGCCGCCGGTGATCAGCCGGCCGTTAGCCAGCTCCTGCAGGACCCGAGCCCGGCCGCGGGTGGAGTGGGTCTCGTCCTTGGTCGCCAGGTAGGACGGGCACATCACCCCGCCGGTGGCGGTGGTGTCGGCCCGGCACTTGCCCACCCCGACGCAGCGATGCACCGCAGTGCTGAGCGAGCCACCGTCGTGGCTGAAGCTGAAGCCGCGCCGACCGGGCAATGCTCCGGCCAGCGGCAGCCGCAGGTCGGCATCCAGCGGCGCCGGTTCGGCGATCACGCCCGGGTTGAGCAGGTTGGCCGGATCGAAGATGCTCTTGACCTGATCGAACAAGCTGATGGCCTGGTTCGAGTACATGGCCGGCAGCAACTCGCTGCGGGCCCGGCCGTCACCATGCTCACCCGACATCGAGCCGCCGTGCCGGGCCACCAGCCGGGCCGCCGCCAGCAGGAACTTGCGAACGACTTCCGGCTTGTCCGCCAACGGAAAATCCAACCGACAATGCACGCAGCCGTCGCCGAAATGACCGTAGGCCAGCCCGTCGATGCCGAACTCGTCGAGCAGGGCGAAGAATTCGCGCAGGTAGTTGCCGAGGCTGGCCGGCGGCACCGCCGCGTCCTCCCATCCCGGCCAGGCCGGCGCGTTGGCCGGTGTCCGGCCGCCCAGCCCGGCGCCGTCCTCCCGGATCCGCCACAGCCGGGCCGCCTCGGAGCCGGTCACCACCGTGGCGTGCTCGACTCCGGACGCCGCGACCAGGTCATGCGCGGCGGCCCGGGCGGCCTCGAGATCGGGGCCGCCGGTCTCGACGAACAACCAGCCGCCACCGGGGGGAAGCTCCGGCCCCGAGCCCGCGCCGAGCCGGCGGCGCAGGCCGGCAACCATCCGGGCGTCCATTCCTTCCAGGGCCAGCGGCCGCAGCGGCAGCAGGGCCGGGACGGCGTCCGCGGCACTGGGCATGTCCGGGTAGGCCAGCACCGCCAGCGCGGTCGCCGGGGCCGAGCGGACCAGGCGCACGGTGGCCTCGGTGATGACGGCCAGGCTGCCTTCGGTGCCGGACAGGAACCGGGCCAGCTGGCCGCCCTGCTCCGGCAGCAGGTGCTGCAGGGAGTAGCCCGAGACCTGCCGTCCGAACCGGCCGAACTCGGTCCGGATCACGCCAAGGTTGGCCTGCACCAGGCGCGCCAGCTCAGCCGCGACCGGGTCGCTGGTCTCGGCCAGAGTGCCGGCGCGCAAGCTGCGGCCGTCGGCCAGCAGCAGTTGCAACGCCTCGACGTTGTCGGCCGACTTGCCGTAGGCCAGGGCATGCGCGCCGCAGGCGTTGTTGCCGATCATGCCGCCGATGGTGCAGCGGGCTTGGGTGGACGGATCGGGCCCGAACCGCAGGCCGTACGGCGCCGCCGCCTGCTGGAGTTGGCCGAGGATGACCCCGGGCTCGACCACGGCCAGGCCGGCCTCGGGATCGAGCCGGACGATCCGGTTCAGATAGCGGGAGAAGTCCAGCACAATGCCGGAGGAGACGGCGTTGCCGGCGCAGGAGGTGCCGGCTCCGCGCGGCACCAGTGGCGTCCCGGTGTCCCGGGCAACCTGCACCGCCAGCGCGACCTCGTCGGCGGCCCGCGGGAACACCACGGCCTGCGGAACGACTCGATAGTTGGAGGCGTCGCTGGAGTATTCGGCCCGCCGCCGGGTCGAGGCGTCGACCTCGGCGATTCCGGCCCGACGCAGCTCGGCGGCCAGCGTCTGCGGGTTCACCCGGCCGATTCTGCCGGGTCCGGACCGCCCCGCCCGGGCCGGGGTGGGCCGGGAGCGGGGTCGAGCCGGCCGGCACCGTCGAAGCGGCCAGCGGCGCTCGCTAGCCTGAGCAGGTGACTGAGGCCACCGCGGGACCTGCGGGATTCCGGATCCACACCTTGGCTGCCGGCATCGGCAACGACGGCCGCGACGACCTGGCCGTGCTGGTCTCCGACCGCCCGTGCACGAGCGCGGCGATGTATACCCAGTCCCGCTTCGCCGGCCCGAGCGTGAGCTACAGCCGGCGGGTCGTCCAGCCGGTCGGTGTCGTGGTCGCCTCGCGCAACGCCAACGTCGCCACCGGCGAGCAGGGGGCCCGCGACGCCGCGGAGCTGGCCCGGCTGGCCGAGGCCGCGACTGGTCGGGCTCCGCTGCTGGTCGCTTCAACCGGCGTCATCGGGCGGCACTACCCGATGGCCGAGATCCGGACCCGGCTTGCGGCCGAGTGGCCCGCACCGGGAGCTTGGGCCGACTTCGCAACGGCGATCATGACCACCGACACCCACCCGAAACTGGTTCGGGCCGAGGTCGGCCCGGCAACCATCGTCGGGGTCGCCAAGGGTGTCGGCATGATCGAACCGAATCTGGCGACAATGCTGACCTTCTTCGCCACCGACGCCGCCATCGCCGAGGCCGAGCTGGCCGCGATCTTCGCCCGGGTGGTCGAGGTCAGCTTCAACGCGCTGTCGATCGACACCGACACCTCGACCAGCGACACGGCCGCGATCTTCGCCAACGGCGCGGCCGGCCCGGTCGAGCTGGCCGAATTCGAAGCCACCCTGCGCCGGCTGGCGATCGAGTTGGTGCAACAGATCGCGCGCGACGGAGAGGGCGCCAGCAAGCTGATCACGGTCGAGGTCAGCGGGGCACGGGATCGGGACCAGGCCCGGCGGGTGGCCAAGACCGTGGTGAACTCACCGCTGGTGAAAACCATGGTGCACGGGGCCGACCCGAACTGGGGCCGGGTCGTGATGGCCGTCGGCAAGAACTCCGACGATCACGACATCGACCAGGACCGGGTCCGGGTCAGCCTGTGCCAGCGGCCGGTGTATCCCGAGGTTCCGGGCGAGGCGGTGCTGGCCGAGCTGAGTCGGGCCATGCAGGGAGATTCGGTGGAGATCGGCATCGATCTCGGCATCGCCGAGGGCAACTTCACCGTCTACGGTTGCGACCTCACTGCCGGTTATGTCCACATCAATTCGTCGTATACGACCTGAGGTTCGCCGGTCCGGCCCTACCGAGTGAACTCGCCGGAACCTAACTGGCGGCTGGCTATCCTGACCCGGTGCGCTTTCAGGCCGAACTCCAGTCAGCCAACGGCAACGGACGTTGGGTGGCCGTTCCGGCCGACATCGCCGATGGATTCGCGTCCAAACGGGAGCCGGTGCGGGGAACGGTCAACGGCGTGCCGTACCGGTCCCGGTTGGCGGTCTACGGCGGCTACAGCTACCTCGGCTTCACCGCGGCCATCCGCCGGCAGGCGGGCATCGAACTGGGGGATCTGCTCGACGTCGAGATCGATGCCGACCCCGAGCCGCGCAGTCTGAGCATCCCGCCGGCGCTGGCCGAGGCCCTGGGCCAGGACGCCGAGGCCCGCGCGGCCTTCGATCGCCTGGCCCTGAGCCATCGGCGCGAGTACGCAAGCTGGGTGGCCGAGGCCAAGCGGTCGGAGACCGTGCAGCGCCGGGTGGCCCAGGTGCTGCAGCGGATCCGGCCATCCGCGGGCTGATCGCCCGCTCGATCAGCCCGCGAAGTAGGGACCGGGCTTGAGGCCGTCCAGCGCGTAGTCCAGTGCGGCCCGGGCCGCGATCGGGCCGACCAGGTTGCCGGTGCCGTTGTAGCCCCCGCAGGCGAAGATCCCGGGCCGGACCTCGGCCACGATCGGCCGGGCGTCTTTGGTGTAGCCGGCCGAGGCAGCCCAGCGGTGCGTCGCCCGCACCGGACCACCGGCGAATCGCGCCGCTATCCGGTCGATCCAACCCTGCACGACCGGCGTCGGCTCGGTGCTCAGGGTCCACTCGTTGTCGAGGTCCTGGTCCCGCCCGCCACCCACGAACAGCCGACCCGTGCTGTCCTGCTGGGCGTAGTCGTAACCCCAGCGGGAGTAGGCCGGACAGGGCAACCGGCCGGGCGCGATCGGATCGTAGGCGGCCATCTGCAGCCGGGTCGTCCGGACGCGATCTGCCAGTTCCGGAAGGATGATCTCGAGCCTGCCGTCGACGGCGACCACCACCACTTCGGCCGCGACGGCGCCATCGGGAACCGTCACCAATCCAGTTTCCAGCTGGAGCACCGGAGTGTTCTCGAACAGCTGGGCCCGACCCTGGTACAGCCGGGACAGGCCCAGGGCGCGGCGGGCCGGGTTCATCGCGGCGTCGTCGGGCAGGTACAGGCCCGGCCCGAGCTCCCCGTCGTACCACTCGGCCGCCAGGCCGTGCTCGGTCATGATTGCCAGTTGCCTCTGGCAGTCGGCCAATTCCCGCTCGCGGTCGGCGGCCTCGGCGGCGTCGAACGGCTCGCCCGGCAGGCCGGCGGTGCGCAGCGAGCCCACGGCCCGGATCACCTCAGGCCCCAGCAACTCCTGCAACGCAGCTATCTCGTCGAGGGTTTGCCGGTACAGGGCCAGGGCGGTATCCAACCCCCAACCGGTTGCGGCCTGGTGAACCGCGATCGCCGGGCCGGCCAGCAGGAAGCCGCCATTGCGCCCGGCCGCGCCGGCCGCGACCCGGCCGGCATCCAGTCCGACCACCGACAGTCCCCGCCGGATCGCCGCGCCGACCGCGGCCAGGCCGCTGCCGCCGAGCCCGACCACGCAGACATCGGCCCGAATTCGTCGCAGCAACCGGGGGAAGCCCGGCCAGCCGGCTACCTCGGGATCGACATCCCAACCCACGGCCGAATTCGCGGCCGGCATCACTCGGCCCGTTGCGCCTTGCCCAGCACCACGACCCCGGAGTCGGAGATGTGGTAGCCCTTGCGCCGGTCGGCGTCGAGGTCGACCCCGATGTGCGCCCCGGGCGCGACGGTCACGTTCTTGTCCAGGATGGCGCGGCGGATCACCGCGCCCTCCCCGATCATCACGCCGTCCATCAGCACCGAACCCTCGACGTAGGCCCCGTTGCGCACCGTGACGTTGGGCGACAGCACGCTGGAGCGGACGGTGGAGCCGGAGATGATCGAGCCGGCACCCACGATCGATTCCTGGGCCAGGCCGCCATCGACGAACTTGGCCGGCGGCAACTGCTCGTGGTGGGTGTAGATCGGCCACTTGCGGTTGTAGAGGTTGAAGATCGGGTGCACGCTGACCAGATCCATGTTGGCGTCGTAGTAGGCGTCCATGGTCCCGACGTCGCGCCAGTACCCGCGGTCGCGATCCTCGGAGCCGGGGACGTCGTTGAAGCTGAAGTCGTAGACCCAGGCCCGCTCCCGCTCCACCATCCACGGCATGATCGAGCCACCCATGTCGTGCACCGACGTCGGATCCTCGGCGTCGGCCCGCAACGCCTCGACCAGGGCCTCGGTGGTGAACATGTAGTTGCCCATCGAGGCGAAGCTGACCGCCGGATCGTCCGGCAGTCCCGGCGGGTCGGCCGGTTTTTCCAGGAACTGCAAGACCTTGCCGGCCGGGTCGGCGTCGATCACCCCGAACTGGTCGGCGCTCTCGCGGGGCACCCGGATGCCGGCGACGGTCACCCCGGCCCCGGACTCGATGTGCTGGTCCAGCATCTGCTTGGGGTCCATCCGGTACACGTGGTCGGCACCGAAGACCACGATGTGATCAGGGCGATCGTCGGCGATCAGGTTCATCGACTGCAGGATCGCATCGGCGCTGCCGGTGTACCACCGCGGTCCGAGCCGCTGCTGGGCCGGCACCGGCGTGACGTAGTTTCCGAGCACGGTCGACATCCGCCAGGTCTGGGTTATGTGGCGGTCCAGCGAGTGCGATTTGTACTGCGTCAGCACGCAGATCCGGAGGAAGCCGGCGTTGACCATGTTCGACAGCACGAAGTCGATCAACCGGTAGTTGCCACCGAACGGGACGGCGGGCTTGGCCCGGTCGGCGGTCAGCGGCCACAGCCGTTTGCCCTCCCCGCCGGCCAGGACGATGCCGAGTACGCGGACAGGAGCAGCCATGCGGCAACGATAACGCGCCGTCGCGGCCCGGCACAGGGACGCTCGCCCGGCCCGGCGCGCCCGGCTAAGGTCGGCAGCATGCGGGCAGCGTTGATAAGCCGGGAGTATCCACCGGAGGTCTACGGCGGCGCCGGGGTCCACATCGAATTTCTGGCTCGTGAGTTGCGCCGGTTGATCACGGTCCAGGTGCACGCGTTCGGCAACGAGCGCGCGGAGGAGTCGGTGCACGCCTACCGCACCCCGCCCGGGCTGTCCGGGGCCAACGCCGCGCTCGGCACCCTCGGCACCGACGTCGAGATCGCGGCTCGCATCGCCGATGTTGACGTGGTGCACTCGCACACCTGGTACGCGAACCTGGCCGGATATCTGGCCGCCCTGCTCAACGACGTTCCGCACGTCGTGACGGCGCATTCGCTGGAACCGTTGCGGCCGTGGAAGGCCGAGCAGCTGGGCGGCGGTTACCGGGTCTCGTGCTGGGCCGAGCGAACCGCCTACGAGTCGGCGGCCGGAGTCATCGCGGTCAGCACCGGCATGCGGGCCGACATCCTCCAGGCCTACCCGGCGGTGGATCCGGGCCGGGTGCACATCATCCCCAACGGCATCGACACCGAGCTGTACCACCCGGTTCCGGGACGCGAGGTGCTGAGCCGCTACGGACTGGACCCCGACCGGCCGATCGTGCTGTTCGTCGGCCGGATCACCCGGCAGAAGGGGGTGGCCCACCTGGTCCGGGCGGCAGCGGCGTTCGGCCCGGAGGTGCAGCTGGCCCTGTGCGCGGGATCCCCGGATACGCCCGAGCTGGCCGCCGAGATCACCGGGCTGGTGTCGCGGCTGCAGGCCGAGCGACACGGGGTGGTGTGGATCCAGCAGATGCTGCTGCGCGAGGAACTCATCGAGTTGCTCACCGCCGCCACCATCTTCATCTGCCCGTCCATCTACGAGCCCCAGGGCATCGTCAACCTGGAGGCGATGGCGTGTGAGACCGCGGTGGTGGCCTCCCGGGTCGGCGGGATCCCGGACGTGGTCATCGAGGGTCAGACCGGGCTGCTGGTCGACTATGCCGAGGACGATCCGGCCGGCTTCGAGGCCGCGCTGGCGGCTGCGGTCAACGAGCTGGCCGGCGATCCGGGCCGGTGCCAGGCGATGGGCGCGGCCGGTCGGGCCCGGGCCGTGACCGAGTACGGCTGGTCCCGCATCGCCGAACGCACGGTGCAGCTCTACGAATCCCTGCGCTGACCGTCATCACGGACTCAGTCGCCGGCCAGGGCCTCCAGGTAGCGCCCGAGCAGCCGGGCC
>Ga0187809_10001304_pt1 | contig 11872 bp, 8 predicted proteins | sample NC_wetland_sal_i_8_FD_132415 | JGI IMG/M metagenome (GOLD analysis project Ga0187809, IMG submission 132415) | Wetland sediment microbial communities from Neuse River Estuary, North Carolina, USA - ASW_4 | ecosystem: Environmental > Aquatic > Freshwater > Wetlands > Sediment | place: USA: North... | reverse complement strand
GTGAAGCTTGTCCCCTTCCATTCGTATTGCATGTAGAAGGCCAGTTCCGACTTGACGACGGATTCCGCGGTGCCCCTGCCCCAGTAGTGCAAGGCGGTCTTCAGCGTATAGGCGGGATCGGCGTACATTTTCTGCACGGCGTCATTGTATGCCTGCATGAACAGACGGTACGGCTCGGGATCAGCCTTCACCTGGTTGGAGCGCGCCATGAACACGTTCTGCGCATAGGGGTATTGGCGGAAATCGAACACGATCTGCACGCTGCCATCCGCAAGCCCCTCGTCGAGCGCCGGGCTGAACACCGTTCCGGCCGCCACGCTGCCCTTGCGCACCGCCTGCAGGATCGTCACCGGCGGGCCAAGCGGCACGAGACGCACCTCGCTGGGAGACATATGCGCCTTGGTGTTGAGCGCCCATTTCAACACCACCTCACTGGCGGCGCCGGCCCCGGTGATGGCGACGTTGGTGCCGCGCAGGTCGGTGAGCGCGTGATATTTCGATCCCTGCTTCGCCACCAGGGCATAGAGCATGTTCGTCATGTTCGTGCCGATGATGGTGATCCCGCCGGGGATTGCGTCCGCCTGCGCCAGGCGCAGCGGCGTATCCGCGCCGACCATTGCGATGGTGCCGGTGCCGCCTTCAAACTCGGTCGCAAGGCCTCCGCCGCCGGTCACGGTCACCACGCTCAGATTCAGGTGGTATTTCGGCGCGAAATCGGCGATGGCATTCCGCAGCGGCAGGTCGAAGAACCCCGGCGTCGATTCCAGCACGGTCATGGTGTAGGTCTTCGCCGGCGCCGCGTTGGCCGCGAAGCTCAGCAACAAGCCGCCGGCGAGTCCCAGAAGCCAGCTCTTCCATATTGTTGTCACCCGGACGTACTCCCCCGAATTGCCGGACAGTGTGTGTCTTGGTTCACATCTGACGCTATGCTGACTCTTGCCCGTCCAGCTGACAAGCGATAGCGCGCCGCATCACCGCAGCAGGCGAAGGAAACGCCGATGACTCCCACGCTCGGCAAGGCAGTGCGGCACGAATGGCCGCTGGACTGGCGCTTCCTCAGCGTCAACCACGGCTCGTTCGGCGCCACGCCGCACGTGCTCCTGGCGGCGCAGCAGGACTGGCGCCGCCGCATGGAGGCGCAGACCGGACGCTTCTTCAGCCGTGTCCTGCCGGATGCGTTGCGTCATGCGGCGGAACGGCTGGGCGGGTTCATCGGCGCCGAAGGGAAGGACATCGCCTTCGTCGATAACGCCTCCACCGGCTGCAACGCCGTGCTGCGCGGATTGCGGCTGCAGCCTGGCGACGACGTGCTGGTGCTGAACCACGGCTATGGCGCGGTACGCAACACGGTGCGCTTCGTCACGCAACGCGCCGGTGCACGCATGACCGAAGCCGAAATCCCCTTCCCGCAGCCGGACGCCGACAGCATCCTGTCCCGCCTTCAGGCTGCGCTGACCCAGCGCACCCAGCTTGCCGTGCTGGACCACATCACCTCCGGCAGCGCCCTGGTGCTGCCGCTGCAGCGCATGGTCGCTGCCTGTCGCGATGCCGGCGTGCCGGTGCTGGTGGACGGTGCGCATGCACCCGCCCAGCTGGACCTGGATCTGCGGGCGCTCGGCGCGGACTGGTACGCCGGGAACTGCCACAAATGGCTGTGTGCGCCGAAGGGTTCTGCCTTTCTGTGGACCGCGCCCCAGCGGCAGGACGAGACGCATCCCCTCACCATCTCGCACGGATTCCGCAATGGATTCCTGCGCGAGTTCGACTGGACCGGCACACGCGATCCCAGCCCGTACCTCTGCGTCGATACCGCCATCGACTTCCACGCGCGGCTTGGCGGCGCCGCGCTGCGTGCGCGCAATGCCATGCTGGCCGCCGATGCCGCGTCCCTGCTGGCGCGCAGGCTGAACACCGACACCGGCAGCAGCGCGACGCTGACCGGCGCCATGGCTGTCGTGCGCCTGCCAGTGCCCGGCGAAGCGACGGCGGCACACGCCACGGCATTGCGGGAGCGGCTGATGGACGCGGGAACCGACGCGCCGGTGCACGCGATTGCCGGCAGTCTGTGGCTGCGCATTTCCGCGTTCGCCTACAACGACCTGGAGGACTACGAGCGGTTGGCGACCCTGGTGGCCGCAGTGCTGCGGGGATGATGCGTTCCGGGTTGTGGCGGGCGCAGGCACCTCTCGTCATGGCCGGCGAAAGCCTCCCTCGTCATGGCCGGCGAAGGCCGGCCATCCACGTCTTGCTGGCGGGCCCAGGGAGACGATGTGTGAGCCCCCCGGGAGAAGTCGTGGATGGCCGGCCTTCGCCGGCCATGACGAAGGGGGGGCGCAGCCTTCGGCGGCCATGACATGGGCGGGCCGGCCATGGCGAGCGGGGGCGAGATCGACTGTTACAACGCATACAGGCACTGCGCCCGCGCCAACTCTGCACGCGTCATGCTCCACCTACGACCGGCTGCACCAGTCCCGCCAGGCATGACGCAACGCATGACCCAAGGCGCGCCCGAAGCGCGGTGCGTCGCATAGCGGGCTGTCCTTCACGCGCGCCCGCAAGCCGGCACGCAACGCCGCCAATGCATCGAGGTCCGCGGCCTTCGCCTCGGCCATGGCGATGTAGGCGGACAGATCGCCAGCGATCCAATCCGTCAGGCCGGCATTGCTGAGATGGCTCAGCGAATGCCGGGACGCAAAGAAGTCGCCCGGCATGGTCAGCGTCGGCACGCCCATCCACAACGCCTCGCAGGTAGTCAATCCGCCCGAATAGGGGAAGGGATCGAGCACCAGGTCGATCCCGTTGTACTCGGCAAGGAACTGCCGGTGGCGCGAGGGGCCGCGCAGTTCGACGCGCGATGCATCGATGTCCTCCGCGGCAAACGCCGAACGCAGGCGTTCGCAGGTGGATGCATCGGCGAACTGGTGGTTCTTCAGCACCAGCCTGGCGGCGGGCACCCGGTGCAGGATGCTTGCCCAGGCCGCCACGACGTTCGGCGTGATCTTCGCCAGGTTGTTGAAGCAGCCGAACGTCACATGGCCGTTTGCCAGTGCCGGCAGCGGTCCGACATCCGGCGCATAGGGCGGCGGCGCGTAGCAGACATAGCCGTCGGGCAGGCGCAGGGCCCGCTCGGAATAGAGGGGCTCCAGTTCGGCCGGCGTCTCCCAGCGGTCGGTGATGATCCAGTCCATCTCCGGCAGGCCGGTGCTGTGGGTCTGCATGCCGACCCATTTCACCTGCACCGGCGCCAGGCGCTGGCGGCAGGCCGTCATGCGGGCGGCCTCGCCATAGCCGCCGAGGTCGATCAGCACGTCGATACCGGCTTCCTGCGCAGTTGCGGCGAGCGCGGCGTCGTCCAGCGCATCCGTCTCGATCCAGTCCCGTGAGATCGCGCGAAAGCGGCGCGCCATCGCATCGGCAGGCTTGGGATTCTGCACCAGGCAGACCAGATCGAACTGCGCCGGATCGAGGGTTTCGAACCCGGCGATCGTCAGCCAGCCGACCGGGTGGGTTTTCAGCGAGCCGGACAGCAGCCCGACGGTCAGCCTGCGCTCCGGATCGCCTGTGTTGGCGAACAACGGTGAGGGAAGGCGTGGCGTGCCGCCGGCACACGCAAGATGCGCCGCCAGCAGGTCCGCGCCGGCAGTGCCGTGGCAGTACGGCAGCACGTTGCACAGCACCCGGCGGGGCTGCAGGGCCGCCGGTTCGACTTCGATCGCCCGCCGCACCGCCGCCAGCGCCGGATCGTGCAGTCCGCAATAGACCGACGAACTCGCCAGGTTGCACAGCAGGGTCGTCAGGTCGCCGAACCGCTCGCGCATATCCAGCAGCAGCGCCCTCGAATCGGCGTGCCGGTGCAGCCGCATCAACACGACCGAACGCATGTTGAGCAGATCGGTGTTGTCCGGGTCCAGCGCGATGGCCCGCTGCAGCACCGCGTCGGCATCGCCATGCCGGTAGGCGCGGGCGAGTGCGCCGCCAAGCAGGGCGTTCGCCAGCGGCGAATCGGGGGCCAGCGCGGTAGCAGTCTCCAGCGCGTCGATCGCCGCCAGGCGGTTGCCGAGGCGCTCCAGCAACGCCCCGCGCGCCAGCGGCCAGACCGGATTGAGCGGATCGTCCAGCGCCGCCAGTTCCAACCGCACCAGCTCCGCCTCGGCGTCGCCCGCGGCCTGGGCGGCCTCGATCCCACGCAGGGCATGCTCCGCGACACCCGGCTCCAGCCGCTGCGCCTCGATGAAGGCGGTGTGCGCGAGCGAGGTGTCGCCGGTCATCACCAGCGCCAGCCCGAGCACATGCCATGCCTCGGCACGCTTCGGCGCCACACCGCAGCAGCGCAACAGCAGCTCGCGCGCCTCCACCGCCTCGCGTCGGGTCAACAGCAGGCCGGCAAGCGCGACCAGAGCCTCCTCGCGGCGCGGATTGATCTCCAGCACCTGGCGGTAGGCCGCTTCGGCGCCGGCATGGCAGCCCTCGGCACGCAGGATTTCGGCCAGTCGCAGCGGCGGCTCGTCCCACGCCGGCAAGCGCTCCTGCAACCGCCGGATCAGGCGGCGGGCACGCTCCCGGTCGCCCGACAGATTTTCCGCCAGCGCCAGGTTGAGCATTGTGGCAGGCCCGGGATCGCCGAGTGCGATCGCGGTGCGCAGCACGGTCAATGCTTCGTCCGGCCGATCAGCGGCGAGCAGCGCCATGCCGCGTGCGGCATGCAGCGCGGCGCCGGAACCCACCGGCGATTCCGCTTCCAGCAGCGCCAGCGCGTCCTGCGGACGGCCCGCGCGCAGCTCGCTCAGGGCAAGTTCAGCCGTCATGGCGGACACGCTGCACCACCGCGAGAATGCCGGGGACCGGTGCGTTGGCCTCGTAGCGCACGGTCTGGCGTTCCAGGCGCAGGAAATGCAGGCCGGCGCGTTCCGCGCTGGCACGAACATAGGCGATGGCGTGCGCGTAGCGGCCTTGCCGCTGCAGCGCCCAGTCGCCGTTGCCCGGTACCGTGCCATCATGGTCGGGCAGCAGCTCCTCCATGGAGCAGACGAACCAGCCATTGGGCTCCAGCCGGGCGTGGACCGCTTCGAACAGCGGGTCCAGGTCGCCGAAATAGCACAGCACGTCGCCGGCCAGGATCAGCGGCCAGCTCCGGGTCCGGTCGCTGAGTTCGGCCATCGCGTCGGCTTCGCGCAATTCGCCGTAGATCTCCTTCGCGGCAGCAAAATTCAGCATGCGCGGCGAGAGGTCGATGCCAACGATCGGCCCCAGGGGCAGGTCGGCGATCGCCAGCCCGACCAGGCCGGTGCCGCACCCCAGGTCGAGCACCGGTCCGACATGTTCGCCGCGGGCGATGGCCGGATGATCCAGCAGCACCGCGCGGAACAGGCCCGGCATGCGATAGCCGAGGGACACCAGGTGCACGTCGAAGCGTTCGGCATAGCCGTTGAAAACCGTGCGCAGATACTCGGGCGGGGCGCGGCGCGCACCGGGGATCACGCCGGATGCCGCGACCAGGTGGCGCACGTAGAGATCTTCGGGACCCAGCTTCAATGCCTCGCGATAGGCTTCCGCGGCCGCGTCGTGCCGGCCGAGGCTGGACAGCGCGTGCCCCTTCAGGCCGAGCACGCAGGCGTCGGCTGCCCCGGCGGCGCAGGCGGCGTCGGCCAAGGCAACCGCGCGGACGAAATCGCGGCGCCTGATGCAAAGCAGGACTGCCGCGGTGCGGGGCTCGATTTGCCCGGGAGCGGAGGCGATCGCGGCCAGCAGGGAGTTCAGCGCGGCGTCCCGGTCGCCATTGACCTCCTGGGCCGCAGCCAGCGCCTGCCGAAATGCCGTGTTGGCCGGCTGGGCGGCGACCGCTTCGCCCAGGCAGGCCACCGCATCCGCGGCTCGCCCGAGGTCCAGCATGGACAGGCCGAGCAAGGCCTTGGCGACGGGGTCGGTCCGGTCGAGCACAACCGCTTCCGCGGCATCGCGGGCGGCGCCTTCGAGATCGCCCAGATGGTAGCGCAGCTCCGCCCTGCACTTGCGCAATCCGGGATGGTCGGGTGCGGCGCTCAGACCGGCATCCAGTTCTTCACGCGCCTCGTCCAGCGCACCTTCGCGCAGCGCCAGCCGGCCGGCGAGTTCTGCGAGGGTGCTGGCTGCGGGGGCAAGATGCCGGGCCGCGGCGAGCAACGGCCGGGCCGCACTGGTACGGCCGGCGCGGATCAGTTCGGCCACGCGGGCAGTCAGCGCCTCCGCGTCGGCCGTGGCGTACAGGGCAGGCATGGCAAGCTCCTTTTGAGCGCACCGTCAGGGCGGACCCGGGGTCGTGCCGAACGCAGGCGGCAAGCGGCAGGGATCATCCGGCGGCCGGTCCGCGATCAACCCGCGCCGTCGAGTCCGGCAGCCAGGTTCTCGTTGATCGCGATCAGGAAGCCGATATCGGGTGTGTCGCGATCCATCTCGCGCTGCACCGTCAGGCCGACCGACATGATGGAGGCGCGCAGTTCGACCGGCAGCGCATTCCCGGGATCGCGCATGAGGTCGGTGACGGCAATCCAGAGCCGCCGATTGTCGGCGATTGCGCGGACGCGCCGGATCGGGTCGCCCTCGCGTGCGGCCTTCAGCGCCCCGATCGCGCGGCGGAACACGTCGGCTTCCTGTTGCCGCTGCGAGCGATGCGTCCCCGCGGCCTCATAGGCGTATGCCGCCTGCTTCATGCTCTGCATGACTGTCTCTGCTCCCTTTCTGGCGAGAGTCGGTAACTCACGGGCGCCGGTTGGGAACGGCCCAGCACGGCGTCCTCGTGCATGATGATCCGGCGCGTCAGCTTCAGCGCCGGATAGCAATCATCGGCCTCGGCGGAAGCCAAAGCGCGGTCGAGAATCTCGCGCGCCAGGTTGGAGGTGGTGGCCTCCTTGAAGGCGGCGATCAGCTGGCGGGCGACGATCAACGCGGCTGCCCGCTCCTCCTCGCTGCCGATATAGGCGGACTGCAAGGCGAAATAGATGCGCCGGGCCGGACTGTCCGCCTGCTCGGGCGGCATGATCTGCTTGCCGAACAGGAAGCGCGCCTTCGCGGTCAACTCGATCCGTGATTTCGTGCGGAAACGGATCGGCGCACCATTGACGATCATCACCTCGCCCTGGCGCAGCTCCAAAACCAAGTTCGACATGCGCCCCTTCCTGGTCGCCTTTCGGACGGACCACCTCAACGGCACGACATTCGGATGCCGGCGTTCTGCCGGTCTGGCGTTCAAACACGGCCCGGGCCGGACCTTCTGTCCGACCCGCCGGCCGATTACTTGAACAGGCTCAGCAGGGTCTGTGGCGCCTGGTTGGCCAGCGACAGCGCCTGCGTACCCAGCTGCTGACGGATTTGCAGTGATTGCAGCTGGGCCGATTCCTTGGCGAGGTCGGCATCGACCAGGGAACCCAGGCCTGAGTTCAGGGCATCGACCTTGTCATTGTTGTAGGTGATCTGATTGCTGACATAGTTGATCGATGCGCCGATTTTGTTCAGCGCCATGCCAACGGCGTTCATCTGGTTGATGAAAGTCCCGCTCGCAGTGATCAGCGACGCGACGGCCGTCGCAGTTGCAAACGTGCCGGTCGAGGTCGTGCCGAAGCTGATCGAGCCATACAGCCCCGATCCATCGAACGTGGTGATGCCGTAGGACGCGCCATTCTCGTTGCGTGCGACCGCGACCCGCCCAAAGCCGCCCGGCCCGCCATTACTGGTATCGAAGCTGCCAACCAGCGTTTTGCCGTTGTAGGTGGCATCGTTGATGAATGTCTTCAGGTTGTCCAGGTACGTGTTGTACTGGGCAACATAGTTCGCCCGGTCGTTGCCCTTGATGTCGCCGTCGGACAGCTTCACCAGCACGTCGCGCATGCTCGCCATGGTATTGGAGACATCCGTCAGACCGGACTGCGACACGTTCAACAGCCCCTGGACGTTGCCCAGCTGCTGATTGGCGCTGGTCAGTGCGCCGACCGTGGAGCGGACCGACTGGGCGATAGCAAAGGCCGCGCCGTCATCGGTCGCGTCGGCGACGCGGAAGCCGGTGGAGACTTGCTTTTGCGTCGTGTTGAGGGCCTGGTTGGTCCTGTTGAGCGATTCGAGCGCGATGATCGCGCCCACGTTGGTATTCACTGAGTTCAGGGACATGGTATCTTACCCTTTGCGTCCGAGTGGTTGTGCATTCCCCCAGCCTTTTGCGGGCACGACCGCCATGGTGGCGGAGACTTGTTAACGGGCGATGAAGGCCGCGGCACTTGCATCACCCGGCGGGCAAAAATTTTACCAGGCTCAGGCCGCTGAGGCCGGCGATCAGCTGGTAGGAGGCCTGTAGCTGGGTCTGCACCTGCGACAGGTTCGACAGCGTCCCCGCCATGTCGGCGTCCTCGGCCGACGAGACCTGGGCCGTCAGCGCCGCGGCGGTATCGGCGAGCTGCGTCCTGGCCGCGGTCAGGCTGGACTGCACGTTGCCCAGCGCGCCGGCCTCCGTCGCGAGGGTATCGACGGCGCCGCTCAGGCAGCTGCGCGTGTCCTGCACCAGTCCGGCAAAATTGGGGTCGCTCGCCTGGCTGCTGCCGAGCGAGCCGATCACGGCCAGCGAGCACATCAGGTCCCGGACGGCGGAGGTTTGGGTACTGAACTGGCCTGACGACGTTGCGTAGCAATTCGCGCTCGCCAGCAGCCCGACCGGTTGGAACCGGACGGGACCCGTCTGCACCAGTGGCCGGTTGATGTTCTGCGCCGGCGGCGGCGCCGGGTTGCCGACGGGTTGCGACAGATAGGCCGAGAACGGCGAGGTGCCGCCCACGGAGGCGATGCTGACGGCCTGCCCGAACGTGGTGTCGGCGTCGCTGCCGGACAGCCCGGCGACGGCGGTGGCGATGTCGGTGAAGAACGGCGACGTGGTGATGGCGTCCGGCGCCGGCACCGGCGCGGTGCCGGCATCCTGTCCGGCGAACACGTACACGCTGCCATATTGGGTATCGAGCAGATTGGCCACTTGCGTCAGAGCATCGCGCGCCGAAGCGGCGATGACATCCACGTCCTGCGTGTTCAGCCCGTTGAGGTTGTTCAGCTGCGCCCTGAAGTCCGACGCGATCTGCTGCATCTGGGTCATCGCGCTCTGCGTCACCTGCAGGCTGCCGGACGCGGCGTCGATGTTGTCCTGACAGGTCTGCAATGCGGCAAGCTGCGGATGCAGGTCGAGCGGAATATGCGCGGAAGGTCCGAGCCCGGCATAGCTGTCGGACTTCAGGCCGGAACTTGCCTGCAGAGTGAGCTGGTCGAGCCTGCGATGCACCGCGCTGCTGTCGGCGATGACCTGGGCAAGCACGCCGTATGACTGGGTAATCGCGGCCGTCATGCCGGACTCCTGGTTGTTCTCGTGTCGCTTGCCAGGCCCAGGGTCATTGCACCGCATTCAGAAGTTGCGTCCACATCGTCTGGACCGTGGAGATCACGCGCGCGGATACGGCGTAGCTGTTCTGCAGCTGGATCATCAGCGACATCTCGGTATCCATGTTGACGGCGCTGCCGGCGGCAAGCTTGCCGGCGAGCGACGACTGCAGCGCCTGCTGCGTGTCGAGCTTGCTGCTCACATCCGCGCTTGTCTGCTCCTGGGCCGCGACCAGCGTGGTTGCGCCGGCGCCAAGCGTGCCGGCCATTCCGGTTTGCGGCACAGAGGTGTCGGTCCAGTCCGGGCCGAATGGCGCATCCAGGTTGCCGCCCGGGCCGAGCGCCCGGGTCTTGATGCCCGGCTGCGCCGCGCCGGATACCTGGTCGCTGCCGAACGCGTTGGTCAGCACATTGCTGATGATATCGGCATAGCCGTCCGGCAAGGGACTTGGCGGCGGCACCACCGTGCCGTCACGCACCAGTTCCGGCGATTTCCGGATGTCCGGATTCACCTGGACGCCATTGGCGAACCCGACATAGGGCTGCTGCACCGGATCCGGCGGCGACGTCGCGCTTTCCGCAGGAACGGCACCGTTCGCGTCGGTGAACAGCGCGACGCCCGCATCCTGGAACCGGCTTGCCAATTTCTGGGCAAACTCATCCAGCTCGGCCTGGAATGTGGGAAGCGTCGTATCACGCAAGGTGATGTCGGCGCCGATGCGGCCGCCGGTGAGCTGCCCGGTCACGTCGGCGCCGTTCAGCGTGATCGCAGGAATGCTCGGGTTGCCCGAACTTACATCGCCCGGATACCAGCTCGCCGGCCCAAGCGTCGCGCCGGCGGCGTGCAGCGGATTCGCGCCGCCGCGTGTCGGCAGCGCCAGTCCGCCGGTGGTGAACAGCAGCATGTCGCCGTTCGGCTGCACCAGCGTCCTCACCTGGACCAGTTGTGACACGGTCTGCACCACGGCATCACGCTGGTTCTCCAGGTCGGCGGTGCTGCGTCCGCCGGCCTGGAACGCGATGATCTGGTTGCTCAGCTGACCGATCGTGCCCAGGGCGGTGTTGAGCGTATCGACCGCACTGACGAGATCATTCTGCGCCGCCTGGCGTTGGCTGCCGTAGGTATCGGCCAGCTGGTTGATTCCGTCTGCCAGGTTGGCGGCGCCGGAGACGACCTGGCTCTGTTGCGGCACATTGCCGGGATCGTTCAACAGGGCCGAGAACTGGTTCTGCAGATCGCCAACCAGGCTGGCCAGATCGGTGCCGCTGCCCGGCGTGCCATGCACGGAGTCGATCGCCGACAGCGCGGCCTGCCGGGTCTGCAGGCCGGCGACATCGGCATTCTGCAGCAGCACGCTGGACTGCAAGGCGGTATCGATGTTGCGCGTGGCGGGACCACTGCGCACCCCCAGGCCGACACCCTCCGCAGTGAGGCTCTGCTGGGTGGCGCTCTCCGCGGCATAACCGGGCGTGTTGGCGTTGGCGATATTCTGCGACACCAGGGCGAACTGGCGGTTGATATTCGCCAGGCTGCCATTCGCGACCGACAGGGCGCCGATCAGGCTCATGGCATCACTGCTTCATGTCGATGGTTGTCTGCAGCAAAGTCTGCGCCGTGGTGACCATCTTGGCGCTGGCGGTATAGGCCTGCTGCGCGACGATCAGCTTGCTGAACTCGGTGGCGATATCGACGTTGGAGGTTTCCACCGAACTGGTGACCAGGTTGCCGGCGCCATTGGTGCTGGCGGCGTTGGCCAGCGGCGTGCCGGAATCGGTCGTGGCGGTGAAGGACTGGCCGTTTTGCCGTTGCAGTGCGTTGGGGGCGTTGAAGGTGATCAGCGGCACCTTGGCGATGGTGCGGGTCTGGCCATTGTCGTAGTTCACCACGATGTTTCCGCTGGGCTGCGTAACGATGCCGGCGAAGCTGCCCGGCGGAACGCCGTTCTGCGTCAGCCCACGCAGGTTGTAGTCGGTACCGGCATATTGCGTGACGCCGTCCGAAGCGCCGTAGGTGCCCAGGTTGAGCTGGATCGTCTGTGTACCGGACGCAAACGTCGCGGGGAAGCTGATGTAGGACTCGGTGTCGGCGGCAAAGGTGGAGCAGGTGAGAGCCGGGGAGGTGCTGGCGACGTCGCCGATGGTGCCGGCGGCGACGCCGTTGGCGCCGAACGTGACGTCCGCCGGCCCAATGGTAGCCGGCGGCGGATTGACCGTGTCGTCGGGAATCGAGATCGAAACATGCCACAAATCGGGGGTCGTTGCATCCTTCGACCATTGCAGCGTGACGGTGTGCAGCGTGCCGAGGGAGTCGTAGATGTCGATGTCCGAAGTGAGCGGCGTGGCGGTGGTGTCCACCGCTGGCGTGGCCGGCAGGTTGGCAGAGAGCGTCACCTCGGTGGTCTGCACCGGATTATAGACGGTCTGGCTCACCCGTACCGGCGACAACTGGTTCTGGTTCACCGCACCGGTGGCGGAGTTGACGGGCCAGCCG
>Ga0187809_10001303_pt1 | contig 11874 bp, 10 predicted proteins | sample NC_wetland_sal_i_8_FD_132415 | JGI IMG/M metagenome (GOLD analysis project Ga0187809, IMG submission 132415) | Wetland sediment microbial communities from Neuse River Estuary, North Carolina, USA - ASW_4 | ecosystem: Environmental > Aquatic > Freshwater > Wetlands > Sediment | place: USA: North... | reverse complement strand
GATCAGAATCGCCGGCGACGCTCTCGAGATTGGCGCCACGGTTACTCACGCTTCGGGCTCCGCGAACGCGCTGGTCGCGAAGCATTTGCCGTCCTTCGGCGCGGCGTGGCGACGCATCGCCAACATCCGCGTCCGTCTCTCGGCCACGATCGGCGGCAACCTTATGGCGCGCAGGACCCGTTACGAGGGTGCGATCCTGCTGTCGGCGCTAGGCGCGCGACTGCGCTTCGAGAGCAAGAAGGGCATTCACGAGATCGCCGTCGAAGAGAACTGGTCGGCAAATGCCAAGCCTGGACTGCTGACGACTATCGTCATTCCAATGCGGAAAGGGCTGCGCATGGACTATGCGCGCGACCTGCGCCCAATCATGACGCAGGCGGTCGCACTCGAGGATCACGCGCCGGGTCGTGTCGTCACCGCGACGGAGTTCATCGTGCCGCGCATCCGCGTGCTTAAAGGCGATATGTTAGATGGCGCCTTCGATGCTTCCGGCGATCCTGTGACGTCGACCTCGTACATCCGCAAGGTGAGCGAGACTCTTCTCGGCCGTCAACTCGAGCGTATGAGGGCGTAAGTGAACGACGTCGACATCCGCTTCACGCTCAACGGTGTGGAAAGACAGGCTGCCGTGGCGCCGAACGTGCTGCTGGTCGATTTCCTGCGCGACAGCGAACAGCTCAAGGGCGCCAAGATCGGCTGCTCGCGCGGCGTCTGCGGTTCCTGCACCGTGCTCATCGACGGGACGCCGGTAGCGGCGTGCTCGACCTTTGCGTTTCAGGCGGACGGCCGCAGCGTCGTTACGGTCGAGGGCCTCGCTCAAGGCGGCGCGCTCGATCCGGTGCAGCAGGCCTTCATCGATAATGCCGCGTTCCAGTGCGGTTACTGCACGTCCGGCATGATCCTGATGACCAAAGCGCTGCTTGCCGAAAACGCATCGCCGGATCGCTCCGCGATCGTCGAATGGCTAAGCTCGAATGTCTGCCGCTGCACCGGCTACGCGCAGATCATCGCCGCCGTCGAGGACGCCGCGCAGCGCCTGCGGGAGGCTGCGCGATGAACGCCCCGCTTACCGTCGTCGGCGCCAAAGTGCCGCGCAAGGATGCGATCGACAAAGTGTCGGGCCAAGCTGAATACACGGTGGACGTCGCGCTGGCGGGCATGCTGCACGCCAAGGTGCTGCGGTCGTCGCATGCGCATGCGCTGATCAAGCGGCTCGACGTCAGCAAGGCGCGCGTGGCGCCCGGCGTTCGCGCCGTGCTGACGCACGCCGACATACCGGCGCATTTCATGCCGGTCTACGGGTACTTCATCAAGGACCAGCCGATCGTCGCAGTCGATCGCGTGCGCTATGTCGGCGACATCGTCTGCGCAGTCGCAGCCGACAGCGAGGCCGAGGCTGCAGCCGCGCTGGCGCTGGTCGAGGTCGACTATGAGGACCTGCCGGTCTCGGCCACGATCGAGTCCGCGCTGTCCGAGCAGGCCGAAAACCTGTTTCCGGTCATCCCGTTCGGCGTGATGCCGACTTACGGGCAGGGCGCCAGCGGCAAGATGTGGCCGCAGAAGAACGTCTGCTACGAGTTCGATTATCGGTCCGGCGATGCAAGCGCGTTCGAGCGCTGCGAACACGTGTTCGAGGACGAATTCCGGTTCTCGCGCATGCACCACTACCATCTCGAGCCTTTCGCCGCGGTCGCCAATGCGCGTGCCGATCGCATCGAAGTGTGGGCGTCCAACCAGAACCCGTTTCCGCTGCGGAAGGAACTCGCACGCATCTTCAAGGTGTCGGAGAGCAGCGTGACCGTGCATGTCGGCATGGTCGGCGCCGGCTTCGGCTCCAAGAACAACTGCAAGGCCGAGCCGGTCGCCGTCATGCTGTCGATGATGTCGCGGCGGCCGGTGCGCTTCTGCCTGACGATGGAAGAAAGCGCGCTCACCAACACGCAGCACGCGGCGATCCTGCGCCTGAAGACCGGTGTGATGAAGGACGGCACGCTGGTCGCGCGCGCGAGCGAAATTTTGCTCGACTCCGGTGGTTACACCGATGCCAGTCCGCTGGTTGCGGAGAAGGCCGGTTATCGCATTCCCGGGCCGTATCGCTGGCAGTACGTCGACACGCGCTGCCTGTGTGTGATGACGAACACCGCGCCGGCCGGCCCGTTCCGCGGCTTCGGCGGCACGCAGGCCACGTGGGCGAGCGAAAGCCAGCTCGACATGATTGCGCGCCGCCTCGGCATCGATCCTTACGACATGCGCGTGAAAAATCTACTCAAGCTCGGCGAGCCGTTCCAGCCAGGCGATTCCGGAATCGACAGCGACCTCAAGGAAGGCCTCGACCTGGTTTGTGAGCACATCGGCTATCGCGAGCCGAGGAAACCGCTGCGCGGCAAGGGGCTCTCGATCGGCTGCAAGGATGGCGGCGGGGTCAAGAAGGCGGCGCAGGCCCGCGTGCGCATCCTCACCAATGGCGATGCGATCCTCAACTTCGCCAGTGTCGAGATGGGGCAGGGCATCCGCACTGCGATGACGCAGGTGGTTGCCGAAGTGCTCAGGTTGCCGCATGGCCGCGTCAGCGCGCCGTCGATCAACACCGATCATGTGCCGTTCGACGAAGGCACTAACGCGTCGTCCGGCATCGCGGTGATGGGCCGCGCGGTCGAGGGCGCCGCCCGCGCGGCGCGGGAGCGCGTGCTCGATTTCGCCGCCGAGCAGCTAAGGTGCGATCGGGGTGAACTCGATCTCGACAACGGCTTCATCGTCCAGGGCACCGGGCCGAACGCGCAGCGCCACCCGATGGGCCCGATGGTCATGGGTTTCTACGGCGGCCCCGGCTTCGAGTTCACTGCCGACGGCTTCTACATGCCGCCGGTCGACCATCGCGCACCGCTCGAGTCGCCGTGCGTGTTCTGGGAGATCGGTTGGGGCGCGGCCGAGGTCGAGGTCGACCCCGGCACCGGCATCGTCAAGGTGCTGAAGCTTGTCGCGAGCGGAGACACCGGCCGCTCGATCAATCCGCTCGTGTGCAAGGGCCAGGAAGACGGCGCGGCCGTGCAGGGCTACGGCCAGGCTCTGTTCGAGCGCATGATTTACAACGAGCGCGGCGAGCTTCTGAACATCGACCCGCTGATCTATCGCGTGCCGCTGGCCGAAGATCTGCCGGCGGACTTCGTCACGATCACGCAGCAGCAGGGGCACGGGCCGGGCCCGTTCGGCGCCAAGGGCGCCGGCGAGGGAACGATACTCCCCATCGCCAGCGCTATCGCGAATGCGATCGATGACGCCGTGGGCGTCCGCATCACCGAGCTGCCGATTACGCCGGAGCGCGTGCTCGAGGCGCTCGAGCGCAAAGCGGCGGCAAAAAGATAAGTGCTACACGCTGCCGCATCGGCCGCGCGAACCGAGTGTTCATTGAGAGGGGACCAGACGGCAATGACAAAGCAGACTTCCGAGATCACGCGCCGGCGGCTGATCGCCACTGGCGTTTCCACCCTGGCGCTCGGCGTCGCCAGCCCTGCCGTGTTGCGGGCGCAGTCCGCTCCGCTGAAGGTCGGCGTCGTGCTGCCACTGTCCGGCGTCATCTCCTTCCCGGGCATCGCCACGCGGCGCGGCACCGAATTGGCGGTCAAGATGTTCGCCGATCAGGGCGTCAAGCTCGACGTCAGCTTCGCCGACACCGAGTCCAAGCCGGAAAACGGCCGCGTCGCCGCCGAAAAACTCATTCGCGACGGAGCCGGCGTCATCGTCGGCGCCTGGGACTCCGGTGCGACCATCTCCGCCGCGCAGGCTTGCGAAGCGGCGAAAGTCCCGCTCGTCGTGAACGTCGGCTCCGCGCCGCAGATCACCGAGCAGGGCTTCACCGAGGTGTTCCGCAATTTCCCGCCCGCGACGGAGATCGTCGGCAAGGGACTGGCGCTGTTCAAGGCGCTGCCACGCGGGAACGGCTTCGACCCGAAGACTGCCGTCATCATGCACGTCAACGACACGTTCGGCGAAGCGGTCATGGGCGGCGTTAAGGCGGTCTGGGCGAAGATGAATATCGACATCAAGATCGTCGATGTCATCAGCTACGACCTGCGCGCGCGCGATCTCTCCGTCGAGGTGGCGAAGGCCAAAGCGACCGGCGCCGACCTCGTCTGTCCGATCACGCGCGTCAACGACGCCATCCTGATCGTGCGCGAAATGGTGAAACAGGACTACAACCCGATGGCCATTTACGGGCCGTCGTCGCCCGGTCCGTACGAGAAGGCGTTCACCGACGCTCTTGGCAAATATTCGAACGACTATATGACGTCGGTGCCGTGGTACGATCCGAGCCGGGCCATCACCAAGGACGTCCTTGCCCGCTGGGCGAAGGAATTTCCCGGCAATCGCTTCGAGCTCAATTCGGGCTTCGGCTGGGAAGGCATCCAGGTCGTCGTCGATGCGCTCAAGCGGGCCGGCTCGACCAAGCCGGCCGATCTGCATGCCGCACTGAAGGCGACCAACATAGCTGACCACCCAATGGCGGGCGGGCCGATCACCTTCGACGCCAAGGGCCAGAACGTCAACATCGCGGTTCCGCTCCTCCAGAACCAGGGTCAGGAGCCCGTTGTCATCGCGCCGACAGCCGCAGCGCAGGCCAAACCGCACCTCCCGATGACTCCCTGGAGCAAGCGGGCCTGACGCAACGGGCCGTGCCGCTCCTCTGCACGAGAGGAGCGGCGCGCCGGCCGGCAAGCCGCACACATCGCGAATGACGCAGCTCTACATCAGCGTGGTCGTCAATGGCCTGATGATCGGCGCCATCTATGCGCTGGTCGCGGTCGGACTGAACATCATCTTCGGCGTCATGCGCGTGGTGAACTTCGCGCATGGTGAGATGGTGGTGATCGGGATGTACATCGGCTACGCGCTATGGAAGTACGCGGGACTTCCACCGGCGGCCGCTGTGCCAGTGGCCATGGTCACGATGTTTGCGGCGGGCTACATCTTTCAGCGTCTGCTCGGCAACGACTTCGTCGACAAGCCTCAGCACGTGCAATTCGTTCTTTACATCGGCCTTGCACTCGCCATCACCGGCCTGAATGCGATGATCTTCGGGCCCGACCCGCGCGGCATCGAGGCCGCGGCAAGCTTCGCCGTCTACACGATCGGGCCCGTCCGGATCGACGCTTCGCGGCTGCATGCGGCTCTGGCGGCGCTGATGCTGATCGCTGCGCTCTGGGCCTGGCTGCGGTTCAGCCTGACGGGCAAGGCGATGCACGCTGCGGCGGAAAATATCGTCGGCGGCCGCGCCATCGGTTTGCGTATCCCGCACCTGTTCGCACTGACCTCCGGCATCGGCATGGCCTGCGCCGGTACCGCCGGAGCGCTGATCGCGCCGCTCTACGATACGACGCCGTATCTCGCCGGCGAGTTCACGCTCACCGCCTTCATCATCGTCATCATCGGCGGGTTGGCGAGCCTCCCCGGCGCGCTGCTTGGCGGATTGCTGATCGGCGTTTCCGAGGCGATCGCCGCGCTCTTCATCGATCCGTCGGCGAAGAGCTTGTTGAGTTATGGCTTGTTGATTCTCGTGCTGCTGCTGCGGCCGAATGGTCTCATGGCCGCGGGCAGGGGCCCGCGATGATGATCGGGAACCTCGAACGCCGGCAATTGATCGCCGCCGCGCTGTTCACGACGGTGGCCGCCGTGCTGCCGGCGGCACTCGGCGATTTCTATCTGACGGTGTTGTCGCTCGTGTTCCTGTCGGCCTTTGTCGGCATCGCCTGGAACCTGATGATGGGTTTTGCCGGGCAATTGTCGCTTGGTCATGCGCTCTATTTCGGGGTCGGCGCCTATGCCGTTGCGATTCTCTCCGAGCGCTACGGCATCTCGCCCTGGCTGGCGATGATCCCGGCGGCGATCCTGCCGGCTTTGCTCGGGCTGGCCATCGGCGCGCTCGGGTTTCGATTTACGGTGCGCGGGGTCTATTTCGCGCTGCTGACAATCGCCTTTGCCGAGTTCGCACGCATCGTGTTCGAACACTGGTCGTTCGTCGGCAAGACCGGCGGCTTGTTCCTCAAGGCGCTCACGCCGGCGAACCAGCCATTGTTGAGCCTGCGCGGAGGCGCAACGTTCTTCTATTACGCACTGCTGCTGACGATGCTCGCGGCATGGGCCGTGTCAGCTCTGCTGATCCGCAGCCATGTCGGCTATGCCTGGCGCGCCATTCGCGAAGACGAGGACGCGTCTCGCGCCCTCGGCGTCAAGGTGTTGCGCATGAAGCTGCTCGCAGTCGCGATCAGCGCAGCATTCACCGGCATCGCGGGCGCATGGTTCGCGCTCATGAACGGCAGTCTGTTTCCGGACTCCGTGCTCGGGATGCAAATGAGCATCAACCTCATCATCGCCCCCATTGTCGGCGGTCTCGGTACGTTGTTCGGGCCGATCATCGGCGCGCTCATCATCGTTCCGATTAACGAGGTTTCGCGCAACCTGGCGCAGAGCTTCAGCATCAACGGCCTTAACCTGCTGGTCTACGGTCTCCTGCTGATGGTCGTCATCAAGGTGGCGCCGCAAGGTTGCTGGCCATGGATCGCGCGGCATCTTCGCCTGTCGTCGGCCGGCTGGACGCGAGGGCCGAAGGCATGACGAGTCTTTCGGTGCGCGGTCTGACCAAACGCTTTGCCGGTCTTGTCGCGGTGAACGATGTTAGCTTCGATGTCGCGCAGGGCTCGATCACGGCGTTGATCGGCCCGAACGGCGCGGGCAAGACGACTTGTTTCAGCATGATCGCCGGGGCCCTGACGCCGAGCGCCGGCAACGTCGCGTTTGAAGGTCGGCCGATTGCGGGTCTGCCGCCGGAGGAGCTTTGCCGGCTTGGCATGGCGCGGACTTTCCAGATTATGCGTCCGCTCGCGGGCATGACCGTGGCCGAGAACGTCATCGTCGGCGGACTCGCGCGGACCACCAGCGTATCCGTGGCGCGGCGAAAGGCCCTCGATATTCTGGACCGGATCGGGCTTGGGGCGCGTGCGGACCAGCCTGCCGCTTCGCTGACGTTGCCTGACCGCAAGATGCTCGAGCTGGCCAAGGCGCTGGCGACCGAACCCAAGTTGCTGCTGCTGGACGAAGTGATGGCCGCGTTGCGGCCCGCCGACACCGACCGCATCGTCGTAGTGCTGCGTCAGCTCAACCGCGACGGCATGACCATTCTGCTGATCGAGCACGTGATGCGGGTGGTGATGGCGTTGGCGGAAAAGGTGATCGTCCTCAATTACGGGCAAAAGATTGCCGAAGGGGCGCCGTCGCAGGTGGTCGCTGATCCACAGGTGATCGAGAGCTATCTCGGGCGCAGGGCGAAAACCGCATGAGCGCGCCGTTGCTTCAGGTCGAGGGCTTATGCGCCGGATACAACGGCGCCGCCGTTCTCACCGATGTGTCGCTGCACGTCGATGCCGGCGAGACGGTCGCGGTCGTGGGCGGCAACGGCGCCGGCAAGACGACCCTGATCCGGACCATCGCAGGAATGGTGACGGCGACGGCCGGGCGCGTGCACTTCGACGGTGACGATCTCACCAACCTCAGCAGCGACCGGGTATGCGAGCGCGGTATCGCGCAGTCTCCGGAAGGACGTCAGCTTTTTCAGAGCCTCACGGTCGAGGACAATCTGCGCCTCGGCGCCGTCCTGAAGCGGGCGCGGGCGAAGGTCGACGACGCTCTCGAGCAGGCGTTCACGCTCTTTCCGCGGCTGAAGGAGCGCCGGTCGCAACTAGCCGGGACCTTGTCTGGCGGCGAGCAGCAGATGGTGGCGATCGGTCGCGCGCTGATGGCGCAGCCCAAATTCATCATGCTCGACGAGCCCTCGCTCGGGCTTGCGCCGGTTATGGTCGATCTGATGTTTGATTCCATCGCCGCACTCAACAAGCGCGGCATGAGCATCCTGTTGATAGAACAGAACGTGTCTGAATCGCTCACGCTCGCCTCGCGCGGCTATGTGCTGGAAAACGGCGCGGTGGTTCTGGAAGGGCCGGGCGCCGAATTGTTGGAGAACGACGAGGTGCGGCGGGCTTATCTGGGTCTCTAAGCAGGATCGGATCGTTACAGTCTGGTCGGCGATTCGCCGGGTGACGTGGTTGGAATATGGCTCGAAAAAAGAAGATCGTACGCAAGGGAGAGGTCGACGCCCGTTACGTGGTGCCGCCGGTGCAGCGGGCGCTGCGGCTGCTGCGTTACATCGCGGACGGCAACGCGGTCGAAAGTCCCAGCCGCGCGGCGAAGGAGTTGAGCATCAATCGCACCACATTGGTGCGCCTGCTCGCGACACTGAGCGCCGAACGCATGATCGAGCGCCGCCATGACGGGGAGGGCTACCGTCTCGGCATCGGTATGGCGACGCTGACGGCGAGGGCTCTCTTTTCCGCGGATATCGTTCAGGTGGCCGATCCGATCCTGGCAGATCTCGCCAATCAACTTGGGCTGTCATCGCATCTCGGGATCCTGGAGGGGCGGGACGTAATCTACGTCGTCCGGCGCGTGCCAAATCTGCACCTCGTCAGCAATGTGCGGATCGGAAGCCGGTTGCCGGCGCACGCGAGCAATATAGGCCGCGTCATCCTGGCGCACATGCCGAGAGACAGCGTGGCCGAGCTCTACGCCCGAGTGACGATGGAGCCCGTGACCGACAAGACCGTCACCACGATCGACGACCTGCTGCGGCAGATTGCACGCGACCGGGACCTCGGTCTCGCCTGGAGCGACTCCAATTTCGAGCGAGGCATCTCTTCGGTCGCTGCACCTGTCTTCGATCACACCGGCAATGTCGCCGGCGGCATCAATGTGAGCGGCGCGACCGGTGCTCTCGATGGCGCCGGCCGGCGCAAGGAGATCAGCTCGGCCCTGTCGGCCGCGGCACAGGAAATTTCGCGACGGATCGGGTACTCGCCACCAACCGGAACCGCTCTGACCGGCGGCCGCTCAAGCAGCTGAATTCGGTCGCGTTTCTTGTCGGCTCGCTCGAGGCCGACGTAAGCGGGGAATACGTCACAGTTCGGCATTTGCACCAGGGTCGGAGTTGTTGGAGCAACGGCCTGATCTGAGGCAATACAAAATGTCACATGCAGACGTTTGCGGCTGACGAAGCTCGACCCGTCCGCTTGCATGCCACAGCTGCTGGCGATCGTCTGCATGATCGCGAGAAAGTGCTTCTGCTGTGCGGCTGTGCCGATCAGCGAAGGGAGCTTCCCTTACGGCCGTCTCGCGGAGCGACCGTAGCACCGCGCCTTCGGCGGTCGTCTTCATTTCTTCGTCGCGTCCAAGCGCGCCCAGGACCGCGACGACCCTGTTCTTGTGGTCGAAGATCGGCACGGCGACGGCGCTGACGCCGGGCACGAGTGTCCCCCCGACTGCTGCATAACCCTTTCCCTGCGTGTCTTCGACGACCGAGGCGCTCAATTTGCCCTGGGAGCGTCGCACCTCCGCCGCGGCCCGGACGTCAGGCCGGGCGGCGGAACGCCGACTCCGGCAGGGTCACGATCCAGTCGTTCGAGCGCTGGAGATGCTGGCGCATGGCTTGCTCCGCGCCGTCGGGGTCGCCGGCGAGGATCGTCTCTGCGACGCGCACGTGATCCTCGTGCGAAACCTGCGTGTGCTGCGGCCGCATGGCGCGGCCGATCTGCAGCATCACGACCGGCAATTGCAGCGTCGCAATCAATCCGGACAATGTCTCGTTGCCGCCGATCGCGACGATCGTGTGGTGATAAAGCCGGTTGAGCCGAATGAATTCGCTCCACGGCAATTCGGCGCTCCTCGGCCGCACCTGCTCCCACACGTCCGCGAACAGCGTGCGGTTCGCGCCTTCGTGGATGCGCTCGGCGGCGAGCCGCGCCGCAAGGCCTTCGAGGTTCTTGCGGACGACGAACAGGTCCTCGACCTGCTTGCGCGTCAGGTGCCGCACGACCGCACCGCGGTTCGGCACGATCTCGACGAGTCCCTCCGCGCTCAATCGATGCAGCGCCTCGCGCACCGGCCCGCGGCTGAAGCCGACATGGTCGGTGAGATCGCGTCCGATCAGCCGCTGCCCCGGCGCATAACGCCCGCTGAGAATGCCGTCGCGGATTTCGTCGACGACGAAATCGACCGTCTCGCCGCGCCGCTGTTTGGGGCGGTCGACAGGTTCGGTCGGCGACAGGATGGGCTGCGACTCCATTGCATCCTCGGTACCGATTGACTCGGAAATTGGCAACCAGTACTTTCATACAAAATTGGCTCCAATCTGAGAGCCGGCCGGTTCCTCTTCGGGACCGGGCGACGCGTGAGCGCCAAAGGGAGGATCTGATGGGCCGCAAGCCGCCATCGGCGCTGCGTTCGCTCGTGCCGTGCGACCACGCGCTCCGCCGCGAGCGCCGTCGGCCGGCCGCTTCGCGCACCGCATCTTTCTCAATTCAGACCTCCGTACACGACACAGCCGGCGCGCGCCGTTGCAGCCGTGCGCGTGCCGTCGGTTTTTGCATTCACTAGAAGGGCACTCAGATGGATCTTGGAATTAAAGGCCGTGTCGCCATCGTCAGCGGCGGCAGCCGCGGCATCGGCCGGGAAACGGCGCGCGAATTTCTCGAAGCCGGCGTCAAGGTGATGATCTGTTCGCGCAATGGCGACGCGGTCGCGGCCACCGCCAAGGAACTCGCGCAGAAGACCGGCGGCGACATCCGCTCGATCGCGGCCGATATGCGCAAGCCCGAGGACGTGCAGCGTCTCGTCGACGAAACCGTGCGCGCCTTCGGCACGGTCGACATTCTCGTGAACAATGCCGGCACGATGTATTCGGGCCGCTTCGAGGAGCTCACCGAAGATGGCCTGCGCAATCAGCTCGACACCAAGCTGTTCGGCTGGATGCGCGCGATCCGGACCGTGTGGCCGATCATGCGCGACAAGAATTGGGGCCGCATCGTCAGCATGATCGGCGGCGCCGGCAAGGAGCCGGACCCCTACATGTTCGGCTCGGGCATGACGAATAGCGCACTGCTCAACATGACCAAGTCACTGTCGACCGAGTTCGCCCCGCACAACGTGCTGGTCAACGCCGTGTGCCCAGGCTGGGTGGCGACCGACCTCTGGCGCCGCAATGCCGACGGCTTGCAGAAAGAGCTCGGCGTGCAGTCGGAAGACGAGGCACGCCGGCTCGCGGCGAAGAAGAACGCGCTCGGCCGCTTCGGCCGTCCGGAAGAACTCGCCAACGCGATCGCATTTCTGTGCTCCGAGCGCGCGAGCTACATCACCGGCGTGTCGCTGAATCTCGACGGCGGCCGCCTCAAGGGTCTCTGGTAAGAGGCGCGCCATGGATCTCGGGCTCGCCGGCAAGACAGCCATCGTGACCGGTGCCTCGCGTGGCATCGGCTTTGCGACGGCGCAGCGGCTCGCCGCAGAGGGCGCGGCCGTCGGCATCTGCGGACGCGATGCCGCTCGCCTCGACGCCGCGGTCGAAAGGCTCCGGCAGGGCGGCGCGAAAGCGGTCGGCGTCGTCGCCGACACCACCGAGCCGGCGGCGCGGGAGGCCTTCGTGGCGAAGGTCACCGAGGCGCTCGGACCTCCGCAGATTCTCGTCAACAATGCCGGCACGCATGTCCGCGCCACGGTCGACGACATGACGGACGAGCAGCTTCGCCGTCAGCTCGAAGACAAGGTGTTCGGATTCTTCGGCATGATCCGTGCGGTCTTGCCGCATATGCGGCGTCTCGGCGGCGGCCGTATCGTCAATGTCATCGGCCAGGCCGTTCGTCATCCGCATCCCGATCGGCTCCCCAGCGGCATCACCAATGCGGCGGCGCAGGCCATGTCGAAAGCGGTGGCCGACGCGGTCGCGCGCGAGAACATCCGAGTCAACACCGTGTGCCCGCAATACGTGGAAACCGAGATCAT
>Ga0187809_10001302_pt1 | contig 11879 bp, 7 predicted proteins | sample NC_wetland_sal_i_8_FD_132415 | JGI IMG/M metagenome (GOLD analysis project Ga0187809, IMG submission 132415) | Wetland sediment microbial communities from Neuse River Estuary, North Carolina, USA - ASW_4 | ecosystem: Environmental > Aquatic > Freshwater > Wetlands > Sediment | place: USA: North... | reverse complement strand
GATATCGCCTTCCTGAACCAGCAGGTCAGTGCCCGGCTCGGCAACTTCGTTAGCAACGTCCGGCGACGCGGTGTCGGTCATCAGCAATCCTTCACTCTCAGGGCGGGCTCGTCAGGGGTTTGCGGCCACCGGTCGTGCGACCGTGCCGGTTGGCTCGAATGGATCAGCGTCGCTTCTTGCTCGGCGCGCGCTTCTGGCCGGGACGGTTGCCGCTGGGCCGGGCCGATCGATTGACCGGCCGCGGCGGCGGATTGACCGCGCCGGAAGGCTGATCGCCTCCCGACCGCGGTTCGACCCCCGCCTCGGTGTCAACCGGCGTCGAGGCCGGCTTGGCGTTCTTGGGGTTGACCGGCTTCTGCCCGACCTTGGGGGCCAGGGCGCGGCCGACCTCATTGGTCGGGCCGGCCGCTACCGTGCCGGAGGGCGTGTGCGGGTGGAACTTCAAGATGTAGAACTGCTGGAACATCGTCCACAGGTTCGAGCTGAACCAGTACAGCAGCACGCCCAGCGGGAAGATCACGCCCGACACGAGAACCGAGATCGGGATACCGACCTGCATCAGCTTCTGCAGGATCGCGGCCTGCCCTTCGGCCGGCGTCGTCTGGTTCCGCATCGCCGCACGCTGGGTGACGAAGGTCGCGGCTGCGCTGATCAACACCAAGATGATGGTGGTGACGCGGGTCGCGCTGACGTGACCACCCAGTTGGATGATCTTGGCCGAGGATTCGTGCAGTGACGCCGCCAGCGGCGCTCCGAACAGCTTGGCCTTCGCCGCGTCCAAAGTCTGGGTCTTGGTGAAGCCGTACAGTGTTAGCTTCGACTCGGGGTACGTGGGCGAGACCGCGGCCGACATGTGCTTGAGCACATGGAACAGGGCGATGAAGACCGGGATCTGCAGGAACATCGGCAGGCAGCCGGAGATCGGGTTGAAGCCCTCGGCCTGTTGCAGCGCCATCATCTCGCGGTTGAGCGTGGCCCGGTCGCCCTTGTGCTTCTCCTGCAGCTTCTTGATCTTGGGCTGCATCTCCTGCATGCGGCGCTGGTAGTGCACCTGCTTGACGAAGAACCGGAACATCAGCAGCCGGGCGGTGACGACCAGCATGATGATCGACAGCGCCCAGGTCAGCCCGCTGGTCTTGCTCAAGCCCAGGAAGGTGAACAGCTGATACCACCGCAGCAGCACCCAGGACACCGCGGTGTACAGGAAGTTCAGATTCATCGATCAGCCCGCTCTAGAAGGTTCTGCTCATCCGACGGTTCGGGACGAGTTCCGGTTCCGTGCGAAACCGGCGAGTTCTGCTCCGGACCTGCCCCGTCCACCGGCTGGTCAGCTCCGCCCGATCGGGGCGGCACCGGGTCGAAGCCGCCGGCGTGCCAAGGATGGCAGCGCGCGATCCGCCGGGCGCCGAGCCAACTGCCGCGCAGCAGGCCGTGCTCGGCTATCGCCTCCAACGTGTAGGCGCTGCAGGAGGGCAGGTATCGGCAGGCCGGCGGACGGCGGGAACTCCAGCCGGCTTGGTACAGCCGGATACAGGTCATGCCGAAGCGGGCCGACCTCGACGGAGCAGGGTTGGTGGTCATGATGTCGTCAGCCGCCGCAGCGCAGCACCGAGGTCGGCACCCAGCCGGGCCGAACTGGCTTCGGCCGCTTGTGGCAGGGCCCGCACCACGATCGTGCTGCCGGCGGGAACGGCGTCCAACTGCTGGGCGAGCTGGGCCCGGAGCCGGCGTGAAACCCGATGCCGCACCACGCTGCCCCCGACTCGCTTGCCGACGATCAAGCCGGCCCGAGTGTTCGAACGGCCGGAGTCATCGGCGGACCGATCCAGGTAGACGACAAGCGAACCGCGTCGGCTGCGCCGTCCGCTGCGAGTAACCCGGGCGAAGTCCGCGGCGGACCGAAGCCGCTGCGCCGCAGCCAGCACGCGCCGAACTCGACTCAGGCAGACAGTTCGCTGCGGCCCTTGCGCCGGCGAGCCGAGATGATGGCGCGACCGGCGCGGGTGCGCATCCGAAGCCGGAACCCGTGGGTCTTGGCCCGACGGCGGTTGTTCGGTTGGAAGGTCCGCTTGCTCACGGTCTCGCTCCATCGCAATCATGTCCGAGTCGGCGTGCGACCAGGACGTCAGTGTTCGTTCGAATCAATCCACAGGCAGGCTGTCCGGCACCGGCTCCCGCCCCGCCATGACGACGCGGCTGAGCTATCCGTTGTGGACAGCACACGTGAGATACCACGGTACGGATCGGACGGCGGACTGGTCAAACCGGCCGACCGGAACCTGGGCCGGGTGGCAGACCGATCCCGCGGATCGGGACGCGAATCGACAAACTTACCCAGCTGAACCCCAGGTAAACCCGCGCGACACGCCGAGTGACTACTGGCGGTCCAAAAAGTCTCCGGTTCCGCCCATTGTGGCTGAGCTCGGCTCGCTGTTAGGTTGTCCGCTCGAAGCAGTACAACCGCTGGGCCAACGTCAGCAGCTGGCCGCTACTCGGACCTCGCGCCGAGGCGTTCGGCCATCCCTCCACATTGTGTGGATAGGGCTGTGGATTACTGTCGAGGCCGAGCCAGTCCTGTGCGCCGACGTCCGCCCGGTCGGTCAGGAGGCCAGCGGCAACGGGGGAAGCGATCGAGGGAGTGTGCAGCACGTGGCGGACGAACTCGCGGATCTCGCGGACGTCTGGAATCGCGCGATCGACCAGCTCGACGACTCGATCGTCCGTCCCCACCAGCGCGCCTGGCTCGGCCTGACCCGGCTCATCGGTCTGCTGGAAGACACCGCGCTGCTGGCCGCGCCCAACGGGTATGCCAAGGACTACCTCGAAGACAACCTGCGGCCGCTGATCACCTCGGCCCTGAGCCAGGCGATGGGTCGCGAGATCAACGTCGCGGTGACGGTGCAGCCGATCGAGCAGGCCGGCACCGAGCGCCCAGCCGAAACCGGAACGGGTGATCCGGACTCGTACCCGGTCGAGCGCGGGTCGGTATTCGGCGGCGGTCTGGAGCGCGAGCTCGACGTCGACGAGTTGGACACCTACGACCGGTTCTCCGACCGGTTCGAGGAGGTCAACCCCGGCGTCGGCATGTGGGATACCGGCTCGTCCAACGTGATCCCGTTCGATCGGGAGGCCCGGCTCAATCCGAAGTACACGTTCGAGACCTTCGTGCCCGGCTCGTCGAACCGGTTCGCCCACGCCGCCGCGGTGGCGGTGGCCGAGGCTCCGGCCAAGGCCTACAACCCGCTGTTCATCTACGGCGAGTCGGGTTTGGGCAAGACCCACCTGCTGCACGCCATCGGAAGCTACGGCCGCCGGCTGGAACCGAGCATGCGGGTCCGTTACGTCTCGACCGAGGAGTTCACCAACGACTTCATCAACTCGGTCCGGGTCAACGACGTCCAGTCGTTCCAGCGCCGCTACCGAGATGTCGACCTGCTGCTGATCGACGACATCCAGTTCCTCGAGCGGGCCGAGCAGACGCAGGAAGCGTTTTTCCACACCTTCAACACGCTGCAGATGGCCAACAAGCAGATCGTCATCTCCTGCGACCGCAAGCCGGAACAGCTGGCCGGCTTGCAGAACCGCCTCGTCACCCGGTTCAAGTCGGGCCTCATCACCGATGTCCAAGCGCCCGACCTCGAGCTGCGGATCGCGATCCTGCGCAAGAAGGCGGCCAAGGACGGCATGACGCTGCAGCCCGGGGTGATGGAGTTCATCGCTCAGCGGATCCAGACCAACATCCGCGAACTCGAGGGTGCGCTGATCCGCGTGGTCGCCTATGGCAGCTTGAACAAGCAGGAGATCGATCTCCGGCTGGCCGAGACGGTCCTGCAGGATCTGGTGTCCGAGACCGACCGGCCTGACATCACCGCCAACACCATCATGGCCGTGACCGCCGAGTACTTCGGCGTCACTCTGGAAGACCTGACCGGCAGTTCCCGGACCCGGGTGCTGGTCCAGGCCCGCCAGATCGCGATGTATCTGTGCCGCGAGTTGACCGAGCTGTCCTTGCCCAAGATCGGGCAGACCTTCGGCGGCCGGGACCACACCACCGTCATGCACGCCGAGCGCAAGATCAAAACGCTGATGGGCGAACGGCGCAACGTCTTCAACCAGATCACCGAGCTGACCAGCCGGATCCGCAGCCGCGGCCGCTCCTGAGCGCGGCGCTTCCCCGCGCTTCGACGACCGATTCTTGTACTTCCACAATGTGGGTAGCTCTGTGGATAAAGCGATGGCGTCGTGTGGACGAGAGCTGGCGGTCATTCGCTGTCCACCTTCGCGTTACTTACCCACCGCCGTCGTCAACCGGTTACCCACACCCCGCCGGCCCGGCCGGCCGGGGCTAGCGGGGCTTTTCCACAACTTCCACAGCACTGATGAGGACGAAGGCAGATAGCTTTCGATGAATTACAAGAACTCGAATCCTGGACCTGGGGATTTGTGGAGACTGGCGGGCCGCCTGGGCCACGCGCGCGGCCCGGTCGTCCTCACCGACCGGCGGCGATGGCCGTGCCCGGTGCCGGGTAGCCAGCCGACGTGCAAGACTGCTCACCCGCACCCTTTGCTCGGCGACCGGTTCCAGAGCCGGTCGGATGGGACGACCCGGCGAGGGTTCTGACAGAGGTTTGCAGCAAGATGTGCACGGTTGTGATTTCGCTCAGCGATGGAGGCAGTCGATGAAGTTCCGGATCGAGCGTGACGTGCTCGCAGACGCTGTCGCCTGGTCGGCCCGGAGCCTGCCCGCACGACCGGCGGCACCGGTTCTGGCCGGCCTGCTGCTCGACGTCGCCGAAGATCGGCTGGCCATCTCCGGCTTCGATTACGAGGTCTCGACCCAGGCCCAGCTGGAGGTCTCCGGCGGCACCAGCGGCCGGGCACTGGTCTCGGGCCGGCTGCTGGCCGACATTGCCAAGTCGCTGCCGGCGCATCCGGTCGAGTTTGCCTCCGACGGCTCCCGGGTCAGCATCAGTTGTGGCAGCGCCCGCTTCACCCTGCCGACCATGCCCGACGAGGATTACCCTCGCCTGCCCGATTTGCCCAGCACCGCCGGCACCGTGTCCAGCACCGCGTTCGCCCGGGCGGTCTCGCAGGTCGCCATCGCCGCTGGCCGGGACGACACGCTGCCGATGCTGACCGGGGTCCGGCTCGAGATCGAAGGCGACCGGCTCACTCTGGCCGCTACCGACCGGTACCGGCTGGCCGTTCGCGAACTCGGGTGGAACCCGGCCAGCGCCACCCAGGCCGAGGCTCAGGTGCTGGTCCCGGCCCGCACCCTCAACGAGGCCGCGCGCAGCCTCACCAGCGCCAGCGAACTGATCATCTCGCTGTCCAACTCGGGGGCGGGCGAGGGCATCATCGGCTTTTCCGGCTCGGGGCGCCGGACCACGACCCGGTTGCTCGACGCTCAGTTCCCGCCGTACCGGACGCTGCTGCCGACCGAATTCGCGGTGACCGCTGAGGTACCGGTGGCGCCGCTGACCGAGGCGGTCAAGCGGGTCGCGCTGGTGGCCGAACGCGGGAATCCGGTCCGGCTGCAATTCGCCGACGGCGGCTTGACCCTGACCGCCGGCGGTGACGACGAGGGCCGGGCTGAGGAGAACCTCGAGGCCGAGTACGAGGGTGAAGGCATCACCACCGCGTTCAACCCGACGTTCCTGCTCGAAGGGCTCGGCGCGATCGAGGAGTCGTCGGTCCGGCTCCAGTTCACCACTCCGACCAAGCCGGCGGTACTACGCCCGGCCGGCGGCTCCGGCGACTACACCTACCTGATCATGCCGGTCCGGATGCCGGGCTAACTCCGGCCGGCCGGAGGCCCTCGGGCGCTCTGACCGGTGTGCGCCGTCAGCCAACCGCCGGGGCGGCTCGTCGGCCCCATCGGGCCGGGCTACGGTTGAAGCTGACCTTTCCGGCCCGGTCTCGGGGCTGGTTCGCGGACGAATTCATCGTGGAGGCTGGCATGGAACTTGGGCTGATCGGGCTGGGCAAGATGGGCGGCAACATGGCGCACCGGTTGCGCGATGCCGGCCACACGGTCGTCGGCTACGACCAGTCCGACAAGGCCCCCCGCGACGTGAGCTCGCTGGCCGAGCTGGTCGACAAGCTGTCCGCGCCCCGGGCGATCTGGGTCATGGTCCCGGCCGGCAAACCGACCGATGAGACCATCCACGCCCTCGGCGACCTGCTCAACGAAGGCGACCTGATCATCGACGGGGGCAACTCCAAGTACTTCGACGACGCGCGACACGCCAATGAGCTCGGCGCGAAGGGCATCCGGTTCGTCGACGCGGGCGTCTCAGGCGGCGTATGGGGCCTGAAGAACGGCTACGCGCTGATGGTCGGCGGGGCCAAGGAGGACGTTGCCCGCGTCCAGCCGATCTTCGACTCCCTCAAGCCCGAGGGAGAGTCCGGCTTCGTGCACGCCGGCACCAAGCCTGGGGCCGGCCACTTCGCCAAGATGGTCCACAACGGCATCGAGTACGGCATCATGCAGGCGTACGCCGAGGGTTACGAGCTGATGGCGGCCGAGCCGATCGTGGAGAACGTCACCGAGATCTTCAAGTCGTGGCAGCAGGGCACGGTGATCCGCTCCTGGCTGCTGGACCTGGCCGTGCTCGCGCTCGAGCAGGACCCGGGCCTGGAAAAGATCCGCGGTTACGCCGCCGACTCTGGCGAGGGCCGGTGGACGGTCGAGGCCGCGATCGACAACGCGGTGCCGATGCCGGTCATCACGGCCGCCCTGTTCGCTCGCTTCGCATCGCGGCAGGACGACTCGCCGGCGATGAAGATGGTGGCCGCGCTGCGCAACCAGTTCGGTGGTCACGCCGTGGAGGCGGCGGGCAACGTGCAGTCCGGTGACGCCATCTCCCCCGGCGCCAACTGAGGCCTAGCCGGCGTGTTCGTCCAGCACCTGAGCGTCGCCGACTTCCGCAGCTGGCCCCGAGCCGACCTGGCGCTGGAGCCCGGGGTCAGCGTGCTGGTCGGAGCGAACGGGCAGGGCAAGACGAACCTGCTCGAGGCGCTGGGCTATCTCGCAACGCTCTCGAGCCATCGGGTCGGCACTGACGCGCCGCTGATCCGGGCCGGGGCCGACCGGGCGATAGTGCAGGCCGCGGTCGTGTCCGAGGGCCGGCAACTGGTGCTGGAGATCGAGCTCGTCCCGGGCCGGGCGAACCGGGCCAAGCTCAATCGAGCCCCGGTGCCCCGGCCGCGCGACCTGCTCGGCGGGTTGCGCACGGTGCTGTTCGCTCCGGAGGATCTGGCCGTCGTTCGGGGTGACCCGGGCGAGCGCCGGAAGTTCCTGGATGACCTGCTGGTGCAACGCACCCCGCGGCTGGCCGGTGTCCGCGCCGACTACGAGCGAGTGCTCAAGCAGCGGGCGGCCCTGCTGAAGTCAGCCGGCGTGGCCAAGCGGGCCGGAAAGAGCGGTGACCTGTCCACACTGGATGTCTGGGACGGGCACCTGGCCGCCCACGGTGCCGAGTTGCTGGCGGCGCGGCTGGAGCTGGTGCAGGCATTGCAGCCCTTCGCCGGCGAGTCCTATGCCCGACTCGCGCCTACGAGCGGCGCCCTGACCTTGAGTTATGTCAGCTCGATTGAAAACTGGCCAGGTGATGACACCGGGAATGACAGCGGTGTAATTCCACCGCGCAACGTCTTGCAGGCTGCGTTGCTGGCCGAGTTGGCCCGGGTGCGCGGCCAGGAGGTCGAGCGCGGGGTCAACCTGGTCGGCCCCCACCGCGACGATCTCGAGCTCCGGCTCAACGAGTTGCCGCTGCGCGGTTACGCCAGCCACGGCGAGGGCTGGTCGGCGGCGCTGGCTCTACGCCTGGCCTGTTACGACCTGCTGCGGGTCGAGGGTGCCGAACCGGTGCTGATCCTGGATGATGTCTTCGCAGAACTGGATGCCACTCGCCGCGAGCAGTTGGCGATCATTGCCGGCAAGGCCGAGCAGGTGCTGATCTCAGCGGCGGTCGTGTCCGACGTGCCGGAATCGCTGTCCGGGGCCCGGTTCGACGTCACCGATGGGGAGGTGCGCCGTGTCCGATGACCGCATCGATCCACAGGTTTTCCACCAGGCGTCGGGCCCCTCATCGCCGGATCATGCGGAGATCCCGGAATCCGAGGGCGAGTTATCCACAGACGAGCTGCCGGACACGTCCACAGATCTGGCCGCCGAGGCGCTGCACGCAGCGCGGGCGATCGCGGCCGGTCAGGCATCAGCGCAACCTTCGCGGCGACTGCGTCGATACCGGCGCCGCTCCGGCGCCGGGGCCGGTTACACCGGAGCCGGACCCGACGCGCGCGACCCCGCGCCAATCGGAGCCATCCTGAACCGCTCGGCCCAGGACCTGGGCTGGGTCGGTCCGCTGGCCGAGGCCCGGCTGTTCAGTCGGTGGCCCGACATCGTCGGGCGCGAGATCGCCGACCGGTGCCAGCCGACAAGCCTGGTCGACGGCGAGCTCAAGATCGTCTCGGAATCCACCGCCTGGGCGACCCAGTTGCGCTTGATGTCTCGGGAGTTGCTGGCCCGGATCGCCCGCGAGACGCCACCGGGCATGGTCCGCCGCGTGCACATCTCGGGTCCGTCGGGCCCGTCGTTCAAGCGCGGTCCGTGGACCATGAAGGGTGGGTACGGAGTGCGCGACACCTTCGGGTGAGGGTGGTCGTGGTGCTGGTTCGGTCGGGCACGACCAATCGTTACGGAGTGCGCGACACCTTCGGGTGAGGGTGGTCGTGGTGCTGGTTCGGTCGGGCACGACCTGTGGGTACGGAGTGCGCGACACGTTCGGGTGAGGGCCAGCCTGAGTACGCCGAGGCCGGATCCGTCAAGCCATCTCGCGTATCCCGATTCGAGCGATGACCGAAAGTCGCTCAGCGACACGATCAGCGGCCCTGCCAGCCGCAATTCAACCCCGGGAACCGCTAGACTTATTCGCAGTGCGGCGCGACGTGCGTCCTCACTCGCCGACTGAGGTCGCCACGATCACCGGTCACGGCCGTCGTGATGCGACGGGGCCGGCGACCGTCCGCCGAGGTCACGACAGCAAAGCGATCACTGTTAGGAGCACAAGCGTGCCGGCTAAGGCTGCGTCCACATACGGGGCGGATTCGATCAAAGTCCTCGAAGGCCTCGAAGCCGTCCGGAAGCGCCCGGGAATGTACATCGGTTCAACCGGTGAACGCGGCCTGCACCACCTCATCTGGGAGGTGGTGGACAACTCGGTCGACGAGGCGCTGGCCGGCGTCTGCGACCGGATCGTGGTGACGCTGCTGGCCAATGGCGGCGTGCAGGTGGTCGACAACGGCCGGGGCATGCCGGTCGGCATCAACAAGCAGCAGAACAAGCCGGCGGTCGAGGTGATCCTCACCGTCCTGCACGCCGGCGGGAAGTTCGACAGCGATGCCTATGCCGTCTCCGGCGGCCTGCACGGGGTCGGCGTCTCGGTGGTCAACGCGCTCTCGACGCGGCTCGAGGTCGAGATCAAGCGCGACGGCTTCGTCTGGACCCAGCCCTACGTCGACCAGAAGCCGGCCGAGCCGCTGGCCAAAGGCGCGGCGACCAAGGAGACCGGGACCAGCGTCACGTTCTGGCCGGACCGCGGCATCTTCGAGACCGTCGAGTTCGACTTCCAGACCATCACCCGCCGGCTGCAAGAGATGGCGTTCCTGAACAAGGGGCTGACCATCATCCTGCGGGACGAGCGCGGCGGCGACCACGAGAACCGCGAGGTCACTTACCACTACGCGGGCGGCATCGCCGACTTCGTCAGGCACCTGAACGCCACCAAGTCCCCGATCCACAAGTCGGTCGTCTACTTCGAGTCCGAGGACACCGAGTCGCGCATCTCGGCCGAGATCGCCTTGCAGTGGAACGAGTCCTACTCCGAGTCGGTCTACACCTTCGCCAACACGATCAACACGATCGAGGGTGGCACGCACGAAGAAGGATTCCGGGCGGCGCTGACCACGGTGGTCAACAAGTGGGCCACCGAGAAGAAGATCTTCAAGCCCAACGAGGACAAGCTGACCGGCGACGACATCCGAGAAGGGCTGGCCGCGATCATCTCGATCAAGCTCGGTGAGCCGCAGTTCGAAGGGCAGACCAAGACCAAGCTCGGCAACTCCGAGGCCAAGTCGTTCATCCAGAAGATGTGCAACGAGTGGCTGGCCGACTGGTTCGAGCGCAACCCGACCGAGGGCCGGCTCGTCGTCACCAAGGCGACCCAGGCCGCCCGTGCCCGCAAGGCGGCCCAGCAGGCGCGCAAGCTCGCTCGCAAGAACGCCCTGGACACCATGGGACTGCCGGGCAAGCTGGCCGACTGCCGCTCCACCGACCCGGGACGTTCCGAGCTCTACATCGTCGAGGGAGACTCGGCGGGCGGCTCGGCCAAGTCGGGGCGCGACTCGATGTACCAGGCGATCCTGCCGATCCGGGGCAAGATCATCAATGTGGAGAAGGCCCGGATCGACCGGGTGCTGAAGAACACCGAGGTGCAGTCGCTGATCACCGCCCTCGGCACCGGCATCCACGATGATTTCGACCTGGCCAAGTTGCGGTATCACAAGATCGTGCTGATGGCCGATGCCGACGTCGACGGCCAGCACATCACCACCCTGCTGCTGACCTTGCTGTTCCGGTTCATGCGGCCACTGATCGAGAACGGTCATGTCTACCTGGCCATGCCACCGCTGTACAAGATCAAGTGGAGCAAGGGCGACCCGGACTACGTCTACTCCGATCGCGAGAAGGACGTCGTGATCGAGGCCGGCGAGGCCGGGGGTCGCAAGCGAATCGCCGGTGACTCGATCCAGCGCTACAAGGGCCTGGGCGAGATGAACGCCAAGGAACTGTGGGAGACCACGATGGATCCGGCGACCCGGATGCTGCGGCTGGTCACGCTGGACGACGCGGCCACCGCGGACGAGCTGTTCTCGGTGCTGATGGGTGACGACGTCGAGGCCCGGCGGCACTTCATCGTGTCCAACGCCAAGGACGTCCGCTTCCTCGACATCTAGGGATCTCCCGATCCCAGCAGATTCAGTCGTAACAACAAGGCGAAACGCAGTTTCACCTGCCAGTGTGAGGATATGAAAGGCGCATCGTGACCGAGACTCAGCCGCCCGGCGATCGCATCGAACCGGTTGACCTGCAGCTGGAAATGCAGCGCAGCTTCCTCGATTACGCCATGAGCGTGATCGTCTCCCGGGCCCTACCCGATGTCCGGGACGGGTTGAAGCCGGTGCACCGGCGAGTGCTGTACTCCATGTACGACAGTGGGTTCCGGCCCGACCGGGGCTACGTGAAGTGTTCTCGCGTCGTCGGCGACGTGATGGGCAACTATCACCCGCACGGTGACGGCGCGATCTACGACACCCTGGTTCGGCTGGCCCAGCCGTGGTCGATGCGGGCCCCGCTGATCGACGGCCAGGGCAACTTCGGATCGCCGGGTAACGACCCGGCGGCGGCCATGCGCTACTGCGTGGCCGGGGATACCCTCATCCGCACGCCCGAGGGTGAGATCGCCATCGCCGAACTCGTACCTGGCGCGGAGCCGAACAGCACTAGTGAGGTCGACCTCAAGGTGACCGGCCGCGACGGCGTCCCGGTCCGGGTCAGCGCGTTCCACCATTCCGGTGAGCATCCGGTGCTGAACGTGCAGGCCGGACAGCGTTCGATCACTGTCACCACCAACCACCCGCTGCTGGCGATCGGCCGGGTTCACGGCGTGCCCCGGCTGGTGTGGAAGCTGGCGGGTGAGCTCACCACGGCCGACGTCCTGTTGATCCGTGAGAGTGCCGGCTCCAAGGCCAGCTGGGATGCGGCCCTTCCCCTGCTGCCGGACATCACGGCCGAGTACACCGCCGACTCGGCCCGG
>Ga0187809_10001301_pt1 | contig 11882 bp, 10 predicted proteins | sample NC_wetland_sal_i_8_FD_132415 | JGI IMG/M metagenome (GOLD analysis project Ga0187809, IMG submission 132415) | Wetland sediment microbial communities from Neuse River Estuary, North Carolina, USA - ASW_4 | ecosystem: Environmental > Aquatic > Freshwater > Wetlands > Sediment | place: USA: North... | reverse complement strand
GTTCATCAGCCATTCGTCACCTCCGCAGTATTGGCGGCCTGCAACTGCTTCAGGCCGTCCTGATTGCCCGCGACTTCGCGGAGCAGGGAGTCGAGCGTGTCATTGCCGTCGAGTTTGGCCAGCAGATCCGACAGGCGCTGCCGCGCTTCGAACAGCTTGCGCAGCGATTCGACCTGACGAATCACACTCACCGGGCTGAAGTCATCGATGTTGTGGAAGTTCAGCTCGACGTTGGTTTTGCCTTCGCCGGTCAGCTTGTTGTCCACCGATGCCGTCACGCGCGGCGCGATCGAGGCCATCACATCATTGAAGTTGTCGCGATCGATCTCGACGAACTTGCGGTCCTTCAACTTGGGCAGCGCCTCGGCGGGCTGTCCGGAGAGGTCGGCGAGGATGCCCACCAGGAAGGGCAGTTCCTTCTTCTGAATGGCTCCACCGATTTCGACATCGTAGGTGATCTGCACCCGGGGCGGGCGGATGCGATCGAGTTTGTGCTGCGTACTTTCTGGCATGCAGTCCTCCTAAGTCAGGTACTCCGAAATCTGCTAATCCCGTTCGCCGGGTTCTCCCATGTGCAGCAACTGGAAGATGCTTTCCAGGGTATCCCGGCGGTCCACCATTTCCCGGAGCACATCTTCCAGGGGCATTCCGCCCCAGGCGATGGCTCTCCGTACCAGGTACGGAGTTGGGCTGTGGGGTTCGGTCCGGCTGAGAAATTCGGCCGCTTCAGCCAGACGTTGATAAGCTTCCGCGCGGCTGCGGATCGGGCTCCCGGCCGCCACGACCGGGATGCTCTCCGGAGCGAGGGCAGGCGCCGCTCCCGCGGGAGCGGACGGCATCTCATACGGCGACGGCTGGGCCGGCGCACGTTCCTGCAGCACTTCCTGGCTCCAGCGGAGAATCGCTTCCAGCGTCTCCGTGAAGTGCGAAAGGCTGGGGCCCTGGGCTTCATAAATCTCGTCCAGTGACTGCGTCAGGTCCCGGCAGGCCTCCAGCGTGCAGGCGACATCGAGTTCCAGCGCTTGCAGGAACGCAACCGGCGTCAGCAGCACGCTCTGCTGGAACACGTCGGTGGTGATTTTGCTTTCGCTGATGGCTTCATGCGGATGCTGCAGCGAAAGCTGCTCCTGGCGCCGGGCTGATTCCAGATCGGCCCAGGAACAGGGGGGAATTTCTATGGCGCCGTTGGGGTGTGTGACCGGAATCAGCTTCAGTTGCACCGTGAGCCGGTCATTCATCCAGCGCAGGGGAGCAAAGCGATATTCCGGATCGTCCAGCGGCGGGTACATCTCATCCCAAAAATTGCGGCACAGGCCCAGAACGGCGCGCAGGCCCTCGCAGGCGCCGGGAAAGCCGTACTGGTGCATCCAGGCTTCCAGCAGCCAGATGGCGAGCTGCAGATCTTTGCTGCGCGTCTCCAACGCCGAAATGCAGAGTTGGCTGACCACCTTCCACTCGGCGCGCTTCAGCGCGCGCTGCCATACGCCCTGATCCATGGCGGGATCGTCTTCCCGCCGCGCCTCCGCGATCTGGTCATAGATCGGGTCATAGCGCAGAAACTCACCGGCCGGCGAGGCGTCCGAGATCGGCGCGAGCAGGCGATTGATGTCGAATGGAAAGGGCGTCGAGAGCCGCATGAATTATTCCTCTCCCTGGGGACGCACCAGTTGCGGCGCGTGCGTCGGGAAGTCCGGCAGGGGCAGCGGCGCCTTCTGGCCCGCCTGCGATACCTGCAACCGAACGAATACCAGCGCCGGTTGTGAGGCCGCGCCCGAGGTCGTCATGGTTCCTACCGGCAATGCCAGCGTCACCGGGGACGCGTCGGACAGTCCGGTGAAGTCCGCCGCCGGCGCCCGGAAGCGGCGCAGCAGGCGAAGCAGCGACCAGGCGTCATTGTAGTTGAAGCTGGCCGAATGTCCACTCACCGCAACGTGTGCGCCGGCGGTGGGCGCCGGAACCACCGGCGAATTCATCGCCCAGCGCAACTCGATTGCGACGGGCTGGCCATACACCCATCGCAAACTGGCCGGCGCCGGGCCCTGCTGCGCCGTCTGGCCGGCGATGTGAAGGCTCCAGGTGATGATGCGGTCGCCGCCGCGTTCACGTTCGCGATTCACGCGGAACGTGGGCGTCACATCGAAGACCGGCGACGGCACACCCGGCTTCATGAATGCGCTGAAGAACGTTTGCAATTGGCCGGCCTGTTGCAAGAATTGCAAGGCGGCCTCACGCGATGCACCGAATTGGCGGGTCTGCTGCAGCGCGCCGCGGGCGCTGGCGCCGCTCTGCGCCACCATCTGCAGGAACTGGCGCAGCGCGGCAGGGTCAGCGCCCGGCGTGCTGTCCACCGCATTGGCTGCGACAAAGGGGAAGCGCCCGGCCAGATGTTGATTGAAGAACTCTTCCAGTTGGGTGTAGCTGCTCCACGCGCTGCCCAATGCCACATCGAGGCAGCGTTCACGCAACTGCTGCTGGAGTTGGTCGCGAATCTGCAGGAAATAGTCGGCCCGGTCCGGGCTGCTGGCCGGCAGCGCGCAATCGTGCGCCGGGGTGATCTGGTCCATGCCGGTCTGGATGAAGGCGTTCAACCTTGCCAGCGAACTGTTCGGGTTCTTGCCGGCGGCCTGATTGGAGGCGCGCACGATGCTGTTCCATTTGGTCAACAGCCGCGCATGGTTGCGGTCCAGGTCGGCGCTCGATCCACCCAGCGCCGAGACCAGCGGCTGCGCCAGATCGGCAAAGGACTTGATACGGCTCTGCTGAAAGGCGAGGTAGTCCGCCAGCGCATCCGGGCTCTGCACGCCGAAGGCGGCCATCGCGACCGGCGCTTGTCCGTTCCACCAGGCGAAGTCGCCGTCGCGGATCACATAAGGCGCCTGTTCATTGAATTTTTCGTCGAGCAACTGCAGCAGTTGCAGCGCCTGGCTGCGGGTTATGCTCTGCAACTTCGCCATCGCGCCGTACTGTCCCCAGCGCCGCATCAGCGCCTGCAGCTTTTCCAGCGAGGGCTGCGCCGCCTGGAATCCCTGAATGCCGGGGACAAGATCCTGCTGCATCGAGACTTCCTGCGGATTGCCCGAAATCGGAGTGAACTGCTGGGCTTCACCGACCAGGTGCAGCATGGTGTGCTGCAGTTGCCGCAGCGCGAGGGTGCGCAGCGCGTCGTGCATGCGCCAGGGCGTGCCGGCCAGGCTGGTCTGTGTGAATCCGTCATACGCCGTCTGCAGACTCAGCGCCTGTTGCAGGTCGGCGGTGTTCCACAGCAGTTGCATGCCGGCAGGAATGGTGGCCGTCAGGTTGGCGTCGGTGGGCGAGCTCATGAACGGCAGCTTCTGCATTTGGGCAATGCCGGCCTGCAATTGCTGCACTCCCGGCGAAAGCTGCAAGAGCCCGCTGCTGGCGTCAAAGATGGGGCCGGTCAGGCTGGTGGACTGATCCAGCAGATTCTGCTGTAGATGACCAAAGGCCGACTGGCCGTCCTGGGCTGCATAGGCCGCTGCATTCGAATTCAGATAGCAGGAGGGCTGGAGTGCGGCTTTGATGACTGGACCATCCGTCAACCGAAACTGCCCCTGCACGATTTCGGCCAGCCCGGGCTGCGTCAAATCTCCCTGCAACTGGGTGATGGCCTGCTGCAGGGTCGACAGATCCGGCCCTTGCTGCGCTCCACCGGAGTGATCGAGAACGGCCGCCGTCTGTTGCTCGATGACTGCGGCGTCGTCGAGCAGCACGTTGTGGCCATACCAGCGGTCATACAGTTGCGCGGCCAGGTCGCGCATGCGCCGGGTGGCCTGCTGCTGCAGGTTCGGGGCGCAGACGTACTGCGTTCCCGATGCCTGCGCCAGCGCGTTACGGAACTCCTGGTTGTTCTCGTAGTCGAAGCCTTCCGGCAACGGATGGCCTCCGAGGTAAACCACCAGTTTCTCGAAGTCTTCGGGCGATACCCAGATGCCCGGCTTGCGCATCTTCTCGTAGATGTCGATGGCATTTTGCAGGTGGCGAAGTTGATCGCCATACTGCTTCAGGGAATGGTATTCGGCGGTTTGCTCGATGGTGAGCGGGGTTTCTCCCTCGGCGGGGTCCGCTGCGGTGTCATCGGCATCGCCCGCCGTGGTCGCGGAACTGCTGGCGGCTGCCCCGGCGATGATACGGATGGCCTTGTGCTCCAGCCGGAACCGGACCGTTTTGAATACCAGTTGCTCGAAGGCCGGCACCATCGCCAGGTTGATCTGGCGGCGAATGGAGCTGAAGTGGGAGGTGGGTAAAAACCACGAAGAAAAGTCAATTCCGGTTAGCTCCGCCATGCCGGAAAGCAAATCGTATTCATTGTGATTGATCGCCGAGCTGTCGGCCAGCCGCGCCGGCAACGCGGTGATGCGCTGCACCCGGTCGCGATCAGTGGCGATCTCCTGCAGAAACGGCAACACCACATGCTGGTTTTCGTTCTGCAGCCGGTGATAGCTGAACGCGGTCCCGAGCGTGAGGATGACGGCGGCCGCTACCGCCGCAATCTGCGAGGCCAGCGTGATGCGGTTGTGCGACAGGAAGGCGCGGCTGTTCGGGCGCGCCACGCCGAACTCGGGGAAGATGCGGTTTTCGAAGAGGTGGCGCAGAAAGACGGGCGCCGGCTGCGGACTCAGCGCCGGCAACGACTCAGTGGCTGCATCCGAAGGCATCGCCGGGTCGGGCATCCACAGCGCCAGCGCACTATCCGGACCGGCTTCCGACGTCGCTCCGGCCAAATCGCCGCAGAAATAGATGCCGCGAAAGAAGAATGATTCCCGGTATCCGGTTTCCTTGAAAATGCGGCCCAGATAGATGCGCAGGGGTTCGCGCAAGCGCCAGAACGCCCCCGGAAACAGGAAGAGATGGTCGGGATCGGCGATTTGCTTCGGCGCCACGAACAGCTCGGTCTGCACCTGCTGCAGCTCTTCCTGCATGGTGATGAACGCTTCATCGACCCATGCCGTGGAGAAGGCGGTCTCCAGGTGATATGGGTTGGACCAGCCGAAGATATTCTCTTGCCGGTCTTCGGGCAGCGACTGCGCGAAACTCTGGAAGCCGGGAATCCGGTCGCACTGGGTAACCAGCACGTAGACGGGCAGGCGCATGCCCAGCGCGCGCTCCGCTTCCCACAGCTTTTCAAACAGGATGGTGGCCTTGTGCTGAATCGACGCCGAGGCGGAGAGCGAATCATCCAGCAGATCGCGGCAGGGCAGCGTCAGCACGATTCCGTCCAGCGGACGCCGCGCGCGGTGCCGCTGCAGCAGCTTCAAGACGCCGTTCCAGCCATGTTCATCCGAACTGAGGCCGTCCTTGCGCAGCACGAACGAACCCGGCGCATCGAGCAGAATGCCGCGATCGAAGAATCCCCAGGCCAGCTCGTCATGGCCTTCGATCCGGGGATTGGCGGCATACCACGAGCGGTTCATCCCGGTGTTGTCGAGCAGGGTGGTTTTGCCCGAGCCCTCTTCGCCCATCAACAGCAGCCAGGGGACGCTGTAGCGGTAGCTGCGGCCGGCCACATGTTCCCGCAACGAGCGCATTGCGCGCAGAAACGACATGCGCAAATGCAGCCATTGCAAGCGGGAGGCATGGACTTCGCCTTCCAGCGCCCGGGCCGATCCCTCTCCGCCTTCCGTGTCGAGTTCCTGCACTCGCGCGCGGCGCAGCAGCACGAACAAGCCCGCCAGAATCAGCAGGACGAGAAGCACCAGTCCGAAGACAGCCCAGACCCAGAGCGGCGCAATGCCGGCCAGCCACTTCATGCCTTATCGTCCTCCCAGGATCATGGTGCAGGCGGACGGGTTAATCCGGCACAGCAGTTGGTCGACATCGACGGTCAGGTGATGCCACAGGCCGTCAGTAACACCCAGCCACACCAGAATGACCAGGACAAACAGCAGAATCCAGTGGCGCGGGTCTGCCAGCAGGCGCCGAGGCTCATCGCTCAGCACGTTGCGCTGCGTCTGAGGAAACAGCGGCGTGCCCGGGTCGAGCAGGTTCGGATCGCGGCGGTAAATCAACTGAAACAACTGCTTGCGGTATCGCTCCAGTTGCCCGTGATCGTCGCGATTGCGGTACTTGCCCTGGAAGCCCAACGCCAGCGCGTAGAAGTAAAGGGCGGCGAGATCCAGATAGGCGTTGCCACTCTGGGCCAGCAGCCGGTCGAGCTTCTGGAAGAACAGGTCACCAGCGGCGTGCATGTGAAACAGATGCGACTCCAGCAGCGGCCAGCGCGTCTTGCCCTCCCAGTCGAGGTTCAGGAAAATTTCGTCGGCGAGCACTGCCATGACGTACTGGGCTTCACGGTAAACTTCGAAGGCGGTGCCGGTTTGGCTGGCTCCGGCCGCGCGCGCCTGTTGCTCGAGCACGCTCAGCAGCCGTTGCCAAATGTCTTCGACAGAGGTCGCGGCCTGAATCGGCTGCATCTCCGCCTCCGGCATGTACAGCGCCCCACGGTTCGCCGCAGCCGCCTTCATGCGCACCACTTCGGCGTAGAATTCGCGGAAGTGCACCAGCAGCAGCGCGCCGCGGCGTCCCGGCGCTGCAGTGGCCGCAGCGGCTGCGCCAAAGCCCTCCGGGGCAACGCTGTCAAGCATGAGATTTCCGGACATACAGAACAATCTCCGCCGGCCGCGTGCCCTGGCCGCCTTCCGTGTTGAAGACCTGCAAGTTTTCGCCGGGCCGGATAAAGTCCGGGTCGGCCGTCAGGGAAAACAGAACCGTGCCGCGCGGCGCCAGCAAGTCTTCGGCGCGTTGCACCGCCTTGCGCGGCGCGCCCAGTACGCGTGTCGAGCGGATCGAGGACATCACCCCCGCCGTTCCGATCAGGCACTGCTCGCCCCACGTCACCAGTTCGCGATCCTCGCTTCCCGACGGCGCGCGGAAGGAGAGGAACAGCTTCCGCTTCAGCCAGTCCGGCTGCATCTCGCAGAAGAATTGCTGGCCATCCCATTGCAACGGGATGCGCAGGTAATTTTCTGAAATACCTTCGGCCAGCATGCGCAGGATGAACTCCTGCACCTCCTGGAAGCTGGCCAGCGCATCGGCGTGGTTGTAGCGCGAAAACTGCGGCGGCACCAGGCTCAATCCCATGCCGGCAACCTGCCCGGCGAAGTTGCAGAAGGCCAGATACAGCGTGAACGGCGAAGCCAGATCGGTGGAGAGCAGCGCGTCAAAAGCCGGCAGGCTGGCCACCATGTTGCGAATGCGTTCGCGATTGTCTTCCGTGTGGGAGGAGCGTCCCGCGGATGGCGCCTGCACCTGTTCGGCAAGATACAGCGCCTTTTCCCGGATGCGCTGGGCGGTGGATCCGCAGAGTTCTCCCAGCTTCGATTCGCGCGCAACCGCCAGCAGCGGCGGAACATAGTCGGCCAGGCTGAAGGCTCCGTCTCTCACCTGCAGCCGCGCCAGCGGAATGCTGACGTATTTGGCCGGCGGCGTATCCGTCGCCAACAGCCGCAGATGCGGAGTGAGCCGCGGAATCGCCACCGCGCCATCTCCCGTGTTCTGGTCCGCAACCGGTTCCCCATCGACCGAGAGATAACGCGCCAGCGCGCCGCGATAGGCATGCTCGCCCTGCGCCGCTACCGCCAGATGAATGTTCATGGGTTGACCGGGCGGAGGAGGCGGGAGGGCGGTTAGATCGAGTCCCAATTCGGGAATTCCTGGCTCCGGATAGCTGACCAGCAGCCCATCCGGCAGGATTGCTTCCAGTTCCAGAATCCGCAACGTGCCGGAAAGCAGCAGTTCCCGGTCGAATGCAAGCCGGCGCACACCCCAGAAATACGGGTTCAGCCCGCGGACAAAATACTGCAGCAACCCTTCCTGGCGTAGGGCGTGTTGCTGAAAATGTTGCGGCGTAAGCAGCATGCCTTCATGCCACTGTACCGCGTTGGGAATTCCTTCAACCGCCAATGAGTACGCCCCTTCCGAAAAAGGTAAAGTGGAATCTTATTACTATTTCAGGCGTTGGAGAAGAAAGTCTGACTGCTGCAGTGTCAGAGAAAATTGGCGGTGGTCACCCAGCAGCGCGCGGTGCGCGCCCGGGGTGGCGTAATTGGCGAAAACGATGACCTGTTTGGTTCCGCCCGGCATCGGTGCTTTCAACGGCCGAACATCTTGCCCAGGCACCCATTCCCAGGAACGAATCGTGAGCTGATCCGGGTGATCGCGCAGTATCTGCTGCTTCTGCTGAAACCACTGCGCCGCCGTCAAGGCAGCAATCGCAGGGACCAGTTGCTTGTTGCGGATGGCAACGACATCGACGGCTACCGGACTGTTTTGGTTGGCGGTGCCGAGAATGTGGACCTGCAAATGAAGCGGGGAGGGCTTGCTCATGCCCGGTACCGGCAAGCCGCAGCCCATACAGACGAGCAGCAAGCTGCCGAGAATGCCCGCCAGAACCCGGGTTCGTCCTTTCCCTTGCATGTTGATCTGCATGTTCCGGGCGTGGCGCTGTCGCGACCTCTGCCTTTCTTTCGCCGCTCGCACGTGTGTCTCCCGTCGATGAGTCGCTGCAAGAGACATGGGTTGAGCCTTGTCTTTGTAGCGAAGCATCCTTTAGAGTGTCAAGGGAAAACTCGATTGCAGCAGCGAGTCGCCGGGGCATTCCGCTCACTCATCGGTGGCTTCACACCGGAGAAATCGCTGCAGGGAGGCCGCATCTGTGCCTGTACTCAGGCGGCCAGGCGGAGCGTTAGCCTGGCGCCCGCTCGATTTCATCTGGATCTGCGACAGCTCCGGCTCCATGGAGTCGAGGGGCAAGGTTCAGGCCTTGAACACTGCCATTCGCGAGGCCATTCCGGCCATGCGCCGCGTCGCCCTGGAAAACCCCAACGCCCGCATCCGCGTGCGCGCGGTTCGCTTCTCTGACGGAGCGCGTTGGCATGTGGCCGCGCCCACACCGGTCGAGCAATTCGTCTGGCAGGATTTGATCGCCGCCGGCCAGACCGATCTGGGCCAGGCGCTGGCGCTGGTTGCGCAGGAGTTGCGCATGCCGCCCATGAGCGAGCGGGCGCTGCCGCCGGTGCTGGTGCTGATCTCCGACGGCCGCCCCACCGACGACTTCGCCGGCGGACTGCAAACCCTGCTGCAATTGCCCTGGGGACGGCGCGCCGTGCGTCTGGCCATTGCCATTGGCGCCGATGCCGACCCGGCGCCGCTGCGCGCCTTCATCGCCAATCCGCTGGTGCCATTGCTGCAGGCCCACAACGCCGAAACCCTGGTGAGCTACATCCGCTGGGCCTCGACGGCGGTGGTGCGCGCCGCCTCGGCGCCGCCCAGTCAGCATCACTCCTCGCTGCCGCTCTCCTCGCTGCCGCCCTCCTCGAACGTTCCGCTGCCCGAGCCGCCCCCGGCCGATGACAACCTCCTGGTCTGGTAAGAGCCGTATGTAGGGAATGGCGATTTCTCCCCGTCGCACTGGAGACGGGGGCAGCGATCCCGCACGCGGGAAGCGCGGGGCGTAGCCCCGAGTTAAAGCGGCACGGCCGCCCGCCTGCCTGCCGATTCGCGATCTGAACCAGTGTGGCGTACCATGGAGGGTACACCTCTCATGAATCCAACGCCTCTCGAAGTCGCCGCCATCGGACACTCCTATGGCTCTCTCCGTGCCCTGGACGGAGTCGCCTTCTCCGTTGGCCCTGCCGAAATCTTTGGCCTCCTCGGTCCCAATGGAGGCGGCAAGACCACGCTGTTCCGCATCCTCTCCACGCTGATGCGTCCGGATGAAGGCACTGCCACCGTCTTCGGCCACGATCTGCTGCAGCAGCCCGACCAGGTGCGCCGCCACATTGGCGTAGTCTTTCAAGCCTCCAGCCTCGACGGCAAGCTCACGGTGGAAGAGAACATGCGTCACCAGGGCCGCCTCTACGGCATGAGCGGTGCGGTGCTCGAACGCGCCATCGCCACGCTGCTGGATCGTGTCGGTCTCGCCGACCGGCGCAAGACCGTGGCCGAAACGCTCTCGGGCGGACAGCGCCGCCGTGTAGAACTGGCCAAAGGCCTGCTCCACGGTCCCCGCCTGTTGCTGCTCGATGAGCCCACCACCGGACTCGACCCCGTTGCCCGCCGTGACCTTTGGTCTTACCTCAATGTGCTGCGTGAGCGCGACGGCATCTCCGTGCTGGTCACCACGCACCTGATGGAAGAGGCCGAACGCTGCGATCGGCTGGTGATTCTCAATCGCGGCAAGCGCGTCGCCCTCGGCACCCCCGAGGAGTTGAAGCAGGAGATCGAAGGCGATGTCATCGTGATGGAGGCCGCCGATCCCGAGCGCCTCGGACGCATGGTCCGCGAGCAGTTCGGCTACAACCCGCAGATCGTGGGCACGCGCGTCCGCATCGAACGGCCGAAGGCGCATGAGTTCATTCCCGTCCTCATGCAGACCTTCCCCGACGATATTCGTTCCATCACCCTGGCCCGCCCCAATCTGGAAGACGTCTTCATCCATCGCACCGGGCAGGAGTTTCAGGAGGAGCAAACTGCATGAGCACCACCGTTGCCCATCCATCTGAAGTTGCCGTGCCGCGCTCCGGTCCGGCCCGCACCGGCTTGTGGCTGCCGGCCTTTACGCTGTGGCAGCGGGAGTTGGTCCGCTTTTACCGGCAGCGCAGCCGCGTCGTCGGCGTGATTGGCTCGCCCATCATCTTCTGGCTGGTCATCGGCTCCGGCTTTGGACGCACCTTCAGCGCCACCGGCGCCACCGGCGGGCAGGGCTTTCTGGAGTACTTCTTTCCCGGCACGCTCGTCCTGATTCTGCTGTTTACCGCCATCTTCACCATGATGTCGGTGATTGAAGACCGGCAGGAGGGCTTTCTGCTCTCGGTGCTGGCTGCGCCCTGTCCGCGGGTCAGCATCGTGTTGGGCAAGGTCTTCGGCGGTGCTTCGCTGGCGGCGGTGCAGGGCATGATCTTTGCCCTGCTCGCGCCGACCATCGGCATTCATCTCACCGTGCTGCGCTTCTTCGCCATCGCCGGCGTGGTGGCGCTGATCTCCTTCGCCCTCACCGCCGTCGGCTTCATCGTCGCCTGGAATCTGGACTCGACGCATGCCTTCCACGCCATCGTGAATCTGTTTCTGATTCCCGCGTGGCTGTTGTCCGGCGCGTTGTTCCCCGTCACCGAGGCTTCGCGCTGGATCAAGTGGGGCATGATGGCCAACCCGCTCACCTACGGCACCGAGGCCCTGCGCGCCGTGCTCTTTCCCGGTTCGCATGGCGCCTTTGGGTTGACCACGTCCCTCACCACCATCGTTGTGTTTGACCTTGTCATGCTGACCCTGGCGTTGTGGATGGTCAGCCGCGAGGCGGGGAGAAAAGCCGCTTGATCTCTGCTGCGTCGCTGCCTGCCTGGATCGCCATCCTGAACACGCTCAGTTTCGTGCTGCTGCTGGCGGGGTACTACTTCATCCGCCAGCGCCGCATCGAGGCGCACAAGCGTTGCATGATCGGCGCATTTGCTTCCTCGATCCTGTTCCTGTGCGTGTACCTTCTGCACCACTGGCTGGTGGGCGTGGTGTATTTCAAGGGAGTGGGCTGGCGCCGCACCCTCTATCTGTGGACGCTGGGCACGCACACGCCGCTGGCCGCCGCCGTCCCCGTGCTGGCCATCCTTACGCTGCGTTACGCCCTGCGCGGCCGCTTCGCCCAGCACAAACGCATCGCCGTCTGGACGCTGCCCATCTGGCTTTACGTCTCGGTCACCGGCGTCGCCGTCTACTGGATGCTGTATCGCTGGTAGATGATCGCAGTACTCACCTGAGGAGGCGGAGCCTGGGCCAGCCCGCCTTTTCGTTTGGCGTCGTTTCCTTCACTCCGCCAACCATTCGCGCAACTTCTGCCTGATCTCGTCACGGATGCGACGAAACGCCTGCAGCCG
>Ga0187809_10001300_pt1 | contig 11890 bp, 13 predicted proteins | sample NC_wetland_sal_i_8_FD_132415 | JGI IMG/M metagenome (GOLD analysis project Ga0187809, IMG submission 132415) | Wetland sediment microbial communities from Neuse River Estuary, North Carolina, USA - ASW_4 | ecosystem: Environmental > Aquatic > Freshwater > Wetlands > Sediment | place: USA: North... | reverse complement strand
TGAGCTTCGGCAGGATAAGGCTTACGGATTCCTCGATCTCACGCGTCCATCCGCTATTACACCGGGTGCATTCCGCTCTGGCCTTGACGTCCACCCAGCTACCTCGGTGCGAATGCGCCGCGCGGGAGCCGTCGGCCTGCCTGGACTGGCGGTAGACGAACGAGCCGGTGACGGAAGGGTCGCTGAAGGCCGCGCGGATGGGTTGGGACAGCACGTGAGCGTTGGTCAATGTGGCCCTGGTGCCGCAGAAGGCGCATGGTTTGGGCACGGGACCAGCTTAGGTGGCATGCTGAAATTCTTGGATCCGATTATTCGCATGCACGAGCAACGACATGCGCACTATCCAGGACGCGGCCGCCGCCGGCGACGAGCGGGCGTAGCTCGCCATCGACGTGTTCATGCACCGGCGCCGAATCAGCCGTATTCCGATACCACGTAGACGAGGAGCTAGCTCACGCAGTTGGGCCGCCGTCAGCCCAGGCAGTCGATCTTGTACTACGGCTGACCTGCCGGTTGCGCCGTCTCTGGACCCTACTGAATAATTGGAAGCCGCGATCTTTAGGCGCATTTCGCGGAGCCGGCGGAAGTTCTTCTGTCGGCCTTGGAGTCGGCGAATCCGCCTGGGTATCGCGCTGGAGGGCTGGTGGGGAGACCGCCTGAGGAGAATGCAGGCCTGGCCGCCGGGGAGGGGCCTGGACCGGGGTCTAGGGTTGCCGGCTACCTGGTCGAGGAGCGGGTGGGCCGGGGCGGCATGGCGGTGGTGTTCCGGGCCCGGGATGAGCGGCTTGGGAGACTAGTCGCGTTGAAGGTCCTCGCGCCGGTGCTGGCCGAGGATGCCGAATTCCGGGAACGGTTCATCCGCGAGTCCCGCGCCGCCGCAGCGGTCGATGACCCGCACATCATCCCGGTGTTCGAGGCCGGCGAGGCCGACGGCGTGCTGTTCATCGCGATGCGCTATGTCGCGGGCGGTGACGTCCGGTCGCTGCTGCGCCGGTCCGGGCCGCTGCCGGTGTGGCGCGCGGCGACGATTTTGTCGCCGGTGGCTTCGGCGCTGGACGCGGCGCACTCAGCGGGGCTAGTGCATCGCGATGTCAAGCCAGCGAACATGCTTGTCGACACCCGGCCGGGCCGGCCTCCTCGGCGGCAGAGGGTTGCATGTGGTTCATGGGCGCCAGGGGACTTCGTCGTACCACGTCAGCATGATCGCCTGTTCAGCTGTGGCCGCCTCGATGCAGGTCAGGCTCTGTGCGCTGGCCGGGCGGGAGGGGTAGAGCAAGGCGCCTGCGACGCCCTCCCATTGCGCGGCTTCGAGTTCGCCGATCGCGGTGTCGAGATAGGCCAGCAGCTGGCGGATATGGCGCTGGACATTGCGTTTGACGCGGTCGGCTCGGATCTTGTCCCAGTCGGTGCCTTTGATGATTTCTGACCACACCCAGCCCCGGGCGGGAAGGTCGCCGATTCAGCGCTGGTGCGCGGAGGGCGCGAGCAGGCCCAGGGCGCGGGCGGACTCGACCGCTTCGGCCCGGCTATGCGCGCTGAGTTTGGCGTACAGGTTGCGCAGGTGGGTCTTGACGGTGCTCGTCGAGACGGACAGCTCGACGGCGATCTCCGGCGCCGACAGATACGTAGGCAGATAGTGCAGCACGCGGATCTCGCGCTTGCTGAGCGGGTCGAGCGGCGGCCGCAGCGCGGCGGGCGGCGGCGCGGACCTGTTCCCGGCCAGCAGGTCGCGGATCTGGGCGATCAGTGCCGCGTGCGCGGTGCGCTGCTGTGCGTGCCGCTTGAGCAAGCCCGGCGCGGGATGCAGCAGAAACCACATGAGTGCCCCGTCTGGTTCGGCGAGATCGAGCGCGCGCTCGAGGGCCGCCTCGGCGGCGGCCGGATCGCCGAGCGCGTCCCGGGCGATCGCCTCCAGCAGGAAAGCCTCGGCCAGCCAGGACCGCCAGCCGCCTTGGGTGGAGCCGTCCAGGACCGGCGCGAGCGCGGCGATCGCCGCGGACGGGTCGTGCTGGGCGAGCCGCAGCGCCGCTGCGGCGATGCGCATCTCCCGGCGGTCTCGGTCGCGTTCGCTGAGATCGGCGAGGGCCTGCTCGGCGCGCTCGGTGTCGCCGAGGCGTACCAGGGCCAGCACAAGCCAGGCTTGCAGTGGCCTGGCGAGCGGGTTCGGTCCGGCCAGCTGCTCGGCGGCCCGGAACGCGGCCAGCGCGTCGGCGGCCCGGCCGCGCCCTAGCTCGAGCTGGCCGCGGACGAAGTGGGCCCCCATCGCCGACGCCGGGTCCGCTTCCGCTCTGAAGGTCCGCTCCGCGTGCTGCAGCCAGGTGTCCGCCTCATCCAGCCGCAACTGCCAGGAGAGCGCGGATCCAAGCGTATTGGCGGCGAAACCGGCGAACAGATCGGCGGTCCAGCCGTGCCGCTCGGCTAGATCGATCGCCTGCCTGCTGCGCTCCGCGGCCAGCGGAAAGCGCCGACTGAGCTCGATCTCCGCCCGGTACACCAGGCCCATGAACTCGAGATACGGCCATCGGATCCGGCGCGCCAGCGCGACCGCCTGGTCCAGGTGGCGCTCGGCCTGGTCAAAGCGGCCGGTCCAGGTCTCGGCGTTGCCGATTTCGAGTAGCGCCAGCGTACGCAGCTCTTCCTCACCCCACGCCCTCCTCCCCGTTCCGCGGCCGCCTGCCCCCTCCATGGGCTGTGCCGCAGTATGACCTGGCGCCTGCGGCGCGGGCGGGGCCTCGGCCGCCGCTAGCAGCCGCTGCGCCTGCTCGGCCCGCGTCCGCTGGTCGCCGCTCCGCCCGTACGAGAGCAGCCGGACCACTCCGAGCAGCACCTGCGCCTGCCCGCGCCGGCTGGGCGGCACCGACGCCGATCCGCGCTCCGCCACCTCCAGGTACCGTTCCGCCGCCTTCAGCGACCCCTGGGCGAGCTCGTCGGCCGCGGCCACGGCCGCCAGCTCGGCATCTGCCGAGGAGGCTCCGGCGGGGAACCCGGCCAGCAGCGAGTGCACGGTTGCCGCGCGGCCGCCCAGATTCAGGGCCGCCCAGTGATCGGCCAGTAGCCGGGCGGCCGTGTCCCAGTTCTGCGCCGCCTGGGCGTGGCGGACCGCCTCCACCGGGAATCCATGGTCCGCAAACCAGCCGACTGCCAGCTCGTGCAGCTCGGCCACCGCACCCGGCTCGGTCCGGCGTAGCTCCAGCTGCAGCAGGCCGGCGAACAGGTGGTGGTAACGGAACCACGACCGCCCCGCGTCCAGCGACACCACGAACGCGTTCGCCTCTTCCAGATCCTGCATCACCCGCTCCCCGCCCGAGCCTCCCGTCAGCAGGTCGGCCAGCTCCCCGTTGACGCGCTCCAGCACGCTGGTCCGCAGCAGCAGCCGCCGCACCTGCTCGCTCTGCCGGTCCAGCACCTCGGCCAGCAGGTACTCCGCCACCGTCCGCTCGGTCCCGGAGAACTCTGCCGCGAACCGCTCCGGATCCGGGTGCCCGGCCAGCGACAACGCCGCTAGCCGCAGCCCCGCCGCCCACCCCTCCGTCCTGTCCATCAGCAGAGCTAGCGCCGACTCCGCCAGCTCCACCCCCGCCGCCTGGAACAATGCCCGCGCCTCTGCGAGGGTGAACCGCAGATCGTCCGCGCGGATCTCGGTCAGCTCACCTTCCAGCCGCAGCCGGTGCAGCCCCAGCCGCACGTCGTGCCGGGTGGCCAGCACGAACCGCAGCTCCGCCGGGGCGCGCATCACCAGCAGCTCCAGCTGCCGCCGAGCCTGTTCGGAGTCGAGCTCGTGCAGATCGTCGATCACCAGCCACAGCTGGTCTCGGAGCGGCGCCAGGTCCGTCAGCAGTCGCTCCACGATCGCCCATCCGTCCAGATCGGGCGCCGCCGTGAGCGGGCGCACCAGCGCCGACCCCGGGGCCGTCTGGCGCAGCGCGTCCAGCATCGCCAGCCACAAGCGCTGCGGATCGCGCTCGTCGCGGCCCACCGGCACCCACGCAGCGCGTTCGGCCAGGCCCGCCACACCGATCCAGGACCGCAGCAGCACCGTCTTGCCGCTGCCCGCCGGCGCCGCTACGACCGTCACCCGCGCCGACGCCCCCAGCCGCTCCCACAGCCCTCGACGGGAAACAACTCCTCCCGCACCAGGGCCAGCGGCGTGGCAGGCAGCGGGCTCCGAACTCCCGGCAGGCCGCATAGCCCATGATCGCACGAACGTCGGCCAGCGCGTCTGTCGGCAGCGTCGCTGATCAGGTAGGTGCGGACCAGCGTGCGGAGGGTGCCAGCAGGCCCAGGGCGCGGGCGCGCTCGACGGCTTCGGCCCGGCTGTGCGCGCCGAGCTTGGCGTACAGGTTGCGGAGGTGGGGCTTGACGGTGGTCGTCGAGACGGACAGCTCGCCGGCGATCTCCGGCGCCGTCAGGTGGGTCGGCAGGTAACGCAGCACGCGGATCTCGCTCCTGCTGAGCGGCTCGAGCGGCGGCTGCGGCCCGGGGGGCGGCGGCGCGGCCCCCGGCCTGCTGCGCGCCCGCGGGATCCGCACGCCGGCCAGCGGACCCCGCGCCGCTCCGGACTGGCCCGAACTCACCGAATCGGAGTTCGCGGTGGTCAGCCTGGTGGCGCAGGGCGCCACCAACCGCGAGGTCGCCGAGCGCCTCCACCTGTCGCCGTACACGGTCAACTCGCACCTGCGGCACGTGTTCACCAAGCTCGGCATCCGGTCCCGGGTCGAACTGGCCGCCCGTGCGGCAGCGCGCGGGATGTCGGCCGAACATAGTTGATCCGGGTGATGCCCGTCTCCGGAACAGGCGGAGTCCGCGTGGGGCGGAGCAGGATCGGCGCGGATAGCTGATCTGACGATGTGCGGCCGGGGCGCGGTGGCCAGGCTGGCCCGTGAGCAAGCAGCGGGCCTGCCCGCTGCGCACCCAGCCGAAAGGAACTTGTCAATGAGCATGAACTGGCTCGAGGGTATGCATCCGCAGAAGGATGGGCCCGGCCAGCCGCAGGCCATGGCCATGCCGGTCTTCGCGGGGCAGAAGCTGGTGGTCGCCGGCGGCAGCAGCGGGATGGGGCGCCAGACCGCCGAGGACGTCGTGGCGGCCGGCGGCAGCGCCGTCATCATCGGCCAGGACCCCGGCAAGGTCGACGACACCGTCCAGACGCTGGCCAAGGACGGCACGGCCTACGGCATCACCGCCGACCTGACCGACCGGATGCAGGCCGAGCGGGTCTGCCAGCAACTGGCCGGCGAGCACGCCGACGCCACCCTGCTGGTCAACGCGGCCGGGCTGTTCATCCCCAAGCCGTTCCTTGACCACGACGGCGCCGACTACGACTCCTACGCCGAGCTGGACCGGGCCATCTTCTTCCTCACCCAGACCGTGGTGCGCGGCATGGTCGCCGGCGGCCGGGGCGGGTCCATCGTCAATGTCGGCAGCATGTGGGCCCACCAGGCCATCGGCGCCACCCCGTCGTCGGCGTACTCGGTGGCCAAGGGCGGGCTGCACGCGCTCACCCGCAACCTGGCCCTGGAGCTCGCCCCCCACCAGATCCGGGTCAACACGGTCGCCCCGGCCGTCGTCGCCACCCCCATCTACGAGCGGTTCGTCCCCAAGGACCAGCTCGAGGCGACCCTGCACAGCTTCGACGGCTTCCACCCGCTCGGCCGGACCGGCACCGTCCGCGACATGGCCAACACCATCACCTTCCTGCTCTCCCCGGCCACCAGCTGGGTCACCGGCGCCATCTGGAACGTCGACGGCGGCGTCATGGCCGGCCGCAACTGAACAGCCCCGGCCCGCGACACGCCGTTGCCGGTGTCCTGGAGGAAAGGGAGAACCCTCATGGCTGATATTGCCTACCGGACGGCGGACGTGGATGGCCTGACGGTGTTCTACCGGGAGGCCGGCGCATCCGACGCACCCACGCTGGTGCTCCTGCACGGTTTCCCGTCCGCGAGCCACATGTTCCGCGAGCTGATCCCGCTGCTCGCCGACCGGTTTCACCTCGTTGCTCCGGACCTGCCCGGCTTCGGCAAGTCGGGCATGCCTCCGCGAGGCGCCTTCGACTACACGTTCGAGCACATCACCGACGTCATCGACCGCCTGACGGACGTGCTCGGCCTCGATCGCTTCGCGCTCTATGTGTTCGACTACGGCGCGCCGGTCGGCTTCCGGATCGCCACCCGGCACCCCGAGCGCATCACCGCGATCATCTCCCAGAACGGCAACGCCTACGAGGAAGGGCTGAGCGACGGCTGGAACCCCGTCCAGGCCTACTGGAAGGACCCGTCGGAGGCCAACCGGGAAGCGATCCGGACGCTCCTGGAGCCGCAGACGACGATCTGGCAGTACACGCACGGCGTTCCCGACACGACGCGGGTCAGCCCGGACGGCTACGGGCTCGACAACTACTACCTCGCTCGTAGCGGCGCCGATGAGATCCAGCTCGACCTGTTCCTGGACTACGCGAGCAATGTGGCGCTCTACCCGGCGTTCCAGGAGTACTTCCGCACCAGCAGGCCGCCGCTGCTCGCGGTGTGGGGCAGGAACGACCCGTTCTTCCTGCCGGCCGGGGCCGAAGCATTCAAGCGCGACATCCCCGACGCCGACGTTCGTTTCGTTGATACCGGCCACTTCGCCCTGGAGACCCACGTCGAGGAGATCTCGGCCGCGATCAGCGAGTTCCTCACTCGGCAGGTGCCAGCACAGGAGCGAGCCCACAAGGGGTGAAGCGGTTGCTTGAACTGGCCGGCGGGGCGGGCGGTCTCGACTGGGTCGCGGTCAAGGCGGTACTGATGTTCACGGTGACCATCGTCGGCCTGCGCCTAGGAGAGCGGCGCACGCTCGCCCAGCTCGGCGCGTTCGACTTCGCGGTCGCGGTCGCGATCGGCGCGATCATCGGCCGGACCGTGACCGCGTCGTCGGCGTCGTTCGCCACCGGCGCGGTCGCGCTGGTCACCCTCCTGGTCGCGCACCGCCTCGTCGCGTTCGCCCGGCGGCACAACCGGATGGCCCGCCTCATCGACCATCCGCCACGAGTTCTGGTCGCCCAGGGCGAGTTGCAAGATCGTGAACTTGGCCGGGCCGGCTTGACGGCCGCGGACGTGTACGCGCTGTTGCGCCAGAAGGGTGTCGACGATCTCCGGCAGGTCGGCTACCTGCTCTATGAGACCCGCGGCACCACGACGTTGGTCGGCACCGACAGTGAGCCCGGACCGCTGATGCGCGACGGGCTTTCCGCCGCCGGATACCCCCATGTCGCCAAGCCCGCTGAACGGCATGTCGCCGATGACCAGGCGATCCCGCCAGAGACCTGGCCAACCCGATACCGATAAGGAGCCTTCCCATGCCCTTGCTGCACCCCGGTGACACGTTCCCCGAACTGACGCTTGCCATCCCGGGCGGTACGACCGTTACGGTGCCGGAGACGTTCGCCGGCCAGTTCGGCGTAGTGCTGTTCTACCGTGGCGCGTGGTGTCCTTACTGCAACGCGCAGCTGCGCGCCTTCCAGCGCGCCTGCGGCACTCTGGCCGACATCGGCGTTCGGATCGTCGCCCTGTCGGTCGACGATGAGGCCACCACCGCCGGCCTCATCGCCAAGTACGGCCTGACGTTCCCGGTCGGATTCGGCGCGGACGCACGCGCGATCGCCGGCCTGACCGGTGCCTTCCTCAACCCGGAGCCGGTTTATCTGCAGTCCACCGGCTTCGTGCTCGACCCGGCCGGCAAGGTCGTGGTCAGCGTCTACTCCAGCGGGGCCATCGGCCGGCTGGTCCCTGACGATGTCGCCGGGCTGGTGCGCTACGTCCGCGAGCACGCCACGGCTGCGGCGTAACCCTGCCTGCTCTTGGGCCAGGATGCGGTGCCCGTCAGGTCCCGGTATCAGGGCGGCGCGGATGCCGCCGTGCAGGGTCATGAGGTCATCGTGGGCCAGGGGCGTGCCGCAGCGAGCGAGCGCCGCGGCGGTTGCGTCAAGCGAGGCGACCCGTACCACGCTGTGCGTCGCCACGATGTCGCTGCTGGCGGTGTCGGCCGGGATCGGCCGGCGCGTGCCCACGTGGTAGTGCAGCAGTTCCATCCGCGGCGCGGGCAGGTCCGGCGCGAGACCGATGACGCTCACGTGGACGCCTAGGACGTCGTCGAGATCGGCTTGCTCGGGCCCGCGGTTCTCGGTGCGAGTTCCGGTGCTGAACCCGAATACGGACCCGAAGAATCGCGCGCTGCGGGCCGGGTCGCTGACCGCGATCGCGGTGTGATCGACGCCGAGGAAGGAGCCGGCACCGTTGCCGACCCGCCAGGATTCCGGGACCTGCCCGCGCGGGAAGGCGAGCAGTTCCAGCGGGTGACCGTCGTGATCGCGGAACTTGAACGCGGTCACGCCCCCGGAGCCATCCGGCAGCCGCACCGGGCCGTCGCGACTGATAGGCCGGAAGCGCCGGTTCGCCATGACCCGCAGATATGCCTGCCTCATGTCGCCCACGACGATCGCCATGTGCTGGAACCAGAGGTCGGTGCTCGTGCTGCCGAGCGGGTACGGGCGTCCCGTCGCCTCGGTGAATTCCAGTAGCTCGATGCGCTCGCGGCCCGGCCGCAGCAACGAGCGCCGCCCCCGTGCCCGCCGGATGCACAGCACCCGGACCAGCGCGGTATCGAAGTCGCTGCGTTGTTCCACGCTGCACCCGAACGTCCCGACGTAGTCGGCTTCCGCGCGGTCGAGGTCCGACACGATCAGCGTGATCCGGTCGATCACCGCTGCTGGCCTGATGGTCATATCGGCATCGGGTTGTCGCTGCGGACCGCGCTCCCCATGTGCAGCTGGAGGGCGCTGATGATCAGGGCGAAGTGGCTGAATGCCTGGGGCGTGTTGCCTAGCTGGCGCTGTGCCGCTGGGTCCCATTCCTCGCTCAGCAGCCCGACGTCGTTGCGGAGCAGGAGCAGCCGCTCGAACAGGTCGATGGCGTCCCGCCGCTGCCCGGCCGCGTGCAGCGCGTCCACCAGCCAGAACGAGCAGGCGGTGAACAGGCCCTCGCTGCCCTTGACGCCGTCATCGGTCTTGGTGGTCGAATAGCGCCTGACGAGTCCGCCGTCGCTCAGTTCGCGCCGGACCGCGGCGATGGTGCCTTGCACCCGCGGGTCGGTGGCGGGCAGGAAGCCGACGCGGGGAATCAGCAGCAGGCTGGCGTCGAGCGCGGCCGACCCGTAGGCCTGGGTGAAGGTGTTGCGTTCGGCGTCGAACGCGCGGGTGACGACGTCGTGGTGGATCTGGTCGCGGAGCGCTTCCCGCCGCAGCACAGGGCCGGGCAGGCCGTACTCACGCACCGACCGGGCCATCCGGTCGGCAGCGGTCCACGCCATGACCTTGGAGTGGGTGAAGTGCTGCCGGTCACCGCGCACCTCCCACAGCCCGTTGTCCGGTTCGCGCCAGGCCGATTCGAGGTAATTCATCAGGGCCACCTGCAGCGCCCACGCGTCCGGGTCGGCGGGAAGACCGGCCTGCCGGGCCAGGAACAAGGCGTCCAGCGTCTCACCCCAGACGTCGAGCTGGAGCTGCCCGGACGCGGCGTTGCCGGTGCGGACCGGGCTGCTGCCCTCGTAACCGGACAGCCAGGGCAGGTCGGATTCGGGCAGCCGCCTCACCCCGTCCAGGCTGTACAGGATCTGCAGCGTTCCCGGCTGGCCCGCGATGGCGCGCAGCAGCCACTCACGCCACGCCCCGGCCTCGCGCCGGTAACCGGCCGCGAGCAGGGCCTGCAATGTGTAGTTGGCATCGCGCAGCCAGCAGTACCGGTAGTCCCAGTTGCGGACCCGCCAAGTTCCTCCGGCAGCGACGTGGTGGCGGCCGCGACGATCCCGCCGGTCGGCTCGTAGGTCAGCGCCTTCAAGGTGATAAGCGAGCGGTCCACGGCGTCGCGGTACGGCCCGGTCTGGTAGGCGGCCTGAGCAGACCACTCGGTCCAGAAGTCCTCCGTCGCGGCTGGTCCACCACTACCTGCACAGCGACTCGGTCTACGGCGTGTTCGCGACCGTACTCGGCCTGCTTGCCTGGATCTACCTGGCCGTGGAGATCACCGTATACAGCGCCGAGGTCAACGTGGTACTGACCCGGCGGCTGTGGCCGCGGGCGATCGTCCAGCCGCCGCTGACCGAGGCGGACCGGGCCAGCATGGCACTGCAGGCGCTGCAGAACCAGCGGCGTCCCGGACAGCATGTCGAGGTCACGTTCCACGACCGCGAGGACGACACCAGCGTTCCGGCCCGGACACCGCAGACGCCGGACGAGGTCGCCCCGCCGGCCGACACGCAGGTTCCCAGGCCGCGGCGCGCAGCCACCGGGCCGGGCCCGGAGCCAAACGGCGACCGGCCGCAGCGAAGCGGCTAGCCCGGGCGCAGAACGAGACGATCGGGCACCTAAACCGAGCCTCGCCAGGCAACGGTCCTAGAGCAAGTCAACAAGTAGCCGATGAGAGTGCTTACATCTGCTGGCGGGGAGTGCCGGCATCTGGTGTCATGTCCTGTCTGATCCGGGGCTGGTTCAGTCCTGAGGGAATTGCGCGTGCGTGCCATTGCGGCAGGTATACGTGGGGAGAACGCCGGCGTAGACTCGTCGGCGCGGGCGAGGCAGATCGCTCGCCGGTGGGGAGGAAGCAATGATCGGCGTCACTGTCACTTTCGACTACTCCGGTGGTTTCGACCGGGAGCGCGTAATCAAGGTGGCCGCAGGCGCCCGCGGGATGTTTGAGGGCATGCCAGGCCTCCGGCTCAAGGTCTTTACCCTGGATCAGGAGCGTCAGCGGGCAGCGAACTTTTACGTCTGGGATTCTGAGGAAGCAGCGAAAGCCTTCTTCACTCAGGAGCTGCGGGACAGAGTGACCGGTCTTTACGGTGTCGCGCCCAGCATCGAGTTCCTGGAGATCGCCGAGATCGTCGACAACGTGCATTCCTAGGCCGATTCCGGCACTCCCATACACTTCCCCGGCACCACGGCCTTTCAGGTCCTCGCAACGACTGCGGAATTAGCCACGCCCGGCCTTATCCCCAGCGCTAAGTTAGGGATTGCCGCATTCAACATCCTCTCGTGCCGCCGCGAGTTCGTGTCCGCGGCTGGGCGTGAACACCGGTTCCGGAGCTGGGCAGGCCGCTGTCGGCGTAGGGTCACGATGGGAAACGAAGTATCACGTACGAGCCTGCGGGAGGGCGAATGGGGCAGGTAAGCCCAGCACAGAGCGGGCTGCCGGCGTCAGTGGACCGGTATCTGCTGCCGGATGAGCGCTCTGTCATTGCGGTCCGCATGCACCCGGCAGCGCTGGCCGGGCCCCTGGTCCTGGCCTGCGGCGGCCTGGTGGCGGTCAGGAAACTGAGCGTCCGCTCGCCGCGCCCGGACATCGTCTGGGGAGGGTACCTGCTCGTCCCGCTGGACTTCCTGCGCCGCCTGGCAGCCTGGCCGGTCAGCTACCTCATCGTGACCGATAAGCGGATGGTGCTCACCGGCGGGCTGCTCATCCGTACGGCCGCGTTCATGCCCTGGGAAAAGGTGACGGGTCTGACGCTTCGGCGCACTGTTCTGGGCCGGCTGTTCGGGTACGGCACGCTCATCGTCACCTCCGCTAGCCGACACCAGCCGTTTCGCAAGGTCAGATACCTGCCCTATCCGGACCAGCTGTACCTGGAGATATCCGGCCTGCTCCGCCAGGAAGGGCAGGGCGGGACCAACACCAGAAGCCAGCAGGTCGGCGATGAGGGGATGACCGCGCAGGACTCCGCCGGGCCTTTTCAGCAGGAGTAGTACACCTGTTCAGCGCAGGTGCGCACGCTCGCATCGCGCAGGCCGGGACGATCAGCGCGGCTGCCGGCTGTCAGGTGGCAGATAAGTCGGCCTGCCAGGGTGGCGCTGACCTGGGCGGGC
>Ga0187809_10001299_pt1 | contig 11892 bp, 9 predicted proteins | sample NC_wetland_sal_i_8_FD_132415 | JGI IMG/M metagenome (GOLD analysis project Ga0187809, IMG submission 132415) | Wetland sediment microbial communities from Neuse River Estuary, North Carolina, USA - ASW_4 | ecosystem: Environmental > Aquatic > Freshwater > Wetlands > Sediment | place: USA: North... | reverse complement strand
GAGCAGCTCCGCGGCGCAGTTCAGCCGCTCGGGGTACCTGAGCTGGGGGAGGTCGTAGAGGAATTCCGGCCACTGATCCTGCGGGGGGAGCCGGTCACGGCAGAAGGTGTCGACATGCGCCGAAGGGGAGAGCCACATCTGGCCGCACTTCCTTGTGTCCCAAAGGTCCCGTAGGGTAGATCACCAGTATTTACCTTTTGTGACGGCAGTCAAGAGATCGCTATACCTGGAGCGCCCGAGATGAGCCCGTTCCGTGCTTCGGCCCCGCTGACCAGCCAGTGGAAGCACTTCCGCTTCGCGCTGGACGACGGGGTGGCCACCGTGACCCTCGACCGGCCGGACAAGCTCAACGCGCTCACCTTCGAAGCGTACGCCGACCTGCGCGACCTGCTCGTCGAGCTCCCGCAGCGGGGCGATGTGCGAGTCCTGGTCATTCGGGGCAGCGGCCGGGCGTTCTGCTCGGGCGGGGACGTCAACGAGATCATCGGGGTCACCCTGTCCATGACGCCGGACCAGCTGCTGGCCTTCACCCGGATGACCGGTGAGGTGATCCGGCTCATGCGCGAATGCCCGGTGCCGATCATCGCGGCCGTGCACGGCATGGCGGCCGGGGCCGGCGCGGTGATCGCGCTGGCCGCCGACTTCCGCGTGTGCACCCCGGCGGCCCGGTTCGCGTTCCTGTTCACCAAGGTCGGGCTGTCGGGTGCGGACATGGGCGCGGCCTACCTGCTGCCCCGGCTGGTCGGTCTGGGGCACGCGACTCGGCTGCTGATGCTCGGCGACACGATCGGCGCCGACGAGGCGTTCCGGATCGGGCTGGTCTCCGAGCTGGCCGACGCGGACGCGTTCGAGGAGGCGGTAGGCGGGCTCGCGGGCCGGCTCGCCTCCGGGCCGACCCAGGCGTACGCGCAGACCAAGGCGCTGCTCACCAGGGAGCAGGACATGAGCCTGTCGGCCGCGGTGGAGCTGGAGGCGATAACCCAGGCACTGCTGATGAAGGGCCAGGACTACGCCGAGTTCCACGCCGCGTTCACGGCTGGCCGCCAGCCCCAGTGGCAGGGCCGCTGACCGGTTCCGACCTAGGCTATGTCTGTGGAGACTTTCACGTTTCTCTTCACCGACATCGAGGGTTCGACCGTCCTGCTGCGGCGCTTGAGAGAAAGCCTCTACACGCAGGTCCTGGCCGATCATCGCTCGCTCATCCGGTCCGGCCTGGCCGCGCACGGCGGCCGGGAAGTGGACACCCAAGGCGACGGGCTGTTCGCCGTGTTCTCCTCACCGAGCGCCTGCCTGGCTGCCGTCATCGACATGCAAGAGGCCCTGGAGACGCACGCCTGGCCCGGCGAGGAGCACGTCCGGGTGCGGATGGGCATCCACACCGGCGAAGCGTCGGAGACGGACTCCGGTCTGGTCGGCCTGGATGTCCACCGCGCCGCCCGGGTGGCCGCGGTCGGGTACGGCGGCCAGGTCCTGCTGTCCGAGACGGCGGCCGCCCTGGTGCTGGACTGGATTCCGGCGCGGGCAGGGCTCAAGGATCTCGGCGTCCACCGGCTGAAGGACCTCGGACGCCCAGAGCGCATCTTCCAGCTCCAGGTCCCGGGTCTGCAGGCCGAGTTCCCCCCGTTGCACTCACTCGGCAACCCGGCGCTGCTGAACAACCTCCCGGCTCAGCTATCCACGTTCGTCGGACGCGCCAGGGAGCTGTCTGAAGTTCGCGCCCTGGTGGAATCCTCGCGCCTGGTCACCCTGACCGGGGCCGGCGGATGCGGCAAGACCCGGCTGAGCCTGCAGGTGGCCGCCGAGCTGCTCGACGGCACCGGCGACGGGGTATGGCTGGTCGAGCTGGCCGCGGTCTCCGATCCGGACGCCGTGCCGTCGGTCATCATCGAGGCGCTCGGGATTGCCCCGCAGGCCGGTCGGCCGGCGCTGGAGGCCCTGCTCGATGCCCTGGCTCCGCAGGACCTCCTGATCGTGCTGGACAACTGCGAGCACCTGATCGACGCCTGCGCCAAGACCGCCGATGCCCTCGTCCGGCGGTGTCCGCGGGTCCATCTGGTGGCCACTAGCCGCGAGCCGCTCGGCATCGACGGCGAGACCATCTACCGGGTGCCGTCGCTGTCACTGCCCGCATCCGGCGGCTCCCAGGCGCCCGAGACGTCCGACGCGGTCGCGCTCTTCCTGGACCGGGCCCGGGCCCAGGGCGCCGGGTTGACGGTCAACGAAGAGACGCTCCCGGTTATCGTCTCGGTCTGCCAGCGGCTGGACGGCCTGCCGCTGGCCATCGAGCTGGCTGCCGCCCGGTTGCGCTCCCTGTCCCTGACCGGCCTGCACGACCGTCTCGACCAGCGGTTCCGGCTGCTCACCGGCGGGAGCCGCACCGCCCTAGCGCGGCAGCAGACGCTGCGGGCGACCGTCGACTGGTCCTATTCGCTGCTCAACGGCGCGGAGCAGTCGCTGCTGCGGCGCCTGTCGACCTTCGCCGAGTCCTTCGATCTCGACGCTGCCGAAGCGGTCTGCGGCTTCGGTGACATCGACGTGTTCGACGTCGCCGAGCTGCTTGGCGCGCTGGTGGACAAGAGCCTGGTCGTGGCCGAACCAGCCGGAGGCGCCCTGCGCTACCGGCTGCTGGAGACGATCCGCCGGTTCGCCGCCGAACGCCTTGCCGAGGCGGGCGAGGATGAGGCCGCCGCCGTGGCGGCGGCCCACGGTCGGCATTACCTGTCCGTCGCCGAGGCGGCGGCCCCGCACCTGAGGGGATCCGACCAGAGCGACTGGTTCGCCCGGCTGGACGCCGATCGGGCGAACCTGCGGCGTGCGGTGGGATATGCGTCCAGCCTCCCAGACGGGACCGAGCAGGTCCTGCGCCTGGCCGTGGCCTTGGACCGCTACTGGATGGCACGTAGCTGGGGACGGGAGGCCGTGACGCTGCTCACGCCGGTGCTCGAGCGGCCCGAAGCCCGGACGGACCCGCTGCTGTTCGGCCAGGCCCTGCTCGTGGCCGTGCTCGCCTGCCGAGTCGCCGGCGATGTAGCGTCGGCCCTGCGGTACGGCGAACAGGCGGTCGAGTTCGCCCGTCAACTCGACGACGGCCGCCTGCTCATCCAGTCTCTGGCGGTGCTCAGCTCCATGTGTTACTACGTCGGTGAGGCCGAGCGCGGGGTGCCATTCGGCCAGGAAGCCGTCGAGCGGGCCCGGCCGCTGGGCGACGACGTCCTGCTCGCCGAGGCCCTGTCGGGATACCTGCAGAGCCTCCACCCGGTCGACCCGGTCCGTTCGGGGAAACTGTACGACGAGGCCATCGCCTGCACCGAGCGATCTGGCGACCAGCAGTTCGCCTTCATCCTGCACAACAACGCCGGCGTGCACGCGCTGTGCGTCGGGGATATCGCCGCCGCTCGGGCCCATCTGGAAGCGGCGGCCCAAGCCTCAAAGGCAAACGGTGAGAACAGCGGCGAGCTGGCGGTCAACCTGGGCTGGGTGCGGCGCCAGGACGGCGACCAGGACGGCGCGCGATGTAGCTTTGAGGACGCGCTGCGGATGAGCCGCCGCAGCGGCGAGGGCTCCAACATCGCCTACGCCGTGCTCGGCCTGGCCACTTTGGCCGCGGATGCGGGCCAGTGGTCGCGGGCCTGCGTGCTCCACGGTATGGCGCAGGCTGCCCTCGACCGGACCGGAGAAATCTGGCAAGAGCCCGAAGCGAGCTATCGGCGCGAAAGCCTGGCCCAGATCCGTGCGCACCTCGACGCGGCGCAATCCGAACCGGATTACGCCCGGGGTCTGGCGCTGAGTTCCGACGAAATTGCCGACCTGGCTTCCCGGCAGGACCTGCGCAAGAGCCGCCCAGACCGAGCATTAGTCGCCGTTCCTCGAACCGCGCGGCCAGCCAGTCTGCCTGTTGGTGATCCGTAGCCCCATGAACCGCGCCCCGGCCGGATGTGACCAGGAATGTGACTACTCCTCCTTGCGGGCTATGCCGAGGATGCGCGGCGCCACCGGCCAGTAAAACGCGTCCGGCGGGAACCGGAAACCACGGCACGTCTCGATAGTGAAGACCTGCTCGATGGCCGCCCGGGTCTGACGATGGACGTGGCACCCGCCCATGAGGCGCGGCCAGACCAGGTCAGCGGCCTGCTGGAAGCCGGCGAACAGGACGTCCCGGCTGCGCACGTGCTCGTAGAAGCGCAACTGGCCGCCCGGGCGCAGCACCCGGTGGAACTCGGCTAGCGCCGCTGGCACGTCGGCCACCGAGCACAGCAGCCCGGACACGACGACGGCGTCAACGGAGCCGTCCGCCGCCGGAAGCTCGTCCGCGGTCCCGTCGGCCACCCGGATCGGGACCGGGGCGTCCGCGGCCGCCTCCACCGCGCGGCTACGCAGGTAGGGCTCGGGTTCGACCGCAACGACCTCCCGCACCGAGCGGGGGTAGTGCGGGAAGTTCAGCCCGTTGCCTGGGCCGACCTCCATCACCAGGCCGGACAACCCGGCCAGCATCTCCTGCCTGTGCTCCCGGTTGCCGCGTTCCTCGTTTCGCCCGCCGAACCGGGCGAAGTACCGCGCGAAAAGCGGATTGTTCACCAGCGCCATGCTATGTACCTATCACGCCTCGCGCGTGTGCTGGTCACGCCTGGCCTGTATGCCTGCCACGGTCAGCGGTCACCTTGCAGATGGCCGGGGTAGAGGGTGAGATGGCCGGGCTCGGGGTTAGCGTGCGGCGGCCGGGACGGGCGCCCGGACGTGCCGCCCGGAATCATCATCGTGTGTCGTTACCGTGTTGTGAACGCGGTGGTGTCACACGATCCTGCGGGCCGCACACGTCTGGGACAGGTGAGAACGCTGAGGTACGCCCGGTACCGGCCTGGCCGGGACCGACCTGGGCGACGCTATCTGACGCGGCACTAGCGAGCTCAGCGGTACAGTTCGCGGGCGATGATCGAGCGCTGGACCTCCGAGGCACCCTCATAGATGCGCGGGGCCCGCACCTCGCGGTACAGGTGCTCGAGCAGGTGGCCTTGGCGCAGCGCCCGCGCCCCGTGGATCTGCACCGCCGCGTCCACCACGAACTGGGCCGCCTCGGTCGCGAACAGCTTGGCCATCGCCGACCTCGCGGTGATCGCCCATCCGCCGCCCCTGCCCCCTTCACGGCCCGCGTCGTAGGCCGCGGCCGCTGCGTAGACCAGCAGCCGCGCGGCCTCGGTCCGGGTCGCCATCTCGGCCAGCAGGTGCGAGATGGCCTGCTGGTCCTTCAGCGGCCCGCCGAACGCGGTCCGGGTCCCGGCGTGCTGAACGGCCGCATCGAGGGCGGCCTGGGCCATGCCGACCGCGAACGCGCCCACGCTGGGCCGGAACAGGTCCAGCGTGCGCATCGCGACCCGGAAGCCGCGGTCCGGCTCGCCGAGGAGCTCGGCCTGGCCCACCCGGACACCGTCGAAGGTCAGGCGGCCGATCGGGTGCGGGCTGATCATATCCAGGTGCTCGCCACCCAGGCCGGGCCGGTCGCCGGGCACCGCGAACGCGCTCACGCCCCGGGCGCCCGCCCCGGGCGTGGTGCGGGCGAAGACGGTGTAGACGTCGGCTTCGGGGGCGTTGGAGATCCAGGTCTTCTCGCCGGTCAGCCGCCAGCCGTCGCCATCCGGCTCGGCCCGCAGGCTCAGCGCGGCAGCGTCCGATCCCGCCTCGGGCTCGGTGAGCGCGAACGCCGCTACAGCGTCCCCGGCGGCCACGGCGGGCAGCCAGCGGCGGACCGTGTCCTCCTGGCCGGACTGCAGGATGGGGTAGGCGCCCAGGCCCTGCAGGGCCAGCGCGGTTTCCGCCTCGGTGCTCTGCGTGGCCAGCGCCTCCCGCAGCAGGCACAGCTCGGTGGCGGCGGCCTCCCGAGACAGCGCGTCGCCGGCCAGACCCGGAAACAGCCGGGGGAGCAGGCCGAGCTGGCCCATCGCCTTGATCAGCTCGCGGTTCACGTGGCCCGCCACCCCGGCCTCCGCGATCGGCCGCAACTGTGCGGCAGCGATCTCGCGGACCTCCTCGGCGAAGGCCTGCTGGGTATCGGTCAGCGCAAACGCGGTCATCGGGTGTTCTCCGCGCTAGCGGCTTGCCCGGCTCTGGCGCCGTCCTGCGCTCCGGAGCCGTCCTCGGCGCTGGCGCCGTCCTGCGCTCTGGCGTTGTCCGCCGCGCTGGCGTTGTCCCGCGCGCTGGCCGCTTCCCGCGCGCTGGCCGCTTCCTGCGTGCTGGCGGCGTCCCCCGCTGGCGCCCCGGGGCGCCAGCGGGCGTGCGCGGTGCCCGGCGTCCCGGCCCTGATCAGCTCGAGCCGCGGCCTGGGACCGTCCGTACGTCCGGCCTGCGGCCGTCGGCGGCCCGCGGCGAACGGGTCCGGCCACACCGCGCCCGGGCCGGCGTATCCCTGCTCGGCGGCGGCGTGCAGGGTCCACTGCGGGTCGTACAGGTGCGTCCGGCCGAGCGCGCACAGGTCGGCCCGGCCCGCCAGGATGATCGAGTTCACGTCGTCGTAGGAGGAGATGGCGCCGACCGCGATCACCGCGACGCCGTATTTGGTGCCGATCTCGTTCCTGATCCGGTCCGCGTACGGCGTCTGGTAGCTGCGGCCGAAGGCGGGCTTCTCGTCGCTGACGACCTGCCCGGTCGACACGTCGACGCCGGCCGCGCCGTGCTCGGCGAACGCGCGGGCGATCTCGACCGTGTCGTGGATGTCCAGGCCGTCCGGGTGCCAGTCGGTCGCCGAGATCCGCACCGTCACCGGCCGCTCCTCCGGCCACACCGCCCGGATGGCGTCGAAGACCTCGAGCGGGTAGCGGAGCCGGGCGGCCAGAGATCCGCCGTACCGGTCGGTACGCCGGTTGGTCAGCGGGGACAGGAACGAGGACAGCAGATAGCCGTGCGCGCAGTGCAGTTCGAGCAGATCGAACCCGGCTCGCGCCGCGGCCCGCGCCGCCGCGACGAACTGGTCCTTGATCTCGGTCAGCTCGGCCACGGTCAGCTCGCGCGGCGTCTGGCCGCCCGCCTTGTACGCGATAGCCGACGGTCCGCAGACCTCCCAGTTGCCGTCCGGTAGCGGGTCGTCCATCCCCTCCCACATCAGCTTGGTCGAGCCCTTCCGCCCGGAGTGCCCGAGCTGGATCCCGATCTTGGCGTTGGTTCGCCCGTGCACGAACCCCACCACCCGCCGCCAGGATTCTTCCTGCTCGGCGGTGTAGATCCCGGTGCAGCCGGGCGTGATCCGGCCGGTGGGGGAGACGCAGACCATCTCGGTCATGACCAGCCCCGCGCCGCCCAGCGCCTTGCTGCCCAGGTGCACCAGGTGGAAGTCGCCCGGCACGCCGTCGGTGGCCGAGTACATGTCCATCGGGGAGACGATGACCCGGTTGGCCAGCTCCAGCCGGCCGATCCGGAACGGCTGGAACATCGGCGGGCACGCCGCGCGGGCGTCCTCCTGGGTGGCCGCGAACCACTGATCCATCGCGGCCACGAACTCGGGGTCACGCAGCCGCAGATTGTCGTAGGTGACCCGGCGGCTGCGGGTCATGATGTTGAAGGCGAACTGGTGCGGGTCCTGGTCGGCGTACTGGCCGAGGTTCTCGAACCACTCCAGGCTGGCCTGCGCGGCACGCTGGGTCGAGGCGACCACCGGCCGTCGCTCGGCCTCGTAGGCGGCCAGCGCGCCGTCCACGTCGGCCTGCTCCTGCAGGCAGGCCGCCAGCGCCAGTGCGTCCTCCATGGCCAGTTTGGTGCCCGAGCCGATGGAGAAGTGCGCGGTGTGCGCGGCGTCGCCCAGCAGGACCACGTTCTGGTGCCGCCAGGTCTGGCACCGGACCGTGGTGAATGTGGTCCAGCGGGAGTTGTTGGCGAACAACTCGTGCCCGTCGAGCATGTCGGCACACAGGTCGCGGATGCGCTCGATCGAGGCCTCGTCGCTCTGGCCCGGCATCAGCCCCGGGGCCTCGGTGAATCCGGCCCGCCGCCAGACGTCCTCGTGCATCTCCAGGATGAAGGTGCTGGCCCGGTCGCTGTACGGGTAGCCGTGTACCTGCATGATCCCGGCCGGGGTGTCCAGGATGTAGAACTTGAACGCATCGAACACCAGGTCCGTGCCCAGCCAGATGTACTTGCCCCGCCGTCTTTCTAGATCTGGCCCGAACGTACCGGCGTACGTGCCCCGGGTCAGCGAATTCGCTCCGTCGGCGGCGACCACCAGGTCATAATCCGCCGCCAGGGCCGCCACGTCCGGTGCCTCGGTGCGGAACAGGACCCGTACCCCGAGTTCCGCGCAGCGGGCCTGCAAGATGGCCAGCAGCCGCTTGCGGCTCATCGCCGCGAACCCGTGCCCGCCCGAGGTGAACGTCGTACCGCGGAAGTGCACATCGATGTCGTCCCAGCGGGCGAACTCCCGGCGCATCCGGGAGAAGATCTCGATGTCGGCGTGCTCGATGCCGCCCAGGGTCTCGTCGGAGAACACCACCCCGAAACCGAACGTGTCGTCGGCGGCGTTGCGCTCCCAGACCGTGATGTCATGCCGGGCGTCGAGCTGCCGGGCCAGTGCCGCGAGATACAGGCCGCCCGGGCCGCCGCCCAGGACCGCGATACGCACGGTGCACACTCCTTCCGTGCCTGCCGTCCCATTCCGTCAACCGATCGTATGCCGGAACTTCTACGATCGTCAACAGAACGCAATATTGTTCCGATGGTCTTATCCATGACCAAGATCGCCGCTGATGACTGGCTGTGAACCTGTCCATCCCAGCGTTATGCATGCCCGGCCTCACGGTGCCCGGGCCGTGGGCACGCGCGAGGGGCTCACTAAGGTTCACCCATGGACGTGGAGCGGATCAACCCGAGCGAACTCGCCCGGCCCTCCGGCTTCTCGCACGCGGTGTCCGTGACCGCGGGCCGGATGGTGTTCCTGGCCGGCCAGGTCGGCATGGACCGGGACGGCAAGGTGGTCAGCGGCGGCGTCGTGGCCCAGTTCGAGCAGGCCCTCGCGAACCTGCTTACCGCACTGGCCGCCGCGGGCGGCCAGCCGGGCGACCTGGTCAGCCTGACCATCTACCTCGTCGACCTGGCGGATTACCAGGCGCACGGCAAACAGATCGGGGCGGCCTGGCGTCGGCTGGCCGGCACCGAGTACCCGGCCACAGCGGGCGTGGAGGTTACCCGGCTGTGGGACCCCGAGGCCTTGGTGGAGCTCCAGGGCATCGCGGCGGTAAGCCCCTGATGGACCGCCCGATAGTTCATCTCCCGAGCGTGGTAGCCCGGCTGGGCGAGACCGACGACTGGATCTCCGTCGTCCCATCCTCGGCTCAATACGTACCGTTGGGCGGCTCAGCCAGGTGATCAGTCGCTGATCACCTGCTGGACGTAGGCTCGCGCCGGTTCTTCCAGCCGCGCGCGCAGCGCGAAGAACTCCTCGGCGGCCCGGATTCCGACCCAACCCTCCGGCAGCAATTCGGCCGGGAGACCAGGGTCCAGATAGGGGAGCTGCCGCCAGTCCGTGAGCACCCGCACGTACTGGGCGAAAGCTTCCGCGTCGCGGCCCGGGCCGACTCGCTTTAGCCGAGCGAGGATCGGCTCGTAGGCCTGGATGAACGCCTCGTACCGGCTCTCGAGCTCGTCCAGGTCCCACCAGCGGTGGATCTTGCCGGCCGGGTCGCCGAAGGCCAGGTGATCCGCGTGGAACAGATCGGCGTAGGCGTCCAGGCCGAGCCGCCGCAGCGTCTCGGCGGTCGCGTCGTGCGGATGGGCGGGCACGATCCAGACCCCGGGTGCGACCATGCCGAACCCCAGCCTGGTCAGTTCGGACCGCAGCACGTGCCGCCGCTGGCGCTCGGCTTCTGGCACCGAGAACACCGCGAGCAGCCAGCCGTCGGCCAGCGTCGCCCGCCGCTGCCGGAAGATCCGGGCGTCGCCCTCACGCAGGATGGCTAGCGCCTCGGCGGACAGCTGGTAGCCCGCCGATCCCTCCTGCCGCCGTGCTTCCAGGATGCCCCGCCGCTTGAGCCGCGAGATGGCCGAACGCACCGCGGGCTCGTCCACCCCCAACTCGGCCAGCAGCCGGATCAGCGCCGCGACCGACAGCCAGCCGCCGTCGGATCGGGCATAGAGCCCGTATACCGTGACGATCAGGTGCCGCGGCCGCGCCGAACGGGCGGTAGCATCTCCGCCTGGTTCGTTCGTTTCCGCTACGGCCGTCACCGGCCCACGATACCAAGCAGCGACCCCGGCCGGGCCCTAACCGGTTCCGCTCGACAGGGCCAGCGACCGCAGCTTGTCCGGGTCGGCGATGAGGTCGATCGCGGCGATCCGGCCGTTGGTGACGGTGAACGCGATGACGGCGAACGGCTGCCGGCGGTCGCCGAACACCGCGCCTGCCGCCCCGTTGACCGTGGCCGGGCTGGCCAGTGCGGCGAACCGCGGCGCGAGGCCCAGTACGTGCCGGGCCACCGAGTCAGCGCCGAGCACCGGCTGGCGCGGGTGGTCGGGACCCGCGTCGGCCCGGAAGACGACGTCGGGATCCAGCACCGCGACCAGCGCGTCGAAGTCCCCGTACCGGGCGGCGGCCAGGAAGGCGTCGGCCACCTGCCGCTGCTGGCCCGGGTCGGGGTCGGGTACCGGAGCCTGCTGGATGCGGCGCCGGGCCCGGCTGGCGAGCTTCCGGGTAGCCTCCGGCGTGCGGTCCACGACCGGGGCGATCTGCTCGAACGGGACGTCGAAGATGTCGTGCAGGACGAAGGCGAGCCGCTCGGCGGGGGCCAGCGACCCGAGCACGACCAGCAGGGCCAGGCCGACCGAGTCGGCCAGGACCGCCTGCTGTTCCGGACCTTCGGCCTGGTCGGGGCCGACCACGGGTTCGGGCAGCCAGGTACCGGTGTGGTACACGCGGCTGGCCTTGCGCGAGCGGAGCATGTCCAGGCAGACCCGCCCGGCCACGGTGGACAGCCAGGTCCGCAGGTCGTTGACCGCGGAGGTGTCGCTGCGGTCCAGGCGTAGCCAGGTCTCCTGGACGGCGTCGTCGGCGTCGCGTTGCGAGCCGAGCATCCGGTAGGCGAGCGCGTACAACCACAGCGTGCCGGCCGTGTTGAAGAACGCTCTCGACAGCGTGTTCGCCAGCTTCGCGTTCCGCAACAAGCCGGCGGCGTTCGTGGGCTACAGCGGCGGCATCGCCGCCGGTATCCGCGCCATTGAGCACCTCGCCCACATCGCCATCGAGGCGGAGATGGTGCCCCTGCGCAGTACGGTCCTGGTTCCGGTCGTGGACCGGGCGTTCGGCCCGGACGGCGTCCCCGCCGACCCCGCGGCGAACACGGCGGCGGCCATCATGCTCGACGACCTGGCCTGGTGGGCCGCGGCCCTGTACCGGGCCCGCCAGGACCGCCAGCTACCCCCAGCGGCCATGCGCAAGATGGCGGCGCATGCGGCCGGGACCGAGGCATCATGAGTGCATGACGGAGCTGCCGAGCTACACAGACCTGCCGCCTGCCCCGCGCGGTGGCCGCTCCGCCTGGGGCTTGTTCGGCGCCGATGACAATCTCGGCCTGATCAACCTGATGACCCCGGAGCGGATCGCGGCCGCCGCCCGGCTGGTGCGGCGGGGGCAGGTCTTCTGCCTGGACATGCCGCTCGGCAGCGTCGCGCCGGCCCTAGCCACGTTCCGCGGGCCGCCCCGGCACCGGGTGCTGCACCAGGCCGGCAGCGCAGGCTTCGACGACGTCTACGACAATTTCTACCCGCAGGCCTCCAGCCAGTGGGACTCCCTGGCTCACGTCGGCTACGCGCCGGACCAGATGTACAACGGTGTCACCGAGGCCGAGGTGCTGGCCGGCGCCCGGAACACCATCGACCACTGGGCCCGGCACGGGCTGGCCGGCCGCGCGGTCCTGCTGGACG
>Ga0187809_10001298_pt1 | contig 11898 bp, 13 predicted proteins | sample NC_wetland_sal_i_8_FD_132415 | JGI IMG/M metagenome (GOLD analysis project Ga0187809, IMG submission 132415) | Wetland sediment microbial communities from Neuse River Estuary, North Carolina, USA - ASW_4 | ecosystem: Environmental > Aquatic > Freshwater > Wetlands > Sediment | place: USA: North... | reverse complement strand
CAGTTACGTTCGGTTTCTGGGCTGCGACCAACCCAGGCACGGACTTGCACCGTGCTGACAAAGCGCCCTTGCGGACGCACTCGTGGCGGGCGAAGGCCCGCCACCCACGACTTGCTGGAGGAAACGCCTCGCAACACGTCGCCCGCACATAAGGATTCCCCCGCAGCAAGCCGTGGGCGGCGGCCCTCCGCCCGCCACGACGCGACACCAGCGTCGTGGCTCCCCTCCGCTGTTCCGATCGGCAATTCCGAACCGCAGTACTAGGTTGCCGGCGCGCGGCTGATCGCGGAGCATCGAATGCCCCGCCCATGACGTGGGCTTGCCGCCATATGGGATCGCAAAGTCATGCCGGTCGCCGCTCGGCCGATTGATTGGGAGGCATGGAGCCAGAGCCGGTTCCTTGCCTGGGCCGAGACCCAACCGGAAGGCTGCCGCTACGAGTTCGACGGTTTCCGGCCGGTCGCGAGGGCCCCGGCCACCGTTGGCCATAACCGGATTGGCCGCAATATCCGGGAGGCGATCCGCCCCCAATTGCCCGTGGGCACGCCATGCGACACCTATGGGCCGCAGGATGCGATCGAAACGGTGGGCGGCGCGCTGCGCGAGCCGGACGCGTTCATCGCGTGTTCCAGGCCGCACCGGAACGCGGTCGCCGTGCTGGCGCCCATCGTGGTGTTTGAAGTCGTCTCGCCCGGGCGAGGCAATCGGCGGCGGGACGAGGAGAAGGTGGACGAGTACGAGTCGGTCCCCTCGATCCTCCGCTATGTTGTCGTTGAATCCGAGAGCCGGTCGTTCCGCGCGTTCTGGCGTGAACCTGGTGAGCAGGCATGGCGCCGGGACGCTGCCGATGAGGTGGGGCCAATTCGGTTGCCGGAGTTCAGCATCGAGCTTGCGCTTGACGAGATTTATGCGGGGATAGAGTTTGATTGAGGCCAGATCATCTCGCAGCTCCGTGTAAAATGCTGCCTTTTTTAGATTCACCACAAAGACACCAAGACACTAAGTCTTGGTTCAGCTCCGGTCGCATGTGACCCTGAGCCAGCCAAGCTACCCCCGGCTCGGTGTCTTTGTGCCTCTGTGGTAAAGCTTACAGTAGAGCCAGCTGCACCGGCCCGTCGGCATTTCCCCGGCAGGGTCGAAATTGTCGAAGCCCGCGACCATTTTCCAGGTCAGCAATGCAGGTGGGTTGAGCAGGACAACGCCAGGGCTGCGCAATGCACATGCTGAAGCGCCCCGTCAAAAGCCGGATAAGTTGCGGGTTCTCTTACTCAAGCAAAGTCCGCCTTTGAGGCCCGCGGTCCTCGCCGCCACATTTCGCGAATAAATGATATTATATTGTTCAGTTTTGGTTCCGTCGATCAGTTTATAGGCTCACATCTGCCTTCTTGTGTCCATCCGAGCAGAGCAGGAACTGGCTTTGGCGAACCGTTTTGCTACGACAGGAGCCTCCGGAAAAGCCCACGTCTTGGTTTCGGGGTACTATCCGGGATCAACGGATGCGCACTGTCGGGAACCAGTTGATGACTGCGGTTGAGCGAGGGGGAGCCTTGCTCGGCCGCAACTGGAGCCGATAGAATCGTTGAGTGCAAAATATTGCGCACTCTCGTCAACTCCGCCCGCTCAGTATCAGAAATATCGTCTTCCAACCTAGGCTCGACACGCTCCAATATAATCCTTCGCGCCCCGTCAATAAATTGTGGGAACTCGATTGACAAGTTATAATCAAGGCATATGTGGACATACTGCTCGATCTCGTAATGGATATATTCGCCGCAATTATCGGACCTCGCCCCGTGTAACTTGAAAAACATTCTAAATGCCTTCAGAGCATTCTCGTAATGATATTGCCGGGCAAATATCCATCCGATGTGGATGTAACATTCATACAGTCCGCGATCTACGGCTTCCTTGAACCATTCTATAGCTTCTTTGTAGTTTTCTGCAACGCCTTCGCCGAACCGGTAGATGTTGCCTAATTCCCGGCAAGCCTGCGGTGACCCTGAACGCGCGGCGGCTTTGTACAATCGAACTGCTTCGTCGATATCTTGGAATGTATCCCCTCGCCCGTCCCGGTAGTCCAGCGCTTCCTCCATCAGGTCGGCCCATGCGAGCGGAAGGTCGTTGTTGAAATTCGTGTCGCCGTCGCTCTCCGCATTCTGCGACTCAGGCTTAGCGACCTCTAAAATGATGTAAATGACCTCGCTGGCCGCTGCGCGGAAAAACTCTCGGTTCTTCGCCTCCCGTTTGCCGCGCTGCTCCAGTGCCGCATGAATAAGTCTCTCTGCGGCGTCGACGTCGCGGAAGGCGTGCTCAAAAGCGATCACAAAGGGTGTCGCCACCCCTGTCGCGCCCGATAACTCCTGTGCCCTCTCGGACGGGGACCGCGATGTCTTACCGACTTTGACTAGGCCTGGCATGGTACTATTGACCAAAACATAAATAAAGCCTGCCGCCATTTCGTCCCCCGGTCGATGTTGCTCATGTGCAGTCCCATTGAAAGCGCGCGCCTAAGCATGCCTTCAGTGTATCTGGAGGCCAAAATGGTGTCCAATATTAACCCGCCCCGCCCCAGAAATTCGCCTCGCCCAGATGTATCGCGTTGCCCTCATAGCGCAGCCCGGAACGCCATAGGACGCCAATTACTAACAGAACGATGCAACTGAAAAGGGCTGGCCGGCAGCCGCCCCTACGCCGGAACCTTCGCTGTCAACTCGATCCCCAGCGCCTTCATCACCTCCATCGTTGTCTTCAAGGTCGGATTACCCTGTCCGCTGAGCGACCGATAGAGCTGTTCGCGCGAAAGACCGGTTTTCTCCGCGATCTGCGCCATCCCTTCGCGCGAGCCACCACGCCAAGAGCATTTCGCAATACAACCAGCGTCCTCCGTCGCCAATGCCTCCGCCATGAAGGTCGCCATAGGCCGAGCCGGAGGTCAGGTCCTTCGCCGGGTCGTACGTCGTGAGCTTAACCGCCATGTCACGCCATCAATTCAACGAGCAGTCGCTTCGTTCTCCCACCGCCTGGGTGTGGCCAACGGCCCGGGTGGCATTGCCCAGCATGGCTGATACGATACGTAAAACCGTGCAGAGGAAACGCCCGATGTCCGAAACCGTCAGCAAGCCAGTGCCCATCCCGGACACGGTCAGCGCCCCGTTCTTCGACGGCGCCCGTGACGGCAGGCTGATGCTGCAGCATTGCGCACACTGCGGCGGCTGGAGCTTCCCGGTCCGCGAGCGATGCCCGCATTGTTTTGCGGCAAACCTGGGGTGGCGCGCCGCCAGCGGGCGCGGCACGCTGTACACCTTCGCGATCATGCACCAGGTGATGAACCCGGGTTTTTCCGGATCGGTGCCGTACAACGTCGCGCAGATCGACCTCGAAGAGGGCGTGCGCATGGTCGCCAACGTCGTCGGCGTCTCCAACGATGCGCTGCGCATCGGGATGAAACTGGAAGTGTGCTTCGAGGATGCCGGCGACAGCGTCCGCGTCCCGAAATTCCGTCCCGCCGCCGACTGAGCCGGAGAGCAAGCATGCCGAACCAACCCAAAGGCTCCATCGTCGGCCTGGGCGTCACCAGGATGGGCAAGATCTACGGCCGGCGCGCCGTCGATTTCGCCGCCGAGGCGATCGCGCTGGCGCTCGACGACGCCGGACTGGACAAGAACGACATCGACGGCCTGTTGATCAACGCCAATATCCCCAACGACATGGATCCGCGCACGCAGATGGCGCTGGGGTTCGAGAACCTGACGCTGATCAACGTCATGAACGGCTACGGCTCGACCGCCGGCGCGATGATGCAATATGCCTGCATGGCGATCCGCGAGGGCCTGGCGAAAACCGTCGTGCTGGTCTACGCCGACGCGCCGCTGACGCCGACCCGCGGCGCCGGCCAGTCCTATTCCGGACCGCACCGCTTCCCACTGAACGGCATGGCGGGGCTGAAGGCGCATTACGGCGATTTCGGCGCCAACCTCGGCTACGCCATGGCCGCTCGGCGGCACATGCACCTCTACGGCACGACGGAGGATCATTTCGGCATCATCGCCGTCGGCCAGCGAAAATGGGCGCAGATGTCGCCCTGGGCGCAGATGAAGGCGCCGATGACGATGGAGGATCATCACCGGTCGCGCTGGATCGCCGAACCGCTGCGCCTGCTCGATTGCTGTCTCGTCTCGAACGGCGCGGTCGCGGTGATCGTGACGTCACCGGAACGCGCACGCGACCTGAAGCAGCCGCCGGTGCATGTGGTCGGCTACGCAACCTGCGCACCGGGCGACAATCTGAACACCGCGCGCCATCCCGCGGTGGAAACCGGTGCGAAACGGTCGGGCGAGATGGCATTCCGCATGGCGGGCATCACACAGGACGATATCGGCTGCTGCCAACTGTATGACTGCTACACCTACACCGTGCTGGTGACGCTGGAGGATTATGGGTTCTGCGCCAAGGGCGAAGGCGGTCCCTTCGTCGCCGACGGCAGGCTCGGGCCCGGCGGGTCGCTGCCGACCAACACCGGCGGCGGCCAATTGTCCGGCTATTATATGTGGGCCTTCACACCGTTGTCCGAGGCGGTGGTGCAGGTTCGCGGCCAGGGCGGTGCGCGGCAGGTGCCGAACAACGACCACGTGCTGGTCAGCGGCAACGGCGGCATCCTGAATTTCCACTCCACGCTGATACTGAGCCGTCACCCGGCAAGCTGACACTTGGCGCTCCGTCGCCGACAACGTGCTGCGCGGACTGCGTCGCTTTGCTCGCCGAACCCGGACAACCTGATCAGAGGACCATCAACGTGACGACGCCCGACACCGTGCTGCTGAGCGAAACCAAAGGCGCCGTGCGCCTGCTGACCCTGAATCGTCCCGCCAAACTGAACGCGATCAACGCCGATCTCGTGCACGCCCTGACCGAAGCGCTGCATGCGATTCAGGCCGACGACGCCATCTCGGTGGTGATCCTGCGTGGCGCCGGAAGGGCGTTTTCGGCCGGCGCCGACACTTCGACGCCGCGGCCCCTGACGGCAGAAAATCGCCCGAACCTGATCCGGCACGGCGACGCCAACATCGCGTTGACGAAACTGTTGGGCCGGATCGACAAGCCGATCATCGCCGCCGTGCACGGCTATGCCCTGGGCGCCGGCGCCGGCCTCGCGTTCGGCAGCGACCTCGTGGTGGCGGCGGAGAGCGCCCGCTTCGGCTATCCGGAGCTGAAGGCGGGCCTGACCGCCACGACGGTCACTGCGCAGGCCGTGCACCTGATGGGGCGCAAGGTCGCGTTCGAACTGCTGACGCTGTGCGACAACATGCTCCCCGCACGCGCTTACGAACTCGGCCTGGTCAATCGGGTCGTCGCCGACGACAAATTGCTGGAGGAGGCGATGGCCCTCGCGGAACGCCTGGCGGGCTGGAACAAGCAGCAGTTGTGGCAGACCAAACGGGTCTTCCAGCGCTCGCTGTCGATGGACATGGACAAGGCGCTGGAGTTGGCGCGAGACGTGTCAGTCATGATGGGCCGCTTCCCGGGCTGACCCCTTCACCCGATCCCGCCGGCACTGGGTGATGGCGACGCCGAACTTCTGCTGGAGTTCGTGCTCGGCAACGAGCCTGCCATTCCTGCACTGATTCTTCGGCCTCGAACAAGCGTTGTCACATCTGCTCGGCCGCCCGGTCGGTGCCGCCGTCGAGCGAAAATTCACAATCCTCGGCGAGGCGGTTGGCCAGCTTGCCAAGCTGGATTCCGGCCCTTGCGCGCCGCGTGCCCGACTTTCGCGACATTATCGTGTTCCGCAACCTGCTGATTCACGGATATGCCGTGATCAACCATGATGAGGTCTGGGATGCCGTCCAGACCTCCTTACCTGGGCTGCGTAACACCACTACCGTTCTGCTCGATGAGCCAGGGCCGGCATGACTCGGCCAGCGTCCGGCAGGGTTCGCCGTCAGGGCGCGCCGGTCTGGCAGGTGATCCAGCAACCGGACGTTCGGCATCGCGCAGCACCGATAGCGGCCCACTCGATAACCATCCGTGGGCAGACGGCACTCTGCCCGTCCGCCAGGACCCGCGCATGGGCGATTTTCACGGGCCACTCGGGGCCGCCAATTCCCGAGCAACCACGTCCCGCAACGGAGGCAAGCTGACGGTAAGCGTGCGCCACACACGGCGTGCGGCCACATCCTCGTACTCGTGCCGATAGAAATTGCCCGCCGCAGCCATTTCTCGCCACGCGATCGACGGATGCCGAGCTTTCAACGCGTCCGGCAGCCGGCGCGATGCCTCGGAGATGATCTCAAGACACCGCGTCACGGCATAGAGACGCAGATTGTCATCCTTGAAGGAGTCGTAGCCGATGCCGGCAACGAAGCCCTCGGCCATCGCTATGTGATGTTGGATGTCGGTCAGCCAGCGGCGTGTCGCTTCGGGATCAGAAGGCATAGATGGCGTCCGACGTGGCGGCTGGTCTTACGTAAGGCTTCAGTCCTTCACGATCCACAACATCGACCTGCCCGTCGAACAGGCTGGCGATGTACTCCTTGATGCCGACATACTCATAGACTCCGACCGGCGCCTCAGGATCGATCTCGATCATGATGTCGGTATCGCTGTCGGGACGCGCGTCGCCACGGGCGCGTGAGCCGAACAGCGCCGCGTGCGCCACACCACGCGCCTTCAGCGCCGCCTCGTTCTCCCGCAGCCGGGCGATGATCTCCTGCCGATCCATCATCTGCTTATAGCAGAAAAGCACCCAGGATGCAGCCGGTAGCTGCCGGCTCCGAACCACAACGGAATAGCGTAACAGAAAAGCCGTGGCCGGCAGCTGCCCCTATGCCGGAACCTCCGCCGGGCCGTACATCGCGCGCTTCATCACCATGTCACCTCATCCACTCAGCGAGCAGCGACAGGCCTACCAATCCGCTACCCAATGCTCCTACGTCACCCCGGCCCACCCCAGACATTCGCCTCGCCCGGATGGATCGTGCTGCCCTCATAGCGCAGCCCCGGAAAGCGGTCGGACGCCAGGAACAACGGGCCGTCCAGCGCGGCCATCTCGGCCAGCTGCGCGACCAGCAGCGCCGGCGCGACGGCGAGCGACGTGCCGATCGTGCCGCCGGCCATGATCCGCAGGCCGCGCCGCTTCGCTTCCGCCGCCAGCAACAGCGCCTCGGTAAGGCCGCCCGCCTTGTCGAGCTTGATGGTGATCGCCGCGTATTTGCCGTCCAGCCGGTCGAGGTCGGCGCGCGTCCGGCAGGATTCGTCGGCGCAGAGCGGGATCGGCAGCGCCAGCCCCGCCAGCGCGTCGTCGGCGCCGGCGGGCAGCGGCTGCTCGATCAGCTGCACCCGGCAATCGACCAGCGCCGGCATGAACGCGGCAAGCTGCTGCTCCGTCCAGCTCTCACGCGCATCGACGATCAGGCGCGCCGCCGGCGCCGCGTGCCGCACCGCCTGCACCCGTTCGACATCGCCGTCGCCCCCCAGCGCCAACCGCAGCAGCGGGCGGGTGCGATGGGCGGCCGCCATCTCCGCCATCCTGTCGGGCGTGTCGCAGGCGAGCGTGACGGCTGTCACCACCGGAGCCACCGCGCCGATCCCGGCCAGTTCCGCGACGCTGCGCCAGGCGCGCTTCGCATCGATGTCCCAGAACGCGCAGTCGAGCGCGTTGCGCGCCGCACCCGGCGGCAGTGCGCCTTGCAGCGTGTCGCGGTTGAGCCCGGAGAAGACCGCGCCCTTCATCGCCTCGAGCGTGGCGGCGACGCTGTCGATGCTCTCGCCGTAGCGCGCAAGCGGCACGCCTTCGCCGCGGCCGCGCGCCTCGACGTCGGAGAGTTCGGCGACCACGACGTCCACGCTCGTCCTGGCCCCCTGCGCGGTCATCACCGGGCGAGCGAGCGGCCATGCGCGCCGGGTGACGGTCAGTCGTTGAGGATGTGGCGCCATGTCCGTCCCGGCCCTTTCGGCGATGTCCTGCGGTGTCCAGGCGAACGGAGCAGGGAGTCTCCCCTGCCCCGCGTCCGCCGGTCAGCGCAGCCGCGGCAGCACCGTGTCGCTGAACTGCCGCATGGCGGCCAGGGCCTTGTCGGCATCGGTGCCCTCGAAGTCGAAATCCAGCCCGGTGACGCCGATCCCGCGCAGGGCGCGCACGTCCTCCACCACCTGGTCGACGCTGCCGGAGAACAGCCGGCGATTGCCGTCCGAGGCGGGCGGCGCGGCATGGGCGAAGCGCTTCACCCGGTACACCACGCCGACGCGCGCCGGATCGCGTCCGGCTTCCGCCGTCATCTTGCGCAGGCGGGCGATGCCGGCCTCCAGCCGCGGCAGCGTGTCCAGCAGATGCTTGTTGTTGCTGCCGATCGGGTACCAGGCGTCGCCGATCCGCGCCGCCCGGCGCATGGAGGGTCCGCTCTCGCCGCCCACCCAGATCGGCGGATAGGGCTGCTGCACCGGCTTCGGGTCGAACAGCAGCCCGTCCATCTTCACATAACGGCCGTCCAGGCGCGGCTGCTTCTCGGTCCACAGCGTGCGGAACGCGTCCAGGTACTCGTCGGTCACCGCGCCGCGTTCGGCGAAGGGCGTGGTGACCGCGGCGTCGAACTCCGCCTTCAGCCAGCCGGCGCCGACGCCCACCACCAGCCGCCCGCCGGACAGCACATCGACCGTGGTCAGCATCTTCGCCGCCAGCACCGCCGGGCGGTGCGGCACCACCATCACCGCCAGCACCAGGCGGATGCGCCGGGTCTGCGCGGCGATCCAGGCGGCGGCGGTGAGCTGCTCGTGCCGGTGCCCGGGATCGGGCGAGTAGAATTCTCCGGACTCCGAATAGGGATAGCCGGGCGTGCGCATGTCCGGCACCACCAGATGGTCGGTCAGGGTCAGGTAGTCGAAACCCAGCGCCTCACCCTCCCGGGCCATGCGCGCCATGGTGTCCGGGGCGGCCATCGGGCCGCTGATGGGCAGGTTGAAGCCGATCAGCATCGTGTCTCCTCCAGGTGCCTTTGCGGCGAGCCTAGCCGCAGCGGCGCCGTCTGCCCATGCGCCGCGTGCCCATCCGCCGTCTGCCGATGCACCGCCTGCCCGTGTGCCGTCCGCCCGTGTGCGGTCTGCCCGTGTGCCGTCTGCCCATGCGCCGGCTGCCCTCGTGCCGCCTGCCCATGCGTTGAAAAACCATGCTGCAATGGTCTCGGCGCCAGGATGCGGCCGACATGCGCCCCTGGATGGCAGAGCTGTTGGGTCTGGCGATCGGCTTCGCCCTGGGCGGCGCCGCGCTGGTGTATTTCTGGCCGCAGCTGGAGGCGCTGCGAACCCCCGCGCCGGCGGTTGTTGCCGAACCGGCGGCGCCCCCGGCCATGCCGGAACCGGCGCCGCTGCCGCGGATCGCCGGCGCCGGCCTGCCGTACTGGCATCCCCCGGCGTCTCCGCCGCCGCTGCCCGACGTAGTGCACCCGGACGAACCCTCCCCGGCCACCGCCCGCGCCGGCACCGGGTTCTTCATCGCCGGCGACGGCACGCTGCTGACCGCGGCGCATGTCGCCAGGGATTGCGGGCGCCTGCAGGTGGTGTCGCGCTACGTCCGCCTGAGCAGCGCCACGCTGCTCGCCAGCGACACCGACGACGACATCGCCATGCTGCGCGCCGACCGGGTGCGCGCGCCCGCCGTCCTGCCGCTCGGCCGCCCCGCCGGCCCCTCCGGACGGGTGTTCGTGCTCGGCTATCCGGCCCGCGCCGGTCCGACGGTGCCGGAGCAGACCTGGGGCACGCTGGAGAATGCCAGGCTGCCGAACGACGCCGGGAAATACGCCGATCCCGGCTTCCTGGTCTGGCTGGAGGCGAGCGCGGTGACGCACGGCTACAGCGGCGGACCAATCCTCGATCCGCGCGACGGCGCCGTGGTCGGGCTGGTCAAGGGCATGGTGGACACCGCGCACCTGCATACCCTGGCGGGGATGCCGGGCAGCGGGGTAACCATCGGGCCCGGCGCCGGCCGGCTGATCGATTTCGTGCAGCAGCAGGCGCCGTGGCTGGACGTGACGCAGGTGTCAGCCGAGGGCGATTCCGCGCTGGCGCTGGCCCGCCAGGCGACCGTGCACGTGCTGTGCTGGCCGCACTGAACGCGGCAGCAGAAGAAGCCTGCAACCACGGTTGCACACGGATGCACCCTGATGGGTTCCGGCCGGACGCGGCCTGGCCAAGCAGTGCCGGTCAGCGAGAAGAATTCTGCCTGCGGCGGAGAGCACGCACCGGTGGTAGCGCGTCACCGCGCCATCCGTGCTCATCCGTGTGCATCCATGGTTGAATCGCCGGCTATTTCGCCTTGGCGGCCAGCGTCTTCACCTCGTCCATCGCCTCGGCGAAACGCTTGTTGAGCAGGGCCAGCGCCTCGGCGTTGGAGTGCTGGATCAGGTCGCGCATCTCGCTCATGTGCGCCACGGCGCGTTCGTAGGCCTGCTTCAGCATCTCCGCCTGGCGCGCGGCCCTTTCCTGCGGGGCCTCCATGGTGGCGAAGGCCTTCATCGCCTCGGTCAGCTCGGTCATGCCCTGCTGCATGATTTCCATGTGCCGGCGGGCGACTGCCTGGGCGCCCTCGACCGCCACCTTGTTGGCCGCGCTGAAGGCTTCCATGTTGCGCCGGTTGGCGGCGAGGAACGCCTCCATGTCCGGCATGGCCGGCAGCTTCATCTCGCTGAACAGCTTGGTGAAATCAGGGAATTCGACGCCCTCCGGTGCTTTCGCGCCGCCTGGATTCGCTTGCGGACCGCTGGCCATGGGTCGCCCTCCTCTGCTGGATTGCCGATACGGGGACCCTACCGCCCCGCTCGCCCCGGCGCCACTTTTCCCGCGCTGCCCCAAAGGGGCAGAGAGGGAGATTTCAGCCGGTCTCCAGCGTCGGCGCCTCAGGTGACGCACCAGGAACCTCGCCGGCCAGCTCCGCCTCGGCGGAAGCATCCACGCCGGACCGCCGGGTTCCACCACCCAGCCAGCCGGCGATGCCCTCGACCCGGCGCAGCGCGGCATCCAGCGCCGCCATGGTGGTGGACAGGTCGGCGCTCTCGTCCCGCTCCCAGCTGCGCAGGGTCCACAGCCAGACCCCCATCAGCCCGCGCACCCGCAGCTCCCCGCGCACCCCGCGCGTGCTGACGTCGGCCGCCTCCAGCATCCAGCGCATGCTGCGCCGCGTCGCCAGCGCCAGCAGCAGCGCGGTGGGCGGGTCGGCCGGCAGCGTGCGCAGCAGCGCCAGCACCCCGGCACGGTGCGCCTGCAGCGCGTCGAACCGGCGCATCAGCAGGTCGAACAGCCGGTCGCGTACCGGCCCCTCCGCCGGCGCGTCGCGCAGCGCCGCCTGGTCGGCCATGCGGCCAAACCGCAGCAATATCATGTGCCTGGCGGGGAACCGCGCGCGTGCCTCATGCAATGGCAGGGACGCCGCGCGTGCCGCCGCGGCGACGCTGACCTGGGCCCAGCCGCGCTCGCCTGCCAGCCGGAAGGCGGAAGCGATCAGGGCCGTGTCGAACTCGGTGTCGCTCATGCCGGCAAACATGAGCGCAAACCGCCCGCCTGTCAGCCCTCAACAGATTGGCGGAGGATCAGGACGCCTTGGCCGGCTTGCTGTCGTTCGCCGCGGTGGGCCGGATCACGCTGGTGATCGTCTCGCGCAGCACGGTGACGCGCAGGTTGGGCGCGATCTCCACCTCGATCTCGTTGGACGCGACCTGCTTGCCGTCCTTGTCCTGCACCATCGGCACGCGCTGCACGGTGCCCAGGATGCCGCCGCCGGTCACCACCCGGTCGCCGCGCTTGATCGCCGACAGCATGGCCTTCGCTTCCTTCTGCTTCTGCTGCTGCGGGCGGATCAGCAGGAAGTAGAACACCGCGAAGATCAGGATCAGCGGCAGGAACTGCGCGGCGCTG
>Ga0187809_10001297_pt1 | contig 11907 bp, 16 predicted proteins | sample NC_wetland_sal_i_8_FD_132415 | JGI IMG/M metagenome (GOLD analysis project Ga0187809, IMG submission 132415) | Wetland sediment microbial communities from Neuse River Estuary, North Carolina, USA - ASW_4 | ecosystem: Environmental > Aquatic > Freshwater > Wetlands > Sediment | place: USA: North... | reverse complement strand
GCGTTGTCATCCAAATGACGACTGTCTGCGCGTTGTGTCTCGCAGCGATTTCACGCAGCAACTGCCGGTCTTTGTAATAGTTGAAGTTCGTGTCGAAGATGACACTTTTACCCTCGCCCAGTAGTTGGTCAGTTACGTCGTTCAGGTGCTCGTACAGTTTGCGGCTTTCTTCGTGTGAGTGCGTAGGCTGCCTGAACATCGCATGGCGTTCGTGATCCGCCCAGAGATGCACTGCCCCGGTTTGTTCGCGGATGATCCTGGAAACAGTGGTCTTACCTGAGCCAGGATAGCCGACCATCAAGAATAAGGTTTGCTGCATCTTCGAAATTGTACGGCTCATGGCAGCTGCCTGCAAATGAAAACGCCACCATCTTCAGGAATGGTGGCGCTCGTGCGGCATGGTAGTAGCGTTACTTGTTCTTGCCGCCAGAGATGGCTATTTTCTTCGGTTTCGGCAGTTCTTTGAATGGGACGGTGACCTTCAGCACGCCATTGTCGAAGTGCGCGTCGACTTTGCCGACATCGGCGTATTCTGGTAGAGCAATGCGGCGGTAGAAACTGGCGTGGCTTTCGCGTACCATGTAGCTGCGTTTTTTGCCTTTTTTGTCCTCTTCCTTTTCGTGCTTTTCACCTTTGATTTCGAGTACGCCATTGTGGACGCTGACTTCTACGTCCTCTTTGTCAAAGCCTGGCGCCTGCACTTCGGCGACAAGTTGTTTGTCCTCTTCAGCATAGACGTCCATTGCCGGCAAACCCTGTGCGGATTGCATGGTAGGTAAACCGGTAAAGAAGTTATTAAACATGTCATCGAGCTGGCTGTGCATACTTGTCAACCCTGCGAACGGGTCGTCCCATCGAACAATGTTTGCCATAGCTTGCCTCCTTCAGTAGTGTTATGTTTACTTACTCCATTCTAGTTGGCGCGGTTGCCCGCTGTCTGTAACATAAAAAACTAGCACTCTCGTGTCAAGAGTGCCAATTATGAGCTTTCCTACATGTTGCGTGGGAGTGGTTCGCTCTTATGCGGCTAACTTCGTAGTGACGGCCGCGAACGGTTGCGGTGAGACGCCGATCTCTAGCGACGTACCTGCGGCAAGGAGTATGGCTTCGCCGTCGGTCTGAAGGTAGACTTCATTCTCTACGGTAAAGTCTCGCACGTCCCCAACGGACAGTGCCGGGCCCGTGAGCCTTCCTACCAAGCTTCGCCCGATTGCCGTTACTACCGGCAGGAAACGCTTGTCACCGATTGAGACCTCCTGTGTCGCCGGTTTGGTAATGTCTGACTGCCAGCGCAGATGTTCTGCCATGCGGTCACCGTTCGGGAAGACGCTTTCGAACCTTGTGTACGTGCCATCGTCGTCCTGGATTTTGAATTCAGACGCTCGTGCGAGCCCCCTGCATACCTGTGAGCCAATGTATAGCTTTCTCGCCCCGGGTACGCTTCGCAAGAAGTGGTTCCGGCTTTGGTTGATTTCGTGGGCTGCCCGGCCGCTGGCACCAAGGCTTATATAACCGGCAGCAAGCCGGGCGACAGGCTCGTCGTCCGGTTGGCCAATGCGGCAGTATAGCGGGTGGACCGGCACGATCTGTCCTCGTTCAAGTATGTGGCGCGGGTCGCGTAGCGCCTGTTTAGTGTGGAGCATATGTGCGATGTCATTGGCGTTGCCGCCGGCGAGCGGCGCCACAGGCACACCGCTATCTATGGCAAGGTTTACCGTTCCGTCCCCAGCGCCGATGCCAAGCCAATCACCTTCGCGCAGGGCTTTTTGCAACGCATCTCGTGTCCGGCGAGAATCACGATCGGTCTCTATGACACGGACAGGCACGATTGCAGCGCGCTCCAGCTCCCGAACCTGCCTGCCAATGCGCCTGGCGTTCGCGCTGACCGGATTCGCCAATACCACAAAACGCGCCGGCCTTTCACCCGTTACGCCATGTACAGCATTCGCCATATTTAAGTCTTATACGGTGCCTTCGTTTGGAGGCATGAATTCCGCTCTCATCTCATCAATCGCGGAAGGATTCACGGATACGTTCATATCGGGCGGCATACCTTGTATGTGCCAAACTAAATTGCCGGCATCTTTAGGGTCAGGGTCATGCCCTACCCAAGCGTCTACCCTGTACCGGGTGCTGGCCCCTGATTCGTCAGTAACACTGAGTGGCAAGCCGCCCAGAGCGCGGATGCAGTGGTTGATCGTGCTGCGGCTGGCAACCATTTGCTCGGCGACCTGGTGTCCGAACCCCGGCAGCGTGAATCCGTCCCCGCTGTAAGCTTGGGCGTTCCGGTAGAAGGCGTCAGTCGTACGCAGGAAATCAAGCGTCGCAAGTGCGAACTCTTGTGGGGTTATTTCTCCAGGACTACTCATTTATAAATAGTATAAAATATGTTTTCTAAAACTAGAAATCGATTCCCTTGTTGGCTAGGAACTTATCGTCGAAGTGATGTTTGATCTTATGCATGTCCGTGGCGATGTCGACGAATTCCAGCAGGTCTTCTGGAAAGTCACGGCCGCTTAAGCATAGGCTAGTTTTTGGCGCGCGGCTGGTTATGAGCGTTTTGAGTTGCTCGTTACTCAGGAGCCCGTCGTGGACGGCGTTGTTTATCTCATCGCAGATTACCAGATCGTAATCGCCGCTTTGGGCGGCGGCGAGCGCCTCTGCATAGGTCACTTCGGCTGCTTGTTGGTGCTGCTCTTTGCTGACTTGCTTGGGACTCAAGTCGCCGGCGTTATAGAAGCCTTTGCCACCTTTATAAAAATATAGCTGGTCCTTGAATAATGGCGTAATGTCACGAATGAATACGTGCTCGCCAGTGCCCCAGTATTTGATGAACTGGATGAAAGCGACGTTCCAGCGGTTGCCGAGTGCACGCGTCAACAGGCCGAGGCTGGCGCTCGTCTTGCCCTTGCCTTCGCCGGTATAGACTAGGACGACAGATTGTTTCGTCTTGAAATCCTCAAATGCCATTGGAGTTATCTTACTCTATTTCGGCCGTCTCGTCGTGGAAGTGTTGCAATGCCTGCCATTGTTGCAGGGCTCTTGTGGGCCGTGACCGTTCCAGTGGCCTGCCGGCAGCCAGCCGAGCTACGCAGACGATGAGCCGCGACTGCATCGAGCGATACCATGGCGTATATAGTTCCCGTTGGTAGCGGTGTCGCCGTTCAGCATAGGTGACGTCACTTTTAACGGCGGCTCTTGCCCGCTCGCTCAACGGTACCATCCACGTAAGATTAGGGTTGTCCGTAAGCCGGTAGGCAATGCCGCTGCGTTCCGCCTCTTGTGCGAGCCTGAGCGCTTCGGCGAATGAGACGGTTTCCTGATCGGGAAACTCCTCGCGCCTACCCAGCATTGCCGCGGTGCGGTGCGGTTTCATAAACGCCATGTCCATAGCGCGCCCGAGGGTGTCGCCATCCATGCCGATTTTCTCGAATTCCGCTAAGCGAGTGAGGAGGTCAGCATCCACTTCTAATAAACTGGCGTTTTCGGCCACCAGTTCGTCGATCGGTATCACTAGGGGGTCGGGCGCACGCTCCGCTGGTTGCTCTCCCATACTCCAATGGTAGCAATCTACTACCTGAGCGTGAGTGAGATATCAAACAAGTTTCTTTTCGCGCAGGACGGCGTCGATTTTCGGGCGGTCGAAACCGATGATGATCGTGCCATCAATATCCGTTACAGGGATGCCGGTCTGGCCCGATTTGTCGACGGCCTCCATGGCATTGGCAGGATCCGTTTCGACGTTTTTCTCAACGTATTGCACGCCCTTTTTATCGAGGTAATCTTTGGTGGCGTGGCAAAAGGCACACCAGTCGGCGCTATAAATGGTAATCGGTACAGTTTTATTCATATACATAGTATAGCATTGCCTGTAGACCAATGGCTATTCTAATTTTCTGAAGTCCGCTACTCCTCTTGTATACCAGGGGTGTAGCTGCTATACTTTACGTAATGGAAAAAATGCTTGCGTCCAAGAAGACGCAAACTACGAAAAGTGGAAAAAGAAAACAGGACGATCAGTTGGCGGCCATCGCGTCCTCACAACGCAGTGTTTTCTTAAATCTTGTGGTTAACATGACCTGGCAGCTCGCTGCCGTGGTATTGGTGCCGATTTTGGTAGGCGTCAAACTGGACAAGGTGTTCGGCACGCATGATACGCTTACGTTTGTCGGCTTAGGGTTGGCGCTGCTCGGTTCCATCGCCGTAATGTGGCGTGCCATGCAGACGGCTAACCGCGTGCCGGTGCCGAAACTTACCGATGCGCAAAAGCGCGCTATCAAGAAATCCTACGAAGAGGAGGATAAGGACGAATGAACTTTCTAACCCGTTTCGCAGATAGCGGTCCAACCGTACACGTAGCGCCGGCTACCGATTTCACTATTGCAGGCGTACACATCACTAATTCCATGATTCTGGGTTGGGCAGTGTGTATATTCATCGCGATTTCGCTCACGATGCTTGCCCGCCGCGTGACCATGAGGCCGAAGGGCGGCGTAGTGCAATACGTGGAAGCTGGTGTGCAATTCGCGATTGACCTGGTGGAAAACGCTTTTGAAGACAAAGCTATCGCCCGCAAATACGTGCCGTTTTTCGTGACACTCTTTTTCTTCATACTGCTCAATAACTGGTCCGGGCTGATCCCGGGCGTGGGCGACGGCGTTCAGATACACGGCCACCCGTTGCTGCGGCCGCTTACTGCTGATTTGAACCTGACAATCATCATGGGCGTCATAACAATGATCGTGGTGTATGCCGCGTCAATTCGTGAAGCCGGTGGCCTCGGCAAGTACGTCCGCCACTTCTTTATCGGCAGCCTGCTTAACCCACTATTTTTGGTTATCGGTATCATCGAGATGATTACCGACCTGACACGCGCATTCAGCTTGGCGCTTCGACTTTTCCTGAACATGGCAATCGGCGAAATAGTAATTGCCGTGTTTGCGTACCTAGGCGGCCTGTTGGCTCCTGGCAGTCTGTTGTCGCCTGTGGTGGCGCTGCCATTTACCCTGCTCGAGCTCGGCGTGGGCGCGCTGCAGGCATATATTTTCGTTATCCTTGCGGTCAATTACCTGGCCATTAGCGTGAACAGCGCGCATAGCCACGACGACTTGACCGAAGAGGGCTCACCTGAAACAATAGGGGCGTCCGTCGCCCAGGGGGCCGAAGGATAATTAACAATGCATCGCGGTTGAACAGAGCGATCTACGCCCTAGAAAAGCGTTAGATATCTCGACTTCGACCGTGATGGAACAAACCAGCACATAAAGTAATAAGGAGAAATATAAATGGTATTACCAGTAGAAACATTAGCTACCACTGTGACTTCAGCGCAATCGATTGCGCACGGTATCATGATCGGCGGCGGCTTTATTGGCCCGACTATCGGTATGGGTTTGGTTGGCGCAAACTACATGGCAGCTGTTGGGCGCAACCCGGAAGCTTCCAAGTTTTTGGGCCAGGCGTTGATTTTCGTAGGTCTGATCGAGGTTTACGGGCTGCTCGCCTTCGCCTCTACGTTCTTCATTAAATAAGTGACAAACCCTAATATTTTGGATTTTGTATATACATGATTGATGGATTAACACAATTTGGGGACAGTTCTTCCGGGCTCGGGGCATTGGGCCTTGATGGCAAGGCGCTGATCATTCAGTTGGTCACGTTCGTGCTGGCGTTTTGGGTGTTACAGCACTGGGCATTCAAACCCATCATAAAGATGATGGAGCGCCGCCGCGAGACGATTGAAAAAGGCGTGAAGCTGGGTGAACAGATGCAGAAAGAACAGGCCGAACTCGAAAAGAAGGTTTCCCAGGCACTTCACGAAGCCCGAAAAGAAGCTGACGGCATTCTCGCCGAAGCCAAATCCCAAGGCCGCCAGGCTGTCCAAGAAGCCGAAGCAAAGGCGAAAGAAAAGGCTGAGGGTATCGTCGCTTCGGCCGAAGAGCGCATCAAGCGCGATGCTTCTCGTGCTCGCAAACAACTAGAGACCGAACTGGTCGGCCTGATTTCCGATGCGACCGAAGCTATCATCGACGAGAAAGTCGACGCCAAGAAGGACGCGACACTCATCGACAAAGCCATGAAGGAGCGTGCGTAAAATATGAAGACTCCTCGTAGCCACATTGCCCCGGTGCTTGCTGGCCTGACGCTAAAGTCTGGCGTAAACGCACAGCAGCTCAGCCAGGAAATCGCCGCGTATCTGCTTGACGAAAACCGTACCGGCGAACTGGATTCCTTGTTGCGTGATGTGGTTGCGTACCGTGCCGACAAAGGTGTCGTGGAAGTCACTGCCGTAGCCGCGCATGAATTACCGGATTCGGTCAAACTCGATATCGAGAAATTAGTGCGCGAACAATTCAAGGATGTCAAACAAATCATCATTAACCAGCGGATCGATGCAAGCGTAGTTGGCGGCGTGCGGTTAGAACTCGTCGACCAGCAGCTGGACATGACCGTCCGCAACAAATTGAATCGCTTCAAGGAATTAACCACCGTAGAAAGGACTGCCGCATGAGCGAATTATCTATCAAAGAACTCTCGGGCGACATTCGGGCAGCCATCGCTGACCTCAAAAAACGTCCCGAGATAGAAAGCGTCGGTATCGTTACCCGTGCCGCCGACGGTATTGTTTGGATTTATGGTCTGCGTAACTGTGGCTACAGCGAAATGATCGAAATCGACGGCCGTGACGGCAAACCGGTTACCGCGTTTGCGTTGAACCTCGGCGAGGACGAAATTGGTGCCGTATTGCTCGGCGAAGCCGTTGAAATTGAAGCAGGTGCCAAAGCCCGCCTTTCAGGGAAAGTCTTGGAAGTGCCGGTTGGCCCGGAACTTGTCGGTCGCGTGGTCGACCCGTTGGGGCGCCCGCTTGACGGCGGCGAGCCGATCAAGGCCAAGCAGACTGCGCGCGTTGAGCGCCCTGCCCCAGGTGTGCTTGACCGCAAGCACGTGCACGAACCGATGATGACCGGCCTGACCGCTATCGACGCGTTGGTGCCGATCGGCCGTGGTCAGCGTGAACTTATCATCGGCGACCGCCAGACCGGAAAGACGGCGATTGCCGTCGACACCATGGTTAACCAGGCTCGCCAGAAAACCGGTGTTATCAACGTTTATGTTGCCATCGGCCAGAAGTTGTCCAAGGTTTCAGCATTGCAAGAGCGCTTGAAGCGCGAAGGCGTGATGGACCAGACGATTATCGTCGCTACCAGTCCGGCCGATCCGGCCGCCATGCTCTACTTGGCGCCATATGCCGGTTGTGCGATGGGTGAATATTTCCGCGACAACAAGCAGCACGCGCTGATCATCTATGACGACCTTTCCAAGCACGCAGTTGCCTACCGCCAGATGTCACTGTTGCTCCGCCGTCCACCGGGACGTGAAGCGTACCCGGGCGACGTCTTCTACCTGCACTCTCGCCTGCTCGAACGCGCAGCGAAGCTTTCCGACGAGCTCGGCGCCGGTTCATTGACCGCTCTGCCGATCATCGAAACGCAGGCCGGAGACATTTCTGCCTACATTCCGACCAACGTCATTTCTATTACTGACGGGCAGATCTTCCTGGAAACCAACTTGTTCTATCAAGGTATCCGCCCGGCTATTTCGGTCGGCCTGTCGGTTTCCCGTGTGGGTGGCGACGCTCAAACGAAAGCAATCAAAGCCGCCGGTGGTGGTTTGAAGCTGAGCCTCGCCCAGTTCCGTGAACTCGCATCGTTCAGCCAGTTCTCGACAGACCTGGACGAAGAAACCAAGCACACTATCGAGCGTGGACAGCGCTTAACAGAATTGCTCAAGCAGCCACAGTACAGCCCGAAATCCGTTTGGGAAATGTACAGCTCACTGCTTGCGACTAACAAGGGTTGCTTCGACAAGGTGCCGCTCGAAAAGATCAAAGCTGCCGAAGAAGCGCTTTTGGCTGAGCTTAAGAGCAAACACCAGAAACTGATCGACGCCATCAACACTGGTGGCAAGCCGACCGATGAACAGAACGACCAGCTTATTAAGGTCGCGACTGCCGTAGCAAAGAGCTACGTGGCCACCGAAAGTTCCAAGCAGAACGATAAGGACAAGAACTAGGAGCATTGTAAGCAGTGGCTAACACGATCACCCTAAAGCGCCGTATCGGGTCAATCAAAAACACCCGGCAGATCACCAAGGCAATGGAGCTGGTGAGTTCGAGCAAACTGCGCCGTGCCCAGCGGCAAGCGCAGGCTTCACGCCCGTATCGCGAAGCTGCTTACGGCCTGCTTGCCCGCCTGAGCGTCATACACGAGGTGGAACAACACCCGTTATTCCGCAAGCGCCCGGTCAAAAAGCGCCTGTACGTCGTCATAACCAGCAGTACCGGTTTGGCGGGCGCGTACAACGCCAACGTTCTGAAGCTGCTCACCCAGGCGATCAGGCAAGACAAGGCTGACAAGGTGAAAAGCAGTGTCATCACGATCGGCAACAAGGGTGTGCAATTCGTCCGTCGTCTACCTGAGGTGGAATTGGTGGGGCACTATCAAGCTTTTGGCGACGAGCCGACCGAGCGTGACATCCAACCGATCCTGAACACGGTGATTGCCAGCTACAAAGATGAAGAAGTCGACGAAGTGCGCCTGCTCTACACGGTTTTCAAATCCAGCATCGCCCAGGAAGCGACTAACATGGCGCTTCTGCCCGCATCGGTAAGCAGCGACGAGGCAGCTAAGATGGACGGGCTCATGAACTTCGAGCCGGATGTTGAAGAGGTCATCAACCAAGTCGCTGCGCGCCTGTTCCAGGCGCAAATCTGGCAGGCACTGCTGGAAAGCTTAGCGTCTGAGCACGCGATGCGCGCGATGGCGATGAAGAACGCGACCGACAACGCCAACGAGCTTATCGGCGATTACACGATTGAATACAACACGGCCCGCCAGGCCGCCATTACCCAGGAATTAGCAGAAATAACCGGCGGTGCCGAGGCGCTTAACGGATAGAAGGAGAAATTATGGCAGTAACTGCAGAGAAAACTAAAACACGGACTGGCACGATTACCCAGATCGTGGGTGTGGTCGTCGACGTAGAATTTACGGCTGATAACCTACCGGCGATTTACAACGCGCTTGAGACGGAGCTTGATGGCAAGAAACTCGTACTTGAAGTCGCGCAACATTTGAGCGAATCCAGCGTCCGCGCGATCGCACTCGGCGGTACCGACGGCTTGGAACGTGGCACAGAAGTTGTAGATACGGGCGCGCCCATTAGCGTACCGATTGGCCAAGCGACATTGGGCCGCATGTTCAATGTGACGGGCGAGCCTATTGACGGCCAAAAAGGCGAATTCAAAGAAAAGGCACCGATCCACAAGACCCCGCCGCCATTGATGGACCAATCCGGTACAGTTGAAGTGCTCGAGACCGGTATTAAAGTAATTGACCTTATCTGCCCGATGACCAAAGGTGGTAAGGTTGGCCTGTTCGGTGGTGCCGGCGTAGGTAAGACGGTGCTCATCCAGGAACTTATCAACAACATCGCCAAGTTTCACAACGGCTACTCTGTGTTTGCCGGCGTGGGTGAGCGTACCCGCGAAGGTAACGACCTATACGGTGAAATGAAAGAAGCCGACGTACTGAAGAATACCTCGCTAGTGTTCGGCCAAATGAACGAACCGCCTGGAGCGCGTCTGCGTGTCGGTCTGTCAGGCCTGACGATCGCTGAAGGTTTTCGTGACCAGGGTAAGGACACTTTGCTCTTCATCGATAACATTTTTCGCTTCACGCAGGCTGGTTCAGAAGTATCCGCGCTGCTCGGCCGCCTGCCGTCAGCCGTGGGTTACCAGCCGAACTTACAGCAGGAAATGGGTAGCCTGCAGGAGCGTATTACTTCGACGCACAAGGGTTCAATTACTTCAGTGCAAGCTGTTTACGTCCCGGCCGACGACCTTACCGACCCAGCTCCGGCGACGACCTTTGCCCACCTCGATTCCACCATCACGCTGAACCGTGCGTTGACTGAAATCGGTATTTTCCCTGCTATTGACCCGCTCGACTCCAGCTCGAACATTCTCGACCCGGAAATCGTCGGTGAAGACCACTACAATGTTGCCCGCGAGGTCCAGCGCGTATTGCAGCGCTACAAGGACCTGCAGGACATCATAGCGATGCTCGGCATGGAAGAATTATCCGAGGAAGACAAACAAACCGTGTACCGCGCCCGTAAGATCCAGCGCTTCTTCAGCCAGCCGATGTTCGTCGCCGAACAGTTTACCGGCATTCCTGGCGCGTACGTCAAACTGTCAGATACAGTACAGGCTTTCAAGGAAATTCTCGAAGGCAAGCATGATAGCAAGCCGGAAAGCGCCTTCTACATGAAGGGTGACATCAGCCAAGTTAAAGAAGCTAAGAAAGACTAAGCGTGATCCACCTTCAGCTCGTAACACTGACCGGCACGAAATTCGACGACGATGCATACGAAGTCATCCTGCCTACGCAGGACGGCGAAATCGGGGTGCTGCCCGGCCACATGCCGCTTATCAGCGTGGCGACGGCGGGCGTGATTAGTGTGCGTCGCCAACCGCATGATCCAGACCGCGTACGTGACTACTTCGCCATCAGCGGTGGCGTGATTGAAGTTTCGGGTGATGCTTTGCGCGTTATCGTAGATGAAGCCGATCACGCTGATTCTATTAACGAAGCTGAAGCTGAAGAAGCGCATCAGCTCGCAAAGAAGATGAAGGCCGAGGCTAAAGACGAACTGAGCCTTGAGCACGCCCAAGCTATGATAGACCGAAGTGCGGTCAGACTACAGGTGGCACAGATCCGCCGTCGTCATGCGGGCCGTCGGCAGTAGTCGGCTCTTTGGCGCTACTGATTGAGTCTGTTTCTTTCCCCCCTGCAGCTGAGTCACGAATCTGTCCTTCGGGAAAATGACCAGTTGTCGTTTTCGGCTGAGGTGTCAGGTGCTGTGTAAGTGTTCTGATATCCGACAGGCGCAAGTCTGCTAACAAGGCAAAAGCTACGCCTTCGAAAAATCCTTGCCGCTGTTCATCCTGCTCGGCAAACTGGTTGTTTGCGAACGTACGGGCGCAGATGGTTATATCATGGCGCCGCCGGTTCGCTACGGCCCATCCTTGATCACGGATATATTGGAGTATTGCCGGCTGCGACGCCCAAGCTCGGAGTATGTCTTCATCATCTGTGGGCATGTCGTTGTTGCGGCTCGTCATAAAGGTAGTGTACCGGTTGCATATATAGAGCCACTATGATTTATCTTACACTATGTGTAGCGGCTATTGCATTTCTACCGAAGGAGCGTATAGTCTCATGTATCGAAAAGATCTCTTGATGTAGAAGAAAGGTTTTTTATATGCATGGCCCAGAGTCTGGTTTAGTTACGTCGCAAAGCGGCTTGTATGTAGCGGAATTCGTGCGTGATCCAGCCGACTGGATGGTCGGCGATATCGCCGGACAGCAATTCGCAAGCGACACAGAGCGCGAACAGCTTGCACAAGTCATTATGGCGGGTATCGAGCGCGTCGACGAGGCGGAGTTAGCATATTCGACCTGTACCGACGGCCGAAGGCGACTCAAGCTTGAGGACGGCCAGCAGATACCGGTCCGCGAACAATTAGTTGGCTCCGATGTAATGATGTTGTTCGTTATGGCCGAAGCTTTGGGTGCTGACTTTTATGATGATCCTGAAGCGCCGATCGAAGAGCGTATCGACCGTGTGATTCAGTTCGGTCTGGATAACGGCTTACGGGTGTCGACGCACAACAAATGCGGCGCAGCCGGCGGCTTCGTCCCTGTCATTGGTAATAGTGCCCAGTTCGTAGAGAATTCGAACTATCGTGATCAGCAACGGCGGATCATGGGCACCGCGTACGACGCGGATTTGCACCGGAAGGTCGCCAAAGGTCACCAACGCCGGTTGGAGAACGGACTGTAT
>Ga0187809_10001296_pt1 | contig 11915 bp, 8 predicted proteins | sample NC_wetland_sal_i_8_FD_132415 | JGI IMG/M metagenome (GOLD analysis project Ga0187809, IMG submission 132415) | Wetland sediment microbial communities from Neuse River Estuary, North Carolina, USA - ASW_4 | ecosystem: Environmental > Aquatic > Freshwater > Wetlands > Sediment | place: USA: North... | reverse complement strand
GGTCGAGTTCTTCGCGTCGCCGAAGATCTTCGAGACGACGGTCTACAGCTACGAGACGCTCGCGACGCGCTTCCGCGAGTACGCGTTCCTCAACAAGGGCCTCACGATCACGATCACCGACGAGCGGCCGGACCACGTCGACGAGGACGGCGAGCCGATCTCTGACACGTTCCGCTACGACGCTGGCCTCATCGACTTCGTCACCTACCTCATGGGCAGCAAGGACGCGATCCACCCGTCCGTCATCGCCGTCGAGGCGAATGCCCCGGCCCAGAACATGGGCCTCGAGGTCGCGATGCAGTGGAACACCTCGTACGCGGAGAGCGTGCACACGTTCGCCAACACCATCAACACCCACGAGGGCGGCACCCACGAGGAAGGCTTCCGTGCGGCGCTCACCAACACGGTGAACCGCTGGGGCGAGACCTGGGGGCTGATCAAGAAGCGTGAGGACCGCGTCTCCGGCGACGACATCCGCGAGGGCCTGACCGCGATCATCTCGGTGAAGCTGTCAGAGCCCCAGTTCGAGGGCCAGACGAAGACCAAGCTCGGCAACACCGAGGCCAAGTCGTTCGTCCAGCGCGTGGTGAACGACAAGCTGGGCGACTGGTTCGAGAAGAACCCGGCAGAGGGCAAGGACATCGTCCGGAAGGCGCAGGCAGCGGCGACCGCACGCATCGCGGCTCGCAAGGCTCGCGACATCGCCCGTAGCCGCAAAGGACTTCTCGGGGGCGGCAGCCTTCCCGGCAAGCTGGCCGACTGCCAGTCCAACGACCCCACCGAGTGCGAGGTCTTCATCGTCGAGGGCGACTCGGCCGGTGGCTCCGCGAAGGGTGGCCGCGACCCGCGGACCCAGGCGATCCTGCCGATCCGCGGCAAGATCCTCAACGTCGAGAAGGCACGCCTCGACCGGATCCTCGCGAACAAGGAGGTCGAGGCGATCATCAACGCCCTCGGCACCGGCGTCCACGAGGACTTCGACATCGACAAGCTGCGCTACCACAAGATCGTGCTCATGGCCGACGCGGACGTCGACGGCAGCCACATCCGCGTGCTGCTGCTGACGCTGCTGTTCCGGTTCATGAAGCCGGTCATCGACGCCGGCCACGTCTACCTCGCGCAGCCGCCGCTGTTCCGGCTCCGCTGGACCAACGCGCCGCACGAGCTCGCGTACTCGGACGCGGAGCGGGACGCGCTGCGTGACGACGGCCTCGCCCACGGCAAGAAACTGCCGAACGTCAACCCGATCCAGCGGTACAAGGGACTCGGCGAGATGGATGCCTCGGACCTGTGGGACACGACGATGGACCCCGAGGGCCGGATCCTGCTCCAGGTGACACTCGACGACGCGGCGCGCGCCGACCAGATGTTCTCGATCCTCATGGGCGAGGACGTCGAGCAGCGCCGCCACTTCATCCAGCGCAACGCGAAGGATGTCCGCTTCCTCGACATCTGAGGACGCGGACGATCAAGGGAGACAAGCGATGAGCGACGGTCCTATCGACCCGATGGGCGACGCCGAGGCCCCGACTCCGGTCGAGGGCGCAGAGAACCAGCAGCTGGCGGCATCGGCAGCCGCACGTACGGAGCCGATCGACCTGCAGATCGAGATCCAGCGCAGCTACCTCGACTACGCGATGAGCGTCATCGTCGGGCGAGCGCTGCCGGACGTACGTGACGGGCTCAAGCCCGTCCATCGCCGCGTGCTGTACGCGATGTACGACGGTGGCTACCGACCTGACCGTGGCTGGAACAAGTGCTCTCGCGTGGTCGGCGAGGTCATGGGCCTGTACCACCCGCACGGCGACTCGGCGATCTACGACACCCTCGTACGCCTCGCGCAGCCGTGGGTGATGCGGGCGCCGCTGGTCACCGGGCAGGGCAACTTCGGCTCACCGGGCAACGACTCGGCGGCGGCCATGCGGTACACCGAGTGCAAGATGGCGCCGCTGGCCATGGAGATGGTCCGCGACATCGACGAGGAGACCGTCGACTTCCGTCCGAACTACGACAACCGCGAGCAGGAGCCCGTCGTGCTCCCGGCGCGGTTCCCGAACCTGCTCGTCAACGGGTCGACGGGCATCGCGGTCGGCATGGCGACCAACATCCCGACGCACAACCTGCGCGAGGTCGCCTCCGCGGTGCAGTGGTCGCTCGAGAACCCCGATGCGACGGCCGCGGAGCTGCTCGAGGCGGCGATGGCGCGGGTGAAGGGGCCGGACTTCCCGACGGGCGGGCTGATCGTCGGCCGCAAGGGCATCGAGGACGCGTACCGGACGGGCCGCGGCTCGGTCATCATGCGCGCCGTGATCGACATCGAGGAGGACAACCGCGGGCGTACCCTGCTGGTCGTCACCGAGCTGCCGTACATGTGCAACCCCGACAACCTCGCGATGAAGATCGCGGACCTCGTGAACTCGGGCAAGCTCACCGGCATCGCAGACATCCGCGACGACACCTCCGCACGTACGGGCCAGCGCCTGGTGTTCGTGCTGAAGCGGGACGCGCAGCCGCGCGTCGTCATGAACAACCTGTACAAGCACACCGGACTGCAGGACTCGTTCGGCTGCAACATGCTCGCGCTCGTCGACGACGTGCCGCGGACGCTGCGGCTGGACCAGTTCATCTCGTACTGGATCCGCCACCAGGTCGATGTGATCGTGCGGCGGACGAGGTTCCGGCTGCGCCGTGCCCAGGAGCAGGCCCATATCCTGCGCGGCCTGGTCAAGGCGCTCGACATGCTCGACGAGGTCATCGCGCTGATCCGCGGGTCGCAGGACGCCGAGGCGGCACGGTCCGGGCTGATGGCGCTGCTCGACATCGACGAGGTCCAGGCCACGTACATCCTCGACACCCAGCTCCGGCGCCTCGCGGCGATGGAGCGGCAGAAGACGATCGACCGGCTCGCGGAGCTCGAGCGTCAGATCGAGGACCTCCAGGACGTGCTCGACAAGCCGGAGCGTCAGCGGGAGATCATCTCCACCGAGCTCGCGGAGATCGTCGACAAGTACGGCGACGACCGCCGCACGAAGATCATCGCGGCCGACGGCGACCTCAGCGACGAGGACTTCATCCCCGACGAGGACGTGGTCGTGACGATCACGCACGGCGGGTACGCGAAGAGGACCAAGTCCGATGCGTACCGGATCCAGAAGCGTGGTGGCCGGGGTGTCCGTGGTGCGTCCCTGCGCGCGGACGACGAGGTCGAGCACCTCTTCGCGACCACCTCGCACCACTGGATCCTGTTCTTCACGACGAAGGGTCGCGTGTACCGGACCAAGGTCTGGCAGCTGCCGGAGGGGTCGCGGGACGCGAAGGGCGGCCACGTCGCCGGCCTGCTGAGCTTCCAGCCGGACGAGCGGATCGCGCAGGTGCTGGCGATCCGGTCGTACGAGGACGCGGCGTACCTGCTTCTCGCGACGCGGAACGGCCTGGTCAAGAAGACCCAGCTCACCGCCTTCGACACCCCGCGGCAGGCGGGTGTCATCGCGGTCGCGTTCCGCGAGGAGGACGACGAGCTCATCGGGGCGTCGCTGTGCAACGCGACCGACGACGTGCTGCTGGTCTCCCGCAAGGGTCAGGCGATCAGGTTCGCGGCGAGCGACGAGCAGCTCCGTCCGATGGGGCGTGCGACGTCCGGCGTCACCGGCATGAAGTTCCGTGCGGACGACGCGTTGCTGAGCATGACCGTCATCGACGCGAACATGCCCGAGGACGACCGGTTCGTGTTCACGGTCACCGACGGTGGCTTCGCGAAGCGGACGCCGGTCTCCGAGTACCGCGAGCAGAACCGCGGCGGTCTCGGGATCAAGGCTATGAAGCTCAACGAGGACCGCGGCTCTCTGGTCGGCGGCCTGGTGGTCGCGGACGGTGACGAGGTCATCGCCATGAAGACGTCCGGCCAGATCACGCGGTCGAGGGTCTCCGAGGTGCCGGTCAAGGGCCGCGACACGATGGGCGTGAAGTTCGTCCTCGTGAAGGGTGACGACTCGGTCGCCGCCATCGCGCGCTACCCGGAGAGCGGCGAGGAGGAGTCCGAGGAGTCGCCGACCGAGGTCGAGTCGCCCGAGTCCGCGGACGTCGCCTCACCTGAGGACACCGAGGAGTAGTCCAGTCTCGGAGTCGACTGAGCACCCCTCGTGTCGCTGAGCACCCCGCACGACAGGTGCTCAGAGCGATCAGGGGTGCTCAGAGGGGAGAAAGGGCCGTCCTTTCGGACACACGGGGCCTCGGATGGGCGATGGGCGGGGTCAGATCGCCGGCTGAGCCGGCCAGTCGATAGCGCTGGAGCGAGCCACCTCGGGGCCGAAGTAGCGCTCGATGAAGTCGCCGTACGCCTCGTCCATGTCCATCGCCGGGTCGAGGAGCCACTGCAGCTGGAGGCCGTCCATGACGGCCAGCATGAGGCGGGCAGCCATGGCCGGGTCGATGTCACGGGGGATCGCGTCCGCGTCCGCCATCGCCGTGAAGCGCTCGGTGATCTCGTGGCGGAGGCGCGCGTACCGCTGGACGAAGTGCTCATGCGCGGGATGCTCGGGATCGGTCGCCTCCGCGCTCAACGTGGTGAAGAGCCTGACGGTTCCGCCCCGTTCGGCGTTGCGGGCGACCAGACGTCTGGCGAACGGGTCCGCGAGCTGGGCTGAGTCCTCGGCCTCCTTCTGCTTGATCACCTCCAGCAGCAGCTTCACCTTGCCGCCGAAGTGATGCAGCACTCCGGTGTCGGTCATGTTCATGCGCGCAGCGATCTCCCGGATCGAGGCTCCGCGAAAGCCTGACTCTGCGAACACCTCCATGGCGGTCTCGAGGATCATCCGCCGCCGCTCGGCCGTCTTGGCGTACTCACCGCGCTTCATGGGCAGAAGAGTAACTCGAAGTTCGCTGAAAATGTTGAGACGCCAATGTTTTCATGGGAGGATTCTCGGGACGTCCTCATCGGCGAGGCGCCCAGGACCCGAAAGAGCGACCCATGAGCATTGAGCAGTACCCATCCGTCCTCGACTCGATGAGGAATGCCCCCTTCAACCTCGACGACCAGGGCATCGCCTGGGTGGAGTCGACGCTCGCGGGGATGACCACGAAGGACAAGGTCGGACAGCTGTTCTGCGGCATCGCGGTGAGCTTCGCCGAAGAGTCGCTGGACGCCACGCTCAGCGTGTGCACCCCCGGTGGCGTGATGTTCCGCCCGTCGAGCGTGGAGGAGGCGGTCGACTTCGCCAACCTCCTGCGCCGCAAGGTCTCGATCCCGATGCTCGTCGCGGCCAACCTCGAGAAGGGCGCGAATGGAATCGTCCGGGAGGGCACGTTCCTCGGCTCCCCGTTGGCCATCGGGGCGACCGGGGACGTGGACATGGCCCGCAAGCTCGGCGAGGTCTGCGGCAGTGAGGGGGCGGCCGTCGGGGCCAACTGGGCCTTCGCGCCGATCATCGACATCGACTACAACTTCCGGAACCCGATCACCAACATCCGTACGTTCGGCTCCGACCCGGAGCGCGTCAAGAACATGGGTGTGGCGTACGTGGAGGCCGTACAGTCGCACGGCGTCGCCGCCTCCATCAAGCACTTCCCCGGCGACGGCCGCGACGAGCGAGACCAGCACCTCGTGACGAGCATCAACGACCTGTCCGTCGAGGAGTGGGACGCCACCTACGGTGAGGCCTACCGGGCGAGCATCGCCGCGGGGGCGATGACAGTCATGGTCGGCCACATCATGCAGCCCGCGTACTCCAGGGCGCTGCGCCCGGGCATCGCTGATGGCGACATCAAGCCGGCAACTCTGTCTCCCGAGCTCATGGGCGATCTGCTGCGGGGGAAGCTCGGCTTCAACGGGCTCGTCGTGACCGATGCCACCACGATGGCCGGGTTCACGATCCCCATGGCTCGCGAGAAAGCCGTGCCGGCCGCCATCGCCGCCGGCGCCGACGTGTTCCTCTTCACCCGCAACCTGGAGGAGGACTTCGGCTTCATGATGGCCGGGGTCGCCGATGGCACCATCTCACCCGAGCGTCTGGACGCCGCGGTGGCTCGCGTGCTCGGCCTCAAGGCCGCCCTCAAGCTCACTGAGCGCGAGGCGCCGACCGTCGAGTCGGCGATGGCGGTGGTCGGCTCCGCCGAGCACAAGGCCTGGGCCGACGAGTGCGCCGACAAGGCGATCACCCTGGTCAAGGAGGAGCCGGGTGTTCTGCCTCTGACGCCCCAGAAGTTCAAGAAGCTCCTGTTCATCCCCATCGAGGCCGGTGAAGGCGTGGCCTACGGCGTACGGCAGGGAGCCTGCCAGATCATTCGCGAGAAGCTGGTCGCCGAGGGCTTCGACGTCGAGGACTTCCGGCCGCGGAACTTCGTCGAGGGCGAGGTCGACAGGACCAGCGACTTCATCGGCGTGTACGACGCGATCCTGTACGTGGCGAACCTCTCGACCAAGAGCAACCAGACGACCGTACGCATCGAGTGGGCCCAGCCCATGGGCGCGAACTGCCCGCACTACCTCGCGAGTATTCCCACGGTGTTCGTCTCGCTCGAGAACCCGTACCACCTGATCGACATCCCGCGCGTGAAGACCTTCATCAACACGTACAACTCCAACGATCACGTCCTGGACGCCATCGTCGAGAAGCTGGTCGGGCGCTCCGAGTTCAAGGGCACCAGCCCTGTGGACGCGTTCTGCGGACGGTGGGACACTCGGCTATGACCCGCTCGTACGACGCCGTCGTCTTCGATCTCGACGGCGTCATCTGCCACACGGACGTCTACCACTACCGCGGCTGGAAGAGTGTCGCGGACGACCTCGGCATCCCGTTCGACGAGACGGTCAACAACCGCCTGCGTGGCGTGAGTCGCATGGAGAGCCTCGACATCGTGCTCGAGAAGTACGAGGGTGAGCCTCTCTCCGACGAGCGGAAATTGGAGCTCGCCACGGTCAAGAACGACCGCTATCGAGTGATGCTCGGCGACATGTCGCCGGCCGACCTGGATCCGGCGGTGCGTACGACGCTGGACGACCTCAGGGCGCGCGGGCTGAAGCTTGCCATCGGCTCGTCGAGCAAGAACGCGCGGTTCATCCTGGAGCGGATCGGGCTCGGCGACTACTTCGACGCCATCTCCGACGGGACGAACATCTCCCGCTCCAAGCCGGACCCCGAGGTGTTCCTCAAGGCCGCGGAGTACCTGGGGGTCGACCCCGCCCGGTGCGTGGTGATCGAGGACGCCGTCGCGGGCATCGAGGCCGCCTGGGCAGCCGGCATGTACGCGGTGGCCATGGGCGACGCCGCCGACCAGGGCTCGGGAGATGCGCAGCTCGGTACGTTCGCGGACCTGTCGGCGGTGATGACTCGGCTGGGCTGCTGAGGCCGCCCGGCAGGGCGGTGAACGTCAGGCGGTGTCGTTCGTCGCGGTGAACACAGGCGAGGCCCACACTCGGCCGTCGCGGGCGCAGGCGAGGACGTCGATGTCGTACCGCGCCTGCGCCAGCTGCAGCGTGGTGACGCCGCCGGCGAGGATCGCTGTCGCGAGGACGTCAGCGGTCTCGATGTCGGCGGCTGCGACCGTGACCTGCGTGAACGTGTCGTCCGACGCCATTCGCCAGACGTGCTCGCCCCGCTCCTGGATGCCTGAGGTCGCGACAGCCAGCCTGCTGGGACGCGTGACGAACTGGGTCCAGAGCTGCGTCCGGTCGTCAGGGTCGACGATTCCCACGATCCAGGCCGCACTGCTCGCCTGCGCTCCCGCCACCAGCACGTCGCCGCCGGCGTTGAGGCACCAGTCCGTGTGACCGTCCCGTACGAGGACGTCGGCGGCTGCTCGGATGCCGCGGGCCTTGACCAGGCCCGACAGGTCGATGAGCCCGTCGGGCCGATGAGGGGTGAAGGCGCGATCGGTGGCCTCCGACCACGCGACGGCCGCCCAGTACATCTCCTGGTACGCCGCGCTCGCCGAGCCCAGAGCCGTACGGTCGCGGGCCACCCGCGACGCCTCCGAGCCAGGCTTGTACAGGGAGAACCTCTCGTCCAGCTCCCGGAACGCGTCCTGGACGGCGAGTGCCGTGGCCTCCTTCAGGGGGGCCACCGTGTCGAGGGTGACCACGGTGCCCATCGTCTCGAACACGAGCGCTGCAGTCATGGCGCCACCTTAGGGTCCAGGGGGATGTACGTGAGGGCTGTACGGGCGTCCTTACGTGGCGCCCCGCGCGACAGACCTCTCTGAGAGCCTCCCGGAGCCTCTCGGAGAGCCTCCCGGGCCCTCTCGGGGAGCGTCCCGGAGCCTCTCGGGGAGCTGCACGGGGCCTCTCGCGACGGGTTTGGGGTCGTACGGCGGTCAGGCCTTGGCTGCGGCGACGGCGGCCTGGACGCTGGTGATGAACGCCTTGCTCGTGTACGTGGCGCCGCTGACCGTCGAGATGCTGCCCGACTGTGCCGCGATCACTCGCGACTTGAGCGTCGGAACGGCTGAGCTGGTGATCTGCGTCGACTGCTGGCTGGTGCTCGTGGTCGTCGCCGTCACGGCGGTGATCTTGCCGCCCGACACCGTGATGGAGACGGCCACGGAGCCGTACTGGTGATTCACCGTCGGACCCGCGAACGTGCCGTTCTTCAACCCGCTCGCCGGCGCGGTCGTGGTCGCCTTGGTCGTCGTCGCGGGGGCAGTCGTGGCTGCCGTCGTCTTCGGGGCCGTGGTGACGCCGGCCGCCGTCGTGGTCGCCTTGGTCGCCGCGGTCGTGGTCCCGGCCTTGCTCGCCGCAGCGCTCGACGCGGCGGCGGAGGCGGACGCCGACGTCAGGTCTGCGGACGCGGGATCCGAGGCGGAAGGATCCGTGCCGGGGGTCTGCGACGCGCTGGAGGCGACGTCCGCGGACGGGTCTCCCGAGGCCAGTGACGTGGGGTCCGTGGCGACCGAGGGGACGCCTGCTGCTGTCGCGCCCCCCAACGTCGCCGCCGACCACGCCGCAGCGAGGATGCTCGCGGATGTGGCGACAGCAGCCACCTTGCCTCGTGCGCTCACCAGGAGAACCTTTCGTTGTGGATCGCGCTCCGGGGCGTACCGGCCGCCAGCGCGTCGTCGATGACGAGATCGGCGACCGTCTGCGGGCCGCACACGTACAGGTCGCTCTGCGCGATGTAGGGGACGAGGTCCTCGAGGTGCCAGGACCCGTACTGCGCCGGCAGCCAGGTGGGCTCGGGGGCGAGCGCGTTGCGCGGACCGACCAGGGCGAGAAGCCGTGCGCCCTTCGCGCGGCACAGCGCGTCGATCTCGTCCACGAGGTAGAGCTGCTCGGGAGAGTGCGCGCGCAGGATCACGGTGGCCATGCCGGGCACGATCGCCGTCGACTCGAGCAGCGACCGGATCGGCGAGATCCCGATCCCGATGCCCACGAGTGTGACGCCGAGCTGGGACCGGGAGGCGTCGGTGAAGATCCCGTACGGGCCTTCGATCGCGACGCGGGTGCCGGGCCGAACCGACAGCAGCTTCGCGGTGCCCCGCCCGAGCGCGCGGATCGTGATGCGGAGCGTGTCGTCCGTCGGCGCTGCCGAGAGTGAGAACGGGTGCTGGTGCCACCACAGTCCGCGGCCGAGGAAGCGCCACGCGAAGAACTGGCCGGCGTCGGCCTCCAGCCGGTCCAGGTGGCGTCCCCGCATCTCGATCGAGACCACGTCGGTGTCCTCGAGGACGACGCGGCTCACCACGAGGCGGTGCTCCCAGGACGTGATCAGCGGAAGCACGAAACGGAAGGACAGCAGACCGAGCGTCACCAGCGTGAACAGTGCCAGCCAGTACCAGCGCTGCCAGGTGCCCGGCGCGAAGAGACCGGACATCGAGAACTGATGCGGCAGCGAGAGGCCGATCGCCACGTACGTCGAGAGGTGGATGACGTGCCACACCTCGTACGGGAGCCTGCGCTTCACCGCGATGATCGAGGTGATCGCCACCGCCGAGAGTGTCGCGAGCCCGATGAGGCTCAGCATCAGGTCGGAGATCCCGAGCAGCGACGCCAGTTCCGCCCACGGGCCGGTGGTGTACTGCGCGGCGTAGCCGAAGACCAGGAAGGTCGCGTGGAGCAGCAGGCCGTACAGCACCCACTTCCCGAGTGTGGTGTGCAGCTCGATCGCACGGTCGTGGCCGATCGCACGATCGACATAGGGGATGCGCGCGGCCAGGACGATCATCACCACCATGAGGTCGGTGGCGACGAGCCCGCTCACGATTCCCAGCGCGACAAGGAGCTTCGCGCCCGACGTGATGCCTTGTACGCCGCCGTCGGCGACCCACAGGCCCAGTGCAGCCGCGACGGATCCCCACGCCGCCACCGTCAGCAGGTCGCGATGGATGTTTCGCAACGCCGTCTGCAACCGGTGCAGCCGCCGCAGCGATCGCGCGGACATCAGCACGTCGGGGGTCTCGAGCGCGCGCCTGCCAACGGCCGGTTCAGGCATGCCGGCGTGTCCGGGCATGCGGCGGCTGCGCGTGGTGGTTGACACGTCAATCAGCGTAGGGATTGTGGCTCTCGAGGCGCTCGGTGATGGGAGATCTGTCATCGAGGGGAGCAGTGCGTCCGCTTCGCTGGACCACGGCTCCAATCGCCGACGAGCGCCGACCAGGGTCTCCATGGCAGACATCGTGACAGACCCTGAGAATTTCTCAGGTAAAGCGATGGCTAACGGGTCGACAAGGTCAACGTGGCGGCCAGATCGCGCAGAGGGGGTTTTGGGGGTGTCGATCGCGCGCAGCGGGGCTCACGGCCGCCTGCCGCGATCGACACGGCCGAAATCCCCTCGGAGCCTCGCGAAATCCCTCGGAGCCTCGGGCAGTCTCCGCAGCTCGGTCTCCGCCAGACCCTGCCAACCGCGAGCGTCAGGCGGTCGGGTCGCTGTCGACCGACACCGCCCGACGCGTACGGGCTCGCCGCAGGCTCCACCAGAGCAGAGCGCCGCCGACGAGGATCATCGGGATGCACAGCCACTGGCCCATGCTGAGTCCGAGGCCGAGGATGCCGAGGAACGAGTCAGGCTCTCGGAAGTGCTCGGCGATGAACCGCAGGACTCCGTAGCCGAGCAGGAACGCGGCGCTGACGCAGCCCATCGGAGGGCGCCGCCTGTCGTACAGCGCGAGGAGCACGAAGAGAAGCACGCCCTCCAGGAGGAACTCGTAGATCTGCGACGGGTGGCGCGGCGTCTGGTCGACCTGCGGGAACACCATCGCCCACGGCAGGGACGGGTCGGCGGGGCGACCCCAGAGCTCGCCATTGATGAAGTTGCCGATCCGGCCGAGAGCGAGCCCGACAGGCACCACCGGCACGAGCAGGTCGGACACATGGAGGAAGGCTCGGTGCTGGTGGCGTGCGAAGAACCACAGCGCCACGATCACGCCGAGCGCTCCGCCGTGGAAGCTCATGCCGCCGTCCCAGAGCTTGACGATGTCGAGCGGATGGGTGAAGTAGTAGACCGGCTTGTAGAACAGGACGTATCCGAGGCGTCCGCCGAGCAGGACGCCGGCGATCGCGTAGAAGATCAGCGAGCTCACCTCGTCGACCGTCCAGGCAGGCTCGTCCGAGTAGGGCGCCGACCGTACGCGCCGGCGCAGCAGGAAGTAGCCGATGATGAACGCCAGGCCGTACATGACCCCGTACCAGTGGATGACCAGTGGGCCGAGCTTCAAGGCGATCGGGTTCAGGTTCGGATAGGTGAGGACGAGGTCAGTCACGCGAGCAAGTATCGCCTGCCCTCCGAAGGACCGCCGCATCGCGACGTCGCGACCTGACGGTGGCGACGACACAGAACCTTCACGGACGGCCCCCAGGTGCCTTCACACGGCGTCGATTGACTGATGGTCATCAACACCGAGAAAGGAACTGTGACCATGACTACACGCATCACCAGGAATATCGTCCGGGCCGTCGCCATCGCCGTGGGAGGCCTCGCCGTCGCCGG
>Ga0187809_10001295_pt1 | contig 11918 bp, 9 predicted proteins | sample NC_wetland_sal_i_8_FD_132415 | JGI IMG/M metagenome (GOLD analysis project Ga0187809, IMG submission 132415) | Wetland sediment microbial communities from Neuse River Estuary, North Carolina, USA - ASW_4 | ecosystem: Environmental > Aquatic > Freshwater > Wetlands > Sediment | place: USA: North... | reverse complement strand
GGCGAACTGGACATCGCCTTCGCGGGCGGCGACCAGCATGAGCGCGCCGTTTCCTGCCTGCCGGTTTTCGTCGATGACCTCGTCGCGGTTTTTCCACGGGACCATGCGATCCGGAGCAAGTCCTTCGTCGAGGCGAGCGATCTGAAAGAGGACACCTACATCACCTATTCGCGGGTGCTGGAATACGGGCTGGAAGATGATCTCCTCTTTCGCCCTTCTCGGCATGCGCCTCCCAGGGTCATGGAGGCTGGCTCGATCGATGCAATCTTGGATCTGGTTGGAAGCGGGTTGGGCTATTCGATCGTCAGCTCATGGGCGGTGAAGACGTCGCCGCGAAGGGACCAGCTCGTCACCATGCCGCTCACCGGCAATGGCCTCGAGGTGAAATGGTCGGCCCTCGTCAGAACGTCGGACCCGAGGATCGCAATCTTCGAGGAGTTCGTGCGGCCCTTTCGCGACGCGCCGCCATTCGCGGTCGCCTAGATCCAGCCCCCTCGGCGCTTGAGCGATTCTCGTCGCCGCGTGGAGGAGTTTTCACTATCGGCGCGGGTAGGCCCGAAGTATGTGTGAGCTTTCAGACGTTCTCGCTAATGACGCGAAGCATGGGGAGGATCAGGCATGCTGGAGAAGATAAGCGGTTCGTTCGAAGCGCGCGCAAGATATTTCGCGGAGTTGCTGGTCGGCTGGCCGAGCGTCACCGGCAGCGCCGAGGAGGCGCGCTTTGCCGATCGGCTGAAGGACGAATTGGCGCATTGGGAAATCTTCCGCGCCAATCCGGCGGATCTCGTCAGGATACCCGCGCCCGGCCTGCACGACCGCGCCAGCGTCATGGCGCTTGTGCGCGGGCGGGGAAGCGCGACAGTCATCCTTGTCGGGCATTTCGACACCGTACCGGTGGATGACTACGGCGATCTCGCGCATCTGGCGGGCAAGCCGGAGGCGCTCCGAAAGGCATTGATCGCCAGGCTCGAGGCCAGCGGGGCCGATCCGCAGGCCTTGGAGGACCTTGCCAGCGGCCGGTTCCTGCCGGGGCGCGGCATGCTGGACATGAAATCCGGGATCGCGGCGGGACTTGCCGTGCTCGAGCGCTTCGCCGCCGAGCAGGAACGGGTGGGAAACCTTCTGGTGATCGCCTGCCCGGACGAGGAAGAGAATTCCTCCGGCATGCGTTCCGTGATGGAAATCCTGCCGGACTTCCTCGCCGAAAACGGGCTCGACGCCCGGTTGACGATCAATCTCGATGCGATTTGCGATAATGAGGACGGCGCGGCCGGCCGCGTCGTGGCGATGGGTTGCATCGGCAAGCTGCTGCTGTCGGCGCTGGTGGTGGGGAAGGAAGCACACGCATGCTATCCGCTTGACGGCGTCAATGCCGCCTACCTCGCGGCGGAACTCGCCGCGGAGATGGAATACGCGCCGGAACTCGGAGAAATCTCGCCCAACGGCCTCGCCTCGCCACCGACCGTGCTTGGCCTCAAGGATCTGAAGCCGGGCTACAACGTCACCATTCCCTCGCGCGTCTGGGCGTTCTGGAACGTGCTGTTGCATCAGCGCAAAGGGGTCGAGATGATGGCGGCCGCCAAGGGCATCGCCGCCCGTGCGGCGAAGCGGGCGGCCGAACGCATGCGCGACAGGGCCTCCAGGCTTGGCGCTGGCGTCGTCCCGACGCCCTCCTGGCAGGACATCCCGATATTGACTTATGAGGCGCTGCGGACGAAGGCCGAACAGTCGTCGAACTTTGTCGAGGATTTCGCGGCATTGGCCAGCGCGCTTGCCGCGCGCGACGACCTCGATCTGCCGACGCGCAGCCGGGAACTGGTCGAATTCGTGTGGAACCGGTCCGGATTGCAAGGTCCCGCCATCGTGCTCTGCGTCGGATCGATGCCCTATCCGGCGATCGTCTGGCCGGACGGTTTCTCCCATATCGAAGACGCCATCGACCGTGCGATCGCCGCGGTCACGGCGGCTCATGGCGAAACGATCGCAAAACATGCGTTCTTCCCCGCAATCGCCGATATGAGTTTCGCCGGCCCGATCGACCGCGACGATCTGCGCGCCGTCGCCGCCGACACGCCGCTCTGGGGATCGAGCATCCGCTGGCCGGAAAGCGCGGCGTCCCTCCACATACCAACCATCAATGTCGGGCCATGGGGCAGGGACTATCATCACTGGCTCGAACGGACGCATGACAGTTATACATTCCGCGTCCTGCCTGACCTCGTCCAAGCCATCGCAAAGGGCGTACTGGAACTTACCTGAGCAAGTGACCAAGGGCTGATACGAGAGCACGATCCGGGAAAGGTACTGCGCGCTTTCCCGGACCGTGCTTGCTAATTTGGCGCCCTCCGTCCACCATACGGCCGGTGGGCGCCGATCATTCGATGATCGCTGGGCGATCAGCTATGCGCCGTTGCGTCCGGCATGAGCAGATCGTTGATCTTGCAGGCGACCTCGGTTCGATTGGTGGCCCTGAGTTTCTTCATGATGTTGCGGATATGCACCTTGACGGTGCTTTCCCGCATGTTGAGTTCATAGGCGATGATCTTGTTGGCTTTACCGCGGCGCAACGCCATCACGACGTCGGCCTGGCGCGGCGTGAACATTCCGGCGAAATGCTGGCAGGTGTCGCTGCCCTCGATGACCTTGCTCATCGCCATCACCGGATTGGCCGGAATGAAGGTCCCTCCGGCGATGACCAGCTTGATGGCCTCGACGCATATCGTCAGGCCCACGGAAGAGGGTATATAGCCACGCGCACCGCATTCCAGCGCACGCAGAATATGCGTCAGTTCCTCGCTGTCTCCCCGAACCACGATCGGCACGGGTGAAAGTTCGCTTGTGGTCTGCCTGAGACCGTTCGCAACAGCCGGCTCGGAAAGCTTCGCGCCGCCGATACTCAGGATGACGACGGATGCGTCAGTGACCTGGTTGCTTGCCAGCCATTCGGCTCGCGACGCAAAGGCTGTCACGCTGAATTTCGGCTCATGCATCGTCAGGAAACTGCAGAAGCATTCCCGGTCCAGGAGGCGGGGGTCAATGACGACGACATTCATCTCGGCCCTCGTCTCTGCAGGGGTGACGGGAGCCGGCTCGATAGCGCCTTTCGCGGCGCCGGCGTCCCTTGTCGAACTGGAAATATAGTCGGGAGAGAGGTGTCTATTCATGGTACTCACACAATGTTGGATGAACTGGCCATACCTGTTTCAGATGAACCGCCGCTACTATTTAAAATTGCCACAAAACCCGATACACGTTCCTAACATTTATTAACAAAGCCCAAATAAATTTTTGGGGATACTTCTTTTATACATAAAAGATACCGGTCTCCCCTCGATGGCTCGGGGTCCAAGGTCTCTTGTCAGGATGAGGCAGGCTGGGCGCCGACAATCTTCATCCTGATATATGTGCCTCGAAGCGCCGGAACGGCGGAGGCTAAACATCAGAGCCGCCGGGATTAAAGCTGCGCCGCGTCGAGACGGGAAACGTCTCTCCGGCATTGCGCGCCGTTTCCCCAGTTCAGGAAATCACGATCGAAATCGGCAAATGCCACGGTTGCGGCATAGTCCAGGAAGTCCACGCGGCCGCGGCGGAAATCATAGAGGTTCAGAGACCGGGCTTCGCGCAGCATCCTGTTGACGTGGATGGGCGTCATTCCGAGGGCGTCGGCAACGTCCTGTTGGACGAGCGGGCATTGAAAGCCGTTGCGCGCCGAAAGCCCGGCGACGCACAGGCGTGTGCCGATCTCCAGCAGAAAGTGGGCAATCCGGGTGGAAGCATCGCGCAATGCGATGTTGGCCAATTTTTCGACAAGAATGGCGCGCCGCCGCCGCTTCGCATCGGCGAGGAAACGGCTGACCTCAGCGTCCGCGCGGTCCAACATCGCCATTCTGGCCGCAGGGCCTTCCCAGACGGTCATGTCGCTGACCGCCGAGAACTCCTCCCGCCCGCCTGTCGCGCCGAACGAAAAATCCACCACGTCGCCGGGAAGCGACAATTCGATGAGTTGGCGTTGGCCGCCGTGCAGATATCTGCTGATGCACCCCCAGCCTCCCTTGACGACGAAGGCGCGGGTTTCCTCATCGCCTTGGATGACAATGGTCTCGCCGGCGCGATAATATTTCTGCTCGAAGCGGCCCTTGTCAGCGAGGGCGGCTATCGCGCTTCCATATCGTTGAAAGACTTGGGTATCTTTTGCCATTTGCCGAGCCCCCCTTCTTCAACCACAAATATCGCAGAATCTCCTCAAGTATTATATTCGTCAATACTAATGTATTTCATTTCACGAAAAGTTGAATCGCCATAAAACAGCCAAAAAAAGCATATAGTTGAGGCGAAAGACTATAAGTTATTCTCTCGCGGCAAGCCGATATCATCCGGTCGATGGATAGCGTCCACCCGGCGACTGTTGGGCATATCAATTTTGATATCGTACCTAATAATCCGATAAACGGAGGGAAAAGCAATCGCTGCTATGAATCTAAAAGAATCCAAACAGAATCCATGTTAGGATGCATGTGGGCGTTGGGAAAAACGGTGGGGTATATTCTGTCATGTCCCCGGACGAACATTTGTCTTCGACGCATATCGTTGTCGTGGACGACGATAAGGATGTTCGAGACCTCATTCGCGCATGTATTGAACTCGAAGGTTACAAAGTGAGCGAGGCCGCCAATGGGCCCGAGCTCAAGGAGATTATGCGGCACGAGACGGTGCACCTCGTTACTTTGGACTTGAAGTTAAACAATGAGGACGGCCTCGCTCTCGCGCGGGAGGTCCAGGGCCAATACGGCGTGCCCATTATCATGATCACGGGTAAAGGCGAACCGATCGACCGCATCGTCGGACTGGAACTCGGGGCGGACGATTACATTTCCAAGCCATTTCACGTCCGCGAGGTCCTGGCACGAATCAGAAGCGTCCTGCGCCGGCATGCCGCTTCGACGCGGATGGAGGAAGGCAAGGCGCGAAGGTACATATTCGACGGCTGGGAGTTCGATTGCCAGCGTCGTGAACTCACCTCGCCTCGTGGAGAGAAGGTGAACCTGACAGTGTCGGAATCAGCGCTTCTCGAAGTCTTCCTTGGAAACCCCAACCGGGTTCTTGCGCGCGACGAGATCATCGAACTGACGAAGGGCGCTTCATGGTTTGGGAATGATCGCCTGGTCGACAACCAGGTCAACCGACTCAAACGCAAGATGGCGCGTCTTCATGCTGCCGAAGGCCTCATTCAATCGGTCCGCAGCGCGGGTTATATTTTTACGGCTCTCGTCAACAAATAGGAGGGCCGGCGGAAATCGCTTGAGTAAAGCTACGAGCATGAAAGGCTCTAGGAGAGGTCTCATGCGGGCATTCGGCTATTTCAGGCGCCTGCTGAAATATGGCGGTGAGCTGTTTCTCCGCTATGTGAACAAGAATTCCGCCCTCGGCTGGGTGGCGCTCCCGCTTTTCCTGACGGCCGTAGCCGTCATCGCTCAGCTTGCAATATTCAGCGGTTCGGATCCGGGCCACACCTACGCGATACTCTATTTCGCGGTGGCGACCTCCGCATTGCTGGGCGGCTACCGGGGCGGCCTCCTCGCATCGGCGGCTGCCACGGTCAGCGCGTTGTTGTTGTTCCAGCCGCTTAACAGCGTGCCTCGCCTGGTGGTGTTGGCCATTTTCGTCGTGAACTGCGCGCTGGTCATTGCTGTTTGCCACGCGATATCCGTCATCAGCCGCCGTGCCGCCGAAGCGCAGGCCGAGGCCAACCGCGCCGTACGGCTTCTGAAGAGCGAGCAATTGTTTCGCCTGTTCATCGAGCATGCCCCAGCGGCATTGGCCTTGTTTGATAAGAACCTGCGCTGTCTCGCGGCCAGCCGCCGCTGGCTCGACAATTACGGCGCCGGCGACCGGCAGTTCGACGACGCGGTAACGGCCGGTCTCCCGCATGGCATGCCGCTCGACTGGTCCGAGGCGCTGCGCAAAGCCCTTGCCGGCGAAATCAGCAGAAAGGAGGAAGACGTCGTCGTTCATCCAGATGGACGAGAACAGTGGCTGCGTTGGGAGGTTCGTCCCTGGCGCGATGCTTCCGGTCTTGTGGGCGGCGTCGTCGTTTTCAGCGAGGACATAACGGCACAGAAACGCACCGCCATTGCGCTTGCGGAAAACGAGCTTCGCCTGAGGGCGACGATCGAAAGCGTCGAATATGCCATGATCGTCACCGATCACCGGGGCAGAATCGAATCCGTGAACTCCGCGACCTCCATGCTTTTCGGATATTCCGAGGAGGAATTGCTGGGCAGGAACATCGATCTGATCGTCATGGGGCACCGGACGGAGGAGGCCGGGGCGCCTGCGAATGGCGGCGTTTCCGACGGCAATCACGACATCGAAGCCAGGCGCAAGGACAATTCCGCGTTCCCGATCGACTATATGGCGACGGAATGGAACGATATGCATGGGGAATTGCACCGCACGGTGACAATCTACGATATTTCGGAACGGCGGGCAGTGGAGGAGGAACTGGCGCGCGCCGGGCGGATGGAAGCCGTAGGGCGCCTCGCCGGCGGCATCGCTCATGATTTCGGCAATCTGCTGTCCATCATCATCGGCAACCTGGAGCTCGTGGAGCCGCACATTGCGGAGGGAAAGCCGCGCATAATGATCGGCAAGGCGCTGGAAGCGGCGGTGAGGGGAGCCGGCTTCACGCGCCAGTTGCTGACCCTGGCGAGAAAGCGGCAATCGGAATTAGAGGAAGTCGATCTCAACCAGCACGTCTCCGGCATGGCGGTGCTGTTCGAGCACGCGCTGGGCGGCAATGTCCGGCTGCATGTCAACCTCGCACCCGATCTCTGGCTGACATGGGCCGATCCGGCGGAGGTGGACAGCGCGATCATCAACCTGGTCATGAATGCCAGACACGCGATGCCAAATGGCGGCGCCATGCATATCGAAACCGGCAATGTGACACTGCCGGAGAAACGGAAGCGCGCAGGTGTGCTGAAGATGTCGGGCGAATTCGTTCAGATCTCGGTCCGTGACACCGGCACGGGTATGACGAAGGAGGTGCGCCGGCATGCCTTCGATCCCTTCTTCACCACCAGCACGGACGGCGAGGGAAGCGGACTTGGCCTGCCGAGCGTTTATGCTTTCGCCCAGGCGTGCGGCGGTTTCGTTACTCTGGACAGTTCCGCAGGCAAGGGAACCACGGTCAAAATCTATATACCGCGCAGTTCGACCGGGGAACGAGCGGCATCCGCCCGGCCTGTGATGCCCCCGCGCAAGCGAGGACATGGCGAGGTCATTCTGGTCGTCGAGGATAATAAAGGGGTGCGAGAGGTATCGGTCGAAAGGCTGGAACAGCTCGGCTACGCCACGCGCTCTGCTGAATCGTTCGCGGAGGCCTGTCAGATATTGCGCGACGATTCCAGCATAGCGCTGGTCTTCAGCGACATCGTGCTGACAGGCTCGAAAACCGGCTACGATATCGCGCGATGGGTCGAGCGGAACCGGCCCGAAGTGAAGGTCCTGCTGACGACCAGCTACGATGTCGGCGACAAGCAGGGTGCAAAGGGCATTTCGAATCGCCGCTTCAGGAAGCTGAGCAAGCCCTATTCGGCGACCCGGCTGGCGGACGAGATCCGCAGGTCTCTCGACGCCGATCCCTTACATTAGCCTAACTGGCTGTTTCAGCCTGCTCTCGGCGAGTCTCAGCAACCCGGCGGGTCGCCGGTCCGCCGACGCATGGCCGCCCCCGATCCATCTTAGGTCGTAGCCGCACCGCCAATCGGGCAATGCCCTTTTTGGTCTCGTTTAATCGCCGCGAAAAGCCGTTAGTGAACCTTCTACGGCGGAAGAAACGGACGAACGAGATTGGGGGAACGTCGATCATGCCGATCAATGCAAGCGCCATTTGCGACGATGTCGTTATCTCCTATCCCGATCTGGTCAACATCTATGGCTGCAGCATCGGTTCGGGAACCCGGATTGGTCCCTTCGTCGAAATCCAGAAGAACAGCACCATCGGCGAGCGCTGCAAAATATCCTCGCACTCCTTCATATGCGAGGGCGTGACGATCGAAGACGAGGTCATGGTGGCGCATGGCGTGATGTTCACCAATGGGCTCTATCCGCGCGCCACCAATCCCGACGGCTCCCTGCAACGCGACGGCGATTGGGAATGCACGCCGACATTGGTCAAGCGCGGCGCAGCGCTCGGATCGAACTCCACGATCGTCTGCGGCGTCACCATCGGCAAAGACGCGCTCGTCGGCGCCGGTGCGGTGGTGACGAAGGACGTGCCGGATTTCGCGGTTGTCGCCGGCGTCCCGGCGCGCGTCATCGGCGATGTGAGACGCCAGCCGGCCCCCGGTCGCCATCCCAACAGGCTGCGCAACGGGGCTCTTCAACACAGTTCAGCCGAGGCGGAAGAACAATGCCGGGCATAGGGATCATAGGATATGGCTATTGGGGACCCAACCTTGCCAGGGCAATGGTCGAGGTCGACGCGATGGCCCTTCGCGCCATCGCCGATTTTTCAGTTCCCGCGCTCGAAAGGGCCGGACGCCGTCACCCTTCGGTGCGCCTGCTGACCGATTGGCGCGACCTGGTCGCGGACCCATCGATCGACGCGGTCGCCATCGCCACCCCTGTCAGCACGCATTTCGACATTGCGCTTGCCGCGCTCAAGGCCGGAAAGCATGTGCTGGTCGAGAAGCCGATGACCGACAGCGTCTTCAAGGCTGAACTCCTGGTGGAGGAGGCCGCGCGCCGTTCGCTTGTTCTGATGGTCGATCACACCTTCATCTATACGGGCGCGGTTCGCAGCATCCACGACCTGATCGAGAGCGGCAAGCTTGGAGAGGTCTATTATTATGACTCCATCCGCATCAATCTCGGACTCTTCCAGAGGGATGTGAACGTCATCTGGGATCTGGCGGCGCACGACTTCGCCATTCTCGACTTTCTCGTGAAATCGCGGCCAGCGGCGATTTCCGCAAGCGCCGCGGCCTTTCTTCCAAATAGTCCGGAGAACATGGCGCATCTGTCGATCTATTTCGACAATGGCGCAATGGCCCATCTGAACGTCAATTGGATGGCTCCGGTCAAGGTAAGGCAGACGCTCATCGGCTGCAGCCAGCGCATGGTCATCTATGACGACATGCAGACGAGCGAGAAAGTGAAGATCTACGATCGCGGCGTCGATCCGGCTGCCGGCGGCAAGAGCCTGCGCGAGCAACTGGTCTCCTATCGCATGGGCGAGATGTGGGCTCCGGCAATATCGGCCAAGGAAGCGCTGCTTACCGAGATCGAGCAGTTCCTCCACAGCATCGAAAGCGCGCAATGGCCGCCTTCCGACGGCGAAAGCGGTCTGCGCGTGGTCGAGATGCTGACCGCCGCTTCGCGTTCGACGGCGATGCGGGGCCAGCCTGTCGAACTGGGCAATCTGAGGAACGCGTCATGATCCCCTTCCTCGATCTTCAGGCTCAATACCGTTTCATTGGAGAGCAATTGGAGGCGGCTGTCGCCACCACCATGCGGGACTGCAATTTCGTGCTTGGCGAGAGGGTGGAGGCGTTTGAAACCGCCTTCGCCGAATATTGCGGCACGGATTTCTCTGTCGCCGTTAATTCGGGCACGTCGGCGCTTCATCTTGCCCTGCTCGCCGCCGGCATCGGCCCGGGCGACGAGGTGATCACCGTACCGATGACATTCGTGGCGACGACGGCCGCCATCGTCTACACCGGTGCGACGCCGGTCTTCGTCGATATCGACCCGATAACCTGGACGATGAATCCCGATCTCATCGCGGAAAAGGTGACAAGCCGGACCAAGGCGGTTCTGCCGGTGCATCTCCATGGACGGCTCGCCGACATGGCGTCTATTTCTGCAATTGCCCGCCGTTTCGGGCTGGCTGTGATCGAGGACGCGGCCCAGGCGCATGGGGCGGAGCGCGATGACGCGAGAGCCGGCGCTTTCGGCGATATCGGCTGCTTCAGCTTCTATCCCGGAAAGAATCTCGGCGCGTGCGGCGAGGGCGGCGCTATCACGACCAACCGTCCCGATCTTGCCGCTGCCGTGCGCCTGCTGCGTGATTGGGGGCAGGAAGGCAAATACAACCACGTCCGTCACGGGTTCAATTTCCGCATGGACGCCATCCAGGGCGCCGTTCTGGGGATCAAGCTTCCTTTCCTTGATGGCTGGAACGCGGCGCGCCGCCGCATTGCCAATCTCTACAATGACGGTTTGTTCGGAGAACTCGCACTTCCCGCGGGGCCGTTTGGGACCGATCACGCCTGCCATGTCTATGCGGTGCGGACTCCCGACCGCGTCCGCCTGCGCACCGCGCTTGCCGATGCCGGGATTGCGACCAACATCCATTACCCGGCTGCCGTGCATCTGCAGCCGGCCTACGCCGCCCTTGGTTACAAGGAAGGGGATTTTCCGGTCTCCGAGGCCTTGGCGAATGAAACGTTGTCGCTGCCGCTTTTTCCCGAACTGCCGGACAGCAGCGTTGCCATCGTTATCGATGCTGTGAACGAGGCGACGGCGCAACCCTTGCCCGGACAGCTTAGTAGGACGGCATGAACAGGCGGAAGGGGAAGGAGGCTTCGTTGAATATTCTTCGCGGCAAACGCGTTCTGGTCACAGGCGGCGCCGGCTTCGTCGGCTCGCACATCGTGGACCAACTCCTGGGCGCTGATTGCGGCAGGATCGTCGTGGTCGACAACATGGTGCGGGGCCGCCTTGCGAACCTTTCACAAGCGCTGCCGTCGGGCCGGGTCGAAGTCGTCAATGGCGACATACGCGACCAGGCGCTCATGGAGGCGCTTGTCGCGGGCACCGACACGGTTTTCCACCAGGCGGCGCTGCGCATAACCCATTGCGCCGCCGAACCTGACGAGGCGATGGCGGTAATGGTCAACGCCACTTATGACCTGCTCAGGCTGTGCGTGCAAAACAAGGTCCGCAAAGTCGTCATGGCCTCTTCGGCGTCGATTTATGGAATGGCGGAGGATTTCCCCACCGTCGAAAGCCACCACGCCTACGGCAACCGCACGCTCTATGGCGCCGCCAAATCCTTCGGCGAGGGCTTGCTTCGTTCCTTCAACGACATGTACGGCCTCGACTATGTCGCGCTGCGTTATTTCAACGTCTATGGGCCGCGCATGGACATTCACGGGCGCTACACCGAGGTGATGGTGCGATGGATGCAGCGGATCGAGGCCGGCGAGCCGCCGCTGATCTTCGGAGACGGCCTCCAGACCATGGACCTCATTCATGTCACCGACGTGGCCCGGGCCAACCTTCTCGCGGCGGTGTCGCCCGCAACCGACGCGGTTTTCAATGTCGGTTCCGGCGCGGAAATCTCGCTGCTCGACCTGGCGCGCCTCTTTGCCGTGGCGATGGGCCGGCCGGATCTGCGCCCGGTCCACATGCCCGAGCGCGCGGTCAACCCCGTGCCGCGCCGGCTCGCAGCGACGGATGCTGCTCGGACTGTCCTCGGCTTTTCGAGCGCGGTGCCGCCGAAGGAGGGCATCAAGGATCTTGTCGCGTGGTGGCGCGGCGAGATGAACCCGGTTCGCATCGAGGAGATGGCGTCGTGATTCCCATCGCAAAGCCGCTTGTCGGGCAGGAGGAGGCCGATGCGGCCGGCAGGGCCATCCTGTCGGGCTGGCTGACCCAGGGGCCGCAGGTGAATGCCTTCGAGAAGGAGTTCGCCGCCCTGGTCGGCGCCGATCATGCCTGCGCGGTTTCAAACTGCACGGTCGCGCTGCATCTGGCCCTGATGGCGCTCGGCATCGGCGAGGGAGACGAGGTCGTCACCGTCAGCCACACCTTCATCGCTTCCGCCAACGCGATCCGCCAATGCGGCGCGACGCCGGTCTTCGTGGATATCGAGGAGGGTGGCTTCAACATCGATCCGGCCATGATCGGCG
>Ga0187809_10001293_pt1 | contig 11924 bp, 9 predicted proteins | sample NC_wetland_sal_i_8_FD_132415 | JGI IMG/M metagenome (GOLD analysis project Ga0187809, IMG submission 132415) | Wetland sediment microbial communities from Neuse River Estuary, North Carolina, USA - ASW_4 | ecosystem: Environmental > Aquatic > Freshwater > Wetlands > Sediment | place: USA: North... | reverse complement strand
GGCCGCGGCCTCAATCCGCAGCTGCAGAATCCCGGCATGGCGGCCCACCCGCCCAACCTGTACCTCGGCTACATCGCCACCGCCATCCCCTTCGCGTTCGCGGTCGGCGCCCTGATCACCCGGCGGCTGGACGCCGAGTGGCTGAGTTCCGTTAGGCGGTGGGTGTTGCTCTCGTGGTTCTTCAACACCGTCGGGATCGTGCTCGGCATGTGGTGGGCCTACGTCGAGCTGGGCTGGGGCGGCTACTGGGCGTGGGACCCGGTGGAGAACGCGTCGTTCCTGCCGTGGCTCATCAACACGGCGTTTCTGCATTCCATCATGGTGCAGGAAAAGCGCGGCATGCTCCGCAAGTGGAACGTCACCCTGGTCGTGTCGGCCTTCCTGCTCTCGATCCTCGGCACGTTCATCACGCGGAGCGGCGTGATCTCGAGCGTGCACGCGTTCTCGCAGTCGTCGGTGGGCTACTGGTTCCTCGCGTTCCTCGTCATCGCGATTTCCGTCACGGCGTACCTGGTGACCACGCGGCTCTCGGACCTCAAGGCGCACGCGGAGCTCGAGAGCATGGTGAGCCGGGAGGCGACGTTCCTGTTCAACAACCTGCTGCTGTGCGGGATCGCGTTCTCGGTGCTGTGGGGCACCCTGTTCCCGATTCTGAGCGAGGCGGTGCGCGGCACCAAGATCACCGTGGGTCCGCCGTTCTTCAACAAAGTGAACATCCCGCTCGGCCTCGGCCTGCTCGCGCTCACCGGCATCGGCCCGCTCATCGCGTGGCGGCGCGCCTCCGTTAGGAATCTGCGCCGGCAGTTCACGGTGCCGGTGGTGTGCGGGGTGCTCGTCGGGGCGGCGTTGCTGGCATCCGGCATGCGCGCCTACTACTCGGTGATGTCGTACGCGCTCGGCGGATTCGTGCTCGCCACCATCCTGCAGGAGTTCCAGAAGGGAACGTCGGCGCGCCACCGGATGTACGGCGAGCCCTATCCCGTCGCGCTGTTCCGTCTGGTCGCGCGCAACCGGCGCCGCTACGGCGGGTACATCGTGCACGTGGGCGTGGTGGTGTTGTTCGCCGCGTTCGCGGGTCTGGCGTTCAAGAAGGAATTCGACGTGACCCTCCGGGCGGGTCAGACGTTCTCGGCGGTGGACGGGTTCGGCGACCATTGGAGGTTCGTGAGCCAGGGCGTGTCGGACTACGATGAGCAGAACCGCCACACGACGGCCGTGCTGCTCGAGGCGCGCCGCAACGGCAAGTTCGTCGGCATGATCAAGAGCGAGAAGCGGCAGTATGTCGACAGCCAGGGCAACCCCACGTTCGAGCCGGCGACCGAGGTCGGGATTCTCGACAAGCCGCACGAGGACGTGTACACGGTGCTCGCCGGGGTGACCGGCGAGGACACGGCCGAGATGCGGATCACGTTCAACCCGCTGGTGTGGTGGGTCTGGTACGGGGGGATGATCATGGCGGTGGGCGGGCTCATCGTGATGTGGCCGCAAGCCGAGCGGCGCCGGGCGCAGGCGGGCTACGTGGCGCCGCTGGCGCCGGGGCTCGTGGACGCCGGGGTGGAGGTGGCGACCTGATGCCGACGCGGCGGCAGTTCCTGGTTACGTTAGGCGCCGGGGTCGCGACGGCGTCGCTGGCGCGCGCGCTCCCCGCGCAGCAAGCCATGCAGGGCGCGAACATGGGCACCGCCAATGTGCCCATGGACGAGGGACGCTACCGGCCGGTGCGGCTGCCGGCGCGGACCACGGGTCCCTCGATGACGGATGCCCAACGCGACGCGCTGGAACACAAGATCCACTGCCAGTGCGGGTGCAACCTGGATGTGTTCACCTGCCGAACCACGGACTTCACGTGTCCCGTGTCGCCGGCGATGCACCACGATGTCATGGCCCTGGTGGCCGGCGGCTATTCGGGCCAGGAGATCATCGACGCGTTCGTGCACGTGTACGGCGAGCGTGTGCTCATGGAGCCGGAGCCGCGCGGCTTCAACCTCGCCGGCTGGTTCATGCCGTTCGTTGCGTTAGGCGGCGGCGCCGCGGTCGTGGTGGCGCTCCTCCGGCGGTGGCGGCACCCGGCGTCCGAGCCGGCGCCCGAGTCCGTGGCCGCGCTGCCGGTGAACGCGACGCCCGACGAGCTCGCGCGTCTCGACCGACTGGTGCGGCGCGACGACCCATGATCGCGCTCGTTCTGGGGACGGTGCTCGCCCTTGCCGCCCTCGCCTTCGTGCTCGTGCCCCTCTTCGCCGCGCCCAGCGTGCGCACCGGCCGCGCACCGCGCGCGCTGCCCGCGGTCGCGCCCGTGGACGCCATCGCCGCGCTGCGCGAGGTGGAGTTCGACCGTGAGACAGGAAAACTTTCCGATACCGACTACGCCGCGCTCAAGGCGGAATACACGCGCGACGCGTTGGCGGCGCTCCGGGCGCAGGACGCCGCGCCGTCAGGCGTGAGCGACGCCGAGGTGGAGGCGATGATCCTGGCGTACCGGGCACCGCGCCGGTCGTGCACGGTGTGCGGGCCCAGGCCGGAGGCCGACGCCGTGTACTGCTCCACGTGCGGTCGCTTTCTCAAGGGCGAGTGCGCGCGCTGCGGCGCGGCGGTCACCGAGGCGGGCGCGCGCTACTGTCCGGCCTGCGGGGCTACGCTCGCGGCTTGACGGCCCAGGAACGGGAAGGGGGAAGCGCTCGCTGGCGCTCGCTGGGGGAAGCGCTGCGCTGGGGGAAGCGGCGGCGACGCCGCCTGGGGGAGTGGAAGGACATCAATGGTCTGCGCGATGTGGGTGCCATGCGCGGGCCCGCGCGATGCGGCACTCCCACCCACAGACAACTGATGTCCTTCCACTCCCTCAGGCGGCGTCGCCGCCGCTTCCCCCAGCGCAAGCGCTTTCCCCAGCGCAAGCGCTTTCCCCAGCGCAAGCGCTTCCCCCAGCGCAGCGCTTCCCCCAGCGCAGCGCTTCCCCCAGCGCAGCGCTTCCCCCAGCACAGCGCTTCCCCCTTCCCGCGCCCTCAGAGCTCGAGTCGCTCCAGGCGCCGCACCGCGACCGTGAGCGGCACGAAGGTCCCGGCCAGACACACCGCCAGCGCGAGAGCGAAGCCCACCACCATGTCGGTGGGGTCGGCCACCGTCCCGAACGCTTCCTGGCTCAGGTACGAGTAGACCGGCCGCGCCTCGAGCAGCACCACAGCCCCGATCAACACGGCCGACGACAGCATGAACACGAGGCCCCCGAACGAGGTCGGGATCTGCGCCGCGCTCTCCGACTCGTAGCGCGGGAATATCGCGCCTAACCCGAGCGCCAGGCCGGCCACCGCGAACGTCAGGAACGCGATCGTGAACACCGACACCGCGTAGATGAACGGGCTCACCTTGAGCAGCCCGTCGGTGACGCCCACGATGAGCAGGGCGAGCGCGAGCAGCGGCAGGGTGCCGGTCCAGTACTTGGACCACAGCAGCTCGCGCATCGGCAGCGGGCTCGACTTGAGCAGCCACAGGGTGCGGCCCTCGACGCTCACCGACGGGAAGATGAACCGCGCGGCGATCGAGGCGAGCACGAAGCCCGACAGGCCGAGGTTGAGGAACGGCACCACGTTCACGAGCAGGAACCCGATGCCCTGCCCGCGCAACGGCAGGAACTTCACGTTGAACACGTACACCACCACCAGCACGGCCAGCAGGATGAGCTGCGACCACTGCGTGGTGTCGCGGAAGAACACGCGCACTTCCTTGCACACGAGCTCGCGGCGCAAAATGCCTAACGGCGCCAGCGCCGCGCGGCCGAGCCGGGGCAGCATGCCCGTCCGCGCCCACTGCTGCGCGCTCTCCTGCGCCTTCGAGAAGCCGCCCGCGTACAGCGCCCGGTGCAGCATCGCGCCCACCACCACCGCGGCGGCCGCGGTGCTCCAGAGCAGGTAGAGCGGGAGCACGTCCAGCCGGTCGGTGAGCGCGCTCATGATCGCGCGCTGCACCCAATCGCTCGGCAGGAACGGCGACGTGGGCGTGCGCAGCAGCGCGATGAAGTCGACGAGCGAGCGCAGGCCCTCGGGGCGCGCCAGCTGCTCGGGCCGGAGCAGGCGGAAGAGCAGCACCAGCGCGCCCACCGCGAGGATGGCCACCACGCTCAGGAGGTCGCGCGTCCGCCGCGCCGGAAAGATGTTGACGAGCAGCAGCGTCAGCGCCGCGCCCACCGCCGCCGGAATGATCAGGTAGGGCAGGGTGGTGCCTAACGCAAGGAGCACGAACCCCGCGCCGCCCTCGTACACGTAGCCGTACGCGGCCAGAATCGGCACCGCCATCAACACCACCATCCAGCTCGAGTGGACGAGCGTCTCGAGCAGCTTGGCGCCGTACAGCGTGAGCCAGTCCACGGGCGCCGAGACCAGCATGTCCAGGTCGCGCGCCAGGAAGAAGCTCGAGAGCGCCGTGATGATGTTCGACAGCAGCAGGATGGCGAAGAAGCTCAGGAACACCAGGCCTAACAGCTTGCCCGCCAGCAGCGCGCCGATCTCCGGCGTGTTCTTGAAGTAGCGCAAGAGCCGCACGAGCACGAGCATCACCCCGGCCCAGAACGCCGCCCCGATGAGCGCGAGCAGCGTCCAGCGCCATGCGCCGCTCCGCTCGGAATCGTCGGCGCGCGACCGGTTGCGTACCGTCCGCACCTTGGGCGACAGCACGTGCGCGAGCGTCGGCGACGGAAGCGACGGCGCGGACGCCATCTCAGGCATCCAGGACCTCGACCAGCTCGCGCGCGGCGCGCTCGCCCGTGAGCTGCAGGAAATAGCCCTCGAGCCCGCGCTGACCCGACGCCTCGGCGCTCGTCACCAGCTCCGTGACCGTCCCCGACGCGCGGATGCGCCCACCCTGAATGATGGCGATCCGGTCGCAGACATCCTCGGCCACTTCGAGCGTGTGCGTGGACATGAGGATGGTGTGTCCGCGGCGCGTGTACTCGCGGAACAGGTCCTTGAGGATGCGCGCCGCCTTGGGATCCAGTCCCACCATCGGCTCGTCCACCACGATCACGTCCGGCCGGTGGAGAAATGCGCTCGCGATGATGAGCTTCTGCCGCATGCCGTGGCTGTAGCTCTCCACGAGCTCGTGCTTCCATTCGGCGAGGTCGAACAGCGCGAGCAGCTCGTCCATGCGGCGCTCCATGGCTGCGCCGTCCTGGCTGTACAGGCCGGCCACGAAACGCAGGAACTCGGCGCCGCTCAGCTTCTCGTAGATGAACGGCCGGTCGGGGATGTAGCCCAGCTTGGCCTTCGCCGCGGCGGGATTGGCGGTGATGTCGATGCCGCCGATGCGCACGGTGCCGCCGCTGGGGCGGAGGATGCCCGCGATCATCCGCAGCGTGGTCGTCTTGCCGGCTCCGTTAGGCCCGAGGAAGCCGAACAGCTGGCCCGCCGGCACCTCGAGGTCGAGGGCGTCGACGGCGGTGAACGAGCCGTATCGCTTCGTGAGCCCCGTCAGCTGGATCATGGAGTCGCTGGGGAAGGAGGGGACGCGGTGTCGCGCATCGCGCGGGCCCAGTTGCTGTATGCCAACTCGTACGCCGTTCGCTGCATCTGCATGCCCGGAATCGGATCCGCCCGCACCATGCGGCCGCTCTCGTCGATCCATCCGGTCAGCCGCCCGCCGTTCTGTTCCTCGATGCGCCAGGCGCGCACCGAGTCCTGGTGCGCTGGAATCCAGCGGCGTCCGGTCGGATCGTACGTCGCGCTGTCCGGCACCACGAACAGCGACTCGGCGGTCACGGCGATGGTCGTCATGGACGAGGAGTCGGTCGCCGGATCGAACACGTCGTAGGTGAAGTGCTGGCCGACCTTCGGGCGGTCGGCCAGCGCGATGATCATCGGCACCATGGTCGGCAGAAAGAGCGGCGCCGTGAGCTTCACGCGGCGCCTGGCCGGCTGCGCGCGCTTGCCGGTGATCTCGAGCGACAGGAGGGTGTCGTTCACCACCCGGCCGCACGCCTTGTAGGGCCCCGCGTCCGCGCCCAGCTCGTAGCAGAACGCGGTGAGGCGCAGCGCGCGCGTCAGCGACACGCGCATCCGCGCCGAGAACCGCGCGCCGCTCGGCACGTCGGCCACGACGAAGTCCGAGATGCTCACCCGCGTCTGCGTCGTGTCGATCGTGGACGAGGCGAAGCCGATCTGCCGCGTTCCGTTAGACACCTGGTAGTAGTCGGCGCCCGGCGACACGAAGAGCGCCGCCCGCGCCAGGCGTGCCGCTTCGCCGCCGGCGAATTGGCGGCGCGCGAGCGTGATCAGGCCGCCCGCCCACAGCGCCAGGATCGCCCCTGCGGCCACGACGCGCGGGCGCATCAGCGCGCCGCCCGCGCGAGCGCCGACTGAAACACTTCCTGCTCCAGCGGCGACTCGACCACGATCGTCACACGCGACGGATGCCGCGCGTGCGCGGCGTGGGACGCCAGCACGGCCGCCATGAGGTCGGCGCTCTCCTCGAGGTCCAGGTTGCCCGCGCCTAACCCGAACGGCGCGCACGCCAGGTGCTCGATCTGCCAGTCGCCCGCGCGCTGGAGCGCGCTCAGGAGCGCGCGCCGCACGCCGCCTTCCGTCACGGGTTCGGTGGCGCTCGAGATCACCGCGCTCACCAGCAGCTCGACCGCGAGATCGCCGGCGCCGGTGACCACGGCCGACCCGACCGGCAGGGCGTCGTGCGACGTGAGCTGCTGGCGGAGGCGCGCACCGCCCGCGGCTTCCAGGCGGCGGAGCAGCGGCGTGGTGGCGCGCAGCTCGTCGGTCACCGGCCAGGCGATGGCGTCGGCCGTCGCGAACGCGAGGTCCTCGATGCGGACCTCGATGGCCCGCGCGGGCGCGGCGGTCTGATCGCCGGACGTCACGACGACGTCTCCCCGCCGATCCACGCCAGGTAGCGCTCGAGACCGGCCGTCACCGGCAGGGCGAGCAGCTCGGGAAGCTTGTACGGATGCAGCTCGTTGAACGCTTGTTCGAGGGCGGCCAGGCGGTCGGCCCGGCTCTTGAGGATCACGACCACTTCGCGTTCGTCGGCGAGCTTACCGTCCCAGCGGTAGAGCGAACGGGCGCCGGGCAGCATGGTGCCGCACGCGACCAGCCGGCGGTCGAGGAGCGCGCGAATGAGGGTGACGGCGTCTTCGTCGCTCGAGACGGTGGTCAGCACGACCAGGGCGTCCGAATGCGGCATGCGGATTTCACGGAGGAGACGGTACGACGGCGAGACAGGGCGCCGTGGGAATCTACAGGGCTTGGCGGTTCCCGTCTGCAGTGCGCCGTGGAACCGGTTGAAGGACGACTGAGTGGCCGATCCGCAAGCAAGCGGGTGCGGGCCGCCGATCGCTCTTGACCGTCCGGCCGGTGAGGCGTACCTTCACCTAGACATCTATGCCTAGCAGGTTAGGTGAACCAATGGCCGCGGCCAAGAGCGACGTCCTGCAGGGAACCCTCGACCTCCTCGTGCTCCGCACGCTCGACGTGCGCGGCGCCCTCCACGGCTACGCCATCACCCAGCACATCCAGCGCGGATCGGCCGACCTCCTGCGCGTCGAGGAAGGCTCCCTCTATCCCGCGCTCCACCGCATGGAGCAGGCAGGCTGGATCCGCGGCCGTTGGGGCACCACCGAGAAGAACCGCCAGGCGCGCTTCTACGCCATCACCGCCGCCGGCCGCCGCCAGCTCGCGCAGGAGCAGGAAAGCTGGGAGCGCCTGACGGACGGCGTGGGCCGCGTGCTGCGCTTCGCCTAACCCCGGGCGCCGCCGCCGAGCGCCCGAAACCGGAGCGTCCCATGTCCTGGTTCCATCGCCTCGCCAACACCGTGCGCAGCCGCGCGTTGTCGCGAAACCTCGATCGCGAAATGGCCTTCCATCTCGCCGAGCGCACGGACGATCTGACGGCGCACGGCATGAGTCCCGCCGCGGCGTCGCGCGAAGCCCGGCGGCGCTTCGGCAATCGCACCGTGCAGACCGAGCGCACACACGACCGCGATGTCGTCCTCTGGCTGGAATCCCTGTTCGCCGACATGCGCTACGCGGCCCGCACGCTGCTGGCCAACCCGGGGTTCGCGACAGTGGCCGTCCTCTCGCTTGCGTTAGGCTTGGGCGCGAATACCGCCATCTTCACTCTCGCCAACGCCGTGGTGCTCCGGTCGCTGCCCGTGCGTGCGCCGGAGCAGCTCGTGCTCGTCGATCTTCGGGACAAGCAGCACCGCACGCAACCGGGCGATCCCTACTTCACGAACCCGATCTGGGAAGAGATTCGAGACCATACACACGTGTTCGCCGGTTCGTTCGCGTACGCCAACCGCGTCTTCAACCTCTCGAACGGCGGGATCGTTCACCACGCGAACGGCGCCGTGGTGAGCGGCGCCTTCTTCGACGTCCTCGGCGTCCACGCTGTCGCGGGGCGCCTGCTCGGTCAAAGCGACGACGTGCGCGGCTGCTCCGGCGCGGTCGTCGTGAGTGGCGGCTTCGCCGACCGGGAGCTGGGCGGCGCAGCGAGTGCCGTTGGGCGGACGCTCTCGCTCTCAGGTCATCCGATGCCGATCGTCGGCGTCGCCGATGCGCGGTTTTTCGGCATCGAGGTTGGCCGCAAGGCGGACGTGTTCGTCCCACTGTGCACGGTCGACCTGTTCGATGGACCGCACGCCCTCGATGAACGCGCGACGTGGTACCTCGAGGTGATGGGCCGGGCTCCCGGCCTCACGCCCGACAAGGTGGGCGCCATGCTGTCCGCCGCGGCGCCGGCCATCCTCCAGGCAACGCTTCCGACCGACTGGTCCACGGCGAACCAGACCCACTATCTGTCGCGGCTGTTCGGCGCGCGGCCGGGCGCCGGCGGACTCTCCGATCTGCGGGATCAGTACGCGCACCCGCTGTGGTTCCTCATGGCCGCCGTCGGAGTCGTGCTGATGATCGCCTGCGTGAACATCGCCAACCTGTTGTTGGCGCGCGGCGCGGCACGGCAACGCGAGATTGCCATCCGGCTCTCGCTCGGCGCGGGCCGCAAGCGCGTCGTCCGGCAATTGCTGAGCGAGAGCGTGCTCCTCGCGCTGGCCGGCGCTGCGTTAGGCGCCGTGTTCGCGCGGTGGGCGGACCGCGTGATCGTGTCCTGGATCTCCATGCGGCACGAACCAGCGCGGCTCGACACGTCGATCGACTGGCGCGTCCTGGGGTTCATGATCGTGGCCGCGTTGGTGACGGCGGTGTTGTTCGGCCTCCTGCCCGCGTGGCGCGCCACGCGCGTCGACCCACAGACCATGCTCAAGTCCGGCGGTCGCGGTCAGGTGGGGAACCGGCGGCAGCGCATCAGCCGGCCGCTCGTTGCCGCCCAGCTCGCTCTGTCGCTGGCGTTGGTCACAGCAGCGGGCCTCCTGCTCACGACCTTCCGCAACCTCGACGCGGTGGACCCGGGCTTCCGTCGCGAGGGCGTGTACATCGTGCAGACCGATTTCGCCCGCGCCGCGTCCGATACCGCGCGGCTGCCGGCCCTGGAGCGCGAAGTGCTCGAGCGGCTCGGCGCCATTCCCGGCGTGCGGAGCGTGAGCCTGTCCGCGTTCACGCCGATGAGCGGGGCAGGCTGGAACGACTTCATCCTCGCGCCCGGCTATGTCGCGCACACCGACGAGGATTCGCTCTCCAACTTCAACGAGGTAAACGGCGGGTACTTCGCGACGATGGGCACGCCGCTCCTGTCGGGTCGGACGTTCCATGCCGGCGACGAAGACGCTCCGGTGACGCCGGCCATCGTGACGCGGACCATGGCCCGCCACTTCTTCGGCATGGACAACCCGCTCGGCCGCACGTTCCGGACGCCCGTGGCTGACTCGGCATCTCCGCCCTACGAGGTGGTCGGCGTCGTCGGCGACAGCAAGTACAACAGGCTCGACGAGACCACGCAGCCGATCGTGTACGTTCCGTTAGGCGCGAAGCCCGGCATTCAGGGATGGACGCAGTGGAATTACGAGTTGCGCAGCGACCTGCCCATGTCGGCCATCCTGTCGGAGGCGCGCGACGCGATCGTCGGTGTGAGTCCCACCATCGAGATCGACGCCACCACGCTCTCGGCGCAGGTGGAGGCGACGCTCGCGCGGCCGCGGCTGCTCGCCACCCTGTCCGGCTTCTTCGGCGCGCTCGCCCTGGTGCTGGCGGTGGTCGGTCTGTACGGCACGCTCGCGTACGACGTCACGCGCCGCCGCAACGAGATCGGCATTCGCATGGCACTCGGCGCTGCCTGGCGGGATGTGATCCGCCTCGTGCTCGGCGACGCCGGACGCATCGTCGCCGCCGGCGTGGTCCTGGGCGCTGTGCTCTCGCTGGCCGGCACGCGCTTCGTGGCGTCGCTGCTCTACGGCGTGGCGCCGCGCGACGTGCGCACGCTGGTCGTGGCCACACTCGTGCTGGCGCTCACCGCGTTGATCGCCACCACCTTGCCGGCCTGGCGAGCTGCTCGGACGGATCCGACCGAAGCGCTGCGAGAGGAGTAGCGGCGCAGGCGCATGACCCGCCGCTTGTACCGAGGGCCGCCGATGGTCAGCTTTCACGGGTTATGCCCGAAGAGCGGCTGATCGTTCGCGGCGCGCGCGAACACAACCTCAAGAACATCGACATCGCGATCCCCCGCGACCGGTTGACCGTCATCACCGGTCTCTCGGGCTCGGGGAAATCGTCGCTTGCCTTCGACACGATCTACGCCGAAGGGCAGCGGCGTTACGTCGAGTCGCTGTCCGCGTACGCGCGCCAGTTCCTGGGCTTGATGGAGAAGCCCGACGTCGACGCGATCGAAGGTCTGTCGCCGGCGATTTCGATCGAGCAGAAGTCGGCGGGCCACAACCCGCGGTCGACCGTCGGCACCGTCACCGAGATCTACGACTACCTGCGCCTCTTGTACGCGCGCGCCGGCACGCCGCACTGTCCCACCTGCGGGCGTCCGGTGGAGCGGCAGAGTGCGACGCAGATCGCCGACACGATTCTCTCGTGGCCGGCGAACACGCGCATCGAGGTGATGGCGCCGCTCGTCCGCGGCCGCAAAGGCGAATTCCGTGATCTGCTGGAATCGGCGCGTAAGCAGGGCTTCGTGCGCGCGCTGATCGACGGCAAGGCGGTGGAGCTGGCGAGCGCGCCCAAGCTGGCCAAGACGCAGAATCACAGCATTTCGGTGATCGTCGACCGCCTCGCGGTGCGCGAGGAGGATCGCGGCCGCCTAACGGACTCGCTCGAGACGGCGCTCAAGCTGGCCGACGGCCTGGTCGAGGTGGTGCGCCACGGCGGCGAGTCGTCCTCGGCGTCGCAGATCTTCTCGGAGCGCTACGGCTGTCCTGAGTGCGGCATCTCGCTCACCGAGCTCGAGCCGCGCCAGTTCTCGTTCAATTCGCCGTTCGGCGCGTGCCCCGAGTGCGGCGGGTTGGGCACGCGGCGCGAGGTCACCGAAGAGCTGATCCTGGGCGACCCGCGCATCTCGATCCTCGAGGGCGTCATCCTCCCGTGGGGCGAGCCCACGGGACACCTGCGCAAGTCGATGCTCCCCGCGCTCGCCAGGCAGTACAAGTTCGACCTCAACGCGCCCTGGGGCGATCTGCCGCAGAAGGTGCGCGACGTGCTCCTCCACGGCACGGGCGGTCGCAAGACCACGTTCCGGTTGGACACGGACAAGTTCCACGGCGAGTACCAGGGCGCGTGGGAGGGCGTGCTGTCGCTCGTGCAGCGCCGCTATCGCGAGACGACGTCGGACGCCGTCCGCGTGGAGCTCGAGGAGTTCATGGTAGAAGCGCCGTGCACGGCCTGCGGCGGCCGCCGGCTCAAGCCGGAATCGCTCGCCGTCACGGTGGGCGGCAAGAACATCGGCGACCTGGTCGAGCTGTCGGTCACCGCCGCGCTGCGCTTCTTCGAGTCGCTGCCGCTCCGGTCTAACGGAAAGCCGGGGCTGGATGCGTCGATCGCCGG